>Ga0183260_10000153_pt1 | contig 51282 bp, 50 predicted proteins | sample AntDrymUQ4972206_2_FD_129768 | JGI IMG/M metagenome (GOLD analysis project Ga0183260, IMG submission 129768) | Polar desert sand microbial communities from Dry Valleys, Antarctica - metaG UQ497 (22.06) (version 2) (version 2) | ecosystem: Environmental > Terrestrial > Soil > Desert | place... | reverse complement strand
TCACTACCCGCCCTGGCTCGACCCCCGGCGCGTCGAGTTCGACGGGGAACCGTGGGAGGTGTTCGAGGCCACGGTGCCCCTGACCAGCGACGGCGCCGTGAGGCTCTTGCCGACCCCCGGGCACACCAAGGGCCATCTTTCGGTGGTAGTCGAGCGCCCGGACCACCTGATCCTGCTGACCGGCGACGCGGCCTACTCCGAGGCCGCCTTGCACGACGGCACGGTGGACGGGGTGGCCCAGGACGCGCGCGCCCATCGTCGCTCGACGGCGCTGCTGCGCGAGCTGTGCGCCCGCCGCGAGGTCGTGGTCGCTCCGAGCCACGACCCCGAGACTCCTCACCGCCTCGCGGCATCGCTCGCGTCGGCCGGTCCGGCCACGGCCCGATGACCCGGATCCCCTACCCGACCGACGCCGAGCTCGACGCCGACGCCAAGGAGCTGCTCGCCGCCTTGCCCCCGCTCAACATCGCGCGGATGTTCGCCGGAGCGCCCGCCGCGTTGAAGCCGCTGACGGACCTCGGGCAGGCGATCCTGCTCAAGGCCGAGCTCGATCCCCGCCTTCGCCAGATCGCGATCCTCAGCGTCGCGCGCGCCACGGGCTCCACTTACGAACGCGCCCAGCACGAGAACGTCAGTCGGGCGGTCGGGGTGAGCGACGCCGACATCGAGGCGGCGTCGTCCGGTGATCTCGACGCGCTCGATCCCGACTCCCGCCTGGTGGCGCAGTTCGCCGCGAAGGTCGCCGCCGAGGTCGATGCGGGCGAAGAGCTGACGGCGCAGGTGCTGGAGCTGCTCGGCCGTCGCCAGGCCACGGAGCTGGTGGTCTGCTGCGCCTTCTACAGCGCGGTCGCGCGGATCATCGCGACGTGCGGGGTGGAGGTCGAGGAGACGCTTCCCACGGCCGGCATCGACCCGGACGCGTGGACCGACTCGAACGGCGGATGAGCACCGCCTAGCGCTTTTCCTCGGCATCCTCTGGCTCGTCCCGCTCGAACCCCACGTCGACCGACTCGAACCCCTTGTGGCGCTCGCTCTCGGCGTAGCCGGTGTACGCGCGCCGGTCGGCGGAGGTCAGGTCGACGTGATCCGTGAACGGGGTCAGGAGCGCGCGGGGCCAGAGCCGGCGCTGGTGCACGACGTTCGCCTCGGCCGCGAACACGATCACGAACGCCAACAGGTAGATCCAGGCGATCAGCCCCAGGACGAGGCCGAACACGCCGTAGGCCTCGGGGGCGCCCTTCAGGACGTTCGCGACGAAGTAGGTGCCGAGCACCTGCACGATCTGCCAGCCGACCCCCGCGATGACAGCTCCGATGCGGAGCTCGCGCGTGGACACGGACGAGGCGGTGAGCACGCGAAAAGCGATCATGAACAGGGCGATGTTCACGACGGTGGCCAGGGGCACCGCTGCGACCCCGACCCAGGTGCTGACCGTTTCGCCGAAGGCCCCCGCGCTCGTGGTCAGGCCCGTGAGGGCGGTACTGACGAGCACTCCCGCACCGAGCACCACCAACAGAAGCAGGCTTCGCAGGCGCAGCGCGAACGGATTGGGCCGCCGGTTCCGCGGCACCGCCCACGCCCGGTTGAACGCGTTCTGGATCGCCCCCGCCGCGCCGAGGGTTCCGTAGAGGGTGCCGAGCACCCCGACGGCCAAGCCGAGCCCGCTGCCCTGGAGCGATTCGACGCTGTTGCGCAGCTGGCCACGGAGGATCGGCAGCTCGGAGAGGGTCGAATCGACGAGCTTCTCCTGCAGCTCGGGATCGCCCTCGAGCACGAACCCGAGGATCGTGACCAGCAGCAGCATCAACGGGAACAGCGAGAGGAAGCCGTAGTAGGTGATCAGGGCCGTCAGATAGGGGCCCTGGTCGTCGCCGAACTTGTAGATGACCGCGAGCGGGAAGCCGAGCCAGCTGTGGCGACGCTGGTAGCCGTCCACCGCCTCGAGCACCCGGCCGGGCGCGGGCTCAGAGCGAGACGACGTGGCCGACCTTCGGGTCGATCTTGCCATCAAGGATCTCGAGGTAGGTCGCCTCGATGTCGGCGGCGCCGATCGGCTCGACCTCGAACCAGGACTCGGTCCATTCCGCAAAAGGGAGCCAGGACTCGGCGACGCGCTTCTCCAGCTCGGGAGTGCCCCACTCCTTGCCCCGGATCTTGATCCGGTCGGGCGCGAAGAAGAACTTGGGGATCGGCCCGTCGAGTTCCGTGTCGCCCCCGGCGCCGAGCTGCTCGTGGCGGGCGGCGCCGACGACCGCGCTGTGCACGAGGTCGTCGCCATAGCGGGCATGGACCGCGCGGCGCACCTGGCCGTCGCCGGCGATGTCCACGTAGACGGTCTTGCCGTCGGGCAGGGCCTCGATCGCGTCGTAGGCGACCGTCTGGTGATAGACGCCGAGATCGCCGACGAAGCCGGCGTTGCCCGGCGAGGTCAGGCCCATCACCTCGATGCCCTCCCGCTGTGCCAGCAGGTAGGCGGCGATGATCGCGGTCTTGCTCGATGCGCTCGAGATCACGACCTGCACCGCGCCCCACAACGATGAGTCCGCGAGGAAGTCGTCGATCAGCCACGAGGTGTAGAAGAGCGGCCAGAAGATCACGGACTCGTCCTCGCGGTCGGCGTCGTATGCGGGGTCGACTTCGACCCGGCGGTAGCCCTGGTAGGCCGAGGGCAGCGGCTTGCGGTGCTCGGCGCCGTCGAAGAAGCCGTACTCCTCGACCCCCGCGGGCTCGACGACCAGATGCGAGGAGCAGGGGAAGTAGCCGTAGAGGCGCTGGCCCTCTTCGACGCCATCGGCCTTGGAGGCGGCGACCTCGGCATAGCCCCAGACGGGCGGGCGCCCCCAGCCCTCGCGGCCCGGGAAGAAGTCCCAGTAGTTCATCGCGTCGCCGAAGACGACGTAGGTGATGTTGTTCGAGGTCAGGCCGAAGGAGTCGATCGCGAGGACCGCCTCGCCGTCGGCGGGCTCGGGCGGGTCGGTGTCGGGCTCGAACCGCGTCTTGTGGAAGTCGTCCTTGGCGACCAGGAACTCCATGGCGGCGAACCCTACTCGCGCGACGCAATGAAAGACTGTGGCCGTGGGCAACCTGGTCTACGAACTTTCGATCTCGCTTGACGGCCGGATCGAGACGAAGGACGGGACACTCGACTTCGTCGAGCCCGACGAGGAGTTCCACGGGATCGTCAACGAGTCCTCAGCGGCCTCGGGCGGGTTCGTCTACGGCCGCCGCTCCTGGGAGATCATGGACTACTGGTTCACCGCCGAGGAGAACCCCGAGGCGCATGAGCACGAGAAGGAGTTCGGGCGGATCTTCAACCGGACCCCGAAGTTCGTCTGCTCCCGGACCCTCACCCAAGGCGAGTTGAAGGGCGACACCAAGCTGATATCCGACGACGTCCCCGGCGCGATCCGGAAGCTGAAGGAGGAGGACGAGGGCGACCTGGGCGTCTGCGGAGCGGAGCTCGCGACGAGCCTTTTGCGCGAGGGCCTGATCGACGAGCTACGCCTCTGGATCCACCCGGTCTGGCTCGGGCAGGGAAAGGAGCTGTTCGTCGACTACGAGCGGCTGGACCTGAAGCTGATGGACGAGCAGCGGATCGGCACCGGAGCCGTCCTCTGCCACTACGCCATCAGCTGACGCTTCGCCGTGAAAGGCTCGGCGGGCCTGTCCATGCGCTAGGTCGAAGCGGGCTGCGGCTTGTCCGCGGCGGCCGGGTCGCGGGCCGCGGCGACGAGCTCGGCGATCGCGTCCTCGACCTCTTGGGCGAGCTCGTCGAGGTCGGCCATAGCGTCGTAGTCGCCGATCAAACCGACCTTGACCTTGCCGTTGTATGAGAAGACCGCGACCGCGAGCGCCTGGTTCGGCGCCAGGAAGGCGACGGGGACCATCTCGTCGAGCTCCCTGCCGAGCAAGTACAGAGGGAACTGCGGCCCGGGCACGTTGGTCACGAGCAGGTTGTAGAGGCGGGTCGAGAAGTGCAGGCGCGAGGAGCGCGCGAAGACGTTGGGCGGCGCAAAGTCCTCGAGGCGACCGATCGCCTCGGCCCCCATCGCCTGCTTGGACTCTTTCAGGTTCTGCATCTGCTCGCTGACGATCCGCAGGCGCTCGGCCGGGTCCTCGGCATAGGTGGGGAGGCGGCCCACCATGATCGTGATGTTGTTGCCGTGCGGGTCCTGGTCGTCGGATGAGCGAACCGAGACCGGGATCGCGCCCCGGAGCTCGAGGCCCTCGGTGCGGACCCCTCGAGCCTTCATCCACTTGTTGAGCGCGCCCGAGACCACCGCGAGAAAGACGTCGTTGACGGTGCCCCCCAGCGCGTCCTTCACCTCCTTCAGCTCGCCGAGCTCCGCGTCGACCCAGGTGACCCGGCGGTGCGTCCCGATCTCGCAGTTGAGCGGGGACTCGGGGGCGCTCGAGACCGTGCCCCAGAGCATCTCGCCGGCACCCTCGGCCGTGCGGCGCAGCGTGCCGACCGTCTCGACCGGCTTGGTGGCGGCCTGCAAGGTCTTCCGTGCGATCCCGAGTGGCGCCTTGACCAGGTCTCGGACCCCGCGCGCCACGATGTCCGCGTCCGAGGGTTCCGGGCCGGGCGTCCACTCGCGCTCGGGCTTCGGGACGTCGGCGGGCGTCTCGTCGAGGTCGAACAGGACCGTGGTGATGTCCACGCCCGAGACGCCGTCGACCAGCGAGTGATGGGTCTTGTTGATCAGGGCGAAGCGGTTCTTCTCGAGGCCCTCGATCAGCCAGATCTCCCACAGCGGCTTGGTGCGGTCGAGGCGCTGCGAGAAGATCCGGCCGGTCAGGAGCTTCAGCTGCTCTACGCCACCCGGCTGGGGGAGGGCTGTGTAGCGCACGTGGTAGTCGAGGTTGAAGCCCGGGTCGTCGACCCACAGCGGCCTGCCCATCTGCATGCGCGGGAACGACAGCTTCTGCCGGTAGCGGGGCACCAGGTGCAGGCGCTCGGAGATGTGCGAGGTGAAGTCCTGGTGCGAGGGCGCCTTGCCGTCGAAGATCATCACCGCACCGATGTGCATGTGCGACCCCTCCTTCTCCTGCGCCAGGAAGGAGGCGTCGATCGAGGTCAGGCGGTCGAGGTGTTGGTCGCTGGGCATCGGGCCAGTCTAAGTTGCTGCGCCCGAAAGGCGCTAGGCGACCGCGCGCTCGCGCAGCCATGCTTCGACCGCCCGGGCGCAGCGGCGGCCCTCGGCGATCGCGGTGACGATCAGGGAGGCGCCGACGCGGACGTCGCCCGCGGCGAAGACTCCGTCGACCGAGGTCTCGAAGCGCTTGGCGTCGACGTTGCCCCAGTCGTCCAGGTCGACGCCGATGTCGGCGATCAGGCCGTCGGGCTCGGGGCCCGTGAAGCCGATCGCGATCAGGACCAGCTCGGCGGGCACGGTGTACTCGCTGCCGGGCACGGGCTCCAGGGTCCGGGAGCTGTCGCCGGTGACCTGGCGCGCGTGGACGGTCTGGACGGCGCCGTTCTTGCCCTCGAGGTCGGTCACCTGGCGGGCGAAGCGGCGCTCGCCACCCTCGTCGAGGGCGTAGGTGGTGAGCAGGCGGCGCGGCTGGATCGGCCAGGGGGTGTTGGGGTAGCGGCCGTCCTCGGGGACGTCCGGATAGACGTCGAGGAGCAGCGCCTCCTCGGCGCCTTCGCGCAGGGCGTTCGAGACGCAGTCCATGCCCGTGTCGCCGCCGCCGATCACGACGACGTTCTTGTCCTTCGCCGTGATGACCTTCTCGGGATCCCGCGAGGGGTTTCCCTGCTCGCGCGCGACGAAGCGGTTGCGCTGGTAGAGGTAGTCCATCGCGAAGTGGACGCCCCCGAGCTCGCGGCCCGGGACGTCGAGGTCGCGCTCGACCCGCGAGCCCATCGCCATCACCACGGCGTCGTGGCGCGAGCGCAGCTCGTCGGCGCTGAGCGAGCCCGTTCCCCCGACCTCGACGTCGTATTCGAAGGTGATTCCCTCTTCCTCGAGGATCTGCACGCGGCGGTCGATCATCCACTTCTCGAGCTTCGCGTCGGGGACGCCGAATCGCATCAGCCCGCCGGGGGTCTCGTCGCGCTCGTAGACGGTGACCTCGTGGCCGACCTGGTTCAGCTCGGCGGCGACGGCCATGCCGGCCGGGCCCGAGCCGACGACGCCGACGGTCATGCCGGTGCGCTGCTCGGGGGGATCGGCAACGACCCAGCCCTCCTTGAAGGCGCGCTCGATGATCGCCCACTCGATCTGCTTGATCATCACCGGGTCGTCGTTGATGTCGAGCACGCAGGCTGACTCGCACGGCGCGGGGCAGACCAGGCCCGTGAACTCGGGGAAGTTGTTGGTGGCGTGAAGCTGGTCGATCGCGGCCCGCCACTGGCCGGTGCGGACCAGGTCGTTCCAGTCGGGGATCAGGTTGCCGAGCGGGCAGCCGTTGTTGCAGAAGGGGACGCCGCAGTCCATGCAGCGGCTCGCCTGCTGGCGCAGCTCCGCCTCGGGCAGCGTCTTGTAGATCTCGCCGTAGTCCTTGACGCGCTCGGCGGGCTCGCGCTCCGGCGACGGGACCCGGTGGGCCTTCATGAAGCCGCGTGGATCGACCATTACGCGGCCGTCTTATCGAGCGCCCGCTCGGCGAGCACCTCTTTGTACTGGCGCGACATCACCCGGACGAAGTCCTCGACTGCGCTGTCCCAGTCCTCGAGCAGCTTGCGTGCCGGCTCGGAGCCGGTCCGCTCGTGGTGCTCGGCGATCAGCGCGCGGAGCTCCTCGGTGTCGGCGCCGTCGACCGGCTCGAGGTCGACCAGCTCGTGGTTGGTGTTGCCGTGCAGCCGCTCGAGCGGGTCGTGCACGTACGCGGCGCCGCCGCTCATGCCGGCACCGAAGTTGTCGCCGGTCGGCCCGAGGACGACCACGCGGCCGCCGGTCATGTACTCGCATCCGTGGTCGCCGATGCCCTCCACGACCGTGTCGGCCCCCGAGTTGCGGACCGCGAAGCGCTCGCCGGCGAGGCCGCGGAAGAAGGCCTTGCCGGCCGTCGCCCCATAGAGGCAGACGTTGCCGGCGATCACGTTCACCTCGGCCTCAAAAGTCGCTCCCTCGGGCGGGCGCACGATCAGCGTGCCGCCGGAGAGGCCCTTGCCGGCGTAGTCGTTGACCTGGCCGGCGAGGTCGATGGTGATGCCGGGGGCGAGCCAGGCGCCGCAGCTCTGCCCGATCGACCCGCGAAGCGCCAGCTCGACCGTGTCGTCGGGCAGGCCATCGGGGCCGTGCTGGCGGGTGACGAGATTCGAGGTGAGCCCGCCGACCGCGCGGTCGATGTTGCCGACCGTGGCCTCGACGCGCACCGGCTCGCCCTGGGCGATCGCGCGCCCGACCTGGGGCAGCACCTCGCGGATCTCGAAGCTCGACTCGAGGACGTCGGTCACATCGGCGTCTCTGGAGTAGTGGCGCACAGGCATCGAGATCTCGGGCGGGTCGGGCATGTAGAGCAGCGGGGTGAGGTCGAGCTTCCTGGCTTTCGGGTGGGAGGTGGAGGGGTCGGGCTCGAGCAGGTCGGCTCGCCCGATCAGGTCGTCGAGGCGCTCAGCTCCGAGGGCGGACATCAGCCTGCGGACCTCCTCGGCGACCTCGGCGAGGTAGTTGACGACGTGGTCGGGGCTGCCCTGAAAGCGCGCCCGCAGCTCGGGGTCCTGACTGGCGATCCCGACCGGGCAGGTGTTCAGGTGGCAGACGCGCATCATGATGCAGCCCGTCGCCACCAGCGGGGCCGTGGAGAAGCCGAACTCGTCGGCGCCCAGCAGCGCGGCGACGATGACGTCGCGGCCCGTGCGCATCTGGCCGTCGGCCTGGAGCACGACCCGGGGCCGGAGCCCGCTCTCGATCAGGGCCTGCTGTGTCTCGGCGAGGCCGAGCTCCCAGGGAGAGCCGGCGGCCTGGAGGCTGGACAGGGGAGAGGCGCCCGTGCCGCCGTCGTGGCCGGCGATGACGATGTGGTCGGCGCCGCACTTCGCCACACCCGCAGCGATCGTGCCCACACCCGATTCCGAGGCGAGCTTCACCGAGATCGAGGCTTCGGGGTTCGCCGTGCGCAGGTCGTAGATCAGCTGCTTCAGGTCCTCGATCGAATAGATGTCGTGGTGGGGCGGGGGCGAGATCAGCTCGACGCCCGGCGTCGCGTAGCGCAGGTTCGCGATGTAGTCGTCGACCTTGGGCCCCGGCAGCTGGCCGCCCTCGCCGGGCTTGGCGCCCTGGGCGATCTTGATCTGGATCTGGTCGGCGTGCGAGAGGAAATCGATGTCGACGCCGAAGCGCCCCGAGGCGATCTGGCGGATCCGCGAGCGGCGCGAGTCGCCGTTCGGGTCCGGGACGTTCCGTGCCCTGTCCTCGCCGCCCTCGCCGCTGTTCGACATGCCGCCGATCCGGTTCATCGCGATCGCGAGCGTCTCGTGGGCCTCGCGGGACAGGGCGCCCAGGCTCATGGCGCCCGTCGAGAAGCGGCGCAGGATCTCGGTCGAGGGCTCGACGGCGTCGAGCTCACCCGGCTTGCGCTCCTCGCGCAGCAGCAGCAGGCCGCGCAGCATGCCGCGCTTGGCGTTCTCGTCGTTGACCCGCGTGCTGAACTCGGCGTAGGAGGGCCGGCCGGCGTCGGTCGCCTCGGAGCCGTTCGACCCGATGGGCTCCTCGCGGGCGACGCGCTGCAGGCTCGACACGGTCTCGGGCTCCCACATGTGGAACTCGCCGTCGCGGCGCCACTGATAGATGCCGCCCTGCGGCAGCAGCTTGTCGTGGGCGGCCGGCAGCGCCGCTTCCTCGACGAAGCGGGGGAGGGGCAGGCCGTGCTGCTCGGGGTAGGCGCGGGCGTGGCGCTCGAGCGCCTCGCCGGCGATGTCCTCGAGGCCGATGCCGCCGATTCGCGATGGCGTGCCGGTGAAGTGGCGCTCGACCAGGGCGGTGTCGAGGCCGACGGCCTCGAAGATCTGGGCGCCGCGATAGGAGCTGATCGAAGAGATGCCGATCTTCGACATCGTCTTCAGCAGGCCCTTCGAGAGCCCGACGATCGTGCGCTCGCGCGCGTCCTGCGGGGTGAGACCGTTCTCGAGCGCTGCGCGGCCGTGCATGTCGTCGAGCGAGTCGAGCATCAGGTAGGGGTTGATCGCGCTGGCCCCGTAGCCGATCAGGGCGGCCAGGTGATGCACCTCGCGCGGTTCGCCGGACTCGACCACCAGGGCGGCCTGCAGGCGGTTGCCCTGGCGCGTGAGGTGGTGGTTGACGGCCGATGTGGCGAGCAGCGAGGGGATCGGCACGCGGTCGGGCGAGACCAGCCGGTCGGAGAGGACGAGCAGCGTGGCGCCGTCCTCGATCGCCTCCGATGCCGTGGCGCAGATCCTGTCTATCGCGGCCTCGAGCCCCTGCACCCCATCGGTCAGCGGCCAGGTGATGTCGAGCGTCTCGGCGCGCAGCACGGGGTGGTCGATCTGGCGAAGCTTCTCGAGCTCGGGGTCGGTGACGATCGGCCGGCCGAGGAGCACCTGCTGGGCGTGATCGCGGTCCTCGTCGAGCAGGTTCCCCTGTGGGCCGATCGAGGTGGTCAGGCTCATCACGATGTGCTCGCGGACCGAGTCGATCGCCGGGTTCGTCACCTGGGCGAAGCGCTGCTTGAAGTAGGAGAAGAGCGAGGGCTCCTTGTCGGAGAGGACGGCGAGGGCGACGTCGTTGCCCATCGAGCCCGTGGGCTCCTTCGCGTCGCGAGCCACCGGGGCGAACAGGACCCGCAGGTCCTCCTGTGAGTACCCGAACAGCAGCTGGAGCGCGGTCAGCGACTTCTCCTCGCGCGAGGGCATCTCGGGCTCGGGCAGGTCGTCGAGGCTGACGATCCCCTCGCGGAACCACTCGCCGTAGGGGGCCTGCCGGGCGACCTCCATCTCGGCCTCGCGGTCGTCGTAGATGCGCCCTTCCTCCAGGTCCACGATGAACAGGTGGCCGGCCTGCAGGCGCCCGCGGCGGACGACGTTCTCGGGCTCGGCGCTGAAGGTGCCCGCCTCGGAGCTGAGCGCGACCCAGCCGTCGTCGGTGACCGACCAGCGGCTGGGGCGCAACCCGTTGCGGTCGAGGGTCGCGCCGAGCAGGCGACCGTCCGAGAAGGCGATCGAGGCGGGGCCGTCCCAGGGCTCGAGCAGCAGCGAGTGAAAGGAGTAGAAGTCGCGCAGCTCGTCGGGTAGCTGGCGGTTCTCGTATGCCATCGGGATCATCATCATCAGCGCGTGGGGCAGGCTGCGGTCGGCCTTGAACAGAAGCTCGAGAGCACGGTCGAACGCCGCGGAATCCGAGGCGCCGTGGTTGATCAGCGGCAGGCAGCGCTCCAGGTCGTCGCCGAGCTCCTCCCACTCGAGCGCCGACTCACGGGCGCGCATCCAGTTGATGTTGCCCAGCACCGTGTTGATCTCGCCGTTGTGGGCGATCATGCGCAGCGGCTGGGCGAGCTCCCAGCTGGGGGCCGTGTTGGTCGAGAAGCGCGAGTGGACGATCGCGAAGACGCTGACCAGGTCGGGATCGCGCAGGTCGGGGTAGAAGCGTGCCAGCTGAGGCGCCGTCAGCAGCCCCTTGTAGACCAGGGTTCGCGAGGAGAAGCTGGGGAAGGTGACCTCGCCGTCGAACTCGATCTCGGCGATGCGGCGAATCAGGTAGAGACGGTTCTCGAACTCGTCCTGGTCTGAGACGCCTTCGCCCGGCGCGATCAGGAGCTGGCGGATGCGCGGGCTCGTGGGGCGGGCCAGGACGCCGGGCACGTTCGGCTCGACGTCGACCTGGCGCCAGCCGAGTGCGCGCTGGCCCTCGGTCTCGACGATCTCGGCGATTCGCTTCGCCGCCTCGTCGGCGCGCTTCTCGTCGCGCGGCAGGAAGGTCATGGCGATCGCCGTCTTCCCCGGCTCGGGGAACTCCTCCGTCGTGATCCCGAAGTCCTCGGCGCGCGAGCGCAGGAACTCGTGGGGCAGCCCGATCATGATCCCGGCGCCGTCGCCGCTGTTCTCGTCAGAGCCCGAGGCGCCGCGGTGCTCGAGGCGGTCGAGGGCGGTGAGCCCGCGCTCGATCACCTCGTGGATGGGCGTCTTGTCGAGCCGCGCCACGCAGGCGACACCGCAGCCGTCGCGCCCGTCCTCGGGACGGACGAGGCCCGGGTAGCGGGTGGGGCGGTCGCTGGTCATTGGGGTCGTCTTATCGCTCATCTTGCATTCCGGGATGCGTGTCCCTCTGGCCCCTGCCCGGGGCCTTCGGATGACGGGCCATCGCGGGGGGCGACCGCGAAGGCATTGCCGCTGAAGAAGCTGAAAGGCGACGTAAAGGGTACCCCGTCGGCGGTACGAAAAGGGGCCGCCGAGGCGGCCCCTCTCCAACGTCTGCTGCGAGCGGCGCCTACCGGATGAACAGCATCTCCGAGTACTTCGGCAGCGGCCAGAGGTCGTCGGGCACGACCTTCTCGAGCTGGTCGGCGACCTCGCGGACCTCGGCCATCTTCGCGATCTGGTTGTCGCGGGCGTAGACGGCCAGGTCGAGGCCCTCGGCGCCGTCCGGATGGGAGTTCGCCTGCTTCAGGTCGGCGAGAGACGAGTTCAGGGAATCCACCAGGCCTCGGGTCTCGGCTTCGATGGTGCCGACTCCGGCCTCGGCGATCAGCGCCAGGTAGCGCAGCGCGGCCGGCAGGATCATCGTGCGGGCGATCGTGTCCGCGGTCTCGGCCTCGATGTTGGCGAGGGTGGAGTACTGCTCGGCCCACACCTCGAAGCGCGACTCGAGCTCGTTCGTCGAGAGCACGCTGTACTTCTCGAACGCCTTGATCGTCGAGTCGGCGAGCACCTCGGGCAGCGCGTCGGGCGTCGTCTTCAGATTCTTCAGGCCTCGCGACTCCGCCTCGGCATGCCACTCCTCGGTGTAGTTGTCGCCCATGAAGCAGACCTGCTTGTTGGCGGTGTAGGTCGCGGCGACGACCTCCTGGACCGCCTGCGTGACGTCCATGCCGGCGTCGACCTTCTGCTCCAGGCCGTCGGCGAGGTCGTCGATCGACTCGGCGACGATCGTGTTCAGCACCGTGTTCGTGAAGCCGAGCGACATGCTCGACCCGAGGGCCCGGAACTCGAACTTGTTGCCCGTGAAGGCGAAAGGCGAGGTCCGGTTGCGGTCGCCGCCGTGGCGAGGCAGCGGAGGCAGGACCTCGGCGCCCAGCTCCATCGTCTCGGCGGGGGTCTTGCCGTCGCCCTCGCCCGTGGCGATCGACTCGAATGCCTTCTCCAGCTCCGCGCCGAGGAAGATCGAGATGATCGCCGGCGGGGCCTCGTTCGCCCCGAGGCGGTGGTCCTGGCCGATGTTCGCGACCGAGGCGCGCAGCAGCCCCTGGTGCAGGTTCACGGCCTGGATGACGGCGGCGCAGAAGAACAGGAAGCTGACGTTGTCCTTCGGCGTGTCGCCCGGCTCGAGCAGGTTGTGCCCGGTGTCGGTCCCCATCGACCAGTTGTTGTGCTTGCCCGAGCCGTTGACGCCGGCGAAGGGCTTCTCGTGCAGCAGGCAGACGAGGCCGTACTTGCGCGCGACCTTCTGCATGATCTGCATCGTCAGCTGCTGGTGGTCGGAGCCGACGTTCGAGTTCTCGAAGATCGGGGCCAGCTCGTACTGGCCCGGGGCGACCTCGTTGTGGCGCGTCTTGATCGGCACGCCGAGCTTCGCCAGCTCGTTCTCGAAGTCCATGATGCAGGCGAGCACGCGCTCGGGGATCGCCCCGAAGTAGTGGTCGTCCAGCTCATGGCCCTTGGGCGGGTAGGCGCCGAACAGCGTGCGCCCGGTCAGCACCAAGTCAGGGCGGGCGTAGTAGTACTCCTCGTCGATCAGGAAGTACTCCTGCTCGGGGCCGACCGTGGTGAACACCCGCTTGGACTCCTCGTCTCCCAGGAGCCCCAGGGCCCGGACGGCAGTCTTCGACAGCGCGTCCATCGAGCGCAGCAAGGGGATCTTGGCGTCGAGCGCCTCGCCCGTCCACGACACGAAGGCGGTCGGGATGCAGAGCAGCGCGCCGTTCGGGTTCTCGAGGATGAACGCCGGGCTCGTCGGGTCCCACGCGGTGTAGCCGCGGGCCTCGAAGGTGTCGCGGACGCCGCCCGTCGGGAACGAGGACGCGTCCGGCTCGCCCTGGATCAGCTCCTTGCCGCTGAAGCCCGCGAGCCAGTTGCCGTCGCGGTCGGGCTCGAAGAAGGAATCATGCTTTTCCGCGGTGAGGCCCGTGAGGGGCTGGAAGACGTGGGTGAAGTGCGTGGCTCCCCGGGAGAGGGCCCACTCCTTCATCGCCTCGGCGACGGAGTCGGCCAGCGAGGGATCGAGCGCCTCGCCGCCGTCCAGGGTGTTCTGAAGCTTCTCGAAGACGTCCTTCGGCAGGCGCTCCTTCTGCACCTTGGAGGAGAAGACGTCGATGCCGAACGGGTTGTTCTCGTCCTCTGTGAGATCGACGGTGCCGATCGCGTCCCCGTTGGGGCTCCACGTGGCGGAAGTCACGTTCTTCTGACGGGTCTTGAGCATGTTGCGGGCAGCCTCCTAGGCGTTCATACGGCGCGCGAGAGCGCCAAATTGAGGTCGCAGGGTACCCACCCTCGAACCGACGGGCGTTGTCCGCTTGTACATATTCCGAGGCCCAGGCTTCGCCCGGCGGTCGGGTCATTCGTAGCTGAGCGCCTCGAGCGTGTCGATGCGCGAGGCGCGGCGGGCCGGCGCGATCGCGGCGAGCACGCCGGCGACGGCCGCCAGGATCAGCAGGACGACCAGGGTGACCCAGGGGATCGTCAGGGTGAAGCCCTCGTCGGCGAGCGGCCGGCTGATCAGGATCGCGAAGACCACCCCGAGCACCGATCCGAGGACCGCCCCGATCAGCGCGGTGATCACGGCCTCGTAGCGGACGATCTGCCGGACCTGGCGCCGCGAGGTGCCGACGGCTCGCAGCAGGCCCAGCTCGCGGGTGCGCTCGTAGATCGAGAGCGCGAGCGTGTTGACGATCCCGAAGAGGGAGACGATCACCGCGAGGAAGAGAAGCCCGTAGATGCCACCGAGCAGCTGATCGAGCTCGGCGCCGATCGAGTCCTTCAGCTCCTGCTGGTTTTGCACCACGACCGTCGGGAAGCCCGCCTCCACGACGCCCTCGATCTCGCCGCGGACCTTGTCGGCGTCCGCGTCGTCGTCGAGGTCGATCAGGACGTTCGTGGCCGTCAGCTCCTCGCCGTAGGCCTCGGCGTTCGCGTCGGAGGCCGCGTAGTCGCCGATGAAGTCCGTCTTGTCCTCGAAGGTGCCCGTGACCGTGTAGGTGAGCTTCTCGCCCGACGCCGTGATCACGGGAAAGGCGTCGCCCACCTCGAGCCCCTCTTCGTCCGCGTGCTTCTCGTCGAGCACCGCGTCCTCAGGCCCCATCTCGGTCAGCAGGTCCTGGCTCCCGTCCTTCCAGTCGAGCGTCAGCGCACCTGCCGCTGTCTCGGGGTGGATCAGCGTCATCGAGCCCGTGGAGTCGCCGTCGGAGTCGTCCGTGCCGTCCACCACGCCGTACTGGGTGTAGCGCAATAGCGAGGCCGCGGCCACGCCTTCGACGCCGGCGACCTCGTCCGCCGAGCCCGACGGGATGTCGGAGAAGCCGTCGGTGTTCGCGAGGAACAGGTCGGCGCTGATCGACTCCTCGATCGCGTCGTCGATCGATCCCTTGAGACCGGCCGCGAAGATCGCGACGAACGAGACGAGCGCCAGGCCGATCATCAGGGCCGCCGCGGTGGACGCCGTGCGGCCGGGGTTGCGAACCGAGTTCTCGTGGGCGATCCGGGCGGGCACGCCGCGCACCCGCTCGAGCGGGCGACCGACGAGCGCGGCGAGCGGCGGCACGAGCTTGGGGCTGAGCAGCGCGACCCCGAGGAACACGGCGACGGCGCCCAGGCCCAGCGCGGTGGCGCCACCGAAGACACCGAAGAGGCCGATGGCCATCACCCCGATCCCCGCCCCGGCGAGCACGGCGCCGATCGCGGCGCGGATGCGACCCTCCTTCGGCGTGGCGAGCACAGCTCCCTCGCGCAGCCCCTGGACCGGCGGCACCCGGGTGGCGCGGAGGGCCGGGCCGAGGGCCGAGAGCAGGGTCAGGCCGGTCCCGACGACGAGTGAGACGATGACCGTCCGGGCTTCCACCACGGTGCCGGTCTTGGGGAGGTCGATCTCGAGCGACTTGAAGAGGCCCTCGAGGACCGAGGCGAAGCCGATGCCGGCGAGCAGCCCGACCCCCGAGGCGGCGAGACCGATCAACAGGGCCTCGCCGATCACAGAGGCGATGAGCTGGCGGCGGTTGGCGCCGAGCGTGCGAAGCATCGCGAACTCGCGGGTGCGCTGCGCGACGGTGATCGAGAACGTGTTGAAGATCAGGAACGACGCCACGAACAGCGAGACGCCGGCGAACACGAGCAGCGCCGTCTTCAGGAACCCGATGCCCTCGTTGATGTCGTCCTTCTGGGACTGGGTGTCCTGTTCGCCCGTCTCGGCCTTGATGCCGTCCGGCAGCGCGGCCGTCATGTCGGCGGCGAGCCTCTCGGGAGTCGTCCCGTCGGCTGCGGCCACCCTGATCGCGTCGAACTTGCCCTGCTTGCCGGTCACCGCCTGCGCCCCGGGCAGGGTCATGACGGCGATGGTCGCCCCGCCGAGCGACTCCGAGCCGCCCAGGGTGGCGGTGCCGACCAACTCGAGCTCGCGGGTCTCGCCGGCGCCCGAGATCGTGACCAGGTCACCGAGCTCGAATCCCTCGTTCTCGGCCGTGGCGGCGTCGATCGCCACCTCCCGGTCCGCCTGCGGCGGGCCGCCCTCGCTGTAAGAGAGGGGGTCGAACTCCTCGGGCACCACCGAGAAGGCGAGGCCGGGGGCGCCGTTGCCGCCGACCCGCTCGCCGTCCGAGCCGACGATCGCGGTCTGTTGGTCGGCGACGATGCCCACGGCGGCGCCTACGCCGTCCACCTTGCGGACCTGGTCGAGCACCCCCTCTTCGATCGGCGGCTCGTTCCCGTCGTCGGTGTCGACTGCGGCGTCGGACGTGACGACCGCGTCGACGCCCTGGTTCGACTCCGTGAAGATCGCGTCGAAGGAGCGCTCGATCGTGTCGGTGAGGACGTAGGTACCCGCGATCATCATCACGCCGAGGACCACCGCGAAGCCCGTCAGGAACGTGCGGAGCTTCCGGGCCCAGAGGTTTCGAAGTGCGATCGACGCCACGCCGCGCCCTCAGGCCAGCTGCTTCATCAGGTCGAGGACGGCGTCGGCGCTCTTCGGCGCGGCATCCTGGACGATCTTGCCGTCGACGAGCACGAGCACCCGGTCCGCGGTCGCGGCGGCAGCGGCGTCGTGGGTGACCATCACGATCGTCTGGCCGAACTCGTCCGCGGCCCGGCGAAGAAGGGCGAGCACCTCCTCGGAGGAGTTGGAGTCGAGGTTGCCGGTCGGCTCGTCGGCGAACAGGACCGCCGGCGCAGATACCAGTGCCCGCGTGATCGCCACCCTCTGCTGCTCGCCGCCCGAGAGCTCGGCGGGGCGGTGCGAGAGCCGGTCCCGGATGCCGACGGCGTCCACGAGCTGGTCGAAGCGGCCGCGGTCGGCGTCACGGCCGGCGAGGCTCAGCGGCAGGAGGATGTTCTCCTCCGCGCTGAGCACGGGCAGCAGGTTGAAGAACTGGAAGACGAAGCCGACCTTGTCGCGTCGCAACTCCGTCAACTCGGAGTCATCGAGCCCGTTCAGCTCTGCGCCGTCCACGGTGACCGTGCCCGAGGTGGGAAGGTCGAGGCCGGCGAGGCAGTGCATCAGGGTCGACTTTCCCGAGCCCGAGGGCCCCATGATCGCGGTGAAGGCCCCCTTGGGGAAGTCCACGGTGACGCCGTCGAGCGCGCGCACCTCGGCGCCGCCCTCGCCGAACACGCGGACCAGCTCGTCGGCGGCGACTATCGGGGATGCGTTCAACTCGGGCCCTTTCCTCGGGGTGGCGGGATAGGTGCTCGCCGGGACACTACGAAGCCGCTGCGCCAGCCAGGTGTAGGGAGCCCCGCCCTTTACCGCGGGTTGATGCGCGGTCGGCATGGTGGGACGCGATGAAACGCTTCGTCCTAGCCGGCGGCCTCGCCCTGCTCGTCCTCCTCGTCACCTCCGCGCCTGCGATGGCGAAGGGCTCGAAGCTCCGCGTCGAGGACAACTCCGAGTACGGGAAGATCCTCGTCAACGGGAGCGGCAAGGCCCTCTACCTGTTCACCAAGGAGAGCACCCCGACCGCCGACTGCTACGGGGACTGCGCCGTTGCGTGGCCGCCCTACCTGACGAGCGGAAGGCCGATCGCCGGCCAGGGCCTCAACCAGAAGCGCCTCGGGACGACCGAGCGCACCGACGGAACCACCCAGGTCACCTACCGCGGGCACCCTCTCTACTTCTACGTCCACGACACGCCGAACGCGATCCTCTGCCAGGACGTGTTCGAGTTCGGAGGCCTCTGGCTCCTCGTCGACGACCGGGGCCGCGCCGTCCGCTAGCGCCTAGAGCCCGAGGTCCCTGACGACACCGGGCTTCAGGCCCTGGAGGAGCACGAAGGCGGGGCTGGTCAGGCCCTCGGGGGTGGCCCGGATGCCGACGTGGGCTCCTTCGGGCACTTCGCCCTGAAGGCGCTCGCCGATCTCGACCGCCTTCTCCTCGGTCGGGGCTCCGACCAGCAGGTACTTGAAGCGGCGCTTGACCGGGAGGCCCTCATCGTCCAGCTTCGCGGCGAGCTCGCGGGTGGAGCCCACGTTCGGCATGTCGATCACGACCTCCCACGGATGCTCGCCCGCGGCGATGCGGTCGTGCTCCAGCCGTTTCTCCTCGGCCTCGCGCTCCGTCTCGGAGGAGGGGAGGGGCTCGTCGCTCGGGCGCCAAGCCTCCTCGCCGGGATGCCAGCGCGTCAACTGGACCTCGCCGGCGAGCCCGTCGGCCTCCATCAGCTCGCGAACGACGCGCTCCGCTTCGCGGGCGCTTTCCTCGTGCCAGGCGTAGAGAAAGATGTGCGGGCCGTCGCGGGTGACGATGACCGAGCCTCCCAGGCGCTTGCGCGCGGCGTCGTCGAGGTCGAGCCCGTGCAGGCGCTCGCCGAAGCTCGTGTGCCCGTCATCGTCGAGGTCGAGGGTCACCTCGACCCGCCACTCGTCTCGCTCGTGCGCCTCCGTCTGCTCCGCAGTCGTGTCCGCTGCCATCGCGGCGAACTCTATCCCCGCGAGAGGTCCAGCTCGACGCCCGCGGGGCCGAGGTTGTGGACCGGGGTGGAGCCGATGGCGCTCTCGCAGCCCCACGAGTCGTGGATGTGGCCGCATACGGCCAGCCGCGGGCGGCGGTCCTCGATGGCCGCGGCGATCGCCGGGCTGCCCAGCTCCTTGCCCGAGCCGTCGCGGTCGCAGTGACCGCGCGGAGGGGAATGGAGGATCAGGACCGCGTCGTCGGGAACCTTCGCGAGCCGCTCGGCCGCCGCCTTGTCGTCCAGATCGAAGCTCCAATCCCACGGTGTGGTCGGTATCCCGGCGCCGAGGCCGAAGAAGGTGACGCCGTCGAGCTCGGCCGAGCCTCCGTGCAGCACGGTGGCGGCCTCCCACTGCCCGGCCGCCTCGCGCAGGGCGTCCTCGGTCTCGTTGTTGCCGGGGACCAGGAAGGTCGGGGTCTCGATCGCCGCCAGGGCGCCGATCGCCTCGTCGAGGCCCTCGTGGACCGAGGCGAAGTCGCCCGCGCCGATCACGACGTCGAAATCGCCCGCCCGCTGGACGAGGCTCGCCGCCGCGTCGAGGTCGACGTGCAGGTCGCTGAACGCGAGTGCCTTCACCGTGCGTCCGAAGCTAACAGGGGGGATAATTCGCGTATGCGCCACAACCCCAAGTACGAGGTCACCGACGAGGGCGTGGTGAGGCGTCTGATCGCCGAGCACCCCTGGGCCACGATCGTGAGCCACCACGACGGCGAGATGGTGGCGTCCCACTACCCGATCCTGACCGACGACTCCGCGGAGGACCTGACGATCCTGACGCACGTCGGGCGGCCAGACGAGAAGCTGCACGACCTCGGGTCGAGCGAGGTGGTGGTCATCGTGGCCGGGCCGCACGGCTACATCTCGCCAAGCTGGTACACGGACCAGGTCGCCCCGGTGCCGACCTGGAACTTCAGCGTCGCCCACTGCTACGGCACCCCCGAGATCCTCGATCCGGATGAGAACCTGCGCGTGCTCACCCACCTCGTCGAGCACTTCGAGCGGCACGTCGACGACCCGATGCTGCTCGACCGGGAGGTCGGGGCCCGGATCGCCAAGGGCACCGTCGGCCTGCGCATCCCGATCGCGCGCTTCGTCTGCAAGGTGAAGATGAGCCAAGGCCAGGACGACCGGACCAAGGCCCAGGTCCTGGAGGCGCTGCGGCAGCCCGGGCCCTACGGGAGCCCGGAGCTCGCCGACGACATGGAGCGTGCGCTTGCCGAGGGCAACGACCCTGGGCTGGGCTCGCCCTAGTCGTCTGGGCCCGCTCAGCGATCGCCGTGCATCAGGCGCCGTTCAGCAGCCGGGTGGCCAGCGCGGCCGTCTCCTCGTCGACCTCGGCCTCGATGAGGTCGTGGGCCGCTGACATCTCGGTGACCAGCGCCTCGGCCAGCTCCTCGGGGTCGATCGGGCGGCCGAGCTCGGATGCGGCGCTGCCCGTCGTCTCGGGCGACCAATCGAGTTCCAGCGCTTCGTAGACCGGGATCAGGACGTCGCGGATGTCCTCGTCGCCCGATGCGACCACGACGCCGCCGACGTGGGCGCCGCCCGAGATCATCCGCTGGCCGATGCCCGCCAGCTTCCGTCGTCCCCGCGAGTTGACGCTGAAGGCGCCGGGGCAGTACTCGCCGGGGACCTCACCCACCCGGGGGTCGGCGATGCCGATCCGCGACAGGGCGTCGCGCACCATGCCGGCCATCTCGCCGAAGCGCTGGTAGGTGCGCCGCGGGGGCTCGGGGTCGGGGTAGGCGCGCGTGAGCGCGATCGTTCCCTCGTGGAACACCGCCGCCCGCCCGCCGGCCAGCCGCTCGACGGCCGCGAAGCCGTTGTCCACCGCTGCCTGGGCCGCCCGCTCGTAGCCGGGCGCCGCGACGTCCTGGCGGCCGAAGGCCACCTCGCGGCCCGGGCGGTGGATCCGCATCGTCGGCGGCAGCTCGCCCGCGGCGACCCTGATCAGAATCGCCCGCGAAACGGCTGTCCCGTACTCGGGCCGTCCGGGGTAGGAGCGGCGGATGAGGTTGATCGGATGCGACCCGCTCAAGCGGCGCCGTCCGGCTCGTCCTCCTGCAGTAAGGCCGCGCGTAGCGCCTCCTCCTCGGCGTCAAAGAGGTGGCCAAAGGTGGACTCGCGGTCGGCGAGGATCCGGCGCTTCGTCTCGGTCAGGGCCGAGCGCGGCCCCGCGGCGATCCTCCCGGCCAGCTCCAGGGCGCGCGGCATCAGCTCGTCGGCCGGGTGCACCGCGCTCACGATCCCGAGCTTCGAGGCGCCCGCGGCATCGAGGGTCCGCCCGGTCAGGACCAGCTCGGTCGCGACCGCCGCCGGCAGCGCCATGCGCGCGGCGGCGTAGCTGGGCGGGATCCCGCGCGGGCGCTCGGGGAAGCCGAAGCTCGCGTCCTCAGAGGCGATCCGCATGTCGGAGAAGAGAGCAAGCGCGAAGCCGCCGGCGAGGGCGGGCCCGTTGACGGCGGCGACGACAGGATGGACACAGCGGGCCACGGCGTTGAAGCAAGCGACGCTCGTCTCGACCAGCCGCTCGCGGTGGGCGAGGTCGCCTCCGAACTCGGTGATGTCGATCCCCGAGCAGAAGGCCGGCGGCGCTCCGGTCAGGACGATCGCCCCTATGCCCTCGTCCTCGCCGAGCGCTTCGAAGGACTCCGCGATCTCGACCCGCAGGTCGATCGAGAGCGCGTTGCGCTTCTCGGGGCGCTGAAGGGTCACGATCGCGACATCCTCGTGTCGCTCGAGTGAGAGCAGGCCGGCCATCGAAGGCATTATCGCTCGCAGTGCGGCCGCGGTGTTATCGACTCGGGGTTCGCTCAGCGCGCGGCCGTGCGGATGCGCGGCCAGAGCAGAAGCACGAGGCCGATCAGGATCATCGCGACGCCGAGGCCAGAATGGACAACGGCGGCGACGATGATCCCGAGCACGATCAGAATCAGGGGTAGCTCCATGTCTGGGGAATACCCTCGGCCTGCCGCTGGAAACTCATCTAAATCGGGGCTGAGGCCCGGGAGGCGAGCTTGAAGTCCCACACCGAGTACATGACCTTCAACACCGACGAGCGGCGCGAGTTCGTCCGCATCACCGATGAGGTGCAGTCGGCAGTGGAGCAGGCCGGGGTAAGCGAGGGGATGGTCCTGGTCTCCGCGATGCACATCACGGCCGGCGTCTGGGTCAACGACGATGAGCCCGGCATCCAGGCCGACACGCTGGAGTGGCTCGACAAGATCGCGCCGCCTTCGTGGAAGGAGCCGAGCAACGAGGTGGCGCACGAACTGCTGCCCGAGGGTGGCGACTACCGCCACCACCGCGGCGGCGAGGACAACGGCGACGCCCACCTCAAGAACCTCCTCGTCCACCAGCAGGTCGTGCTGCCGATCACCGAGGGCCAGCTCGACCTGGGGCCGTGGCAAGCCGTCTTCTACTGCGAGTTCGACGGTCGGCGCTCGAAGCGGCTGGTCATCAAGGTCATTGGCGAATAGGCGGCGGTGCGCTCAGGCAGCCCGCTGCTGCGCAGCCGGAGGCGTAGCCGCCTCGGCCGCACCGGGCGACGCCTGACGCGGATCGGCGTCGAGCAGCGACGGCATGTGCTCGCGCATCTGGGCGCGAAGGCACGGGGGGCACGAGCACTCGGGCACGGCCAGGCCGGTGTTCGGGCAGACGCTCATCGGCTCCTCTCCCACTCGATGACTGCGGACGGCGACGCCGCGAACGGTAATCCCGGGCCCGGCGGCAACCGGCCGATAACGGTCCGGTCACGAACCGTCTCGCCAGGCTGGGATGATCCGGCCGATGGCCGAGAAGAAACCGAAGAAGAAGCCGGATGCCGAGCAGCTCGATCCGCCCGCCGAGGGGCCCGACGCGAGGCGTCGCACCCCGGCCGACGCGGTCGCCGAGGCGAACGTCCACGCGCCGACGCGCGGCAACCGCAAGCTCGAGAAGTTCCTCGAGGCGGTCAACGGAGACAAGCGCGTGGGCTCGTGGTGGTACATGGCCCAGGTCACCTCGCAGAGGCTCGAGATGTCGGACCACTCGTGGGTGCACGTCCAGGTGGTGCTGAACATCGCTCTGCGGCTGATGCGGCTGCTCGCCAAGGGCGGGATCGAGCCGGCGATGGTGGCCGACCACGGGATGAAGCAGCGCGACGCCGAGGTCGTGGTCGCGGGCGGCGCGCTTCTGCACGACGTGGGGATGTCGATCCACCGGGCCGATCACGAGGCCTTCAGCCTGTTCTTGGTCGCCGACCGCCTCGACTCCCTGTTGGATGGGATCTACGAGGAGCCTGAGCGATCAGTGGTCGCCTCCGAGATCCTGCACTGCATCATCGGCCACCGCCGCCGCGGCGAGCCATACACGGTCGAGGGCGGGGTGGTGCGCGTCGCCGACGCGCTCGACATGGCGCAGGGGCGCTCGCGTATCCCGATCGAGGGCGGCCAGTACGGCATCCACGCGCTCTCGGCCGCCGCGATCGACGAGATCGACATCAAGTCCGGTGACGAGCGGCCGGTGAAGATCGAGATCGAGATGAACAACTCAGCCGGCATCTTCCAGGTCGACGACCTCCTCGCGACCAAGATCCGCGGCACCCCGCTCGAGGGCTACGTCGAGGTCGTCGCCGAGGTGGCGGGCGAGACAGAGAAGCGACTGCTGCCGTCCTTCCGGATCTAGGCCGAAGCCAGCTGCCTAGACGCCTGCGCCGGACCCTCCGCGGCCCTCGCCGGCGGCGAAGCGGCCCGCGCCCTCGATCCCGGTCGGGGTCGTCTCGGAGCCGTACTTCGCTTCGAGGGTCAGGCCGTCGGCCAAGGAGAGGCCGAGGCCCTCGATCGCGGAGCGCCGGTCGGCGAGCATCGTGTCCTGGGGGAAGGCGGCGAGGCCCTCGGCCATCTCGAGGGCGCGCTCGAGGTGCTTGCCGGGTGGGACGACCTCGGTCAGGAGGCCCATCCCGAGGGCTTCGCCGGCGTCGACGATGCGGCCGCTCAGGATCAGGTCCAGGCCGCGGCCCAGGCCGACGATATGGGGGAGGCGCTGGGTGCCGCCGTCGATCAGCGGGACGCCCCAGCGGCGCTCGGGGAACCCGAGCTTCGCGCTGTCGGTCCCGATGCGCAGGTCGCACCAGAGCGCCAGCTCCAGGCCGCCGGCCAGCGCCCAGCCCGAGATGGCGGCGATAGCGGGCTTTGATGGAGTCAGGCGGGTGAAGCCGAGCGGCCCGTCGGGCCGGTCGGCGAGCCACTGCTTCGCGACCTCGGGGTCACTGGCTGCCTCCGATAGAGACTTAAGGTCGGCGCCCGCGCAGAAGGCCTCGTCGCCGGAGCCCGTGAGCACCAGGACGCGAGCCTCGTCGTCGCCCTCGAAGGAGCGAAAGCCCTCGAGCAGCAGGTCGGCCGTCTCGGGATCGACCGCGTTGCGGCGCTCGGGGCGCTCGATCGTCAGCACCGCAGCCGCGCCGACGCGCTCATAGCTGACCTTGGCCATCAGCCCTGCGAGGGAACCGGGACGCTGGGCCACTCCCGCAGCAGCGGCAGCGGGTCGACGGCCTTCGTCTCGGCGGTGAGCGTCTGGCTGCCGTTTCGGACCTCGAAGTGCAGGTGGGGGCCGTCGCACGACCCGGTGCAGCCCATCTGGCCGAGCGGCTGTCCCGCCTCGACCGCCTCGCCCTTGTCGACGATGGCCGGCTTCAGCAGGTGCAGATAGACGTAGCTGCGGTCGTCGAGCCGGCTGTAGACGACGATGTAGTTGCCGCGGCCGCCGGAGTACCGGCCGTTCTCGGTGCCGCTGTCGACGATGACTCCGTCGCGGACAGAGACGAGCGGCGTGCCCGGATTCGCGAACAAGTCCTGGCCCTCGTGCAGGCGCCCGCTGCGCGGCGCGCCGAACTTCGCGAGTGATTCGCCATAGTCGACGTCGCCGACCACCGGGTGGTAGGGGCCCTTGCTCAGCCCGACGGGGGTGCCGGCGTCGAGTAGCGCGAGCGACGCGGCGTCCACCGCGGTGTCATCCGTTCCCTGGCCCGGCGAGTCATCGCCCAGGCCCGGCACCGGCAGGCCGGCGGCCGACCCCGCCAGGGCGGCGACCGCCACGACGAGCAGGAGTGCGGCGCCCACCTTCACCGTCGGCAGGCGCAGGCTGACGTGAGCGGGCTTGTCCGAGAGGCGCGGGGCTGGCGGCCCGGGCCTCGGCTTGCCCGCGGGCTTCAGGTTCAGGTTGGCCTGCTTGGCGCGCTTTCGCTCCTCGCGCTCGCGCCCGGCCCGGTCGCGCTCCTCGCGGCGCAGTCGCTCGCGCTCGACATGGGCGCGCTCGGCCTTCTCCGCTTCGGCCTCACGGGCGCCCTCGCGCTGGGCCCGGATTTCGTCATCGCGCTCGATTCGCTCGCGTTCCGCGCGCTGCGCCTCGTCGGCGGCGCGGCGGGCGCGCTCGGCTCGCTCGCGGCGCGGTGACTCCTGCTTCTCGCGCGCCACGGCCTCGGCTCGCTCCTGGGCGGCGCGCTGCTTCTGCTCGCGATCGCGGCGCTTGCGCTCCGCCTTCTCGGTCTCCTTCGTCTTGCGCCGGGCGCGGCGGTCGTCGTAGTGGTCCGGGCCGGGATCGAACGGAGCGGCGCCCGAGTCGATGTTGAGGTCGTGGTCGCGGTGTCCGCGGCGCAGATACCCGGTCTCGGGGCCAGGGTCAAAGGAATCGGGGTGCTCTGCGCGCTCGGCCTCGGCCGGGTCGGCGGTCGTGCTGCGGTCATCCCCAGCGGGACTCATCGGAGCAGGTCAGCCTCCCGGCTAGCCGCCGAGGCGGTCCAGGTCCTGCTTGCGGCGCTCCTTGCGGCTGTCGAGCCTGTACTGAATCAGCGACAGGACGATCACCAGGATGGTGAAGAACGCCATCACCCCGAAGGCGAACAGCGTGATCACCATGTCGTCGGTGCGGCCGTAGAGGCCCTCCCCGTCCGCAGCCATCGCCGGGGAGGCGAGGGCCGCAAGCGCGAAGAGCGCGAGGCCGAATGCTCTGAGGAAGCGCCCGGGCATCGACTGGAATCTAGCGCACGGCCAGGCCCCTTCTAGAGTCTCGCGCCATGTCGATCCTCGAAGCGATCCTGCTGGGCATCGTCCAGGGGCTGACGGAGTTCCTGCCGATCTCCTCGTCCGGCCACCTGATCCTCGTGCCGTGGCTCCAGGACTACACGTTCCTGCAGGAGAACGACGAGTTCAACAAGACCTTCGACGTGGCGCTCCACATCGGCACCCTCGCGGCCGTCGTCTCCTACTTCAGCGGTGACCTGTGGCGCATGCTCACCGGCTGGTTCAGGACGCTTCGCAAGCGCTCGATCGAGTCCGTCGATGAGCGCCTAGCGTGGGTCGTGGTCGTCGCCACGATCCCAGCGGTGATCGTCGGGGGGCTGGGCGAGGACTGGATCGACGGGCACCTGGGCGAGCCGTGGATGATCGCGATCGCGCTGATCTTCTTCGGCCTGCTGCTGGGCGTCGCCGATCGCCGCCCCCAGGACGAAGAGGTGGGGGAGATCAGCCTCAAGCAGGGGCTGATCCTCGGGGTCGCGCAGTCGCTCGCGCTGTCGCCCGGGACGTCGCGGAGCGGTATCACGATCACCACCGCCCGCTTCATGGGGATAGATCGCGACGGCGCGGCGCGCATCTCGTTCCTGATGCTCGTGCCCGTCACCGCCGGCGCGGTGCTGGTCAAGGCCTACGGGGCGATCACCGAAGGGCTTCCCGACGACGTCGCGGGGCCTCTGATCGCCGGCATCATCGCCTCAGCCATTTCGGGGTACCTCGCCATCGCCGGCCTGCTGAAGTTCGTCGCGACCCACACCTACGACGGCTTCGTCGTATACCGGGTGCTGGTGGGCCTCGGCGTGCTGCTGCTGATCGCGCTCGGCGTGCGCGAGGCGACCTTCTAGCGGTCACTCGTGACCGCGATCTGATGGCGAATCGGGTCTACCGCTCGATCTGAAGAAGGTTGTCGTCCAGCTCCTGCTCGACCTGGAGGGTCGAGTGCTCGACCCCGAATCGCTCCTCGAGCAGGCATGCCGCCCGGAAGCGGATCTGGGCCGGGTCGCCGTCGCGAGCGACGGTGATGTGGGCGGATACCGCGGGCATCCCCGTGGTCACCTCCCAAACGTGGAGGTCGTGAACCTCGACGACGCCCTCCTCGGAGGCGAGCGCGCGCCCCACCCCCTCTGGGTCGAGGCCCTGGGGCGCCGCCTCCATGAAGACCCGGCCGGAGTCGCGCAGCAGCCCGTAGCTCGCCCAGAGCATCGTCGCCGCGACCATCAGCGAGGCGATTCCATCGGCGCGCTCGAACCCCACCGTCAGGATCAGGGCGCCGGCCGCAGCCGTCGCGACGAACGCGAACAGGTCAGTGAGGATGTGCTTGTAGGCGCCCTCGACGTTCAGGCTGCGGCGCTCGGCGCCGGCGATCAGCCGCAGCGCCATCAGGTTCACTGGGATCCCGATCAGCGCCACGACCAGGACCAGCGCGCCCTCCACCTCGGGCGGGTCGATCAGTCGCCGCACGCCCTCGAACACGATGAACGCCCCCAGCAGCAGCAGCGTCACGCCGTTCACCGCAGCCGAGAGGATCTCGGCCCGGCGCAGCCCGTAGGTGAAGCTGCCGCTGGCGGGCCGCTGGGCCAGCCGCAGCGCCACCAGGGCAAGCGCGATGGCGATCGCATCGGTGAGCATGTGGGCGGCGTCCGAGAGCAGGGCCAGCGACGAGGCGGCGATCCCGGCCGCGACCTCGCCCGCCATGAAGGCGACGATCAGCCCCAGCGCCAAGCCCAGCTTGCGCGAGTCGGCATCGGCCGAGATCGCATGCGAGTGAGAATGGCCTCCGTGCCCGGGACCCTCGTGCTCATGCGCGTGCGCCATGCCTTGATTATGGACGGCGTCCCCCGGCTGGGCCGGAGGACGCCTTGCTGCGGAGAGATGCGCGCGGCCGGGGGGCAGGGCTCGGGCCGCGTGCGCTGACGAGAGAGGAATCTCGTGCCCGGGAAGCATCCCCGGACGCGAACCCCCGGATGTGAAATTCCGGATACGGAGGTGGGCGGCCGACAGCCCAGAAACCCGCAAGGAGCGTGTGAAAAACCCGTGAACTGCGGGGAGGTCGTGGGTTGCTCCGCCCGGGGCGGCCCTATCATCCCGGCGTAGGGGCAACCTGAATGAGCACTCAATCCGGCACGACGCGGCTGGCGGTCATCGACACCGACACCGCGTTCCTCACAGTCTTCATCAAGCGCCTCGACGGCGCCGGGTGGGAGCACCGCGTCCTCTCGAGCAGCGTCCCGATCGAGGAGCTCGTGGCAATGAAGCTGAACGCCCTCCTGGTGGACCTCGACGTGCTCGGCCCCCAGGCATGGGAGTTCCTCGAGCGCGTCTGCGGAGCGGTCCCGGGCTTGGGAGTCATCGTCACCTCCAACCGCTCCACCGTCGCCCAGAGGGTCCGCGGGCTGCGGCTCGGAGCCGACGACTGGATCAACAAGCCGAGCCATCCCGAAGAGGTGATGGCGAGGATCGAGGCTGTCGTGCGCCGGCGTCGCCGCGCCGTCTCCCGCGAGGAGGTCGGCCCGCTCGTGGCCGGCGAGCTGGAGATCCGCGCGGACCAGTACCAAGCTTTCGTCGGCGGCAACGGCATCGGGCTCACCAGGCGCGAGTTCGAGCTGCTGCAGCTGCTCGCCGACGCCCACGGTCAGGTGATCGAGCGCGAGGAGATCTACCAGAAGGTCTGGGGCTACGCGATGGCCCACGGCGACCGCTCCGTTGACGTCTTCGTCCGGAAGCTTCGCCAGAAGCTCCAGAAGCACTCGGCGAACTGGACCTACATACACACGCACTTCGGGATCGGCTACCGGTTCGACCCCGAGGCGGTGGGCGGACCCGACGCGGCCCCGGCCGCCGAGCGGACGGCCGAGCACGACGAGGATGACGAGATCGCCGAAGTCGCCGTAGCTTCACAACGCGTTTACTGAAAGTTCACTCGAACGTAACGCGCTGGGCCGCGCATACCGAGAAGGTTCGCGGCGATGGACTCAGCGAACGGCCTCGGAACGATCGAGAGCGGCGACGGCCACATCGCCCCTGACATGGGCCCGGTTTACGCCGGCCGCCTCGAGATACGACCTGCCGATCACGCGGCGCTCGTCGACGGGCGGCCTTTGACCCTGACCGTGCGTGAGCTCCAGGTGCTCACCGAGCTGGCGCAGAACGCCGAGCGGGTGATGACCCGCGAGGAGCTCTACCTGCGCGTCTGGGGTCGCTCCTACCAGAAGAGCGATCGCTCGGTGGACGTGTATGTCGGGCGCCTGCGCACGAAGCTCGGTCGCGCCCTCCCCGGCCGGCGCTTCATCCATACCCACACCGGCATCGGGTACCGGTTCTCGCCCGAGTCGTAAGCACCGGAAATATCCGGCGTTTACATCTTTTTCACAACGCGGCCACAGGCGCGTAACAAGATGCAGTGCACCCGCTGCGAGCCTGCGGGCCTTCACATCAACGAGACAAGGGAGTTATGCGAATGTCCAAGAAGTGGTGGCTCGTAGCCGCTGCGTCCGGTGTCCTGGCCCTCAGCGTCGCCGCCTGCGGTGACGACGATGACAGCGGCAGCGACAGCGGCGGTGGCGGCGAAGCGGTATCCGGCACGATCAACATCGACGGCTCAAGCACCGTCTTTCCGTTCGCTCAGCGGGCGGCCGAACTGTTCAACGAGGAGAACCCGGACGTGAGCATCAACGTCGGGCAGTCCGGCACCGGCGGCGGCTTCGAGAAGTTCTGCGCCGGCGAGACCGACATCTCGGACGCTTCGCGCCCGATCGAGGAAGAGGAGATCGCGCTCTGCGAGAAGAACGGCATCGCCTACGAGGAGCTGCAGGTCGCGTCTGACGGCATCGCCGTCGTCACGAACCCGGCGCTCGAGGTGAGCTGCCTCTCCACCGATCAGCTGAAGCAGCTGTGGAACAAGGGCTCCGCGGTCGCGAACCTCTCGGAGCTCGGCAACGACGCCGACTCGGGCGAAGCGCTGCCCGACGGCGAGCTGAGCCTGGCCGGTCCCGGCACCGACTCGGGGACGTTCGATTACTTCACCGAGACGATCAACGGTGAAGAGGGCGTCAGCCGCGAGGACTACCAGCCGTCCGAGGACGACAACGTGATCGTCCAGACGGTGTCCGGCGACGAGGGCGGACTCGGTTACTTCGGGTTCTCCTACTACGAGCAGAACGCGGACGCGCTGAACCTGGTGTCTGTCGACGCCGGCGAGGGTTGCGTCACGCCGAGCATCGACACGATCCAGGACGAGTCCTACACGCTGTCTCGCCCGCTGTCCATGTACCCGAGCGACGCGGCGGCCGCGAAGCCCGAGGTCCTCGCGTTCCTGCAGTACATCGAGGACAACTACGAGCAGATCGCGACCGACGCTCTGATCGTCCCCATGCCCTCCGACGCGGCCGAGGAGAGCGCGACCAAGCTGGACGCGATCTCCGGTGGCGGCTCGGGCGGCACGGAGTCGACGGAGTAGTAGTTGGAAGCAGGTTCACACCCGGTAGCCGGCGCGACGCCAGGGGCTAGGCCTCTCGGCGTCCGCCGGCCCCGCCGGGGCGAAGAGGCGATTCGCGTCGGCCTCTTCGCCGCGGCGTCGATCTCGGTCCTGACTACGATCGGGATTCTCTACGCGCTGCTCAGCGAGACGATCCGGTTCTTCAGCGACGTCGGGATCACGCACTTCATCACCGACGGCGAGTGGACGCCGACCTTCGCGGACCCCCAGTACGGGATCTGGCCGCTGATCAACGGGACCCTGCTGATCACCGGCATCGCGATCCTGGTTGCGGTCCCGCTCGGCATCGGGTCGGCCATCTACCTGGCCGAGTACGCGAGCCCGAGGCTCCGCAGGATCGTGAAGCCGATGCTCGAGGTCCTCGTCGGCGTCCCGACGGTCGTGTTCGGGTTCTTCGCGCTGACGTTCGTCACGCCCCTGGTGCTCCAGGACCTGCTCGGGCTCGGGGCGGTGACCCAGAACGCGCTCGCGGCCGGCCTGGTGGTGGGAATCATGATCGTGCCGACGATCGCATCGATCTCCGAGGACGCGATGGCCGCGGTGCCCCAAGGGCTGCGCGAGGGCGCCTATGGCCTGGGAGCCTCGCCGATGCAGGTTGCGCTTCGGGTCGTCGTGCCGGCCGCCCTGTCCGGCATCGTCGCCTCCATCGTGCTCGGCCTCTCGCGCGGTATCGGCGAGACGATGATCGTCCTGATCGCGGCGGGGCTCCAGCCGAACACGGGCCTCAACCCGCTCGAGGGCTTCGAGACGATGACCACCTTCATCGCGGCGACCGGCCAGGGCGACATCCCGACCGGGTCGACCGAGTACAAGACGATCTTCGCCGTCGGCATGGTGCTGTTCGTGATGACCCTGCTGATGAACATGATCGCGATCCGCTTCGTCCGCAAGTACAGGCAGGTCTACGACTGATGGCCGACGTCAGCATGGCTCCGCAGGCGAGCGCCGCGAACCCCTCTGACGTGGCCATCCAGCCGCCGCCGCGCGACCGCAAGCTGCGCGAGACCATCTTCCGCTACGGGCTGCTGGTCGCCCTCTCGGCCGGCCTGGTCGTCCTCGCGGTGATCCTCTACGACGTGATCGTCCGCCAGGACGGGTTCTCGACCCTCTTCCAGACCGGCTTCTTCTCCAACAACGCTTCGTCGGTCGCCCGGGACTCCGGGATCTACCCGGCCCTGGTCGGGACCCTCTGGCTGATGCTGGTCTGCATCCTCTTTATCGTGCCGATCGGGGTCGCCACCGCCGTCTACCTCGAGGAGTACGCGGATCGAACCCGCTGGTACAACCGATTCATCGAGCTGAACATCCAGAACCTCGCCGGGGTCCCCTCGATCATCTACGGGATCCTGGGCCTGGCGTTCCTGGTCCGCGGCCCGCTCTCGCTCGGCCGCGTGGTGCTCGCAGTCGGGCTCACCCTGGGCCTCTTGGTTCTGCCCGTCGTGATCATCGCCGGGCGCGAGGCGCTGCGGGCGGTGCCGCCATCGATCCGCGAGGGATCGATGGCCCTCGGTGCGACCCAGTGGCAGACCATCTGGAAGCAGGTGCTTCCCGCCGCGATCCCGGGCATCGCGACCGGCACGATCCTCGCGCTCTCGCGGGCGATCGGCGAGACCGCGCCGCTGATCCTGATCGGCGCCGCGGCCTTCGCCACCGATCCCGCCACCGGCTTCCTCTCGAACTTCCAGGCCCTGCCCCTCCAGATCTTCCAGTGGATCTCGAACGCCCAGAAGGAGCAGTTCGCGCCCCTCGCGGCGGCCGCGATCATCGTGCTGATGGCGATCCTGCTGGCGATGAACGCGGTCGCGATCTGGCTCCGCAACAAGTACCAGCAGCGCTGGTGACCCTGATGTCCCTCGACAAGACGGTGGTGGATAGTGTTGGACGAAGTGGCCGATAAGGCGACGAAGGCCGCAGGAGCGGCCACCGGCGGACGCGTGGGCCAGCGGCCCGGCGTCGACATGTCGGGAGTCCGTGATCCCGGTGAGCAGGACCGCTCATCCAAGAAAGGCAGGACGGTGAAGACCGAGAACATCTTCGAGCTTCAGGACGTGAGCGTCTTCTACGGCGAGCAGAAGGCCGTGGACAGCGTCTCGATGGAGATCCAGCGCAATCAGATCACCGCCCTGATCGGGCCCTCGGGCTGCGGCAAGAGCACGCTGATCCGCTGCCTGAACCGCATGAACGACCTGATCCCGACCGCGCGGGTCGACGGGAAGGTCATCTACCACGAGCAGGACCTCTACGGGAAGGAGATCGACCCGGTCGAGGTGCGCAAGCGGATCGGGATGGTCTTCCAGAAGCCCAACCCGTTCCCGAAGTCGATCTTCGACAACGTCGCGTTCGGGCCGCGGATCCTCGGGATGGACAACGTCGAGGACCGCGTCAAGCACGCGCTCGAGCGAGCCGCCCTCTGGGACGAGGTGAAGGGCCGCATGGACTCGAACGCCTACGGGATGTCGGGCGGCCAGCAGCAGCGCCTGTGCATCGCGCGGGCGATCGCGGTGGACCCCGACGTGATCCTGATGGACGAGCCCTGCTCGGCCCTGGACCCGATCTCGACGGGCAAGATCGAGGATCTGATGATGCAGTTGAAGGAGGACTACTCGATCGTCATCGTCACCCACAACATGCAGCAGGCCGCGCGCGTCTCCGATCGCACCGCCTTCCTGATCGTCGAGCTCTCGGCGGGCGAGAAGGAGCGCTGGGGCCAGCTGGTCGAGTACGACGAGACCGACAAGATCTTCACCAATCCCTCCGACAAGCGCACCGAGGACTACGTCACCGGAAAGGTCGGCTGATGGCCCAGAGAACGCGCCTCCACTACCAGGAGGAGCTGGAGAGTTTGGAGACGACGGCCCTCGGCGGCCTCGACCTCGTCGTCCAGTCGCTGGACCGGGTGCTCGAGGCGGTGGAGCACCAGGACGTCGAGCTCGCCGAGCTGGTCGTCGCCGACGACGACCGCATCGACGGGCGCTACCTGGAGGTGCACCAGGCGATCCTGACCCTGCTCGCGACCCAGGCGCCCGTCGCGACCGACCTCCGCCTGATCTCGGCCCTGCTCCACGTCATGAAGTGCATGGAGCGGATGGGCGACCAGTGCGTGAACATCGCGAAGCTGATCCCGCTGACCGGCCACGACGCGCCGCAGCGCCGCGAGATGCTCGACCCGATCCTGCAGATGGGCAAGCAGGTCCGCTCCCAGGTGACCCAGTCGAAGAAGGCATTCATCGCCCGCGACGTCGAGCTCGCGCGGGACCTCGTGCGCCAGGACGACCTGGTGGACGACCTCAACAAGGAGTGCTTCCGCGTCGCGGTGGAGATCGGCGGTGACAAGGACACCCGCGAGTGGGCGTTGACCATGTGCTTCGTCGCCCGCGCCCTGGAGCGCACGGGCGACAACGCCGTCGACATCGGCGAGCAGGTCGCCTTCGTCGTCACGGGGCTCTTCCGGGAGTTCGAGGACGCCTCGCATCCCGGCGAAGCCCCCACGCCTGCGCCCTAGCTGTCAGGCCGCTGCGACGGCCTTGGGAAAGAGCACGTTGCGCGCTTCGGCGTGGAGCCGGGAGGGCGCCTGGCGCGGAGGGTGCACTTCCAGGAGCAGCGGCGCCTCGGTTCGCCTGAGCATCGGCGCGATGCGGTGCCACGGCGCGGTTCCCCGGCCGGGCGGGAGGTGCAGGTCGAGGCGGATCGGATCGAGGTCGGGCCGCGGGCCGGCGGTTCGCCGGGAGCCGAAGTTGTCGTGGACGTGGAAGGCGACGGCCTCGTCCAGGGCCGGAGCGATCAGGTCGATGACGTCCGTGCTCCGAAGCGAGGCGACCAGATGAGCGTGCCCGATGTCGAGACAGACGCCGACCGCCGGCGAGCCGATCCGCTTGGCCATCGAGCGGACCACCCGCGGCGTGAACGAGAGCGCCTCGACTCCGGGGAACACGGGAGCGAGGTTCTCCAGGGCGATCGTCACCCCGAGTTGCTCCGCCAGCCCGGCGATCGCCGTGAGGGCCCGGGTCTCAGCCTCGATCGCATCCTCGCCGGCCCGGTCATCGGGGACGTTCGCGGCGTGGTAGACGACTAGCGGCGCGCCGATGTCGGCCGCGTAGGAGATCACGCCTTCGAGCACGCGGTCGGCGGTCGCGGAGGAGCCGGCGCGGAGGGCACCGGGGGCGTGGACCATCGTTTTCAGCGCGGTCACGTCGAGAGCCGCCCTCGTCGCCACCGCGTGCTTGGAGGCGGCCCGCGGGTCGATCAGCACCGAGTCCGGCGGGGATGGGATCTGGATCCAGCCGAACCCGGCCGCCTCGAACTCCTTCAGCATCGGAGCTGCGGGCCACCACTCGTAGGGAACGCTCAGCCCGAGCCTCTCGGCGGTCTCCGAACGTTCCATCGACTCGAATGTACGACGCGGGTTCGCGTTTCCCGTGAACAAGGTGTGAACGATCCGCGCCCTTTGACAAGATCGACCCGGTGATCTGCGCGGCCATCGACATCGGTTCGAACACCACGCGGCTGCTCGTCGCGGAGCCCCAGGGAAGCCAGCTTCGAAAGGTGATGGAGCAGCGCGCCTACACGGCGATCGGCAAGGACGCCGCCAAGAGCAAGGGCAAGATCAGCCCCGAGAAGATCGACGAGGTCGCCGAGGTCGTGACCACACAGGTCCGGCTCGCCCGCGAGATGGGCGCCGAGATGATCAGGACGGTCGCTACAGCGGCGATCCGCGAGGCCAAGAACAGCGAGAAGGTCGCGAAGAAGATCTCGAAGGAGGCAGACGTCGAGTTGGAGGTTCTGAGCGAGGAGGAGGAGGGCCGCTACGCCTTCCTCGGCGCCACCAAGTCCCTGGGTCACACAGTCGACGGGACGATCGCCGTAGTCGACGTCGGCGGCAACTCCTCGGAGGTCATCTTCGGCAGCGCCGACGGCGGAGTCGAAGAGGTGCGCTCGTGGAAGATCGGATCGGGCTCCCTGACCGGCGCTCACCTGCAGAGCGACCCGCCCTCGGCGTCGGAGATCAGGTCGCTCCGCGACGCGATCGGGGACTACTTCGAGGACGTCGAGTTCGACCAACCCGACCAAGCGGTGGCGGTCGGCGGCAGCGCGACGTCGCTGCGCACACTCGTCGGGGTCGTCCTCGAATACGAGACGCTCGAGCGCGCGGTGAGGGTGTTGTCGAGCGACCCGATCGAGGAGGTGGCCCAGCGCTTCGAGCTCGACCCGCGGCGCGTCAAGCTGCTGCCCTCCGGCGTCCTCTTGCTCGAGAAGCTCTCGGAGCTGCTCGGCCAGCCGCTCCAGATCGGCAAGGGCGGCCTGCGAGAGGGGATCATCCTCGACCAGCTGAACGAGGGCACGATTCCGGCGTAACCCCGGGGACGACCCACGCCGGGCCCGCAACCACCACCCTCGGAGGACTTGTGAACGCCGAGCCCCCATAGGCTTCGGGGCCGATGGCCCGACCCAAGCCGATTGCGGGGCTGACGCCCGAGCTCAGCTACGGCGAGACCGCAGCCCGGGCCGTGGAGACCAGGGGAGGGGAGCTGCTCGATCACGCCACGGGCGTGCTCGACACGCACGACATCGACCGCGTCCACGACATGCGCGTCGCCTCCCGGCGGCTGCGCGCGGCGCTGGAGGTCTTCGAGCCGTGCTTCCCGCCCAAGGCGCACAAGCGCGCGATCCGCGACCTGAAGGCCTTGGCCGACGGGCTCGGCGAGCGCCGCGACCGCGACGTCGCGATCGCCGCCCTGCAGAAGTTCAGCGCACGGATGCCGGCGCCTGGGCGGCCCGGGATCGACGGCATGGTCGAGCGGTTGCGCACCGAGCAGTCCGAGGCGAACGAGGAGCTCGCGCCCCTCGTCTCCGACGAGAAGCTCGTCTCGCTCGCCGACCAGCTCGGCACGCTCGTCGTGGCGGCCCGCAAGCGGGCCAGAGGTTGAAGGACGGAAGTTGAAGGCGAGGAAGGTCAAGAAGCTGGACCCGGCCGGGCCGCTCGCCGAGAACGCCGCGCGGATCGTGCGCACGAGGGTCGGCGAGCTGCTCGGCCTGGCCGACATCGCGCTCGACCAAGCCGAGGTCGAGGCCCAGCACGACCTGCGGATCGCCGCGAAGCGGCTGCGCTACGTGCTCGAGCTGACCGGGTTCTGCCTGGGCCGCCCAGCCGATACCGCGCTGCGCCGCGCCCGCGAACTGCAAGACGTCCTGGGCGAGATGCACGACTGCGACGTGATGCTGCCGCGGGTTCGCGACCATGTCGCCTCTCTGCAGGATGCCGACGCGGATGCCGTCCGAGGCCTCGCCGGACCGGCCGACGACGTCGACCCTCGCCTCGCAATCGAGGCGCCCAACCGCCCCGACTACCACGGGCTCGAGATCCTGGCCGTCCACCTGGCCGCCCGTCGCCGGCTGATGTTCGACCGCTTCGCCGCGTTCTGGTCCCGCCAGGAGGAGCTCGGGACGTGGGCCCGCCTGGAGCGCGCCGCCGAGGCCCAGCTCGAGCGCTCGCGCCAGACCCGCGAGGCCGCCGATCGCGTATCGGATACGGCCCGACCCCTGATGGCCAAGGTCCTCTTCGTCTGCCGTCACAACGCCGGCCGCTCGCAGATGAGCCAGGCGCTGTTCGAGCGCGCCGCCGGCGGAGGCCACGAGGCACGCTCTGCCGGGACGACGCCGGTCGAACGCGTCCACCCCGATGTCCTCGAGGCGATGGCGGAGGTGGGCATTGACCTCTCGGGCCGCGTTCCCCGCAAGCTCAGCGACGAGGACGCTCAGTGGGCGGACGTCGTCGTCACGATGGGCTGCGGGGACGAGTGTCCCTACATACCGGGGAAGCGCTACATCGACTGGGACCTCGAGGACCCGAAGGGCCAGCCGGTCGAGAAGGTGCGGGCGACCCGCGACGACATCGAGGGGCGCGTCGCCGGTCTGCTAGCTGAACTGAGCTGACGGCGACGCGCTGCCTCGATCAGGTTCGTCAGGCGGTCGGCGCGGGGGCCTTGGCCCTTCGGCTTGGGGATTCGTTCAACCCGGTAAGCGCCGGGCGCCGGGCGTCGGGTTACGGGTTACAGTCGCCCGATGGCCCCCGATCGCTTCACCGCGCTGCTCGACGCTGCCCAGATGGGGGACGAAGGCGCCTGGTCGGAGATCTATGCGGACCTCGCCCCGGCCGTCCTCGGCTACCTGCGGGGGAGCAACGCGCCCGATCCGGAGGACACGCTCGGCGAGGCGTTCCTCGGCGTTTCCCGCGACGTGGGGAACTTCGAGGGTGACTACGACAGCTTCCGCGCGTGGGTGTTCACGATCGCTCACCATCGATTGATCGACGCACGGCGACGGTCGGCACGGCGGCCCGTCGACCGGTGGCCGAGCCGCCTGAGCCGGCCACGGCGCCTATCGACCAGGCCGCCGAGCAGGCGCTGGTGCGAATCAGCTCCGAGCGCGTGCACGAGGTGCTCGCCAAGCTCTCGCCGGACCAGCGGGCCGTGGTCCTGCTCCGGGTCGTCGGCGACCTCTCGCTCGACCGGGTCGCCGAAGCGCTCGGGAAGCGGACCGGTGCCGTCAAGCAGCTTCAGCGGCGCGGCCTCATCGCCATCCGAAAAGAACTCGAGCGGGAGGGGGGTAACCCGGTGAGTCGCAACGGCGCTTGATGGGGATGAGATGGCTTTTCTGAACCGACCCTCACCCGAGGACGCCGATCTGGCCGAGTTCGCGCGCTCGCTGCGCGCGACTCTGGTCAGCGCCCCGCCTGCCGGCCAAGCCGCGGCGATCGTGTCGCGCCTGGCCCGGGAGGCGCGTGTCGCTCACGCGCAGGGCCCGTCCAGGGCTGACCGTGCCCAGTCCAGCGGTGACTCCCGCCTCAAGCGGGTCGGCCAGCTCGCGCTCGGCTTCTGCCTGGTGCCGCTGGTCGCCGCGGGTCTCGCCGCCGCCAGCGTCAAGCTGCCGGAGCCCGCCCAGTCCGCGTTCGAGTCGGTCGGGATCGATTTGCCGAACCAGGAGGAGCCGGCGTCCGAGGTGCCCTCCACGAGCCCGGCTCCCGCAGCGCCGGCGGGCGGTGCTCCCGGTGCCGCTCCCGGCGTAAAGCCGGGGAAGGCCAAGCCGAAGCCCGAGCAGAAGCCGACCAAGGGCCGCGGCAAGGCGAAGGGCAAGGGCCAGCAGGGCCGGGCGCAGGCTCCCGGTCAGTCGGGCTCCGCCGGTTCGAACGGCAACGGCAACTCCAACGGCAACGGCGGCTCGGGGAGCCCCGGCAACAGCGGCAGCGCCCCGGGCAGGACCAAGGCGGGCGGGTCCACCAACTCCAGCGGCAGCGGAGGAGCGGTGGGGAAGACGGGGGGCTCCCCGCCCGGGCAGGCGAACAGGCCAGTCTCCCCGGGCAACTCGGCCGCCGCACCCGGCAAGAGCAAGTAGGCGCGGCCTAGGCCGGAGCCCTGCCTGTTCGCGCCCGCGGACAGCGGAGCCGCCCGGGTCCGGATCGCCCAGGCGGCCTGAACGGTCACGGTTAGCATCTGAGGCCCGCATGGCGGGTCGCCGATGACCGAAGAAGCCCTCACAACCGACACCGAGCCGGAGAGCCAGAACGGCAGCGCCGTCAGCGTGGGCGAGGCCCCCGACCCGAACGTCGCGGCGGGGCCCGACCTCGAGGACACCTCGCTCTACTTCAACCGCGAGCTCTCCTGGCTTGACTTCAACGAGCGGGTCCTCCAGCTCGCCGAGGACCCCGACGTGCCGCTGCTGGAGCGGATGCGCTTCTGCGCGATCTACGAAGACAACCTGGACGAGTTCTACATGGTGCGGATCGCCGGGATGCACGACCAGGTCGAGGCGAACCTCGACGCCCGCGGCGCCGACGGGGTGTCGGCCCGCGAGGTGATCGAGCGGGTCCACGAGCGGGCGGTGAAGCTGCGAAAGCGCCTCAGGGACTGCTACGAGGACGACCTCCAGCCGAAGCTGGCCGAGCACGGGATCCGCATCCTCGACCTGGCCGACGCCGGCGCCTCGGAGCACGAGGACCTCGACCGCCTGTTCAAGGATCAGGTGTTCCCCGCGCTGACGCCCCTGGTGATCGGGCGGGGCCGTCCGTTCCCCTACATCTCGAACCTCTCGCTGAGCCTGGTCGTGCTGCTGAGGAACCCGGAGAAGGGCGAGGAGGTCGTCGCCCGCGTCAAGGTCCCCAAGGAGCTGCTCCGCCGCTTCCTCTCCGTCGGCGACGACGACACCACCTTCGTCCCGATCGAGCAGCTGATCGCGGACAACCTCACCGAGCTCTTCCCGGGGATGGAGATCGTCCACCACTCCCTCTTCCGGGTCACCCGCGACACCGACTACGACGTCTCCGACGAGGCCGCGGACCTGCTCCAGGCCGTCGAGGAGGAGGTGCGGCGCCGCCGCTTCGGCGAGGTGGTGAGGCTGGAGGTCTCATCCGACATGGAGCCGCGGCTTCGCGACGTGCTGATCGCCGCGCTCAAGATCACCGACGGGCAGGTCTACGACGTCGAGGGCCTGATCGGGCTGGACGACCTGACCGACATCGTCGACGTGCCCGGCCACGGCGACCTCCGCTACGCGCCCTGGAACCGGGTCACCCCGCCGCAGCTCCAGCAGGGCCAGACCCAGCGCGAGGTCAACGTGTTCGAGGCGATAGGCGAAGGCGACATCCTGGTTCACCACCCATACGACTCGTATGCGACCTCCGTCGAGCGCTTCGTCACCCAGGCGGTCGAGGACCCGGACGTGCTCGCCATCAAGCAGACCGTGTACAGGACGAGCGCAGACTCGCCGCTGGTCACCGGCCTCATCGAGGCCACCGAGCGCGGCAAGCAGGCCGTGTGCCTGGTGGAGCTGAAGGCGCGCTTCGACGAGAGCGCCAACATCGGTTGGGCGCGATCGCTCGAGGAGGCGGGCGTCCACGTCGTCTACGGCATCCCCGGCCTGAAGACCCACGTCAAGTGTGTGCTCGTCGCGCGGCGCGAGGGCGAGGGCGTCCGGAACTACGTCCATATCGGCACCGGCAACTACAACGAGAAGACCGCGCGCCTCTACACCGACATCGGGCTGTTCACGGCCAATGAGCGGATCGGCGAGGACATCGCCGAGATGTTCAACTACCTGACGGGATACGCGCGTCCGAAGGCCTACGACAAGGTGATGGTCGCCCCGTTCACCCTGCGCGAAGGCATCCTCGAGCAGATCGACCGCGCGATCGAGGCCCACTCGCCCGAGAGCCCGGCCCGGATCCGGATAAAGATGAACTCCCTGCTCGATGCCACCTGCATCCGCGCGCTCTACAAGGCGTCGCAGGCCGGGGTGGATGTGCAGCTGAACGTGCGCGGGATCTGCGGCCTCCGGCCGGGCGTCCCGGGCGTCTCCGAGAACATCCGGGTGGTCTCGATCGTCGGGCGCTTCCTCGAGCACTCCCGCATCTACTCCTTCGAGTGCGGCGAGGAGCCGAGTGTCTGGATCGGCTCGGCCGACCTGATGCCCCGCAACCTCTACAAGCGCGTCGAGCTGGTCGCTCCGGTGGAGGACGAAACCGGCCGCGATCAGCTCAGCGACATCCTCGACCGCAGCTTCGCCGACAACACCTCGTCGTGGGAGCTTGGCTCCGACGGCGCCTGGACCCGCCTGGAGCCGCGCGACGGCGAGGAGCCCCGGAACCTCCAGGACGAGATGATGCGCCTGCACTCCTCGCAAGCCGAGGCGGCTTCCTCGCAGGTCGCGTAGTAGCCGCGCGAGAGTCCGGCCTCCCGCGCTGATAGCTTCGCGCCCGAACCATGGCTCGCTTCTCCCTCGTACCCAAGGACCGCATCTTCTTCGACCTCTTCGCGGAGGCGGGCCAGAACGCCCTGCACTCCGCCGAGCTCCTTCGCGACATGTTCAAGCAGTGGCCCGAGGAGAAGGGGCTCGCCCGCGACCTGCTGAAGGCCGAGCAGGAGGGCGACCGGATCACCCACAACATCATCAACCGGCTCAACACGACCTTCGTCACCCCGATCGACCGCGAGGACATTCACAGCCTCGCGACCAAGCTCGACGACGTCGTCGACTACATCGAGGAGGCCGGGGACTTCATGGGCCTCTACAAGATCGAGGCGCCGATGGACCAGTCGCTGGCGCTGACCGAGGTGTTGGTCAAATCGTGCGAGCAGCTCGCGATCCTGCTCCAGAACCTGCGCGGTTTCAAGGACCTCGAGAGCAACTGGATCGAGATCCACCGGCTTGAGAACGACGGCGACCGCATCTATCGCGATGCGGTGGCCGCCCTGTTCGCCGACCGCGTCGACCCGATGGTCGTGATCCGCTGGCGCGACATCTTCCTCCGGCTCGAGCGCGCGATCGACTCCACCGAGACGGCCGCGAGCATGCTCGAGGGGATCGTCATAAAGAACTCATGACGCGGGCCCGTGGGCGCTGACGTAATCCTCGTCATCGTCGTCGCGACGGCCCTCGCGTTCGACTTCACCAACGGGTTCCACGACACGGCCAACGTCGTGGCGACGTCGATCTCGACCAAGGCGATGCCGCCGCGCGTCGCGGTCGGGTTCGCCGCGGTCCTCAACTTCGTCGGGGCGTTCATCTCGCTCGAGGTCGCCGCCACGGTCGCCAAGGACGTCGTCGAGGCGAATGCGATCACTCCGACGGTCGTGTTCGCCGGCTTGATTGGCGCGATCGCCTGGAACCTGACGACGTGGTGGTTCGGGCTGCCGTCGAGCTCCTCGCACGCGCTGATCGGCGGAGTGGTGGGGGCGACCGTCGCGGCTGCGGGCATCGACGCGGTGATCGGAGACGGAGTGCTCGGCAAGGTCCTGATTCCCGCCCTGATCGCCCCGACCCTGGCCTTCGTCGTCGGTGTGATCGCGATCAACGTCAGCTACGGGATCACCGGTCGCGAGCGGCCCGGCCCGGTCACCAGGGGATTTCGCCTGGGGCAGGTCGTCTCGGGCGGACTGCTTGCCCTGGCGCACGGGACGAACGACGCGCAGAAGACGATGGGCGTGATCACCCTCGCCCTTATCGCCAACGGGTCACTCGGATCGGACGCCGAGGTGCCGTTCTGGGTCGTGGTCTCGGCGGCGACCGCGATCGCGCTCGGGACCTACAGCGGCGGCTGGCGGATCATCAAGACGATGGGTACGAGGATCATCAAGATGGACACCGCCCAGGGATTCTCGGCACAGGGCGCCGGAGCGGCCGTGATCCTCGCGTCGACCCACTACGGTTTTCCGCTCTCGACCACCCAGGTGATCAGCGGCGGCGTCATGGGCGCCGGCGCGGGCAAGCGGGTCTCGGCGGTCCGCTGGGGCGTCGCCGGCAACATCATCGTCGCTTGGCTGCTGACCCTCCCGGCCGCGGCGGTGATCGGAGCCGCTGTCTACGCGGTGTGCAGCATCTTCGGTGACGGAGCGGCCGGGCCCGTGATCGTCTCCCTCTTCGCGATCGCCGGGTCCATCGCGCTGTTCATGCGCCGCTCTCAGACACCGGCGGTCGCGGGCTGATGCTGGCGACGGTCGTCGACACCGCCGAGCTCGGCTCCACCGTGCTCGCGGCCTTGGTCGCCGGAGTCGGGCTCACGGCCTCCTTCTCGCTGATGATCTTCGGGGCCTCGCGTTTCGCCGACATGAGGCGCGACGACCGCCGCGCTTCGGCCACGCTCTTCGCGACCGTCGCGGTGATCGGGTTGCTGGTCACCGTCGGCGGGATCGTCGCCGGGATGACCGTGATGCTCTCCGGCTGAGCCGCAACGAGGGCTGGATCAGGCGAGGTCGTTGCGCAAAGCCCGGAGCTCGATCTCGATCTCCGGCAGGAACGGCAGGTCCTCGTCCAGCTCGGTCAGGTCGCGCAGGTCCTCGTCCCACAGGTCGAGGCGCTCGCCGAGGGTCGTGTCGAGGCGCTCCGCGATCTGGTCGCGCTCGTCGGGCGGCGCCGCCACCCAGTCGCGAAGGTTGGCCACCCGGTCGGCCGCATAGATCAGGACGGCGTCGCGTTCCGATTCGAGGATCTGGTCGCGCAGGGCCCGTTTGCGGTCGCAATATCCGTCCACCGCCGGGTCCTCGCTGAGGGACTCGACCAGGTCCGCGACGGGCGGGCCGAAGCGCTTGCGGATCTCGCCGATCTCGACCGGCGTCTTCTCGACCACGTCGTGCAGGTAGGCGGCCGACATGATGGGGCCGTCGTAGCCCTGCTCGGAGAGCAGGCGGGCGACGGCTATCGGGTGCTCGACGAACTGCTCGCCCGTCTGCTTGCGGTGCTGGCCGAGGTGCATCCGCCGCGCGAAGCGGAGCGCTGCGGTGACCGAATCGGATTCGGTTGTCGGCTCGACTCGAGTTCCCATGGGGTCCCTCCCTCCTGCCGCGGGGAAGGCGGAGGCAATCTATCGGCGGTGGGCCCCATTCACAACACGCGAAAAGCCGCTATTTGCATTGCTATCTCGTCGCGGATCGCGTCCAGGGCCCGTTCGGCCGGGGGGATGGTGGAGCGAGCGTCCTCGGTGAACGCGGTCAGCGCCCGCTCCTGCCCTGCGGGGATCGGCCGCAGCCCGCGAGCAGGATGAGCGAGCTGAGCCGGGTTGTCGCGGTTCGCGCGCGCATCGGGCGGGCACCCGGGCTCGCGGCGGGCACCCGTAGAATCCCGATCGATGCAGACCGCCCGGAACGTGGCAATCATCATGCTGCTGGCGCTCGTCGTCGCCGCAGTGCCGGGCGGCGGGAACGCCGCGGACACGATCCTGCTCGCGCTCCAGATCGCCTTCCTCGCGGCGATCGCGTTCGCGGTGTACCGCCTCTACGAGAGCCGGCAGATGACGCTGGCAACGCTCACCGACCGCCGCCGGGCGCTCCTGTTCGGCGCGGTCGGCGCGATCGCCCTGCTGATCGCCGGCTATGAGCAGTTCGACACCTGGAGCGGTGGCGTGCTCGTCTGGCTGCTGCTGATGTTCGCGGCGCTGAGCGCGATCTTCCTGGTCTGGCGCGACGCGACCACGTACTCGTAGGCACCGTTTCGGGCCGGTTCCGAGCTTGACGGTCTCCTGACGAACCGCGCTACCCGCGTGCGGAGTCGCGGCCTAGCTTCGCCGCCATGGGCGATGAAGCAGGAAGAAGGTCGGGCCAGGCGTCGGTCGAGCTGCTCGCGATCCTGCCCGCGCTGATCCTCTGCGTCGTCATCGCCGCGCACGTCCTGCCATCAGGGTGGGCCCTCTGGTCGGCGGCGGACGCTGCCCGCGTGGGCGCCCGCGCCGAGCACGTGGGCGGCGAAGGCGCCGAGGCGGCCCGCGCGGCGCTGCCCGCCCCGCTGCGCGCCGCGAGCGGCAGACCGGCCGAGCGGCAGGTCGAGTCGGGGGAGCGCGGCGTGAGGGTCGAGGTCGACGTGCCGGGGCTGCTGCCCGGGGTCGGCCACAGCCGGATCGGAGCCGCCGCGCGGCTGGAGCCCGAGCCGCCGTGAGGCCGTGCCCCCGACATCGTCGAGAGGCCGGCCAGGCCTCGATCGAGCTGCTCGCCGGGTTGCCGGCGCTTCTGGCCGCGGCCTTGGCGAGCTTTCAGCTGCTCGCCACCGGCTACGCGTTGACCCTCGCCGACGGAGCCGCCGAGGCGGGGGCGCTGGCCCGCGCAGTCGGGGAGGACCCCGAAGACGCCGTGCGCGCCGCCCTTCCCGGATGGGCCCGCGACCGGGTCGAGGTCTCCGAGAGGGGCGGGAGCCTGGTGGTCGAGCTGTTGCCGCCCGGCCCGCTGTCCGGGCTCCACGACGGGCTCCAGGTGTCCTCGCGTGCGTGGGTGCGGCCCCCGCGAGACGAAGACGGGAACGCGCTGTGACCGGCCGCGCCACTCTCGTCGTCACCGGCTCCGACGGCCGCGGCGCTCTCGCGCTCGCGGCGGCCGTGGCCTCCGAGGCCGCCGCCGCGAGCGGCCGCGCCGCGCTGCTCGCCGAGTTCGGCGACGAGGCGCGCAGGCGCCCGCCCACCCTGCTGGCCGCCCAACCGTCCCGCGACCTCGAGAGCCGCCTGCGGGAGGAAGGTGCGCGCTGCTCAGCGCGCGGGCATCTCTGCCACCTGGGGGCCGAAGCGAGCGGGGAAGAGCTTGAGCGAGTGGCGGTGCTGGCCGACGCCTGCGAGGCCGAGCTGGTGGTGGTGGCGCTGCCGCCCCGCCTCTGGGCTCCGGCGCTCGCGCTGTGGCGGCACTTCGATACAGGCAGGCGGTCCGGTCTTCTGGTCGCGTCGCTTCCGCGGGAGCGATCGATGGCCGCTCTAGCCGTCGCCGAGATGCGCTCGCGCGGCTGGCGGGCGCGCGTCGCCCGCTCGGGACCCTCTTTCCTTGCGGCCCGCCGGGCGCTCGCCGGCCTTCGGCCCGGAGGCGTCGCCGGCGATCGCGCCGGCCGGCTCGCGGTGTCACTGCTCGGGTCGCGCGGCGCGGCGCGCGGCGAGAGCGGCCAGGCTCTGCCGGCCGTGCTCGCGGCCTGCGCCGCGCTTGCCGGCTGCGCGCTGGTCCTGGCGTCGATCGGCGGCGCGGTCACGGGCAAGCAGCGGGTTCAGCGCGCGGCGGACCTTTCGGCGCTGTCGGCGACCCGCGCGATGCGCGACTCGATGCCGCGGCTGCTCGCTCCCGCTCGCCTGCCGGACGGCCGCGTCAACCCTCGCCACATCTCCCGGGCCGCGTACCTGGGCGGGGCAGAGCTCGCCGCCGAGGAGGCGGCCGAGCAGAACGGTGTGGATCCCCGTCGCCTGCGAATCTCGTTCCCGGATTCCCGGGCCATGCCGCCCCTTCGTGCGCGGGTGGAGGTCCGCGCCGAGATCGACCCCGCCGAGCTTCCCGGAGGAGAGCGGCTGGAGAGCGAAGCCGCTGCGGGCGGAGCCGCCGCCCCCGAGCCGATTCCCGTGACGGCGGTCGCCGTCGCCGAGGCGGGGGCGGGGGAGACGGCCGCGGCCTGGACCGGGGCGGAGGGACAGGCGACCGGCGGCGGGTACGGCGGGCCGCTGGTCTACCGGAACGGTGAGGGCATGCGCCCTGACGTGGGGGCCGCCTACGACCGGATGGCCGTCGCAGCTTCGGCCGCGGGCCACTCCCTGCTCGTGAGCTCGGGGTTTCGATCTGACGCCGAGCAGGCGGCGCTTTGGGAGGCCCACCCGGACCCAACCTGGGTAGCGCCGCCCGGCCAGTCCCTGCACCGCTGCGCGACCGAGCTCGACCTCGGGCCCGCGACCGCCTACGGGTGGCTCGCAGCCAAGGCGACGCGGTTCGGGTTCGTCCAGCGCTACTCCTGGGAGCCTTGGCACTACGGCTTCGACGCCGGGCCGGCGCCCTGCTCGCGGGAAGGGGAGTCGGGCGGCGCGCCTTCGCGCAGCCCTGACGGCGCGGCGTCGCGCGACGCTCTCCCCGCTTTCGTGCCCGAGCGCTACCGGGCCACCATCGAGCGTTCGGCCGCCCGCTGGGGGGTCTCGGGCGCGATGCTCGCGGCGCAATTGATGGCGGAGTCGGGCTTCGACCCAAACGCGGTATCGCCCGCCGGGGCACAGGGGATCGCCCAGTTCATGCCGGGGACTGCGGCCTCGATGGGCCTACGCGACCCGTTCGACCCGGTCGCGGCCATCGACGCCCAGGCCCACCTGATGTCCGACCTGCTGAAGCAGCTCGGGTCAATTCCCCTGGCGCTGGCGGCCTACAACGCGGGCCCGGGCGCCGTCGAGCCGTGCATGTGCATCCCTCCATATCCCGAGACGCAGGCATACGTGGCGCGGATCCTGGCGCTGCTGAAGGGCACGGGGGCGCTGGCGGCGCCGGAGTTGGAGGTGCGGCTGGTGAAGTGAGAGGCGGGCGCCAAACGCGGTTGGGGGTTCCCTGGTTGGTTTCAATCAGATAAACAGGAGTCCTGATGGAGGCCGGCCAGCTGACCGAGTCCGCCGAACCGGCTCTGTTCGAGCGGGTCGCGGAGAGATTCCGGGAGAGCCCTCCTCTGGCGGCTGCGGCCGTCATCTTCGGCATCTTCGTCCTGCTGGTGATCTTCGAGGGCATCCAGCCGGTCATGCAGACGGGGCTGAACGGGTTGTCGCTCGGCGCCATCTATGCGCTCGGGGCCGTGGGCCTGACGCTCGTCTACGGGATCCTGAAGCTCACCAACTTCGCCCACGGCGACTTCCTCACCTTCGGCGCCTACATGGCGTACCTGATCAACGTCACCTGGGGCGCCCCCCTGATCGTCGGCGTCTTCTGGGCGATGCTCGCCACGGCCATCCTGGCGCTGCTGTTGGAGCGCGTCATGTGGGGGCCGATGCGCCGCAACAACGCGGGCTTCCTGCAGCTGATCCTGATGTCGATCGGCCTGGCGTTCGTGCTGCGAGCCGTCATCCAGTGGTTCTGGGGGACCGAGGTCCGCCAGCTCGACGTCGACAACACCTCGACGGTCGAGTTCCTGGGCCTCCGCATCGGCGAGACCGAGCTGATCGTCGTGGTCGTCGGCATCGTGGTCCTGTCGGTGGTCGGGGTGATGCTGCGCTACACGCTGCTCGGCAAGCGCATGCGGGCCCTCTCCGACGACATCGACCTCGCCGAGACGGCGGGGATCGACACGCGGAAGATCATCTTCTACACCTGGGTCTTCTCCGGCGCCCTCGCCGGGCTCGCGGGCGTGCTGGCCGGTGCGACCACGAACCTGCGGCCCGAACTGGGCTTTGAGCTCCTGTTGCCGATCTTCGCCGCCGTGATCCTGGGCGGTATCGGCGACGCCTTCGGCGCGCTCGCGGCCGGGCTGGTGCTCGGTGTTGTGACGGAGTGGTCGACGCTCGTGATTGATGCGCGCTGGAAGGTCGCGGTCGGGTTCGCGGTCCTGGTGATCGTCCTGATCATCAGGCCGCAGGGGATCTTCGGAAAGGCGAAGACGATCTGATGATCGATCCCCTGCTCGCGGTCAGCTTCGAGGCCTTCACGCAGCCCGGTTTCTGGATCGGTGTCGGCGTGATCGCCGGCATCTACACGCTGCTGGCCCTGGGCCTTCAGCTCAACGTCGGCTTCACCGGCATCGTCAACTTCGGCCAGGCCGCGTTCATGGCGGTCGGGGCGTACACGATGGCGATCCTCGTCATCAAGGCCGGCTTCAGCTTTTGGCTCGCGCTCCCGGCGTCGGTCCTGATCACGATCGGTTTCGGGATGATCGTCGGGCTGCCGGCGCTGCGCCTTCGCGCCGACTACTTCGCGATAGCCACGATCGCGCTGGCCGAGGTGGTGCGCCTGACCGCCCAGAACGCCCGGGATCTGACGGGCGGCAACCAGGGCCTCTCCTGCTCCGACGATGACGCGGGCCTCTGCTATTTCAACGAATGGCGCGACGTCTCGGACTCGATCAACTCGTTCATCGAGTCGACCATCTGGAGCGACCCGGAGCAGCTGTTCCCGCTGCTCCTCGTGACCTGGGCCGTCGTACTGATCGCGACAGTGGGCCTCACCTACGTCACGAACACCCCGTGGGGCCGCGTGCTGCGCGCCGTCCGCGAGGACGAGGACGCCGCCCTGGCGCTCGGCAAGAACGCGCTGCGGTACAAGCTCCAGTCGCTTGCGATCTCGGCCACCTTGGGCGCGATCGGCGGCTTCTTCTTCGCCCTCAACCTCGCGGCGATCTACCCGGTGAACTTCGAGCCGCAGGTCACCTTCTTCGCGTTCAGCGTCCTGATTCTGGGCGGCCTCGCCAACTACAAGGGCGTCGCGTTCGGCGCGGTGCTCTTCTGGTTCGTCCTCGAGGGCACGCGCTTTCTCGACCTGCCGGACCCGCCCTTCACCGAAACGAGAATCGCGGCTCTGCGCCTGGCGATCACGGGGATGCTCCTGATCCTGCTGATGGCCTTCAGGCCCCAGGGCCTGTTCGGCAAGAAGGAAGAGATGGTGCTCGGTGAATGACGGCCTGCTCCGGGTCGACGGCGTCTACCAGCGCTTCGGCGGCATCCGCGCGGTCAACGGGGCGACGTTCGACGTCGCGCCGCAGTCGATCACGGCCCTGATCGGGCCCAACGGGGCCGGCAAGACCACCCTGTTCAACGTCGTCACCGGCTTCTACAAGGGCGACAGCGGCGTCGTCCGCTTCGACGGCGACAACGTGTTCCGCAAGTCGCCGAACGCGATCGCCAACCGGGGGATGGTTCGCACCTTTCAGATCACCAAGGCGCTCGCCGCCATGCCGGTGATCGACAACATGATGCTCGCCGCGCCCGACCAGCCCGGCGAGCGCTTCGTGAACCTCTTCATCCGCCCCGCGGCCGTTCGCTCGCGCGAGAAGGAGGTGCGCGAGGAGGCGATGGAGATGCTCGAGGTCTTCAACCTCACCAAGCTCTCCGACTCCTACGCTGGAACGCTGTCGGGCGGCCAGCGCAAGCTGCTCGAGCTGGCGCGGGCGCTGATGGCGAAGCCCAAGCTGCTGCTCCTCGACGAGCCCATGGCGGGGATCAACCCCACACTCGGCAAGCGGCTGCTCGACCACATGCAGCGGCTGCGCAAGGAGGAGGGCGTGACCTTCCTCTTCATCGAGCACGACATGGAGGTCGTCATGAACCACGCCGACAAGGTGGTCGTGATGGCCGAGGGCAAGGTGATCGCCAGCGGCGACCCCGAGAACGTCCGCAACGACAAGAAGGTGATCGACGCCTATCTGGGCGGCGAGGCTCACGAGACCAAGGCCAAGACCTGATGACCGACGCCAAGGCGAAGGGGGCGATCCTGAGCACCGAGGGACTGGTCGCCGGCTATGTCCCCGAGGTGGACATCATCACCGACGTCGACGTGACCGTGAACGAGGGCGAGATCGTCACCGTCGTCGGCCCGAACGGCGCCGGCAAGTCCACCCTGATCAAGTCGATCTTCGGGCTCCTGCCGCCCCGGAGCGGCACCGTGACCCTGCGCGGCGAGGACCTGACCGGGATGGCCCCGCACTCGATCACCCGCCGCGGCATGAGCTACGTGCCGCAGCTCGACAACGTCTTCCAGAGCCTCACCGTCGACGAGAACCTCGAGATGGGAGCGCTGCAGCAGGGAACCGCCAAGGAGCGGATGGGAGCGATGTACGAGATCTTCCCTCGCCTGGGCGAGCGCCGGACGCAGTCGGCGGGCACGATGAGCGGCGGCGAACGCCAGATGCTCGCGATGGCCCGGGCGCTGATGCCCGACCCGCAGGTCCTGCTGCTGGACGAGCCTTCGGCCGGCCTTGCGCCCGGCTTCGTCGAGGCGATCTTCCAGAAGATCGAGGACATCAACAAGGACGGCGTCACGATCGTGATGGTGGAGCAGAACGCCCGCCGCGCGCTCGCGATGTCGGATCGCGGCTACGTCCTCGACCTCGGCACCAACCGATTCGAGGGCAAGGGCAAGGACCTCCTCGACGACCCCAAGGTCGCCGAGCTCTACCTGGGCGGCACCGCAAGGATTGACTCGACGGACTGATCCTGCCCTCCAGCGGGATTGCCACCCTGTATCCCCGCAGGGCAAAGCCCGAGGAGATGCAGGTTGATGTCATGAACGCAAACGGCCGGAGCCCCGAAGGGCCCCGGCCGCCTTGCGTCGCTACGTTCGGCTAGCCGCCGGTGTTAACCGGGGTCTCGCCGATCGTCTCGATGTCACCACCCTTGTACTGGTAGGTGTCATAGACGCCGGCAGTGGCGTCTCCGGTCTCGTCCATGTCGATCGCACCGGACGCGCCGGTGTAATCGATGTCGTCACCATTGGCGAGCGCCTCGATGGCGCCGGCCAGGTCGGTCCAGGCGTACTCGGTACCGCCTGGAGCGGTGATGTCGATGAGCGCATCCGCCATGTCCTGGCCGTCGGTCGAACCAGCGCTGACCGCGGCGAGGTAACAGAGGATGGTGGCGTCGAACTGTTGGGCGTCGAACGTCTGACGCTCGACTTCCTTCGGCTCGGCGGCCACGTACAGCGTCTCGAATGCCGCCGACGCCTCTCCCTCATCGGGGGCGCCCGGCGCGGTGCCGCGCATGCCCTCGACGATGGGCGGGCCGACGTCACCCGGCAGATCGCCGGATGCGAGACCGTCCGTGCCCCACGCCTTCGTCGGATCCCAGTTGCCCGTGCGCTCAAGCGCGGGGCCGACCTTCACGAAGGTCTCCGGGAAATCGACGATGACGAATGCATCGGGGTTGCCGGCTGTGATCTCGCCGGCCTCCGAGTTGTAGCTCGGCTGCTCGGGGTCGTAGATGACCTCCGCGCCGATGGTGCCACCGAGCTCCTCCCATGCAGCGGAGAACGTCTCGGCCAGAGCGGTGCCGTAATCGTCGTTGCGGGCACCGATGTTCACCGTCTTGCCCTCGGCGCTGCCGAGGTCAGCCGCGATCGCGTCAGCGAGCGTCGGTCCCTGGAACGTGTCCGGGGGGCTGGTCCGTGCGAACAGGCCGTTGTCATCCAGGTCGGTCAGACCGGGGTTGGTCGACGCCGGGGAGATCTGCAGGATCCCTTCCGGAATCGAGACGGACTGCGCGGTCGGCTCGCTGTCGGCCGAAGCCCAGGCGCC
>Ga0183260_10000152_pt1 | contig 51319 bp, 52 predicted proteins | sample AntDrymUQ4972206_2_FD_129768 | JGI IMG/M metagenome (GOLD analysis project Ga0183260, IMG submission 129768) | Polar desert sand microbial communities from Dry Valleys, Antarctica - metaG UQ497 (22.06) (version 2) (version 2) | ecosystem: Environmental > Terrestrial > Soil > Desert | place... | reverse complement strand
CGTGCGGCCCGCCGAGCTCGAGCACGAGGTCGTCGAAGGGGCCACCGAGAGACGAGCCACCGCTGGCAAGAATGTGGCCGGGCACCGCACGAGTGTAGATTCCTCCCGCAAATGCGCTACGTCTTCGATTTCGACGAGGATTCCGGGGGCGGGCGCGAGCTCCTCGGCGGAAAAGGGATCGGTCTCGCCGAGATGACGCAGCTCGGCATCCCTGTGCCGTCGGGCTTCACCATCACGACCGATGCATGCCGTGCCTACATGGCCGCGGGCGGCGGCGTCCCCGAGGGCCTCGATCGCGAGATCGAGGAGCGCATCGCTGCGCTCGAGGAGCGCGCGGGAAAGCGGTTCGGCGACCCGGAGAGCCCGTTGCTCGTCTCCGTCCGTTCCGGGGCGGCGGTCTCCATGCCCGGGATGATGGACACGATCCTGAATCTCGGCCTGAACGACGTTGCGGTCGAGGGCCTGGCGACGTCGACGGGCGACGCCCGCTTCGCGCTCGACTCGTATCGCCGGCTCATCCAGATGTACGGAGGGGTTGTCGCCGGCGTCGACGGCCACCGGTTCGAGCAGGCGCTCGCCGACCTCAAGGAGGCGCGCGGGGTGACGCAGGACGTCGACCTCACAGCGGAGGATCTGCGCGAGCTCGTCGAGACCTTCAAGGGGATCTATGAGGAGGGCGCGGGCCACCCCTTCCCGCAGGATGCCTCCGAGCAGCTGCAGCGCTCCTATCGTGCGGTCTTCGACTCGTGGAACTCGCCGCGCGCCCAGGTCTACCGGCGGATGTATGACATCCCGGACGATCTCGGAACGGCGGTGAACGTCGTCCAGATGGTCTTCGGCAACAGAGGTGAGAGCTCCGGAACAGGCGTCTGCTTCACACGCGATCCCGCGACGGGGGAGAAGCGGCTGTACGGCGAGTTTCTCTCAAACGCGCAGGGCGAGGACGTTGTCGCAGGGATCAGGACGCCCGACCAGATCGAGCAGATGCGCGAGAAGATGCCCGAGCCGTTCGACCAGCTGCTCGAGACGCTCGCGCTGCTCGAAGCGCACTACCGAGACATGCAGGACATCGAGTTCACGGTCGAGGAAGGCCGCCTCTTCATCCTGCAGACCCGAACCGGGAAGCGCACTGCCGCCGCCGCTTTGCGGGTCGCGGTCGAAATGGTGGACGAGGAGCTGATCTCGCGCGAGGAGGCGGTCGCGCGCATCGACCCGGCACAGCTCGACCAACTCCTGCACCCGATGATCGACCCGAGCGCGGAGATCGAGGTCGCCACGCGCGGCCTGAACGCGTCGCCCGGAGCCGCCTCGGGGGCGATCGTCCTCGACGCGGACACCGCCGAAGAGCGAGGCAAGGCGGGTGAGGACGTGATCCTCGTCCGCTGGGAGACGACTCCCGACGACATCCACGGCCTGATCCACGCGCGTGGAGTTCTCACCGCGCACGGCGGCATGACATCGCATGCGGCGGTCGTCGCGCGCGGCATGGGGAAGCCGTGCGTCGCGGGGTGCGAGGGCCTCTCGATCGACTACAAGGCGGGCACCGTCAAGATCGGCGAGAGCGAGCTTCGAGCAGGAGACCTGATAACGATCGACGGTGGGACCGGCGATGTGATCATCGGCTCCGTTCCGCTGGTCCTGCCCGCGATCGACGAGAACTTCGGGACGATTCTCGGCTGGGCGGACGAGCTGAGACGCATGCGCGTGCGCGCCAACGCGGACACCCCCGAGGACGCGGCGAAGGCGCGGGAGTTCGGCGCGGAGGGCATCGGCCTCTGCCGCACCGAGCACATGTTCATGGCCGATGGCCGGCTTCCGATCGTCCGCGAGATGATCCTCGCCCGCGACGAGGAGGAGCGCCGCTCGGCGCTCGAGCGCCTGCTTCCCCTGCAGCAGGGCGACTTCGAGGGGATCTTCCAGGCGATGGCGGGTTTCCCGGTGACGATCCGGCTGCTCGATCCGCCGCTGCACGAGTTCCTGCCTCCGCTCGAAGAGGCCACCTCGGACGCGATGCGCGAGCGGATCCGGGCGCTCCACGAATCGAATCCGATGCTCGGGACTCGTGGCTGCCGGCTCGGGCTCCAGTTCCCGGAGATCTACGAGATGCAGGTGCGGGCGATCGTGCGGGCGGCGAGGGCGGTCACGGAGCGCACGGGCAAGGCGCCGCTCGTCGAGATCATGCACCCACTCGTCGGCTTCCGAGAGGAGCTCGCCCGGCTGCGCGAGTTGACCGAGCGGGTCGCTGCCGAGGAGCCGACGGTCGAGTACCTGTGCGGAACGATGATCGAGCTCCCGCGCGCGGCTCTGCGGGCGGATGAGATCGCACAGGAAGCGGATTTCTTCTCGTTCGGGACGAACGACTTGACGCAAACCGCTCTCGGGTTCTCGCGCGACGACGCCGAAGGCAAGTTCCTGACCTTCTACCTCGAGCACGGGATCCTCGAGCGGAACCCGTTCGAAGTGCTGGACGAGGACGGTGTCGGCGACCTGATGCGAATCGCAGTCGAGCGGGGGAGAAGCGCGAAGCCCGAGATCAAGCTCGGGATCTGCGGGGAGCATGGCGGCGAGCCGCGCTCGGTCGCGTTCTGCCATGGGCTCGGGCTCGACTACGTGTCCTGCTCGCCCTTCCGAGTTCCGCTCGCCCGCTTGGCGGCCGCGCAGGCGACGCTCGCCGAGGTCGGGGTCACCACGCTCGCGATCGGTGGCTGAGACCTTCTACGCCTGCGATAACGCGAGCGCGACGCTAAGAGCGCCGACCGCGGCGACCGCCAGCGTCGCGACCGTCGGTTTCCGGCGCAGATAGAGGAACGCGAGCGCCGCCAGACCTCCACCGATCAGGCCGCCGATGTGGCCGCCGATCGAGATGCCGGGGATGACGAAGGAGATCGCAAGGTTGAACACCACCAGTCCCAACGCCTGTCCGCCGAAGACGTAGATCTTTCGCCATTCCAGGAACAGCGCGGCGCCCATGATTCCCCAGATTGCGCCGGAGGCTCCTACGGTAGGCGCGCCGGAGGACACGATCAGCGCGCCGGCGGAGCCGGCGAGACCCGAGACGAGGTAGAGGAGCGCATAGCGTCCGTGGCCGAGGTACTCCTCGAGCGCCGGGCCGATGAACCACAGCACGAGCATGTTCATCCCGAGGTGGAGCGGCCCGTAGTGAAGAAAGGCCGCGGTGAGGAGGCGCCACCACTCGCCCTCTGCAACACCGACGAGCTGGCCGGACGAGTCGATGGCGCTCGAGATGAGCACCCCGTGTTCGTAGACCCACCCCGTGCTTGCGGTGAGCCCGGCGCCCATCGCGACCTGAAGCATGTAAATGCCGACATTGATCCCGATCAGCGCCTGCGTCACATACGGGCCGCGCCGCGATAGCGAAGCTGCGGCTTTACGGGCAGTTCGTCGCGGCGCTGCGACCTTCCCGCCTGTGCTCGCATGGTCGGGGCAGCGGATGCCTACGGGGCCGAATGTCATGCAGTCCGGGCAGATCCCGCGGCCGCATTCGGTACAGGAAACCAGGGTCTCCCGGTCCGGGTGGCGGTAGCAGCGGAGGGGCTCGGTCACCGCGGCTAGCGTACCCCTGTGCGGGTTCACGTCGCGTTCACACCGGACGAGGCCGGATCGGCTCCGACCGGGATCGTCATCGACGTGATCCGGGCGACGACGACTATGTGCCAGGCGCTCGCCTCCGGCTACGAGCGCGTCTTCTGCACCGCTGAGGTCGACGAGGCGCAAGCGCTGCGAGAGGAGCTCGGGGAGGGGATGCTCGGGGGCGAGCGGAACGCCGTGCGGATTCCGGGTTTCGATCTCGGCAACTCTCCGCGGGAGTACCTCGAGCCCACGGGCAAGACGGTGATTCTCTCGACAACGAACGGCACCCGTGCGGTCATCTCGGCGGCGACGCGCTGCGAGCGCGTGCTCGTGGCATCGCTCTTGAACCTCGCTGCGGTCGTTGAAACGGCGCGTGTCGCCGACGAGGACGTGATCGTCGTCTGCGCGGGTGTGCAGGGCACCTTCGCGCTCGACGATGCGTACGTCGCTGGCCGGATCGTCGAGCTGCTCGATTGGGAGCGGAGCGATGCGGCCGAAGCTGCGATGCGGCTCGTGAGCACCTGGAGCGGGGCGGAGGAGGCTTTCCGCGCGTCGAAGAGCGGCCGCAATCTGCTCGAGAACGCACCCGAGCTTGAGGAAGACATCGCGTTCTGCGCGCGCGAGAGCGTGCTCGACGTCGTCCCGCGCCTGGTTGCGTTGCGCGGCGGTGCAGCCGAGATCGTGGGGTGAGGCTTCAGCCTCACCCGTATTCGGGTGGTTGGCTCGGGCGCGCGCTTCGAACCTGACGGCGGGTCGAGGTGAAGCCTGATCCTGGTCACGGCTGACGCTACGCTCGGCGGAGTGATCGTGAACCGGGATCCGAACGCTCGCGGCCCGTACACGGCCTTCGCGAAAGTCGCAGGCGCGTACGAGCGCGGGCGACCGGTCTACCCCGACGAGGCGGTTCGCTGGCTCGCCGGCGAGGAGCCACGTGATGTCGTCGATCTGGGGGCGGGCACCGGAAAGCTGACGCGCGTTCTCGTCACGCTCGGCCACAGGGTGACCGCGATCGAGCCCCTGCCCGAGATGCTCGAGCTGTTGCCCGCAGCCGCGCCGGGGGCTTCCGCGATCCTCGGGAACGCAGAGGTCATTCCGTTGCCCGACGAGCACGCCGACGTCGTGACGTCCGCCCAGGCCTTTCACTGGTTCGACCACGCCGTCGCGCTGCCGGAGATCGCCCGAATTCTGCGCCCGGGTGGCCGCCTCGGGCTCGTTTGGAACACTCGGGACGAGCGGGAGCCGTGGGTCGAGCGGCTGTCGGAGCTCATCGGAAGCGAGGGAACCAGCGCCATGGACGTGGACGAACCGATCGCTGCGAGCGGTCTCTTCGGGCCGGTCGAGAGAGCGGAGTACCACCTCGAACAGGTCCTCGATCACGAGACGATCCTCGATCTCGTCCTCTCGCGCAGCTACTGCGCGAAACTTCCGCCGGCCGAACGACAGCCGATCCTGGAAGCGGTTGCGAGGCTGTACGACGAGGTCGCGGGCGACCACGAAGTCCGTTTGCCCTACGTCACCGAGTGCTTTCGCACGGAGCTTCGCTAGATATTGGTTCGGAGCATGCGTCTGACGATCGTGCGGCGCCCGGCGGCGCGTACGACCTCGAAGTCGGCCTCGAGGAACATCGACAGATAGCCGGTGTACGCGTCGATGTTCATGTGCCCTTCCCGAACCGCATAACCCTCGAGAATCGGAGCACTGTGAGCGGCGGCACGCTCGGTCGCGGCTTCGAGCAGCGCCGTGGCGACGCCGCCCCGCTTCGCAGACGGGTGGACGTAGAAGCAGACGGCCGACCAGACATCCTGATCGTCGATGCGAGCGAGCTTGGGCGAATGCCCGAGGCGGTCGAAGCTCTCGCGCGGACCGACCCGGCACCAGCCGACTGGGATGTCGTCGACGTAGGCGAGCAGGCCGGGCTCGGTGTCGCCGCGGATCTCGGCTTCCAGCCTCGTGCGGTTCCCTGCGCCGTGACCGTCCCAGTACGCGTTGCCACGAAGGTGCCAGAACTGGCACCAGCACCCGTCGGTCTGCGGGGTTCCGCCACGCGGTCCTGTCCGTTCGAAGAGGTCGGCAACGTCGTCCCAGCGTTCGGGCGTGGCGAGGTGGATCTCGATCCCGGCCGGTACAGATTTTTTGACAGTCATGGGTTCTTCTTTGAGATTCTAGTCTTGACAGGAGAACGTACGTTCGTATAGAACATATGTTCCTGTGATCGCGTGTCTCCTCATTCCCGGGTTCGAGCTGAGAGCGGCACTGCGTTCGCGGCCGGGGCTCGCGCTCGTGCCGGCCGCGCTTGCCCCTGACCCGAGCGAGGAGCCACTCCTCGGCCCGGTGACTGCCGCGGCAGACGCGGTCGGCGTCAAGCCGGGGATGCGACTGGGGGAGGCGCTCGCGACGTGCCCTTCGCTTGTTCTCGTCGACCGCGATCCCGCCTCGGTCGAGCGGGAGTGGGAAGATGTCCTGCGCCGTCTCGAGGACGCGGGCTTCGCGGTCGATCCGGTCGAGCACGGCGTGGTGGTCTTCGACACGCGAGGGGTCGAGCGGTTGTACCGCGGCGTACGACCGGCGCTCGAGCGGGCGCTCGCCGCTGTCGGGTCGGGCTGGGATCCACGGGTTGGAGCAGCCACGCGCCGCTTCACGGCGCTCGCCGCAGCGAGCGTGGCCCGGCCCGGCCAGATCCTGCTCGTCGCGGGGAAAGAGGAGGGGTCGTTCCTCGAGCCGCTGCCGCTCTCGCTGCTGCCCCTGACGGGCGAGCGCTATCGAGAGCTCGAGGGTCTCGGCTTGCGAAGCATCGGGGAGCTCGCGGAGCTTCCGGCCGGCGCGGTCGCTGAGAGATTGGGCGCCGATGGGCGCAAGGCCTGGCGCCTTGCCCGCGGCGGCAGAAGCGCAAAGGTACGCGGGCGAAAGCCGGCGGCAGAGCTCGCCGAAGTGCTCGTCTTCCCCGAAGCCGTCGGGAACGAGCTCACGCTGCGCAGAGCGCTCGGCTCGCTGCTCGAGCGCCTGCTCGCCCGCCCCGAACGAGCCGGACGGCCGTTTCGAAAGCTCGCGATGTCCGTCCGGCTCGTCGATGGCGGCTCGTGGCGTCGCGCAGTCACCCTGCGCGACGCCACGGCCGAGGTGGCTCGCCTCCGCGTGGCCCTCGGGCCGAAGCTCCAGGAGCTCCCGGCCCCGATTCTGGAGCTTCGTCTGGAGGCGGTCGAGCTCGCGGAGCACACAGGCCAGCAGCTCACGCTCGTCGAGCCTGCGGGGGAGGAAGCGGCCGGTCGCCTGCGCGAAGGCCTTCGGCAGGTGCGCGCGAGCACAGGGACAGGTTCGGTTTGCTCGGTCGTCGAAGTGGCGCCGTGGTCACGGATTCCCGAAACACGGGCGCTCGTCGTTCCTCGAGACGAGTAGGGGCCGGGCATGCCCGGCCCTCGTGCGCCGCTGGCGTCGTCGCGACGGGTAGCCGGCCGGCTCAATGCGCCGCTTCCTGCGCTCGTCGAATCGGAGTTCGACGGCACTCCCCGCGTTGTGAACCGCCAGCTCGTCGCGCTCGTCCGTGAGGAGTGGCGAGTTGTCGATCGGTGGTGGACGGAAGTGCCGGTCGATCGGCGCTACTTCGAGGTCGTCCTCCAAAGCGGGCAGACCGTATGCGTCTACCGCGACCGAGAGGCGGGATGCTGGTTTACCCAGAACGCCTAAAGAACCTAGGAAGATCTGATGATGCGCCTGACGAATCGCCCGACGGCGTAGACCGCCCCGAGCCCAGCTCCCGATGCAAGCGCGAGGAGGTTCGTCGTGGTGCAGGTGCGGCAGGCGTTGCAGCACACGGCAGCCATAGGTGCCTGGTCGCCGAACTTCGCGGCGACCTGTATCGCTCGCCCCTGCCAGATCTGCTTCATGGACTGACTGTAGCCCGTCGTGCCGCGGATGTTGCGGGGGAATCGAGCAATCAGTCCGGATCAAAGACGTCGTGACGTTCGAAGAACGCGTCGTCTGGCTGGATGCCTTGCTCCTGGAGCGCGACGAGCTCACGCCAGTACTCGACGAAGCCCCCCGGCGTGTGCAGATTCAGGAGGCGCGCGGGCTCGATGCCGATGTTGCGGAGGGAGTGGACGACTCTGGGCGGCGAGAGCACGAAGGTGCCCGTTGTGGCGATGACGACCTCGTCTCCAGTCCGGAACTCGAGCTCACCCTCGAGGACGTAGAACCAGTCACTGTGCCGTCGGTGGAGGTGGGGCTGGACCTCGCCGCCGGACTTCACCTCGAACTCGATCAGCGAGAGCTCAGGGCGTGCAGCCTTGACCACGTTCGTCCCGACCCGCTCGCCCTCGCCGGCATGCAGGACAATCGAGGTGCCGGAGTCGAGTGCTTCGCCGTCGATGGGTGGAGAGAACGAATCCCCATCCGCGGCGTCGAACTCGATGCCGTCTCGCCGCGCACGGGCGAGGCTCGCATACGCGCGTCCCGGCACGTGGAGATTGAGATAGCGAGCGCCTTTGGGACCGACTTCGAAGCCATGGACGAGCTTTGGCGGAGCGAGCACGAAGGAGCCGGCAGGCAACGAGCGCTGCTCGCCGGCGACGTGGAACAGGAGCTCGCCTTCGAGAACGTAGAAGGCGTCGGCGTGCTCGCGATGGATGTGTGGCGCCGCGCCGCGCTCACCTGGGCCGGAAGACGACTCGAGGAGCAGGAGCTCGTCGCGCGCGGCCTTGATCCGGCTCGACCACGACTGCAAGTCGGCGAGCACCTCGCCCTCACCGCGATGCAAGACGATCGGAGCGTTCAGCTCCTGCATCGTCGCTCAGCCGACCGCTTGCTCGACCAGGCGCTCCCAGTCGTCGGAGCGGGCGGCGGGCACATGGACCCACTCGCGCATGACGCGACCCATACCGGGGTCGAAGAGCTGAGCTCCCGGAAGACCGAGCGCCGCCTCCCGCTGTGCCTCGTCCACGAGCTTGACCGTGAGCCCGCCGTCCTTCCAGTGCCCCGCCACGACCTTCCCGTTTTCGCGCTTGAGACACGGCATCCCGAACATCTTCGACTCCTTCACGGGGTACCGGGCGGTCACGTCCGCGACGAGCTCCTCCCAGGACACGGGCATGCCTCAATCTATCCGGAGAGACAGACTGCGATCACCGATACCGGGTCGCCGCCGTCAGCCGGAGGATCGTGCTGATCGAAGTCGGGTTTGCGCCCACGCAGGTAGTCCCCGAAGCCGCACGAGGGCGCATGCAGGTTGAAGAAGCGAGCGACCTCGGGGCCGTCGTTCCAGAACGAATGGACGACGTCGGGAGGCACGAGGACGAACGTTCCCGCTGGTGCACGGAACGATCCATCGCGAGTTGCGATCGTGATCTCTCCCTCGACCACGACGAAGCCGTCGAAGTGCTCGTGATGGACATGCAGCTCCGGGCCCCGCTCACCGGGCCCGTAAACCGTCTCGGTCGTCGCGATCTCATCGGTGTCCAGGAGCAGAGTCACTCGCCGCTCCGGGCGATCCGTAATCGTCTCGCCATTTCCTGGCCCCGTCCGAAGGACGCTGCCGGGATCTGCGCTTGCATACTCGGGAGGCTGGTGCTGGTCGAAGGTCGCCCGCACTGCTCGAAGCTCGTCTTCGTTTCGCGCAGCACGCAACCCGCGCACGAAGTCGCCGAACCCCGAGCTCGGAACATGGATGTCGAGGAAATGCGCGCGGGTGTCTCCGGTGACCTCGAACGCGTGGATGACTTCCGACGGCACGAGCACCCACGTTTCCGGTCCTGCCGAAAGCTCGCGATCTTCGAGCCTGAACGTGAGCTCCCCCTCGAGGACGAAGAAGCACTCTGCATGCCGAGCATGGGCGTGCAGGGGTGGATTCTCACCCCTGGGCTCCGCACGGATCTCGGCGATGCCGATCTGCTCGAGGTCGGCGAGGAGCGTGACACCCAACTCGGAGTCTCCCGTGATCAGCTCGCCCTCACCGGGCACCAGAGCGTCCGGCTCCACGGAGCAGCAGCCTAGCCCGTGGCGTACGTCGAGCTGCACTGTCATTCGGCGTACTCGTTCCTCGACGGCGCGTCCCAGCCGGAAGAGCTCGCCGCGCGCGCCGCCGAGCTCGGGTACGAGGCGCTTGCGCTCACCGACCACGACGGGCTTTACGGCTCGCTCGAGTTCGCGCACGCAGCGAGGTTCTTCGGCGTACGCCCGATCACAGGCGCCGAGGTGACGCTTAGCGGCGTAGGCTCGCCGGAGCCGCCCGAGAGTGGAGGTGCCGGCTTTGCCGGCGCCGGAGCGGGAAGCGGCGTAGGCTCGCCGGAGCCGCCCGAGAGTGGAGGTGCCGGCTTTGCCGGCGCCGGAGCGGGAAGCGGTGGCGCCCACATCACGCTGCTTGTCGAGTCGCGCCACGGCTACGCGAACCTTTGCCGCCTGTTGACGGCGGCTCACGCAGGCACACGAGGAGCCTTCCCCGTAGAGGCCAGGTATGCCCGGCCCCTACAACCATCGGTGTCATTGGACATGGTCGCGCAGTTCTCCGAAGGGCTTGTCTGCTTCTCCGGCTGCGCGCGGGTCGGGCTCGGTGTTCGCGACCCGAACGGCGCGGCGCGGCTCGCTCGAGTGTTCGGCCGCGAACGCTTCTTCGTCGAGCTCCAGCGGCCGTTCGAGCGCGGAGACATGCACCGAAACGCAGTGCTCCGGGACCTCGCAGAGCACCTTGGAGTCGAGACAGTGGCGACCGGAGACGTCCACGCGCACCATCCGAGACGCACGCTTTTACAGGATGCTCTCGTAGCGATCCGCTGTCGGACCTCGCTCGAGGGCTGCGAGCCGGAGCGGCGGGGAAATAGAGAAGGCTTCTTGCGTTCGCCGGAAGAGATGGTCGAGCGCTTCTCCTTCGATCGCGCCGCCGCTGAGCGGAGTGGCGAGCTCGCACACAGGCTCGAGTTCGACCTCACCGAGGAGCTCGGCTATCGCTACCCGGACTTCTCGGATGGGCAGGCCCCGGCAATCCGCCAGCTCGCCGAGATCTGCAATCACGCTGTCGACGAGCGCTACCCGGCAAGTAACAGACTGTTACTAGGTCAGGCTCACGCTCGCCTCGAGGACGAGCTGAAGCTGATCGAGGAGCTCGGACTTGCCGGGTTCTTCCTGCTCCATCACGAGGTGCTCGAGCTCGCCCGCGAAGCCGCGCTCCAGGTACGAGGTTGGGACTCGCCGCGCCACTTTCTTCCGCCGGGCCGAGGACGTGGCAGCTCCGTCGGCTCGATCGTCTGCTACCTCACGGGCCTCTCCCACGTCGACCCGGTCGCGAACGACCTCTCGCTCGGGCGCTTCCTGAACCGCGAGCTCGCCTCGGTGCCGGACATCGATCTCGACTTCCCGCGCGACATCCGCGAGAAGCTGATCATCGCGGTCACCAAGCGCTACGGCCGCGAGCACGCAGCGCTCGTCGCGAGCTTTGCGACCTATCGTTCGCGCGGCGCCATCCGGGACGTCGGCAAGGCGCTCGGTCTCCCGCACGCCGAGCTCGAGCGGCTGGCGCGGCTCTCCGACGGCTGGGATGCGCGGCGAGTGGGGGAGGAGCTCGAGAAGCTGCCCGACGGCGCGCGCAAGCTCGGATCCAAGCGCTGGCGGGCTTTCGCGTGGCTGGCTGGCGAGATCGCGGGGCTCCCGCGGCACGTCTCCCAGCACCCGGGCGGGATGATCGTCTCGACACGTCCACTGATCGAGCTCGTCCCCGTGCAGCCCGCGGCTATGGCCGGCCGCCAGCTCTGCCAGTGGGACAAGGACTCCTGCGCCGACGCCGGCTTCCTCAAGATCGACCTGCTCGGACTGGGGATGCTCTCGGCGGTCGAGGACTGCGTCGAGCAGATCGCGCGTGCGCATGGGGAGGTGATCGACCTCTCGCGGATCCCCTTCGACGACAAGGAGGTCTTTGCAGACATCCAGCGCGCGGACACGGTGGGTGCGTTCCAGATCGAGAGCCGAGCCCAGATGCAGAGCCTCCTGCGCACGAAGCCGGAGAACCTCGACGACCTCACCGTCCAGGTTGCGCTCGTCCGACCGGGGCCGATTCAGGGAAAGGCGGTGCACCCGTACATCGACGCGCGTGAGCGGCTGCGGGGGGATCCCTCATACGTCTGGCCCGTCGACCACGAGCTCTTGCGCGAGCCGCTGAACTCGACGTTCGGCGTCGTCGTCTTCCAAGACCAGGTGCTCGAGGTCGCGATTGCGCTTGCAGGGTTCACGGTGGGGGAGGCCGAGGGGCTGCGGCGAGCGATGAGCCGCAAGCGCAGTCACGACGCGCTCGAGGCATACCGCGGGCGATTCGTCGCGGGCGCGGCGGCAATGGGAGTCGACGCCGGGACCGCTGACCAAGTCTTCGACAAGCTCGTCGGCTTCTCGGGCTTCGGCTTCCCGAAGGCGCACGCGGCTGCATTCGGCCTGCTCGCCTACCAGTCGCAGTGGCTACGGCGGCACTTCGCCCCGGAGTTCCTGTGCGCGCTGCTGAACGCCCAGCCGATGGGTTTCTATCCACCTGCGACCCTGGTTCGAGACGCCCAGCGGCGAGGGGTGGAAATCCGTCCAGCTGACGTCAATCTGAGTGATGCGCGCTGCTCGATCGAGCTCGACGACGAACCGCGAAGCCCCCCAAGTTACAAGTTGTTACAAGGCGATTTTGCTGCACGTTGCGCAATTCATCCTTGTGACAATGTGTCACGAGGTTTTAAGCAGGCAGTGCGAATCGGGATCTCGTACGTCACCGCGGTGGGGCTCGACGATGCGAAGGCCCTCGTCGCCGAGCGCGAGGCGAACGGGCCGTTTCACGACATCGGCGACCTCGCCCGCCGAGCGTCGCTCTCCCGCGATGGCGTCGAAGCGCTCGTCAAGGGCGGCGCGTGCGGCGGCTTCGGCCGCCCGCGTCGGGAACTCCTCTGGGAGCTCGGTCTCGTCCTCAGGCCGCAGTCGGTGCCGGGGACGAGAGGAGAGGCGAAGCAGCTCCCACTCTCACTCGATCCGACAGTCGAGACGCCCGCGCTCCGCGACCTGACGCGCTGGGAGCTCATGCTCGCCGACTACCGGCACACGGGGCTGTCGGTCGGGACGCATCCGCTCACGCTCCTCCGCCCGCATCTCCCCGCGGGAACGCTCTCGAGCGCCGACCTGCTCGAGCAACCGCACGGCCGAAGCGTGGCCGTCGCGGGGATGGCCATCGCGCGCCAACGGCCCTCGACCGCGAACGGGATCGTCTTCATGCTGCTCGAGGACGAGCACGGACAGATCAACCTGATCGTCCAGCCACACGTGTACGAGCGCCATCGGGCAACGGTGCGCGGCGAGCCTCTCGTCCTCGCCTATGGCCGCTTCGAGAGGGTGAAGGAGAACCGGAATGTGCTCGTCTCTCGCATCGAGTCGCTGGGGCCGCTTGCGCGCACCGTCGCCGAAAGCGATGCTGTCTGGGAGTCACTCCCGCGCGCCCACCACTTCGGGCATCGCTGAGGGTTCTATGCTCGCGCTCGTGAAGGACACGCGCTACGACCCCCAGCACATCGCACGTTTCTTCGACGACTACGGCGAACGCGAATGGGACCGTTTCGAGGGATCTGCCATGGATCGTGTGAACCTCGAGGTTCATCTCCGCTTGCTTCGCGAGCGCATCCGGTCCGGAGACCGCGTCCTCGAGGCGGGAGCAGGACCGGGACGGTTCACGCTCGAGCTCGCGACGCTTGGCGCAACGGTCGTCGTGGGTGACATCTCGCCACGGCAACTCGAGCTGCATGCGGAGAGAACGATCGCCGTGGAGGCTTCGATCGAGTCGCGCGAGCTCCTCGACATCGTCGATCTCAGCCGCTACCCCGATGCCTCGTTCGACGCGGTTGTCTGCTTCGGCGGCCCCCTCAGCTACGTGCTGGACGAGGCAGACGCCGCGCTCATCGAGCTTCTCAGGGTCACGAAGCCGAGCGGTCACGTCCTGGTCAGCGTCATGTCTCTGCTCGGTGCGGCACGTGCATTCTTCCCGGCCTTCCCGGAGCTAATCGAGGAGTTCGGCTGGCAGCGCGCCGTCGAAGATGTGTTCGCGACCGGTGACCTTTCGGCTGATCTCAACCACGGCCACGTGCTGCGGCTGTACCGCTGGAGCGATCTCGAGGAGTTGTTCTCGAGACACGCTTGCCGTGTGGTCGCGGCCTCGGCCGCGAACTTTCTCTCAGTCGACAACGCGCAGTGGGAGGACCGCTTTCTCGAGCTCGAGATCGAAGCATGTCGAGAGCCCGGAGCCCTTGATGGCGGCACGCACATCGCCGCCGTCCTCGAGCGCGTGTGAGGGCCGCAACACCATGGCTCTCGTCGTTCGCACCTGGAACGTCTTCCACGGGAATGCGCTGCCGCCGCGCAGGCGCGGGTTCTTACGGGAGATGATCGAGCTCGTCTGTCACGACGCCCCTGGCGTCGTCTGCCTGCAGGAGGTTCCCGTCTGGGGAATTGCCCGCCTCGAGGAATGGAGCTCGATGCAGGCTCTGGCGGTCGTCGCGCGTCCTCCACGTGTTCCGGGCAGGGCCGGCGTGCGGGTCACTCGATGGAATCAGGGCTTTTTCCGCTCCGCCTTCGTGGGTCAGGCGAACGCCGTCCTCGTCGCCCGCTCCCTGGCAGCGGAAGATCGCGGCCACATGCAGATCAGCGATCCTGGACGCGAGCGTCGCGTCGTTCAGACAGTCGGCGTTGCTGAGAAGTACCTGATCGCGAACCTGCACGCGAACCGCGGCCGCGAGGTGGCGGAGCTGGAGCTCGAACGAGCTCGCGCGTTTGCGGAGGCGTCTACACGCTCAGGAGAGATCGTCGTTCTCGCTGGAGATTTCAACCTGCGCGACTTCCAGCTCGACCGCTACTCCCCCTCGACAGAAGGCATCGACCACATCCGTGTGCTGGGAGCCTCCGCCTCGGCTCCGCTCGTCTGGCCGACTGGACGCCGCACGAGCGACGACATCGTTCTGTCAGATCACGCGCCGGTCGAGGTGTCCATCTGGTGACGTTTCCATTAGTGTCGTGGTCGATTCGCCGTGGCTGGAGTGACCTTCGAGGGAGTGGGCAAGGTCTATCCCGACGGAACCCGGGCTGTGCTCGGCATGGACCTGGAGATCTCCGACGGGGAGTTCATGGTGCTCGTGGGCCCTTCGGGCTGCGGAAAGACGACGGCGCTCCGCATGGTCGCCGGGCTCGAGGAGATCAGTGAGGGCATACTGAAGATCGGCGACCGCGTCGTGAATCGCGTGCCTGCACGTGATCGGGATATCGCGATGGTCTTCCAGAGCTACGCGCTCTATCCGCACCTCACGGTGTACGACAACATCGCCTTCGGCCTGCGCCTCCGGAAGACGCCGAAGGAAGAGATCGACAAGCGCGTCCGCGAAGCCGCTCACGTCCTCGGGCTCGAGGCATTCCTGGACAAGAAACCGCGTGCGCTCTCTGGCGGTCAGCGCCAGCGAGTGGCCATGGGTCGGGCAATCGTGCGCGAGCCACAGGCGTACCTGATGGACGAGCCCCTCTCGAACCTCGACGCGAAGCTCCGGGTTCACATGCGAGCCGAGATCGCGAGCCTGCAGACGGAGCTCGGCGTGACTACGGTCTACGTCACCCACGACCAGGTCGAGGCCATGACGATGGGCGATCGCGTCGCGGTCATGCGAAAAGGGGAGATCCAGCAGGTCGCACCTCCGCAGGAGCTCTACGAGCGGCCGGTCAACCTCTTCGTGGGCGGCTTCATCGGGTCACCGGCGATGAACCTCGTCGAGGCGACCATTGAGCGGAGCAACGGTCGCCTTGCGGTGCAGATGGGAGAGCACGCTCTCTCCCTCGGGGACGACACTCTCGCGGCACGACCCGCGCTCGAGGGCTACGTCGGTCGCAAGGTCGTCGTCGGCGTGCGACCGGAGAATCTCGAAGACGCCGCGCTCGAGCCCGACACTCCCGAGGATCAGCGGATGCGAGGCGTTGTAGTGCTCCGCGAGCCTCTGGGATCGGAGATCGTCGCGCATTTCACGGTCGCGGCGCCGCCCGCGCTCACCGAAGACGTGCGCGAGCTTGCTCGAGACGTGGGTCAGGAGAGCGCAGTCCAGGCGGCGGCCGCCGAGGGCGCCAACGAGTCGGTCATGGTCGGCCGCTTCGGCCCTCGCTCGCGGGTCAAGAGTGGGGATGTGGTGGAAGTCGCGGTCCAGACAGGCGCGCTCCACTTCTTCGACCTGGAGACCGGTCTGGGGGTTTACTCGCAGGACGAGCAGGCGAAGCTCGACACACAGTCCAACGATAGGGAAGGAGCTCAGGGATGAGAAAGGGATGGCTCGTGTTCGCGCTGCTGGTGGGCGTGCTCGCGTTCGTAGCCGCTGGCTGCGGCGGAGGTGACGACGAAGGAGGCGGTGCCGAGGGCAGCGAAGATGTGACAGGGGAGATCTCGGTCATGGCGATCTGGGCCGGGGAGGAGCAGGCGTCGTTCGAGGCGGTGCGGGACGGCTTCCAGGAGCTGTATCCGAACGTGACCGTGAACTACAACTCCGGAGGGGACAACCTTGGACCGTTGCTCTCGACCGCGGTCGAGGGTGGCAACCCGCCTGACATCGCGGCGATCGGCCAACCAGGGCTGATGGCGGACTTCGCGGGACAGGATGCGCTCCAGCCGATCGACGACATTCGCGACGCCATCGTCGAGAACTTCGGCGAGTCAGCGGCCGACGTTGGCGCCGTCGACGGTACCCAGTACGGGATCCTGTTCAAGGCTTCCAACAAGTCGACCATCTGGTACAACGTCGCGTCCTTCGAGGAGGCCGGCGTCGAGCCGCCCGAGGACTGGGAAGGTCTCAATGAGGCGGCGGAAACGATCAAGGCTGCCGGCATCACGCCGTACTCGGTCGGGGTCGACGTCGGTTGGCCCATGACCGATCTCTTCGAGAACATCTACATCCGCACGGCGGGCGCGGACATGTACGACCAGCTCGCCAGGCACGAGATCCCGTGGACCGACCAGTCCGTCAAGGACGCCCTGGCGATCATGGCCGAGGTGGTCGGCGACTCCGAGAACCTGGCGGGTGGAACCGAGGGCGCGCTACAGACCGAGATGCCCGACTCCGTCGCAAAGGTGTTCACCGACTCGCCGGAGGCGGCGATGGTGATCATCGGCGACTTCGCGCCGGGAGTGACGGAGACGACGCTCGAGCCCGAGACGGGCTACAACGTCTTCACCTTCCCGTCGATCGAAGGGTCGGGGCCGTCGGTCATCGGTAGCGGTGACCTCTTCGTGCAGTTCAAGGACAGCCCGGCAGCGGACGCGTTCCTCGAGTATCTGACGACACCGGAGGCATCCGAGATCTGGGCCGAGCGCGGCGGTTTCTCGTCGCCGAATCAGAACATCGACCTCGGCGTCTACCCGGACGAGATAACGCGGGCGACCGCAGGCGCACTCGCCGAAGCGGAGTCCTTCCGCTTCGACATGTCCGATCTGCAACCGTCGGCGTTCGGAGGAACCCCGGGAGCGGGGCTCTTCAAGCATTTCACGGACTTCGTGGCGAATCCCGACGACATCGACGGGATCACGGAGAAGATGGAGGCCGACGCGGCGAAGGCGTTCGGCTAAGCAAGAACGGCTCAGCAGATGAGCGAATCAGTGTCAACGGCGGAAGCCCCCGTACGGGGGCTTCCGCCTGGGGACGGGGAGCCCGGGATCTGGCAGCGCTACGGCGTCGTTGCACTGTTCCTCGGACCCGCACTTCTCCTGCTCGGAGTCTGGGTCGTGTATCCGACGATCCGCACGACCATCCGGAGCTTCTTCGACCGGAGCGGCGACGAGTTCGTCGGGTTGGACAACTACGAGACGCTCTTCTCGGACGACACGCTTCTGACCGCGGTCCGGAACAACTTCCTCTGGCTCTTGATCGTTCCCGCTCTCGTCACCGCGATCGGGCTCGTCTTCGCCGTCCTTCTCGAGCGCGTGCGCTTCGCCACCGCCTTCAAGGTCGCGGTGTTCATGCCGATGGCGATCTCGCTCTTCGCCGCAGGGGTGATCTGGCGACTGATGTACGAGAAGGACCCGGATCAGGGCACGGTCAACGCCGCGGTCGCGGTGGTGAAGGACGCGGTCTCTCCGTCCGGTGTCCTCTCGGCGGCACAGCCGTCGACGGAAGCTTTGCAGGGCGGGCCGAAGGGCGGTCTCGTCCTCGAACGAGTGCTTGCGAGCGGCGATGTCGCCCAGCTCGGTCTCACGGGGATCCGCTCCTCGGATGTTCCGGGTGACGCCGAGCAGGCGGTCGTGCCCGAAGCACTCGCCGGGGGCATCACCGGTGTCGTATGGAGAGACTTCAAGCCGGGAGGTGGCACTGCCGGCGAGGTCGAGGACGAGGAACTCGGGTTGCCGGGCGTCACGGTCGAGCTCCGGGACGAAGGCGATCGCAGTGTCGCCCAAACCACCACCGCGGCGGACGGCACGTTCGCATTCGAGGACCTCGAGGCGGGCTCGTATCGCGCGGCCATCGGCCCGAACACGTTCTCCGAGCCCTATGCCGGAGTCTCCTGGCTCGGCGCAAGTTTGATTACGCCGGCGATCATGCTGTCGTATATCTGGGTCTGGGCAGGGTTCGCAATGGTCGTGATCGCCGCGGGCTTGGCGGCGATCCCGCGCGACCTGCTGGAAGCAGCGCGGACGGACGGAGCGACCGAGCTGCAGGTGTTCCGGCGGGTGACGATCCCGCTGCTCGCGCCGGTCCTGACCGTGGTCTTCATCACGATGCTGATCTACGTCCTGAAGGTCTTCGACATCGTCATCGCAGTCGCGCCGGGCTCGGTTCAGGACGATGCGAACGTCATCGCCCTCGCTATGTGGCGTACGTCGTTCGGCGGCGTCAACGACTTCGGGCTCGGAGCCGCGATTGCCGTCTTCCTATTCTTGCTCGTCATCCCGATTCTGGCCGTCAACGTACGACGATTCCGCAGGGAGGTCTAGTCCTGTGACGACCGCAGAGATCGAAGCCGGACGCGTCGAGGCCCGTGAGCCGACCGCCGCGAAGATCGTCCGCTACCTCGGGAAGACACCGGTCTACCTCGTGCTCGCATTCCTCGGGCTGCTCTGGCTCGTGCCGACGATCGGCCTCTTCGTCACGTCCTTGCTCGACCCCTCGGTCGTCGGGAGAGCCGGTTGGTGGGAGATCTTGTCGAAGCCGAGTCTCGCGACGCTCGAGAACTACGGCGACATCATCGACAACGATGCGATCACGTCCGCGCTGGTGACCACGCTCTGGGTCTCGATCGGCTCGACGATCCTGCCCATCTTCCTGGCCGCGCTCGCCGCGTACGCGTTCGCCTGGCTCGAGTTTCCCGGTCGTGACTGGCTGTTCCTGATCGTCGTCGCGCTGCTCGTCGTCCCGATCCAAATGGCGCTGATTCCCATCTTCTCCCTGTACAACGACCTTGGCCTGTTCGACACGATCATCGGGCTGATCCTGTTTCATACGGCCTTTGGCTTACCGTTCGCGATCTTCCTGCTCAGGAACTTCTTCATCGGTATCCCGCGCGACCTGCTCGAAGCAGCTCGGATCGACGGCGCTTCCGAGATCCGCATCTTCGTCCGACTCATTCTCCCGCTCGGGCTCCCGGCGATCGCGTCGCTCGCGATCTTCCAGTTCCTCTGGGTGTGGAACGACCTGCTGGTGGCGCTTACCTTCGCGCGCGACACCCAGCCCATCACGGTCGCGATCTTCTCCCAGCTTCGGCAGTTCAGCGCGAACCTCGAGATCATCGCGCCGGCGGCGTTCGTGTCGCTCGCGATCCCGCTCGTGGTCTTCTTTGCCTTCCAACGCTACTTCGTCGAGGGGCTGCTCGCCGGGTCGGTCAAGTAGCGCAGGCTCGCCTCAGCTCGGGCCGAGTCTTTTCTCCAGCGTGAATGCCGTCTCGACGAGTGAGAGGTGCGTGAACGCCTGCGGGAAGTTACCGACGAGCCGCTTGCGGTCCGTGTCGTACTCCTCCGCCAGCAAGCCGAGGTCGTTCGCGAGGGAGAGCAGCCGCTCGTAGAGCTTCACCGCCGCGTCCATCAGACCCTGCTGGGCGAGTACGGCGACCAGCCAGAACGAGCACGGCAGGAAGACGCCCTCCCCCGGAGGAAGTCCGTCGACGTCGACGTTCTCCGTGTCCGCGCGGTAGCGCTCGACGAAGCCGTCCCGCATGAGCTCGGCCCGGATTGCCTCCACGGTCCCGGTCACCCGCTCGTCCGCCGCCGGCAGGAAGCCGACGAGCGGGATCAAGAGGAGACTGGCATCGAGCCGATCTGAGCCGTAGTACTGGACGAACGTCCCTCGCTCGGCGTTGTAGCCTTGTTCGAGAACGTCCGCCCGGATCGCATCCCTCGTCGCGCGCCAGCGTTCGAGCGGCCCCTCGCGACCGAGGTTTTCGATGGCCTTCACCGCGCGGTCGAAGGCGACCCAGGCCATGACCTTGGAGTGCGTGAAATGGCGACGCGGGCCACGTACCTCCCAGATGCCCTGATCCGGCTCCCGCCACCCGGACTCGAGCCAGTCGAACACCTTCCGGGTCAGGGCCCAGGCCGGATCGGAAGCCTCGAGCCCGCGTCTGCGCGCCATGTGCAGCGCGTCAACGATCTCGCCGTAGACGTCGAGCTGGAGCTGATCCGCTGCGGCGTTTCCGATCCTCACCGGCTTCGAGCTCTCGTACCCCTCGAGCCACGGCAGCTCGAGCTCGATCAGCCGGCGCTCCCCGGCAACGCCGTACACGACCTGGATGTCCTCTGGATCGCCTGCGATCGCACGGAGCAGCCAGTCCCGCCAGGCGCGCGCCTCGTCGACGTATCCCGCGCGCAGGAACGCGAGCAGGGTGAGTGTCGCGTCGCGGAGCCAGCAGTAGCGGTAGTCCCAGTTGCGAACGCCCCCGAGCGCCTCCGGCAGCGAGGTAGTCGGCGCGGCGACGATCCCGCCCGTGGGCGCGTACGTGAGGGCCTTCAGCGTGAGAAGAGAGCGTCGCACGGGTGCCGCCCAGCGTCCGGCTGCGATGCAGCTCCCGATCCAGTCCTCCCAGTACGCGACCGTGTCCGCCAGCGCTTGCTCGGCGTCGATCGCCTCGGGTAGCGGCTCGTTCGAGGGGCTCCACGTCAGCACGAAGGGCACGCGGTCTCCCTGCTCGACCGTGAAGTGGGCGTAGGTGCGGAGATCTCGCCCTTCGAGCTCCACCGGCGTACGAAGCGAGATCGCGTCCGGACCGGCGATGCCGACGAGCGTCTCGTCGATCGTCCGCACCCAGGGAACGATCGAGCCATAGTCGAAACGGAGGACGAGCTCCATGAGCATGTCGACGCTCCCACGGAGCCCTTCGACGATGCGGACGACATCGGGAGCCTTTCCCCGCGGGGGCATGAAGTCGATCAGGCGAACCGCGCCCGTCGGGGTCTCGAGCTCGGTGTCGAGCACGAGCGTGTCTCCGCGGTAGCTCCGTCCGGGCGAATGAAACTCGTCTTCCGGCTGAATCGTCCAGTGCCCGTTCTCGGAGTCGCCGAGCAAGGCGGCGAACATCGCTCCGGAGTCGAAGCGGGGAAGGCAGAGCCAGTCGATGCAGCCGTGGCGGCTGACGAGCGCTGCGGTCTGAAGGTCGCCGATCAGGCCGTAGTCCTCGATTAGTGCGTTAGGGGCTTTCATTCGCCGGCCTCGAGGAACGACGCGTAGCGCCGAAACCGCTTCAGCGCGCCTCGATCGAAGGCCGCTCGATAGTCGTCCGCGGTCGCTTGGTCGAGCGTGCCGGCGTACGACTCCCGGATGTCGTACAGCCGCTGACCGATGGCGTCCACTACCAATTGGTAGTCGCCGAAGAGCTCCTCTGACTCTTCCCGCTCGGCGTGTGTCCACGCCGCGTCCGCAGCGGCGGCCTCGGCAAGCAGGGGCTCATCGGCGAGCGCGAAGATATCGAGCTGGCTCTGGACGACTTCGCCGAACCGTCCCCGCCCGAGCATTAGAGGAGCTCCCGGTAGAGCTCGAGGTGAGCAGCTGCCGATGCCTCCCAGGTGAGCTCCCGACGTGCAACCTCGGCCCCGGCTCGAGCTGCGCTCAGAGCATCTGCGTCGCCGAAAAGGCGTTCGAGCGCGAGCGCCATACCGGCGACGTCGCCCGGCTCGACGACCGCTCCCGCGCCGAACGTGGCGATGAGCTCGCCGAGTCCGCCGATGTCGTAGACGATCGCGGGCACTCCTGCTCCGAGCACCTGGAGGAGCGCTCCTGAGACGTCGATCTCGGATCGATAGGGGAAGAGGGCAACCGTCGCGTCGGAGAGCGCCCGTCGGATCTCCTCGTCGGGGAGAAAGCCGAGTCGCCACTCGGCGCGGTCGCCGGCGGTGGCCTGCAGCCCGTCCAGAGGCACGCGGGGATCGCCTGCTACGAGCAAGCGCGCGCCGCTGACGCGAAGCACGGCCTCGACGGAGTCCTCGGTGCCCTTGTAAGGACGGATCAAGCCGAGTGCAAGGGCAGTTCGGCCGTCGTCATTCCGAACCACGTCCGAGCGGAACGCAGGGTGTGGGATGACGCGGAGACGCTTCTCGGGTACCCCGAACGACGCCAGCGAGCCGCGTCCTCGCTGGGAGTGGACGACGATACGGTCGCAGCGAGCAAAGAGCGACTGCCAAAGGCCAGTACGCGCCGCGGTTCGTCGGGGAATGATGTCGTGGGCCGTGAAGACGACCGGCGAACGGGATCGAAACAACCAACGGTCGGCCTCGGGCGCGCCGAACCATTGGACGTGCAGCACGTCCGGGGTGTGTGCGGCGAGCCGAACCATTCCGAGCGGATGCTCCAGCGCTTTCACGGCCAGTCGCGCCCGCGACGAGCCCATCCTCGACGAGAGCGGATAGAACCACTCCCGTGCGACGTACCCCTGCGGACTGGCCACGGCACCGAAGCGAAAGCGCGAGGTCGCGAGCTCCACTTCGACGCCGGCATGGGCGAGCGCGGCCGCCAGCGACCGGTCGTACGGAGGCGTATACGCGGGAGGATCCGCGAGCAGAACGCGCATGGGTCGAAACAGTAGAGCCATCGTCGGCAGAATCCCCCGCGTGACGTTCGAGCAGGCACGTGCGCAGTTCCCGGTGCTCGAGCGCGTCGCATATCTGCAGGCCGGCAGCGCCGGACCGCTCGCGCGGCAGACGACCGAGGCCATGGCTGTCGAGGAGGAACGAAACCTGCACGAGGGTAGGGTCGGGCTCGAGTACATCGAGCGGGTGCTAGCGCTCCGCGCCGAGCTGCGGGCTGACCTGGCCGGCCTTGTCGACGCCGATGCGGAGCAGGTTGCCCTGACCGCATCGACCACGGACGGGTGCAATCTCGTCCTGGCAGGGCTCGACCTCAAACCCGGCGACGAGGTGATCACGACCACGGACGAGCACTTCGGGCTCATCGGCCCGCTGCATGCTTCAGGCGCGCACGTGGTGGTGATTTCGCCGGATCCGGGTGAAATCGTGGCTGCGGTGACTCCGAGGACGCGTCTTCTCGCCGTCTCGCACGTTCTCTGGACAACCGGACAAGTGCTTCCTGTTCGGGAGCTTCGTGAACGAACAGGGATCCCGATCCTCGTCGACGGCGCGCAGTCCGTTGGTGCGATCGAGGTGGAAGCCTCCGGACTCGACTTTCTCACGATCTCCGGGCAGAAGTGGCTCTGCGGTCCCGAGTCGACGGGCGCGCTGGTCGTCGCCGATCCCGAAAGGCTGCGAGTCGCGCGGCCGAGCTACTTCTCGCAGCAGGCGTATGAACCAGACGGTGCATTCGAGCCGTGGCCGGGAGCTCGCCGCTTCGACCCGAGCTGGGTGCCCACCGCGCTCATGTCCGGATTGCTCGCCGCGGTGCGCCTCCGTCCGGAGTGGCGATTCGAGCGCGGCATCGAGATGGCAGAGCGTTGCCGGAAGCTGCTCGTAGATTCCGGCGAGGATGTGGTCTCACCGAGCGAGCGCGCGACCATCGTCTCTTGGCGTCCCGAACGAGAGGTATCCGCCGGCGTTGTCGCCCGGCTGGCGTCGGCCGGAGTCGTCGTTCGCGACATTCCGAAGACGGGGATTGTCCGTGCGTCCGTCGGCTGGTGGACGAGCGACGACGATCTCGAGCGGCTCGTATCCGGGTTGAAAGGCTAGATGCAGTATGTGCTTCGACGCTGACTCTTCTCCGCCGATTCCGGCTGTCTCCGGTGCGGCAGTCTCCCACAGGGACCTCGTCCTGGAGGCTTCGGACGAAACCCGACTCGCAGCCTTCGCCGCCTCTCCGGACGAGGCGAGCGGTGTGGGCATCGTCGTCCTACCGGACGTGCGCGGCCTTTACCGCTTCTATGAGGAGCTGGCGCTTCGGCTTGCCGAGCACGGTCACTCGGCGATCGCGATCGACTACTTCGGTCGCTCAGCAGGACCGGAAAAGCGAGACGACGACTTCGAGTACATGCCCCACGTCGATCAGACGACGCAAGTTGGGATTCAGAGCGACATCCGAGCCGCTGTCGACTACCTGCGCTCGCCCGAGGGAGGAGCCTGCAATGCGATCTTCACCCTCGGCTTCTGCTTCGGCGGACGGAACTCGTGGCTGGCTACGGCGTGCGGACACGGCCTCGCGGGAGCGATCGGGTTCTACGGACGACCTGGATCCGGCCGCGATGCGTCACTGGGACCGACAGAGCGCGCGGCAGAGCTAGCGGCTCCGATCCTCGGGCTGATGGGCGGAGACGACCCGGGCATTCCGCAAGAGGACGTCACAGCCTTCGACGAGGCGCTCGACGCAGCCGGCGTGGAGCACGAGCTCGTCGTCTATCCTGGGGCGCCGCACAGCTTCTTCGACCGCAAGCAGGATGAGTTCGCAGCGACATCCGAGGATGCCTGGGCATGCACTCTGAACTTCGTCGGTCGCTATTCCTGAGGCGCGTCGGCCGCGGTCCTGAGACCGAGCTCCTTCGCGATGGGCTGCATCGCCGAGACGACGTTCGCGATGTGCTCGTCGAGCTCGAGTCCGAGGAGCTCGGCGCCCTCGTAGACCTCGTCGCGGTGCACCCCCGCCGCGAAGGACGGCTGCTTCAGCTTTTTCTTCACCGACTTCGGCTCGAGGCCGTCGAGCCCCGTCGGTCGCACGAGCCCGCAGGCATGGACGAAACCGGCGAGCTCGTCGCAGGCGAACAGCGTCTTCTTCAAGGGTGTGTCGCGCGGCATCGCGAGGTGCTCCGCGTGCGAGAGCACGCCCTCGATCAGCTCCTCCGGGTAGCCCTCCTCGCGCAGGATCGGTGCGCCGTCCTGGGGATGCTTGTCGAGCGTGGGGTGGATCTCGTAGTCGAAATCGTGGAGCAGTGCTACGCAGCCCCAGAGCTCCTCGTCCTCGCCGCCCAGGCGCGCGTAGTGGCATACCGACGCCTCCACGGCGAGCGCGTGTCGCAGCAACGCCTCACTCTTGGTGTAGCGCGTGAGTGTGTCCCAGGCCTGATCGCGGGTCGGCCGCACCGCGGACTACGATAGCCGCTGCCCGTTGGCTTTCTCGAACCTCCAGCAGACCGCCGCGCCGTACGGCACCTGGTCGTCACCCATCACCGCCGAGATGGTGGCGCGCGCGGGGACGCGATTGACCGCCGTGTGGCTCGAACAGGGCACGACCTGGTGGCTCGAAGGTCGTCCCGCCCAGAACGGGCGCGAGGTCTTGATGAAGGAGAAGCCGGGTGGCGATCCCGTCGACGCTGTTCCGTCTGGGTTCAACGTGCGGACGATGGTGCACGAGTACGGAGGCGGCGCGTACGCCGTCCACGGAGCAACCGCCTACTGCTCGAACTTCGAGGATCAGCGCCTCTACCGCGTCGACCCGGGAGCCGAGCCCGTGGCGATCACCAAGGCGGTCGAGGGAACGAAGCACCGCTATGCCGACGGACGCGTGACGCAGGACGGCCGCCTGTGGATCGGCGTTCGCGAGCGTCACGACGAGGGCGAGCGCTCCCGCGACGTCGTCAACGAGCTCGTGGCCATCCCTACGGACGGGTCCACGGAGCCGAGGATCATCGCGGGCGGACGCGACTTCTACTCGAGCCCCCGCATCTCGCCGGACGGAGCGCGAATCAGCTTCCTGGCGTGGAACCTTCCCTGGATGCCCTGGGACGGCTGCGAGCTCTTCGTAGCCGAGCTCTCGTCCGAAGGGACGCTCGAGAACGTCACGCATGTCGCGGGACGCGACGGTGAGGAATCGGTCTGGCAGCCCGAATGGAGCCCCGCCGGCGACCTCGTGTTCGCGAGCGATCGCAGCGGCTGGTGGAACCTGGAACGGATACATGGCGGCGCGCGGCGCGTGCTGCACGCGGCAGAAGCCGAGTTCGGCTACCCGGCCTGGGTGTTCGGACTGCGATCGTTCGCGTTCCTGGACGACGGTCGGATCTTTGCCTCGTACGATCAGGGCGGCCGCACCACCTTCGCGCTGCTCGACCCCGAAAGTGCGACGCTCTCAGACGTCGACCTGCCCTACGACGCGTTGTCGAGTCCTTTCGTCGCGGCCGAGGGGACGACCGTGGTCTTCGTCGCCGGATCCGCGACGATCCCGAGCCAGATCGTCCGCCTCGATGTCTCGACCGAGGAAACGAGGACACTGCGGAAGAGCTCGAGCGTCTCGGTGGATTCCTCGCACTTCTCGGTGCCACGTGCAATCGAGTTCCCTACCGAGGGAGGTCTGAGCGCGCACGCCCTGTTCTATCCGCCTTCGAGTCCCGAGTTCGCCGGCTCCGAAGAGGAACGACCTCCACTGATCGTGATGAGCCACGGCGGGCCGACCTCGAGCACGTCTCCTCTTTTCAGCCTCGACTTGCAGTTCTGGACGAGCCGGGGCTTCGCTGTCGTGGATGTGAACTACGGGGGTTCGACCGGCTACGGGCGGGCGTATCGCGAGCGGCTCAACGGTCAATGGGGTGTCGTCGACCTGCAGGACTGTGTGAACGCCGCCCGGTACCTCGTCGCCGAAGGCGAAGCGGACTGCGAGCGTCTCTTGATCACGGGTGGCAGCGCCGGCGGCTACACCACGATCTGCGCGCTGACGTTCACGGACGACTTCGCGGCCGGAGCCTCGTACTTCGGCATCGCGGATCTCGAGCAGTTCGGCGGCGGCGACACCCACAAGTTCGAGCTCGAGTACGAGCACACGCTCGTCGGTCCCTATCCGCAGGCGGTGGAGCTCTACCGTGCTCGGAGCCCGATCCACTTCGTCGAGCAGATCTCGACGCCGATGCTCGTCCTGCAGGGCGCGGACGACAAGGTCGTACCGCCTTCACAAGCGGAGCTCATCGTCGCGGCGCTTCGTGAGCGGGGAATCCCACACGCCTATCTGCTCTTCGAGGGCGAGGGACACGGGTTCCGCAAAGCCGAGAACATCGTGACCTCGCTGGAGGCAGAGCTCTCCTTCTATGCGCAGATCCTCGGCTTCGAGCCGGGAGACCCGTTGGAACGACTTGGGATCGAACATCTCCCTACCTGACCTCCGAGGCGGCGCGAGGACCGCCGAGTACGATTCCCGCGCCATGCAGACCTTCGTGATCGAAGGCGGTCGCGCGCTCAGCGGCACCGTCCGCGCGGCAGGCAACAAAAACGCCGCTCTTCCGATCCTCGCGGCGACCCTGCTCGCCTCGGACGAGGTGCGGCTCTCGAACGTCCCGCGGATCCGCGACGTCGAGACGATGGTCGCGCTCCTCGCGGATCTCGGGGCAGACATCGAGTGGACTGGATCGAATGAGATCCGGGTCGATCCCAGGGGAGTCGACAAGACCGACCTCGATCCCGAGCTCTGCCGAGAGATTCGTGCGTCGTTCCTGCTCGCCGGGCCGCTTCTCGCCCGGTTCGGTCGCGTGCGGGTGCCGCCACCCGGCGGGGACGTGATCGGCCGTCGGCGTCTCGACACCCACATTCATGCGTTCCAGGAGCTGGGGGTTGACGTCGAGCAGAACGGCGCCTACGAGATGAGCACGAAGGGGCTCCGCGGCAAGCGCATGTACCTGGACGAGGCCTCGGTCATGGGAACCGAGAACGCGGTCATGGCCGCGGTCCTCGCCGAGGGCGAAACTGTTGTCGGCCATGCCGCGTGCGAGCCCCATATCCAGGATCTCTGCCGCTTTCTCGTCTCACTCGGCGCGAGGATCGAGGGAATCGGCTCGAACGTCTTGCACATCGAAGGCGTCGACACGCTCGACGGCGGCGCGCACCGGATCGGACCCGAGCACGTCGAGGTCGCAAGCTTTGCGGCGCTGGCTGCCCTCACGGGTGGCGATGTCACGATCGAGGACGTCGAGCCCGACGACCTGATCGCGATCATCCCGGCCTTCCGCAAGCTCGGTATCCGCATGGACGTGGAGGAGCGCGCGGTGCATGTAGCTCCCGGCCAGGATCTTCGCGTGGTCGACGATCTCGGCGGCCAGATCCCCAAGATCGAGAGCGGGGTCTGGCCCGCGTTCCCCGCTGACCTGACGTCGGTTGCGCTCACCTGCGCAACGCAGGCTCACGGGACCGTCCTGATCTTCGAGAAGATGTTCGAGAGCCGCCTGTTCTTCGTGGACAAGCTCGTGTCGATGGGGGCTCGGATCATCCTGTGCGATCCTCATCGCGCGGTGGTCACCGGGCCGGCGCCGCTCTATGGCCAGCGTCTGGAGAGTCCGGACATCCGCGCGGGAATGGCGATGGTCATCGCCGCGCTCTGTGCCGAGGGCACGTCGACGATCGGGAACATCGGCCAGATCGACCGTGGCTACGAGCGGATCGACGAACGACTTCGCGGGCTCGGAGCGACGATCGAACGGGCCGACCTGTGACCGAAGCGCGGGCCGCACAGATCACGCTGGGTCGCGCAGGCGAGAACAGCATCGCGACAGGAGTGGCCGTTCTCGATCACCTGCTGCTCGCGCTCGCCGAGGCCGGGCGCTTCGGCCTGCGACTGGAGATCGCTCCCGGCGAGCCCGAGGCGGAGGTGGACGCTGCCGGCGGCACTCTCGGGGCGGCCGTGCGCCCGCTCCTCGGTCAGCGCGGCGTCGGGATCGCCGCGGCCGCTGAGGCGCTGGCGATGGTGGTCATCGAGGTATCGGGGAAGCCGCTGGTCGCGTCGAACGCGGATCTGACCTCGACCAAAGCGGGAGGTCTCCGGACCGATCTTGCCGCGGCCTTCCTGCACGGGCTCGCCGAGGAGGCTGGACTGACGATTCACGTGCGGCTCTTCGAAGGCGAGGACTCACAGCACGTCCTGGAGGCGATCTTCAAGGCGCTCGGTGCGGCGCTCAGCGACGCACGACGGGAGGAGTAGGTCAAATGGCGGACAAGACAGTCATCCGTACCGATCGCGCCCCTGGGCCGTTCCAGGGCGCGCCCTACAACCAGGCGGTTCGGATCGGCGACCTCATCTTCGTCGCGGGTCAGCTCGGGATCGTGCTCGAGTCGGGCGAGCTTGCGGGCGAAACCGTCGCCGAGCAGACCGAGCAGGTCATGCAGAACATGTCCGCCATCCTCGAGGCGGCGGGCAGCGGACTGGATAAGCTCGTCAAGACGACGGTGTTTCTGCTCGATCTCGGAGACTTCGCCGGTATGAACGAGGTGTACGCACGGCACGTCGGCGACCGCCCACCCGCGCGCTCGACGATCGGCATCTCGCAGCTCCCGAGCGGCGCGCGCGTCGAGATCGAGGCGATCGCGCACGTCTGAGGGTGTGTCTCCCCGAGCACACTGGATCCGCAGGCTCGTCGGCCTGCTGATCATCCTCGTTGTCGTCTACGCGGTAGCTACGGTCGTTTCGCTCGTGTTTTTTCCGGTTGAGAGTGATGATCCGCCGCCTACGCCGGTGACGGTCAGCTCGACCATTACGCCGAGCCGGCCCTGAACTCGGGTCGTCACGTTCGCCACCGAGTCCGTACACCTCGCGCGGCAGAATGAGCGCATGCGAGCCGAGGAGGTCACCGCCACCCAGGGGAGCAACGACTTCGACGCGTTTGCAGCGACGCGTGCTGCGCCTCGCATGTGTCCGGGCGCGCCATGACGACCTTCCGACTCGCAAAGGAGTTGACTGCGCTCGAAAAGCTCCGCGCGCTCTTGGACGCTGTCGCGTCGCTCGGCGATCGCGCCGGGGCCGTCTACCTGGTCGGCGGAACGGTCCGCGACATTCTCCTGGGGGAGGAGAGCTTCGACGTCGATCTCGCGGTCGAGGGGAATGCGATCGAGTTCGCGCGGGCACTTGCCTCGACGCTCGGGGGACGCATGACTTCTCACCAGAAGTTCGGGACGGCGGTCGTGCGCTACGGCGCGGACGAGCGCGTCGACGTCGTCTCCACCCGAACCGAGCTCTACGACGCGCCGGGAGCGCTACCCACGGTCAAGCGCGCAGGACTTCGCGACGACCTCTTCCGGCGCGACTTCACGATCAACGCGATGGCGGTGTCGCTCCAACCTGCCGATTTCGGGCAGCTCGTCGACCCTTTCGGAGGTCGCGCAGACCTGGACGCGCGCCTGCTCCGGGTTCTGCACGACCTCTCGTTTATCGACGATCCGACGCGGATCTTCCGCGCGATCCGCTACGAGGCGCGGTACGGGCTCGAGCTCGATGAGCACTCGGCGCGGCTCGCCCGCGCATGCATCGAGATGGGCCTCGTCGGAGATCTGTCCTCAGCTCGCCTACGAGATGGGCTGCAGGCGCTTCTGGAGGATCCCCGCGCCGTCGGCGGTGTCGTTCGTCTTGGTGCGCTAACGGCCGACCGTGCGATTCACCCGCATCTGCGCGCAGACACGGAGGCCGCAGAGCTCTTCGAGCGCGCACTCCGACTGCGCGACGAGCTGCACGCGGACGTTCCATCCTGGCGCATCGGCCTTGCGGTGCTCGGGCGCAGTCTGACCTCGGAGGAGGCGGACGGCTGGCTGGAACGACTCGCGGTGAGACGACGAGATGCCGACCGGATCGCCGGCGCGATCACGGTTGCACCCCGCATCGTCGAGCGCCTTCGGAGCGAGCGGCTCGACCCGGCCGAAGTCGTCGCGCTTGCCGACCCGTTCGCGCCGGACGCTCCGCTCCTGGCGCTGGCCACGGAAGACCTTGGTGACCTGCGCGATTACTTCGCACGACTGCGAGACGTCCGGATCGAGATCGGCGGCACGGACCTCGCCGCGCTCGGCCTCGCCGAGTCGCCGCGGGTGGGGGAGGTGCTCGCGGAGCTTCGCCGGAGGAAGCTGAACGGAGAGCTCGACGGACGCGACTCGGAGCTCGCGGCTGCGCGCGCCTTGATCGCCGAGACCCTCGACGCATGAGCATCGCGTCAAGCCGCGAGATCGCCGAGCGCTATCGCCGCGTCCGCGAGGAGGTCGGCGATCGTGTGACGGTTGTCGTAGCGTCGAAGTACGTCTCTGTGGAGCAGATGCCCGTTCTCGCCGAGGCCGGCGTAGAGGTGGTCGGGGAGAACCGGGCTCAGGACCTCGAGCGAAAGCACGCGCTCTGCGGTGATGTCTTTCGCTGGCACTTCATCGGCCACCTGCAGTCGAACAAGGTCAAGGTCGCGAACCGGCTCTGCGAGCTCGTGCACTCCCTTTCGTCCGAGTCGGCAGCCACGCGGCTGACGGTTCCGGCGCTGCTCGAGGTCAACCTCGCCGGCGAAGTCAGCAAGTCCGGGGTTGCGCCCGAGGAGATCGCGGGCTTCGTACAGCGGCACCCGTCGATTCGCGGGCTGATGACGATGCCCCCTTTCGCCTCCGACCCGGAGGCGTCTCGTCCGTATTTTCGCCGTCTGGCAACGCTTGCGGGCGAGCACCGTCTCCCCGAGCTGAGCATGGGAACCTCGCAGGACTACCGAGTCGCCGCCCAGGAGGGCGCGACGCTGGTGAGGATCGGCGAGGCGCTCTTCAAAGCCCACTAGAATCGCCCGGCGATGGGCTTCTCCGACCTCTGGAACCGGACGCTCGTCTACTTCGGCATCGCCGAGGAAGAGGAGTGGGACGACGACGGGTACGTCACCAACGAGCAGGTCGACGAGAGCCACCGTCGCCGTGACCGCCAGAACGTGCGGAGACTGCCGAACCCGACGGAGCGGGACGACTGGGCGTCCGACGAGGCCGCGCCCACACGTTCTCGCCGCCGCCAGGAGAACGCGCCGAGGCTGCGCAGCGTGGATCCCGGCCCACCGGCGAAGGTGCATCTCGTCGTCCCGGTGAGGTTCGACGACGCCAAGCAGATCGCAGACCGCTTCAAGGCACAGATCCCGGTGATCTTGAACCTGCAAGGCGCCGACGCCGAGCTCTCCAAGCGCCTGATCGACTTCGCGAGCGGTCTCACATACGCGCTCGACGGCAGCATGCAGCGCGTCGCCGACAAGGTCTTCCTGCTCACGCCGCGGGATGTCGAGCTCTCCGCCGAGGAGCGCGCGCGTGCGCTCGAGCGCGGCGGCTTCTACAACCAAGCGTAAAGCTGAAAACCAAGCGGCTCGAGCGGAGTCGCGGTGTGTAGGAGAACCCGCCTTGGACGGCGAACTCATGTCTGATGGGTGACCCCGCCTCGATAGGCGTGCTTTTCGACACCGCGACGTCGCTGCAGAGCTTCGTGCGCGTCTTCGTCTGGATCTATGTCCTGCTCATCCTCGCCTGGGTCATTCAGTCCTGGATCCGGCTTCCGTATTCCACTACGACCGCAGCTGTGCAAAGGTTCCTGGACGAAGTCGTCGTCCCCTACCTTCGCTTGTTTCGCCGACTGCCGATGCTCGGACCTATCGACCTGTCCCCGATCATCGGCGTTATCGTCCTGCTCGTTGCGGCCGAGATCGTCTCCAACCTGATCGGTGCACTCCTCTAGGGAGTCGGGAGGTCAATATGCCGCTTACACCAGTCGAGATCAGACATCTCCAACTGCGCCGTACGTTCCTCCGCGGCTATCGCCGAAAGGCGGTCGACGGGTTTCTCACCGAGATCGCGGACAGCTTCGAGGAGGTGTGGCGCGAGCGGGCCGACCTCTCCGACCACCTCCACGAGCTCGAAACCGAGGCTTTGAAGCACCGCGAGCTCGAAGCGCTTCTGCGCTCGACTCTCGTCTCCGCGGAACGAGCTGCTCAGGACATGAAGGAGCAGGCCAGGCGCGAATCGGACCTGATCGTGCAGGAAGCCCACGCCGAAGGCCGCAGAGTGACCCGCGAGGCAGCCGCCGAGAAGCAGCGGCTGCAGGATGACGTGCGCAAGTTTCGCGGGTTGCTACGGACGGCGCTCGAGTCGTTGGACGGAGTCGAGCAAAGAGATCGAGAGGTCGACAGCCAATCGCCCAAGTCGACGCCCGTCGAGGAGATAACGGACCCAGGCATCCGTCGGGTCGCCGGGTAGCACTCGGGTCGCACCGATATCCTTCAGGCCGTGGAAGGCTCGAACACTCGTCTGCGGCTGCGCGTGAGCCCCGGAGCCTCTCGCTCCGAGATCGTCGGCCGCTACGGCGAGGCATGGAAGGTCCGCGTAGATGCGGTGCTGGAGAGCGGCAGGGCCAACCGAGCCGTCGTCGACCTCCTCGCGGCGACATTCGAGATTCCCCGTTGGCGGATCACGATCGTGGGTGGGAGAGCGTCGCGAGACAAGACCGTCGTCGTGGAGGGACTCGCCTCTGACGCCGTAGGGACGAGGCTCATGTCGCCCGCGAGCACGCGATGAAGCTCGATCAGATCCACTTCCGCAAGGAGCTCGAAAGCGAGCTCGAGCGGCTGCGCACTGCGCGCCAGGGCGTGAACCACGAAGCTTCGATGAGCGATGAGACCGGTGATCTCTCGACGGGAGCAGGCGAGCTCGCGGACTCCGCGACCGAGACGTACATACGCGAGCTCGACGGGGGGCTCGAGGAGAACGCCGACCATCTCATCGCCGAGGTCGGGGCGGCGTTGAAACGCATCGAAGACGGAACGTATGGCACCTGCGTCGTGTGCGGCAAGTCGATCGGCGTGGAGCGGCTCGAGGCGGTTCCTTGGGCGACGCTCTGCATCGACGACAAGCGCGCCCAGGAGCGAGGGTGAGGCGCGCGCACCTTCGGCAGCGCTCGCGGTGCGGACTCGAGTGGGCGAAGTCTCCGCGTGAGTGAGCCGGCAAGAGAAGTCCCGCAGGTCGACGTTCGAATCGGGTCGACCGCGAATGCTCTGCGGCCGATCTCGTCGGCGGAACGCTCGCTTGCTGCCGGACCAGCACAGTGGCTTGCGCTGCTCGCTGTCGCAGCCGCCGCGATCTTCGCCGATCAGCTGACAAAGCAGGTCATCGGCCGCACGCTCGAGGTCGGTGAGCGCGTTGAGCTCTTCGGTCCCTTCTCGATCTATCACGTCGAGAACTCGGGCATCGCGTTCGGCCTCTTCGCAACTCGGACGAGCTCGGTCATCGCGATCACCGCCTTCGCGGTCTGCCTGATGGTCTGGTTCTTCGCGCGCTCGGGTCGGCGGCATCCAATTCTGCCCGTGGGCCTGGGGCTCGTTCTCGGGGGAAGCATCGCCAACCTCGTCGACCGCGTCCGCCTCGGTCGTGTCACGGACTTTCTCGACCTCGACGCGTGGCCGGCGTTCAACTTGGCCGACATGTTCATCGTCGTCGGGGTGGCGGTGCTCTTCGGCACGCTCGTCCTCGCCGATCGGTCGGATCGCATGCACGGGGCGCGCGATGGGGACACTGCGCTTCAGCGTCGCTGACGAGGACGCGGGCACACGCCTCGACAAGGCGCTCGCGGCCCGCGACGAGATCGGCTCGCGCTCGCTGGCGGAACGACTGCTCCGCGAAGGAGTGGTTCGCGTCGACGGTAACCAGCGCGAGAAGAGCTTTCGGCTCGAGTCGGGTTCCGTGGTCGAAGCAGAGCTGCCTGAATCGGCTCCCGGTCTGCAAGCAGAACCAGTTTCCGTACCGGTGCTCTACGAAGACGAGCATCTTCTCGTCCTCGACAAACCGGCGGGACTCGTGGTCCATCCAGGAGCGGGGACCAGAGCGGGAACACTCGCGGGCCAGCTTCTCTCCCTCGGGGCGAGAGGCGGCCACGAGCCGGAGCGGCCCGGCATCGTGCATCGCCTCGACCGTGACACCTCCGGGCTGCTGGTAGTCGCGCGCTCCGAGGAGGCACATGCACGCCTGCAGGAGGCGATCAGAAGTCGTGAGGTCGAGCGACGCTATCTCGCGTTGGTATCCGGCCTCCCGCGTTCACGAAGCGGCCGGATCGACGCGCCGCTCGGGCGTGATCGGCGCGATCCCACGAAGCGTTCCCTCGACACCGACGAGCCTCGTGACGCCGTGACCCACTTCGAGATCCTCGAGACCCTGAGCGGCCATGCTCTGCTCGAGGTTCGCTTGGAAACGGGACGCACGCATCAGATCCGCGTGCATCTGGCCGCGATCGATCTGCCCGTATCGGGCGACTCGCAGTACGGCGTTCGTGGCGACCTCGGCCTCGAGCGGCAGTTCCTGCACGCGCATCGTCTTTGCTTCCCGCATCCTTTCACGCAACTCGAGATCGACGTCAAGTCGCCGCTACCGCACGATCTGGAGACGGCGTTGGAGCGTGCGCGGCGGTTGTAGAACGGGGCATGCCCTGCCCCTACGGGTACACTCTTCCGCGTTCTAGACCTTCCATCCGGCGATTCAGCCGAGGCGGGGGTGCCGTGTCATGAGCGCGGTTCCGCCCGGCCCGTCGGTGCAGTAGCTTCAAACCAAACCAGGAAAGGGGCTGATCCTGTGTCAGTCGTCACCATGCGAGAGCTCTTGGAGGCCGGCGTCCACTTTGGCCACCAGACCCGTCGCTGGAACCCGAAGATGCGCCGCTTCATCTTCTCCGAGCGCGGGGGCATCTACATCATCGACCTTCAGAAGACCCTCGAGCTGCTCGAGGAGGCGCATGACTTCGCACGCAATGTGGCGGAGCGCCGGGGCACCGTTCTCTTCGTCGGCACCAAGAAGCAGGCACAGGAGGCGGTACAGGAGCACGCCACGCGCGTGGGCATGCCGTACGTGTCCAACCGCTGGCTTGGCGGGCTTCTCACCAACTGGCGCACCATCTCGGAGCGGATCTCGTACCTCCACGACCTGCGTCGCCTGCAGACGGAAGGACAGCTCGACCTCTTGCCCTCGAAGGAGCGGATCGCGCTCACGGCCGAGCTCGAGAAGCTCGAGTCGAATCTCGGCGGCGTCGCTGACATGAAGCGCCAGCCCGACGCGGTCTTCGTCATCGACCTGAAGAAAGAGCAGCTGGCGGTGCGCGAAGCGCGCCGGCTGGGCGTTCCGATCATCGGCCTGGTCGACACGAACGCGGATCCGGACGAGGCCGATTTCATCATCCCCGGAAACGACGATGCGATCCGGGCGTCCAACCTGATCGCGAAGGTCGTCGCAGACGGCATCGCTGCCGGGAAGACGCAGGTGACGCCCGCCGAGTTCGCCGCGCCCGCTCAGGAGGTCGAAGAAGCCCTGACCGAGGACGAGACGTCCGATTCGAGCGAGACTTCTGACGAGACCCTGGAGCCCGCAGCCGCCGCCGACGGAGAGCCCCGTTGAGCGAGATTCCTGCGGACCTGGTCAAGAAGCTTCGCGACATGACCGGCGCGGGGATGATGGACTGCAAGCGCGCGCTCCAGGAGACCGGCGGTGATCTCGAGGCTGCTCGGACGCTTCTCCGTGAGCGAGGAATGGCGTCGGCGGGGAAGCGCGCCGGACGCTCGACGACCGAGGGTCTCGTCGGCTTCATCGTAGAGGGGCTCATCGGATCGATCGCAGGAGTCGGTTGCGAGACGGATCCGGTGTCGAAGAACGGCGAGTTCCAGGCCTTCGCCGAGCGTGTGTTGCGCGCGGTGCACGCCGAGGGCCCCGGCGCCGTCGAGCGCTTCGAGGAGGAGCGCCTGGAGCTGGTCGGAAAGCTCGGCGAGAACATCGTGGTCGTCGGCGCAGAGCGCTTCGACGCGCCGGCCGGCAACACGATCGCGGCCTATGCTCATCCACCCGCGAACAAGATCGGCGTGTTGGTCGAGCTCCAGGGCGGATCGCCCGAGCTCGCCCGGCAGGTCGCGATGCACATCTCCTTCGCGGCGCCGGAGTGGGGGACGCGAGACGACGTGCCGAGCGAGACGGTCGACGCCGAGCGCGCGATTTTCCTCAACTCCGACGAGGTGCAGTCGAAGCCCGAGGCCGCACGTGAGAAGATCGTGGAGGGCATGCTGGGAAAGCGATTCTTCGCTGCGACGCCGGGGGGCGTCCTCGCCGACCAGGCCTGGATCCACGACGCCTCCAAGAGCGTCGCGCAGGCGTTGGAAGAGGCAAGCGCCTCCGTCGTCCGCTTCGCGCGGGTGTCGGTCGCCGGGTCGTAGTGGTGGGCGTGCGGGTCGAAGAGGCGACCGAGCAGGTCTTCACCGAGACGCCGACGCCGTTCCACCGAGCGCTCCTGAAGGTCTCCGGCGAGGCGCTCCTCGGCGATCGGCAGTACGGGATCGATCCCAAGACGGTCGTGGCGATCGGCGAAGAGGTGCTTGCAGTGCACGAGGCCGGCACCGAGCTTGCGATCGTCGTCGGCGCGGGGAACATCTACCGTGGAATGGCGGCTGCGGCCGAGGGCATGGACCGCGCCACGGCGGACTACGCGGGAATGCTGGCTACGCTGCTGAACGCGCTGACGCTTCAAGACGCGCTCGAGCGGCTGGGTGTGCAAACGCGCGTGCAGTCGGCGATCGCGGTCTCGGAGGTCGCAGAGCCCTATATCCGCCGTCGCGCGATGCGACATCTCGAGAAGGGCCGAATCGTCATCTTCGCCGCCGGCACGGGCAACCCGTTCTTCACGACCGATACCGCCGCTGCCCTACGCGCGCTCGAGATCGGCGCGGAGGGGATCCTGATGGCGAAGAACAACGTCGAAGGCGTATACGACGGCGACCCGCACGAGAACCCGGACGCGCAGTTTCTCCCTGAGCTCACTCACCTCGAGGCGATCGAGCGCGGGCTCAAGGTCATGGACACGACCGCGCTCTCCCTGTGCATGGACAACCGGCTGCCTATCTACGTCTTCGAGCTCGCCGCTGGCAACATCCGCCGGGTGGCGGCCGGAGAGCGCATCGGAACCATCATCTCGACACCCGGCTCTTGAGAAGGAGGGCACATGGCTGCGATCGAGGACTTCCTCGCAGACGCGAAACGGCGCATGGACAAGTCGATCGAGGCGACGCATCATGAGTTCAACTCGATCCGAACAGGGCGCGCCTCGCCTGCTCTTCTCGACCGCGTGACGATCGACTACTACGGCACGCCCACACCGCTGAAGAGCCTCGCGTCGATCGGGGCGCCGGAGGCGCGACTCCTGACGGTGCAGCCGTTCGACCCGGGATCGATGAGGTCGATCGAACGCGCCATCCAGGAGTCCGATCTCGGCCTGACACCCTCGAACGACGGCAAGATCATCCGCCTGCCGATTCCGACGCTCACCGAGGAACGGCGAAAGGAGCTGGTCAAGGTCGTGCGCCGGGTCGGTGAGGACGGAAAGGTCGCGATCCGGAACGTCCGCCGGGACGTCATGCAGCACCTCCGCGAGCTCGTCGTCAAGGGAGACGTGGGCGACGACGAGGAGCGGCGCGCCGAGCAGCAGGTGCAGAAGGTCACCGACGAGCACACGAAGGCGATCGACGATCTCCTAAAGGCCAAGGAGACAGAGATCATGGAGGTCTGACGGCTGACCGACGGTGTCTCGAGCGACGACTCCGCGGCAGCACGTAGCGTCGCCATCATCATGGATGGGAACGGGCGCTGGGCGGCGTCCCGCGGCCTGTCCGTTGCCGAAGGACATCGTGAAGGGGCTCGTGCGCTCCGGCGAACGGTGGAAGCCGCGATCGACCTTGATGTGCGCTCGTTGGCTGTGTACGCGTTCTCGACCGAGAACTGGGCTCGCCCGCCAGACGAGGTCGAGTCGATTCTCGAGCTGCTGGAGGAGACGATCGAGCGCGAGCTCCCCGACCTTGCGCGTCAGGGTGTGCGCACGCGATTCTTCGGGCGACGCGATCGGGTTCCAGAGGTACTGCGCGAGAAGATGGCGGCGCTGGAGGCGGAGACAGCTCCTAACGATCGGCTCCACCTCTGGATCGCCTTCGACTACGGGGGCCGGGCCGAGCTCGTCGAGGCGGCACGGTCGCTGGTCGAGGACGGGATCCGACCCCAGGAGGTGTCGGAAGAAGCCCTGACTGCCCGCCTCTCCGCGCCCGATCTGCCCGACCCGGACCTCGTCATTCGCACCTCCGGCGAGCAGCGGCTTTCCAACTTCCTGCTCTGGCAGTCGGCGTACGCCGAGCTCGTGTTCACGGAGACCTACTGGCCGGATTTCGGCGCGGATGGGCTGCGAGCGGCGCTCGACGAATACACCCGCCGCGGGCGCAGGTTCGGCGCGCGATGAACCCGCTTCTCTCGCGTCTCGTCGTCGCGGCGGTTCTCCTACCGCTCGCCATTGGAGTGGTCTACCTGGGGAGCTGGTGGCTCTTCGGGCTGGCGCTCGTGGCCGGTCTCGTCGCCCTACACGAGCTTTTCAGAATGGCGCGGGAGCGTCGTCCGCTCGTCATCGCCGGGTACATCGGCTTCATCCTGACGCTCTTCGGCGTCCAGCTCGGGGGCCTCGCCTGGATGCTGGGAGGAGTCCTCCTGACGCTGTTCCTCTCCTTCGTCTTCTACGGGCTGTCCGACATCCGTGTCTCGGCGACGACGTCGTTCGGCATCACGCTCTTGGGAGTCGTGTGGGTGGGGGCAGGACTCGGGCTCCTGCTCCTTGTGCGCGACATTCCCGACCACGGCTTCTGGGCGGTGATCGCGGTCATGTTCACTGTCTTCGCGGCGGACACGGTGGCGTTCTTCGTCGGTCGCACGCTCGGGAGGCACAGGATGGCGCCCGCGATCTCGCCGGCGAAGACCTGGGAGGGGTTGGTCGCGGGAGTGCTGGCCGCGATGGCGACGGCGTTCCTGATCCTCTACAAAGACCGCGACGAGTTCCTGGCGATCCCGGAGATGCTCCTACTCGGCGGCGCGGTTGCGCTCGCCGCGGTTTTCGGAGATCTCTTCGAGTCCGCGGTCAAACGCGACCTGCAGATGAAGGACTCGGGGCGCCTACTCGGCGGCCATGGCGGGATGCTCGATCGGCTCGACGCGCTGCTCTGGGCGAGTCCAGCCGCCTACTTCGTGATTCTCGCCGTCAGCTGATCTCGGTCGATCCGCCACACTTCGCCGGATGATCCAACAGGCGATCGCGCAGCTGCTCGACCGGCGAGACCTCGGGCGCGCCGAGGCTCGCTCTGTGATGGACGAGATAATGCGCGGCGAGGCGACGCAGGCGCAAATCGGGGGCTTCCTCGTCGCGCTCCGCGCGAAGGGCGAGACAGTGGCTGAGATCGCCGGCTGCGCTGAGGCGATGCGCGATCACGTGCTCCCGGTGTCCGCAACGCGGACCGATCTGGTCGACACCGCCGGAACCGGAGGAGACGGCGCACAGACGCTCAATATCTCGACCGCTGCCGCAATCGTGGCCGCGGCAGCAGGCGCGGCCGTTGCGAAGCACGGCAACCGGGCGGTCTCTTCGGCCTCTGGCTCAGCGGACGTGATCGAAGCGCTCGGCTTCCGGCTGGAGCTCCCGCCCGAGCGCATAGCCCGCTCGATCGACCTGTACGGATTCGGGTTCATGTTCGCTCCCGTGCATCATCCGGCCATGCGGCACGCGGCACCCGTTCGGCGCGAGCTCGGCACGCGTACCGTCTTCAACCTCATCGGCCCGTTGACCAACCCAGCCGGCGCGCGCGCTCAGGTCATGGGCGTGTACTCAGCCGAGGTCGCTCGCACCGTGGCCGAGGTGCTCGCGCTGCTCGGCACGACCAGGGCATTCGTCGTGCACGGCGCCGGCGGAGTGGACGAGCTCTCGCCTGCGGGACGGAACCTCGTGTACGAGGTGCGCGATGACGACGTGCGCGAGCGGATCGTCGATCCAGACGATCTCGGAATCGAGCGCTGCCAACCCGCCGAGCTCCGTGGGGGCGATCCAGCCGAGAATGCCGACGCGATCAGGCGTGTTCTCGCTGGACAGAGCGGCGCCCGGCGAGACGCGATCCTCTTGAATGCAGCAGCCGCCGTAGCTGCAGCCGGTTTGGCCGACGATTTGCGGGATGGTCTCGAACTCGCGCGAGAAGCGGTTGACTCGGGCGTCGCCGCCGAGCGGCTCGAGCAGCTGGTGGCGTTTTCCCAGGAGGATGCCTGATGGGACGATTCCGGGACGCTCTCTCGGCCTCGGGCCTGCAAGGAATCGCCGAGGTCAAGCGCAGGTCGCCATCCGCAGGGGAGCTACGGGTGGGTGCGGATCCTGCCGAGCTTGCCGCCTCGTACCAGCGAGCGGGGGCTGCCGCGGTCTCGATCCTCGTCGACGCGCGGTTCGGCGGCTCGTGGGACGACCTCCGCGCGGCGCGCTCGGCCGCGAGCCTACCATTGCTCGCCAAAGGGTTCTTCTCGACCGATGTGGATTTGCGCGTCGCTCGCGAGGCCGGCGCCGACGCCGCTCTGCTCATCCTTCGCGATCTCGATGACAAGACTGCGCGAGGACTACTTGCCGTTGCGGCCGATCTCGGGCTCGACACGCTCGTCGAGGCGCACGACGCCGAGGAGCTCGCACGAGCTGCGCGTCTGGATGCGCCCGTGATCGGGATCAACGCCCGCGATCTCGCTACGTTTGCGATCGACCGCCGTGCGCAACTCTGGCTCGTCGCCTCATCGCCCCGCGACCGGATCATCGTCGCCGAAAGCGGCATCGAATCACGGGCGCAAGGTGCGGTCGCCGAGCTTGCGGGCGCAGACGCGATCTTGGTCGGCTCGGCGCTGATGCGCGCGTCCGATCCCGCGCAGAAGCTCTCGGAGCTTCTTTCGCGTCCGCTCGTCAAGGTGTGCGGGCTCACTCGCGTCGAAGACGTCGCAGCCGCTGTCGAAGCCGGCGCGGACATGGCTGGATTCGTGCTCGCCGAAGGAAGTCCACGCCGTGCGTCCGGAGTTCTGCAGGTGCCAGACACGATGCTCGCTGTCGCCGTCGAAGTCGGCGAGCCGAGTGGGGAGGAAGCGGATCTCGTTCAGCTGTACCCACACGAAGAGGGAAAGGTGCGGGGCCGCGACGCCGCTCTGCTTCTCGACGGTCGCGAGGTGGCGAAGGTGCTCGACCTCCCATGGGGCGAGAACGACCCGGCCCACCTCGAGCGAGCCCGCACTGCCAAAGGACGGATCATGCTGGCCGGTGGACTCGGTCCCGACAATGTTCGCGCGGCCATCGACGCGGTGCGACCCTGGGCCGTGGACGCGAGCTCGGCCCTCGAGTCCGCACCCGGCGTAAAGGATCACGACCTCATCCGCTGCTATGTGATGGCCGCGCGATGAGCGCGCCCGCAAGCCCCGGGCTGTACGGCGACTACGGCGGACGATATGTCCCGGAGACGCTGATCCCGGCGCTCGACGAGCTCTCGCGTGGCTGGGACGAAGCCTTGTCAGACGCCACCTTCCGCGCTGAGCTCGCCGAACTGCTCGAGCGCTTCGCCGGCCGGCCGACTCCGCTCTACGACGCCGCGCGCTTCGCGCCGGCCGGGAAGCGGATCCTGCTCAAGCGTGAGGACCTCCTGCATACAGGGGCGCACAAGATCAACAACGCCCTCGGCCAGGCGCTCCTCGCCGTTCGGCTCGGCAAGCGCCGGATCGTCGCCGAGACAGGGGCGGGGCAGCATGGCGTGGCGACCGCGACCGTGTGCGCGCGCTTCGGGCTCGAGTGCGTGGTCCACATGGGCTCCGAGGACATGCGGCGCCAGCACCCGAACGTCGAGCGCATGGGCCTTCTCGGCGCCGAGGTGCGGCCGGTGGAATTCGGCACGCGCACGCTGAAGGAGGCCACGAGCGAGGCGATTCGAGACTGGATCACGAACGTCGACACGACGTACTACCTGATCGGCTCGTGCGTGGGACCTCATCCGTATCCGGCGATCGTGCGCGAGCTGCAGGCCGTGATCGGGCGCGAGGCCCGCGCCCAGATTCTTGAGCAGACGGGGCGACTGCCGGATGCGGTTGTCGCCTGCGTGGGAGGCGGCTCGAACGCAATCGGCTTGTTCGCCGGGTTCATCGCGGACGAGAACATACGGCTCGTCGGCGTCGAGGCCGAGGGCGCGGCGAGCCTGTCCGCGGGGCGTTCGAGTGTGCTGCACGGCTCCCGTTCGTCCGTGCTGGCCGACGAAGACGGGCAGGTGCTCGACGCACACTCGATCTCCGCAGGGCTCGACTACCCGGGCGTGGGACCCGAACACGCGCACCTGCGGGATTCTGGCCGCGCGGAGTACGTGACGGCCTCGGACGCGGAGGCGATAGCTGCCTTCCATCAGCTCGCGTCGCTCGAGGGAATCCTCCCAGCGCTCGAGCCTGCGCACGCACTCGCCCGCGCCCTCGACCTCGATGCCGAGACGATTCTCGTCGGCTTGTCGGGCCGCGGCGACAAGGACCTCGCCGAGGTGCTCTCCCGCTGAGAAAGACGCTAGTGATCTATCTGATGGCGGGCCTAGAGACTCCCGAGCTCGTCGCTGCTGCCGTGGCGGGAGGAGCCGACATCGTCGAGCTGGGGTTTCCGTTCTCGGATCCGCTCGCGGACGGACCGACGATCCGCCTGGCCGCGGAGCGGGCGCTCTCTCAGGGCATGCGCACCTCGGCCTGCCTCGATTGCCTGAGACGAACGCGCGAGCGGGTGGACGTCCCACTCGTCCCGATGACCTATTCGGCGCTGCTCGAGGCATACGGCTGGGAAAGGTTCGCGGAGGCTGCAGCGCTTGCCGGCGCGACCTCGTTGATCGTGGCCGATCTCCCGGTCGATCTCCGGCCGGAGCTTCGCCGCGTGCAGCTCGTCGCCCCGACCTCCAGCGACGAGCGGATCGGACTCGCGGCCGAGCACACGGACGGCTGGCTCTATCTCGTGACGCTGACGGGAACCACGGGCGCGCGCAGCGAGCTCTCGTCCGAGCTCGCGCCACTCGTGGAACGCACGAGGCGACTAACCGACGTGCCGCTCTATGCCGGCTTCGGCATCTCGACTCCGGCGCACGCCGCCGCCGCCGCAGAGCTCACGGACGGGATCGTCGTCGGCTCCGCCGCGCTCGAAGCCGCAGAAGGTGGCCCAGGGGCCCTCGAGCGCTTCGTCGCCTCACTCCGCGCCGCGATCAGCTGAGCTTCTCTTCCAGCCAGTCGCGGGCGATCTGCCACGCGTCCGTCGAGGCATCGATGTGCTCGAAGTGACCGGTACCCGAGAGCATCCGCAGCTCGCAGGGGTCGGCGAGCGCCTCCGCAGCCGCAGCGTAGGACTTGGAGATCTCGACGGAGACGGTCTCGTCGTTCTCGCCGTGGAGCATCAGCTGCTCGACTCCGAGCGGCAAACGCTCGCGGGGCGACGCGAGCGCATAGCGCTCGGGAAGCTCGTCGGGCGAGCCACCGAGAAGAGCCTGCGTCGGCTCTCCCGACGGTGACGTAACAGCTGCCAGGCGCAGGTCGGCGACGCCGGCTTGGGACACGACGGCGCGCAGGACAACTTTCGGGGCAGCGCCGGGCGCGTCGCCGGAAAGCGTCGTCCGCGAAGCCGCCCAGAGCGCAAGATGACCTCCCGCGCTGTGTCCGATCGCGCCGATCCTTTCGAGATCGAGCGGCGCCTCGAGATCCGACAGCAGATCGACACCCGCCGCGACATCGTCGAAGGTCTCCGGCCACCCGCCGCCGTTTCCGACTCGCCGGTACTCGAGATTCCACGCTGCGCTGCCGCGGTCGGCCAGGTTCTCGCAGAGCCCGTTCATCAGCGAGCGGTCGTAACGCGCCTTCCAGTAGCCGCCGTGGATGACGATGACGACCGGATGCAGCCCTTGCCCGTCGGGAAGAAACAGCTCTCCGAGCTGGCTGGCGTCATCCCCGTACCGGTGCAGCGAACGTGCGATGGCGCGAGCGTAGCGCCCTCTGAACACGTGGATGACTAGCCTTCGCACGTGGCCGACCACCTCAAGCGGATCGCGCTGCTCGGGGCCACGGGCTCGATCGGGCGGCAAGCGCTCGAGATCGTCGATGCGCACCCGGATCTCCAGCTCGTCGCCCTCGCCTCCGGCGCGCAGCCACTGGGCGATCTCGCGGCGCGATACGGGATCGAACACGTGCAGGTCGGTGGCGACCTCACCGAGATCCTCGAAGCCTCCGAGCCAGATCTCGTGTTGAACGCGGTCGTCGGCTTCGCTGGCGTCGGCGGAACGCTCTGGGCGCTCGAGCGCGGCGTCACGCTCGCGCTCGCGAACAAGGAGAGCCTCGTCGCCGCGGGCGACCTCGCCATCGCCGCCTGGAAGCGGGGTGAAGGGCTTCTCCTCCCGGTCGACAGCGAGCATTCGGCGATCCTCCAGTGTCTCGAGGGCCGAGCAGTGGACACGATCCACTCCCTCGTTCTCACCGCCTCGGGTGGCCCGTTCAGAAACCGATCGCTCACCGATCTCGAATCAGTGAGCGTGAGGGAGGCTCTCGCGCATCCGACCTGGTCCATGGGGCCGAAGGTCACGATCGACTCGGCCACGCTCGCGAACAAGGGCCTCGAGCTGATCGAGGCGCACCACCTTTTCGAGGTCCCCTACGGGATGATCGACATCGTCGTGCACCCGACCTCCGTCGTCCATGGCCTTGTCCGCTTCCGAGATGGCGCTGCGCTCGCGCATGTCGGCCATCCCGACATGCGAGTGCCGATCTCCTATGCGTTGACGTATCCCGAGCGCCGTGCGACACCGGTGCCCTCGCTCGATCTGACGAAACCGCTGTCGCTCGAGTTCGAGCCTCCCGACTCCGAGCGCTTTCCGCTCCTATCGCTGGCTCGCGAGGCCGGCGAGCGCGGCGGAACCTACCCGTGCGCGTTCAACGCGGCCAACGAGGTCGCCGTAGCAGCGTTCCTGGACGAACGCATCGGTTTTCTCGAGATCGCACCGCTTGTCGCGGATGCGCTGGACCGTGTCGACGGGGGGAGCGGTGTGAACGATCTGCCCGAGCTCGTTGAGGCCGACGCCGCCGCACGGCGTTTGGCAGAGGGGATGTTGGCAGCGGCGTGAGCACCGCTCGCCTTTGGCTCGCGGTCGCGGGGGAAACCATGTTTCCCCCGCGTGCTCCCTTCTTCCTCAAGAGCGTGGAAAACCTCCCGGTTCCCCACACCCCTCCGCACGCTCACGAGCCAAGGTTTGGCTCGTGAGCATCGCGATCTCCATCCTCGGTCTGGGTCTGCTGATCCTCATCCATGAGGCCGGGCACTTCTTCGCGTCGCTCGCGGTCGGGTTGCGTCCGCGGAAGTTCTACGTGGGCTTTCCGCCTGCGCTCGTGAAGGTGAAGAGGCGAGGCATCGAGTACGGCATCGGGGCGATCCCGCTCGGCGGTTTCGTGTCCATCCCCGGAATGCACCGCCCGGTGCCGCACGACGCCGAGCGCCGCTTCGGGCGAGCGGTCGAGGAGGATTCCGGGCTCGGCGGCCCCGTCGACCGCGTCACGCGGGCGTTGGTGGGCGATGATCTCGAGGCTTCGCTAGACACCCTCGACGACCTCGAGCAGGAGTTGAATGCGCGCAAGCTCTCCCCGTCCTCGACGGCGTCGGCCGAGAAGGGGCTCAGAGAGCTTCGCGACGGCCTCGGCCCCGACGCGTACTGGAAAGCGGCGACGTGGAAGCGGCTCGTTGCCATCGCCGCGGGCCCAGCGGCGAACATCGTGCTCGCAATCGTCCTTTTCACCTTCCTCTTCATGACGGGGAGCGGCAAGGCGACTCGGACCGTTGCCGAGGTGGTGCCGAGCTCACCCGCCGCGGAGGTGGGGCTCCAGCCCGGAGACCGCGTGATCGCGATCAACGACGAGACCGTCACGGCCTCTGACATCCCGAAGGTCATCTCCGGCTCTGAGGGTGCGCCGCTCGTTCTCAGAGTGGTACGGAATGGCGACGAGGTCCTCCTCGGCCCGGTGTCCGCACGGCCGATCGAGGACGTGTATCGCCTCGGGTTCGGACTCGAAGGGGTCGGCCTGGGCGCTGTCGAGGCGACTGGGCGAGCGTTCGAGGTCACCGGCATCATCTCCAAGGAGATCGTCTTCTCGCTCGGGCGCCTCGTGACCGGGGAGGGGCGGGAGAACGTGTCCAGTCCGATCGGCATCACGCAGGCCTCGTCTGACGCAGTGGAACGCGGCACGGAGAACTATCTCTGGGTACTCGGTCTAATCTCGCTCTCGCTGGCGCTCTTGAACCTGTTGCCGCTGCTGCCGCTGGACGGAGGACACATCCTCTTCTCGCTGATCGAGGGCGCACGCGGGCGGTTCCTGAAGCGCGAGATCTACGAGCGCGTCTCGGTCGTTGGGCTGGGACTGGTCTTGCTGCTCTTCTTCGTGGGGCTTTCGAACGACATCGGCCGCCTGTCGTAAACCAGCCAGGGGTCAGACCGACGCGGTCTGACCCCTGGTCTGCGGAAGCTATGCCGGCGGCGCTGCGAGTGCTGCCACCGAGTCGACGATCCCGAAGCCGTAGACCGGCGTGTAGGTGCCGCCCATATGCACCCACTGACCGTGGTGTCAAACATGGAACCAGGGTCGGCTCTGGGATGGCTCTTTACACTGGCTGTGAGTGGCGAGCGAGGTCCGGATCACGGTCGGAAACGTGCCCGTCGGGGGCGGGGCGCCCGTCGCCGTGCAGTCGATGACGCTGACGAGGACGCACGATGTTGCCGCGACGACCGCGCAGATCGCGGCGCTGGCGTCAGCCGGCTGCGAGCTCGTGCGCGTCGCCGTCCCGAAGAACGAGGACGCCGCGGCGTTACCGATGATCGTCCGCGTGTCGCCGATTCCGGTGATTGCCGACATCCACTTCAACGCCTCGCTGGCGTTGAAGGGGATCGACGCAGGAGTCGCGGCGGTCCGCATCAACCCGGGGAACATCGGCGGGCCGGACAAGGTCGAGCAGGTCGTTCGCGCGGCGAAGGCGGCCGGCGTGCCAATGCGCATCGGGGCGAACTCCGGCTCGCTGCCGAAGCACCTGCTCGGGCTCGCCCAGCAGGATCAGGCGGAGGCCCTCGTTGCCGCAGCGCTCGAGGAGGTCGAGCTCCTGGAGCGGCTCGAGTATCGCGACTTCAAGATCTCCGTCAAGGCGACCCACGTCCCGACGATGATCCGCGCGTATCGGATGCTGGCGGCGAAGGTGCCCTACCCGCTGCATCTGGGGGTGACCGAGGCAGGCACCGAGTTCGCGGGCGGGATCAAGAGCGCGGTCGGGATCGGCTCACTCCTTGCGGACGGGATCGGAGACACGCTTCGCGTCTCGCTCACCGCTGATCCGGTCAAGGAGATCGAGGTCGCCTGGGAGATCCTGAAAGCGCTCGGCCTGCGCGAACGCGGCCCGGTGATGATCGCGTGCCCCTCGTGCGGGCGCGACAACGTCGGCGTCGAGAATCTCGCGCACGTGGTCGAGGCCCGGCTGCGCGAGTACCCGCAGGCCTTCGAGGTCGCCGTCATGGGCTGCGCGGTGAACGGACCGGGGGAGGCGGGAGACGCCGACTTCGGGATCGCCGGGGGACGCGACGTGGGGTTCATCTACGCGCACGGGCGGGTGCTGCGCAAAGTCGCCTCGGAGACGCTGATCGACGAGCTATTTCGGGAGATCGACCTCTGGCTCGAAGACGGGATGAAGCGGCCCAAGCGCCTCAAGATGGCCAAGCCCGCTGCACTTGCGATGGCGGAAGCATCACTGATTCCGCTCGACTAGCCTAGGTCGATGGTCGCGCGGCAGTCCCAGCTGTTCATCCCGACTCTGCGCGAAGCCCCGGCCGACGCGGAGGCGATCTCGCACAAGCTGCTCGTGCGCGGCGGCTACATTCGCCAGGTCAGCGCCGGAGTCTGGACGTTCCTGCCGCTCGGCTGGCGAGTCCACCAGAAGGTCGTGCAGATCATCCGCGAGGAGATGGACGCGATCGGCGGACAGGAGATGCTCATGCCCGTCCTGACGCCCGCGGAGCTCTGGGAGGCCACCGGCCGCGACTCCCCCGAGATCTTCCGGCTCGAAGACCGCGCTGGACGCCGGTTCATCCTGCCGATGACCCATGAGGAGACGGTGACGTTCCACGCGCGCGAGATTCAGAGCTACCGCCAGCTCCCGCAGATTCTCTACCACTTCTCGATCAAGGAGCGCGACGAGCCGCGTCCACGGGGCGGCCTTCTGCGAATGCGCGAGTTCATCATGAAGGACGCGTACACCTTCGATCGCAACGACGAAGAGTTCGCGCGGAGCTTCGAGCTCCACCGGCAGGCCTACCATCGCATGCTCGAGCGCTTGGGTCTCGAGTTCTACGAGGTCGAGGCCGAGTCCGGGATCATGGGCGGGCAGCAGAGCCAGGACTTCCTCTGTCCAGCAGGATCGGGCGAGAACACGCTCGTCACTTGCGAGCACGGCGACTACGCGGCGGATCTGGAGATCGCAAGAGGCGTTCCCCGGACTCCGAGCTTCCCGGAGACCGAGGAGGTACCGAACGAAGTTGCGACGCCGGGTGTCACCACGATCGAGTCTCTCGCCGAGCTGCTCGGCATCGACGCTGCGGCAACGTCGAAGGCGATGCCAGTCGTCAAGACGGACGGTACGCTCGTGCTCGGTCTCGTCCGGGGCGATGACCGGCTAGCCGAGTCGAAGATGCTCGGTGTGCTCGAGAGTGACTTCCGGCCGGCGACCGATGAGGAGATCCGGAGCGCATTCGGCGCGAGCGGCGGATCGCTTGGACCTGTCGGCGTGAGCGTCGACGTCGTCGCTGACGATGCGCTGCGCGAGGGGCAGTTCGTAGCCGGCGCGAACCGAGACGGCTGGCACTTACTGGGCGTCGAAGCGGGACGCGACTACACGCCGCAGTTCGCGGACATCCGCGAGGCTCGCAAGGGCGACCGCTGTCCGGTTTGCGGCGGCGAGCTCCATTTCCAAACCGCGATCGAGGTCGGCCACATCTTCAACTTCGGATCGCGCTATTCAGAGCCGCTCGACGCGACCTTCCTTGACGAGGACGGCACGGAGAAGCCGCTGATCGGGGGCAGCTATGGCATCGGCCCCGCGCGCGTCATGGCGGCCGTCGTCGAGCAGAGCCACGACGAGAACGGGATCGTATGGCCGAAGTCGATAGCGCCGTACGACGTTCATGTCCTCGCGCTGCACGGCGGCTCCGACGAGGTGCTCGCCGCGGCCGAGACGGTTGCATCGGAGCTCGAGACGGCAGGCGTGGACGTGCTATATGACGAACGCGACGAGCGCCCAGGGGAGAAGTTCGCGGATGCCGACCTGATCGGCTGTCCCACTCGAGTCATCGTCGGAAAGAAGACCCTAGACGACCGCGCTGTGGACGTTCGCACGCGCGACGGGGCCACCGACGAGCGCGTCTCGAGCTCAGACGTGGTGAAATGGGTCCTGCGGGACTGATGGCGAAGCGGCGGAAATACTCAAACGACACCTTCGGGCCGACGATCGAGCGCCTGATGCTCGAGACGGGGACGACATACCGCGGCCTCGCCGACAAGACGGACCTGTCCGCCGGGTACCTGAACCACATCGTCCACGGGAACCGTCCGGTGCCCTCGAACGACGTCATCGCTCGGATCGCCAACTCGCTCGGCGTCGAGGATGAGCATTTCCGCGAGTACCGCATCCGCGTCATCACCGAGAAGCTCGAAGCCATGCCTGAGCTAATCGATCGGTTGTACAAGCGGCTCGCGTAACGCTCCCTTTCGAGAGTCGGCCGTGCGCTTCGCTCGCTCTCGAACCTCGTGCTCCACTACTGGCCGCGGCCGTAGGGTCGGCGAAGATGACGTAGAGGGCTTGCGGCAGGCGGTGGTCGAGTGTCTCGGCATCGGCCCTGCGATCGATCGCGAGCACGAGCTCGACATCGGGACGCAAGAAGCGCTGCGGCACATCCGCGAGCGCTCGTCAGAGGTTCCGCCGTAGAAGATACGAGCGAGCCGGTAACCCAGAGGTTGCAGGCGCAGCGCATGGCCGGGCAGCGGGGATGGCGCCGACGATCTCCACGTTGCGCACATCCTCGTACCCGCTGCGCGGCTAAGGTGTCTCTCGCCACGGGGCGTGGCGCAGCCTGGTTAGCGCGCTTGACTGGGGGTCAAGAGGTCCCGAGTTCGAATCTCGGCGCCCCGACTGGCAGAAAGGGCTGGTAACCCAGCCCTTTCGCGTCTCTCGGCGAATCTGCTTTCGGCGTTGCGGTGACCAGCTGGTGACCAAAACGATCTCGGGTCGCGGGCGCAGCTTCACCGCGCTGCGTCCGTTCGAGAACCTGGGTTTCCTCTTGCCGCAGACTCTGGCCCTGCCTCAAAAACAAGGGGTTAAAGATCGCTCGTCCTCTAACCCATTGTTTGCGCAGCTGTTCGGGCCGATTCCCGTGGGCTGAGGTCTAACTTGAGCAAGTCAGACTCGTGGATCCCTCGAACGGGGGACGATGTGTGAGCGCCTTGTAAAACCTGGGGCACGGGGGGTGTGGAGTCGGGTGTTTGCGGAGAAAAGGTCTTGTACCGAAGCACGAAACCTAAAAGGGGGAACAGATGAAGAAGCTCCTAATCGCGGGCGTCCTAGTGATCGCGCTCGCCTTCACTGTGTCGGCATCCGCGGCGCTGGTTCCGGGTGTGTATGACCCGGGCAATACGGGTTGCGTCGAGGCGACGTTCATCAAGAAGACGAAGACGTTGCACCTGGAGAAGACCTGCCCGACACCCACGAACGCGGCCGCAGGT
>Ga0183260_10000151_pt1 | contig 51461 bp, 47 predicted proteins | sample AntDrymUQ4972206_2_FD_129768 | JGI IMG/M metagenome (GOLD analysis project Ga0183260, IMG submission 129768) | Polar desert sand microbial communities from Dry Valleys, Antarctica - metaG UQ497 (22.06) (version 2) (version 2) | ecosystem: Environmental > Terrestrial > Soil > Desert | place... | reverse complement strand
GTCGTCGTCGGCGGCTGCGCCTCCTACAACACCGGCCTCCACCTGATGCGCACCGGCGCTGTCGGCGTTCTGGTCGGGGTCGGGCCGGGCGCGGCCTGCACGACGCGCGGCGTCCTGGGCCTGGGCGTGCCGCAGGCGACCGCGATCGCCGACGTTGCCGCCGCCCGAGGCCAGCACATGATGGAGGCGGGCACCTACTGCAACGTGATCGCCGACGGCGGCATGCGCACCGGCGGCGACGTCTCAAAGGCCATCGCGATGGGTGCTGATGCGGTGATGATCGGCTCGCCGCTCGCCCGCGGCAGCGAGGCCCCCGGCCGCGGCTACCACTGGGGCATGGCGACCTTCCACCCCTCGCTTCCGCGCGGCGCGCGGGTCTCAACCCACCAGGACGGCACCATCGAGGAGATCCTGATGGGCCCCGCACAGGAGAACGACGGCACCTTCAACCTGATGGGCGCGCTGCGCACGTCGATGGCGACCTGCGGCTACGCCGACATCCCCGAGTTCCACCGCGCCGAGGTGATGGTCGCGCCGGCGCTCATGTCCGAGGGCAAGAAGCTCCAGAACGAGCAGTCGGTCGGCATGGGCTCCAACGGCCGTGCCGCCGTCAGCAACGGAGTCGCCGTCTCGGATGATTGAGCGGGCTCAGGCGGCCCGGGCGCGTCTGCGACGGCGCCCCGACGGCTGCGGGTCATCGCCTGGCTTCGTCCTCGGTCGCCGCAATGGCACCGCCATTCCGGCTCCCTACGTCCTCGCCATGCTCGACCCTCGCTCGCCGGCGCACCGGCGCAGCCACCCCCGTGCCACCTGAGCCCGCGGCAGCGGCCTCCGTGGACGAGGTCGCGGCCGAGGCTGCTCCCGGGCTCGAGGTCGTCAGCGACCAGACGGCCGCCGTCGAGCCGGCCGAATCGCGCGAGGAGGTGCTGGTCCTCGACTTCGGTGGGCAGTACTCGCAGCTGATCGCCCGCCGGATCCGCGAATGCGGGGTGTTCAGCGAGCTGCTGCCGCATGACATTCCGATCGGTGCGATCCGAGATCGCAACCCGAGGGGCCTCGTCCTCTCGGGCGGCCCGGCCTCCGTCTACGCCGAGGGCGCGCCGCCGCTGCGGACCGAGCTGCTCGAGCTCGGGATCCCGGTGCTGGGCATCTGTTACGGGATGCAGCTGATGGTCCACGAGCTCGGCGGCAAGGTCGAGCAGGCTCCCTCCGGCGAGTTCGGGCGCTCGCAGCTGACGATCGGCGGCGAGGGCGGCAGGCTGCTCGCCGGGCTGCCGGCCGAGCAGCAGTGCTGGATGAGCCACCGCGACACCGTCTACGAGGCCCCGCCGGGATTCGAGGCGCTGGCCTCGAGCAGCGAGTCCCCCGTCGCCGCCTGCGAGGACACCGACCGCGGTCTCTACGGCATCCAGTTCCACCCCGAGGTCGTCCACACGCCCTACGGGTCCGAGGTCCTGACCCGGTTCCTCCGCGACATCGCCGGCTGCCGGGAGAAGTGGTCTCCGGCGTCAGTGATCGACGAGCAGGTCGAGGCGATCCGCGAGCAGGTCGGCGACGCCCGCGCGATCTGCGGCCTCTCCGGCGGGGTCGACTCCGCCACCGCCGCGCTGCTGGTTCACAGGGCGATCGGCGACCGGCTCACCTGCGTCTTCGTGGACCACGGGATGATGCGCAAGAACGAGGCCGAGCAGGTCGTCGAGGCGTTCCGCGACCGCATCGGCGTGAACCTGATCCACGTGGACGCCCGCGACCAGTTCCTTGCAGAGCTCGAAGGGGTGGACGACCCCGAGACCAAGCGCAAGATCATCGGGCGCGAGTTCATCAACGTTTTCGACGAGGAGGCCTCGAAGATCGACGACGCCCGCTTCCTGGTCCAGGGCACCCTCTACTCCGACGTGATCGAGTCCGGCGGCGACGGCCGCTCCGCCGCGACTATCAAGTCCCACCACAACGTCGGCGGCCTGCCCGACGACATGGCGATGGAGCTCGTCGAGCCTCTTCGCACGCTCTTCAAGGACGAGGTGCGCGCCGTCGCCGCGCAGCTCGAGCTGCCCGAGCGCTTCGTCTGGCGCCAGCCCTTCCCGGGCCCCGGCCTCGCGATCCGGGTCGTCGGCGGCGAGGTGACCCGCGAGCGCCTCGACATCCTGCGCGACGCCGACGCCATCCTTCAAGAGGAGGTCCGCGCAGCCGGCCTTTACCGCGAGCTCTGGCAGTCCTTCTGCGTTTTGCCCGTCGTCCGCTCTGTCGGCGTCCAGGGCGACGAGCGCTCCTACGCGTACCCGGTGGTGATCCGCGCCGTCACCTCCGACGACGCCATGACCGCCGACTGGGCTCGCCTCCCCTACGACCTGCTGGAGCGAGCCTCGAACCGGATCATCAACGAGTGCCAAGGCGTCAACCGGGTCACGCTCGACATCACGTCGAAGCCCCCGGGGACGATCGAGTGGGAGTAGCCGAGCGGAGCCTCAGCAGCCCTCACGCCGGCGTCGCAACCCGCCGCCCCCGGACGCGAAGCGGAGGAGGCGGCGCTTATGTCTACGGCAGCGGTGTGACGATCGCCTGGCCCAGGAACTCCAGGCCGCTCGGGTCGAACGTCTTCGCGTAGGACACCGGGGCGAAGGGGAGGCCGCAGATGCGCGGGCCGAACGACACCAGGCCGACGAGGCGGGACTCACCCGTGGTGGGGAGGGTGCCGAGCAGCGGGCCACCGCTGTCGCCGGCGCAGGGGGAGGTCCGCAGCGAGCTCTTCTTGCGCGGACTGAGCGGGGCGCCCTTGGCGCAGATCATCGCTCTGCCGATGAAGCCCCTGCCGTAGACCCTTCCGCACTGCTTCTTGTTGACCGCGTTGACCAAGGTGGACTTCAGGAAGCCCGGGGGCTTGTCCTGGAACGGCGTCGTCGCTCCCCATCCGGCGACCGTGAGCGGCTGGCCGGGCACGGTGAGCGCATTCCCCTCGAGGTTCTGCGCGATGGAGACGGTCGGCGACGGGCTGGGGGTGGTGAGCCCGAAAACAGCGAGGTCATGGACGCCCTTCTTCTCGAAGTCGGGATGGACGTACTTGGCGACAATGCCGCTGACCTGGCCGACGGCCAGGTTGCGGAGGTCCGGGCGGCCCGTGACGACGGTGAGGTCCGAGAGCTTGTCCTGGGCGCAGTGGCCGGCTGTGACGACGTGGCGCGGGCCGACCAGGGAGCCCGAGCAGATGAACCGGTCCTGGAACAGGATCGCCGCGGCGAACGGGGTGGCGACCGGGTCGGCGGCGGCGCCGCCCAGGATGCGGGGCACAGGCTGCGAGGCCGGCGAAGCGGCCGGACTCGGCGCGGCGACGAGGAGGGTGGCGGCCAGCATCCCGCCCGCTGCCATCACGAGCGCGGCGCGCCTGCCGCGCGTTCGATTCGATCCTCGCCGTCCCATGGCCGCGTCGAAAGTAGCACTCGCCGGGCGCCCGGTCGCCCGGTCGCCGCTTCGCCCTTGCCTGCGCTGCGGGCTATCATCCCCCGGCTGTCGCGCTTCCGGCGCGGCGCTTTTTTTATGACCTCAGCTACCGCAAGGACCTACCAGGCAACTGCCGCCGATCGCGAGCGCGAATGGTGCGTGGTTGACGCCGACGGGAAGACCCTGGGCCGCCTCGCTACGCAGATCGCCGAGATCCTCCGCGGCAAGCACAAGCCGACCTTCACCCCGCACGTCGACGTCGGCGACTTCGTGATCGTCGTGAACGCCGAGAAGATCGCCGTGACCGGCAAGAAGCTGACCGACAAGCTCTACTACCGCCACAGCGGGTACCCCGGCGGGATCCGATCGCGCACCCTGGGCGAGATGCTGGAGCGCCGCCCCGAGGAGGTCATCCGCAAGGCCGTCAAGGGGATGCTCCCCCGCAACCGGCTGGCCCGGCAGCAGCTGACCAAGCTGAAGGTGTACGCGGGCGCCGACCACCCCCACGCCGCCCAGAAGCCCAAGGAACTGGAGATCGAGACTTGATGATGGAAGACGAGCAGACGCCGAACGACGAGGAGACCCCGGCCCCGGAGGAGGCCCCGGCCCCGGAGGAGGCCCCGACCCCGGAGGAGACCCCGGCCCCGGAGGAGACCCCGGCCCCCGACGAAGCTCCGGCCCCCGAGGAGGCCCCGGCAGCGCCCGAGGAGTCCCCGGCAGCGGAGGAGACCCCCGCGCCCGAGGAGACCCCGGCGCCCGAGGAGACCCCGGCGCCCGAGGAGACCCCGGCGCCCGAGGAGGAGCCCGAGCCCGAGGCACCCGCCGCACCCGCGGAGGCCCCAGAGCCCCCTGAGCCCGAGCAGCCGGCACCCGCCGCGGAGGAAAAGCCTTCCGGGACCGGCAAGGAGAAGAAGCCCGACGTCGTCCCCGGCGCCGAGCTGGACCCGATCGCGCTCGAGTCCGAGCGCCCGATGAGCGCCGAAGAGAAGGCGCGCGCCGAGGCCGAGGCCGAAGAGAAAGCTCGCCTCGACGCCGAACTCACCTCCGATGGGGCCGAGGACGCACCGGTCGCCCCCAAGCCCGCCAAGCTCTCGGGCGACGCCCGCTACCAGGCCACCGGCAAGCGCAAGTCATCGGTCGCCCGCGTGCTGCTCACCCCCGGGAAAGGAAAGATCGAGGTCAACGAGCGGACCCTCGAGGAGTACTTCCCCCGTCCCTACCTTCAGACCATCGCCAAGCAGGCGCTGGTCCAGGCCGGCTACGAGGGCAACGTCGACGTCAGCGTCCGGGTCCACGGCGGCGGGATCTCGGGCCAGGCCTCCGCGGTCCGCCACGGGATCGCCCGAGCGCTGACCGAAGTCAACCCTGACCTGCGCACTGAGCTCAAGCGCCGGGGCATGCTGCCCCGCGACGCGCGGGTCAAGGAGCGGCGCAAGGCCGGCTTGAAGAAGGCGCGTAAGCGCCCGCAGTTCTCGAAGCGCTAGCCGACAATGGGGGAGCGGGTGTTGTTCGGCACCGACGGCGTCCGGGGGGCGGTCGGCGATGTGATCACGGCGGACCTCGCGCTGCGGCTGGGGCGCGCGGCGACGCTGGAGTGCGCGACCCGGCCGTCGCGGAACTCCGAACGGCCGCAGGTCCTGGTCATCCGCGACACGCGCGAGTCCGGCCCGATGCTGGAGGCGGCGCTTGCGGCCGGCGTGGCGTCGGCGGGTGGCGACGCGATGCTCGGGGGCGTACTGCCCTCTCCCGCGGCGTCGATCCTGGCGCGGCGACTCGACTTCGACCTGGCGGCCGTGGTCTCGGCCTCGCACAATCCCTTCAGCGACAACGGCATCAAGTTCTTCCAGCGCTCGGGCATGAAGCTCGACGACGACCGCGAGGCGGCGATCGAGTCCCGGCTGGACGATCCCGGCGGCGGAGCGGTCGGTCGCGTCCGCGAGCTCGAGGGCGCCCTCGACGACTATCTGCGCGAGCTTCGAACCGCCTTCCAGCTCGACCTGAGCGGCCTCGAGGTCGTCCTCGACTGCGCCAACGGTGCCACCTACCGGGTGGCGCCGATCATCTTCGAGAAGCTCGGCGCGAAGGTCGAGGTGCTCTCGAACGAGCCGGACGGCCGCAACATCAACGAGGCGTGCGGCGCGACCCACCCCGAGGCGCTGGCGGAGCGGGTCGCGGCCTCTGATGCCACCATCGGCTTCGCCTTCGACGGGGACGGGGATCGCGTGATCGCCGTCGACGGGGACGGCACCGTGCGCGACGGCGACGAGCTGATCGCCCTGGCCGCCTCCCACCTGCGCGACCGCGGAGAGCTGAGCGGCGGCGTCGCGGTGACGGTGATGACCAACTTCGGCTTTCACACGAAGATGGGCGGCGAAGGGATCGACGTCGACCAGACCAAGGTCGGCGACCGCTACGTGATCGAGTCGCTGGTCGAACGCGACTGGAACCTCGGCGGCGAGCAGTCCGGCCACATCATCTGGACCGACTTCACCCCGAGCGGCGACGGGATCGCGGCGGCGCTCCTGACACTCCGCGCTCTGGGGGGCCGCCCCTTCGCGGACGTCGAGCCCTTCGATCGCCTGCCGCAGCGCCTCGAGAACGTCCGCATCACCGACCGCACTGCGGTCGACGGGGCCGACGCGCTCTGGGCCGCGGTCGAGGAGGAGGGAGCGAAGCTCGAGGGCCGGGGCCGGGTGCTGGTCAGACCCTCGGGCACGGAACCACTCCTGCGCGTGATGGTCGAGGCGCCGACCGAGGAGGAGTGCCGGCAGGTCTGCGCACGCCTGGTCGCAGTGGTCGACGACACGCTCGTCTGAAGAGCCAAACGGAGCCTCAGCATCCCTTGCGCAGGCGTGGCAACCGCATATCCCGTTAGGGATGGGCGCGTATGTCGGGTACCCTTCCTCGCCTCTTATGTGCGGCATAGTCGGATACGTAGGTGACCGACCGTGCCGGGATCTGCTGATCGCGGGGCTCGAGAAGCTCGAGTACCGCGGCTATGACTCAGCAGGGGTCTCGGTGATCTCGGACGGTGAGATTGACAGCGTGCGCGCTGTCGGCAACTTGGCGAACCTTCGCGCGGCCGTCGAGGAGCACTCTTCGAACGGCAGCGTCGCCGTGGCCGCCCCGCCCGCGACGATCGGGGTCGCCCACACGCGCTGGGCCACTCACGGCCGGGTCACCGAGGAGAACGCCCATCCGCACGGCGACTGCACCGACAAGATCCACATCGTCCTCAACGGGATCGTCGAGAACCACGCCGAGCTGCGCAAGGAGCTCGCCGACGACGGCCACGTCTTCACCTCCGAGACCGACGCCGAAATCGTCTCGCACCTGATCGAGCGCCACTACGAAGGCGACCTCGTCGACGCCGTCCGGAGGTCGTTCGGCGAGTTGCGCGGTCACTACGCCTTCGTTGCGATGCACCTCGACCACGCCGACCTGCTCGTCGCGGCGCGCAAGGAATGCCCGCTCATAGTCGGGATCGGCGACGGCGAGAACTTCGTCGGCTCGGCGATCCCCGCCTTCCTGGCCGAGACCCGCCGCGTGAAGATGGTCGAGAACGGCGAGATCGTGACCATCACCCCGGAGGGCGTCGAGATCTCGACCCCCGAGGGCGAGGTCCTCGAGCGCGAGGAGGACGAGGTCACCTGGGACGAGGACGCCGCCGAGAAGGGCGGCTACCCGACCTTCATGAAGAAGGAGATCCACGAGCAGCCCGACGCGGTCGCCGAGACGATCACCGACCGCCTCCCCGGGCTCGACAGCGTCGACCTCTCCGAGCTGGAGCTCGGCGACGAGCTGCTCCGGACCGTGGACCGCATCGTGATCGTCGCCTGCGGGACCTCCTACCACGCGGGCATGATCGGTCGCTACGCGATCGAGAAGTGGGCGCGCGTCCCGGTCGAGATGGACGTCGCATCGGAGTTCCGCTACCGCGACCCGGTCATCCGCGACACCGACCTGGTCATCGGGATCACCCAGTCCGGCGAGACGGCCGACACGCTCGCCGCGATGCGCCTGGCCCGCGAGGCCGGCGCGAAGGTGCTGGCCATTACCAACATCATGGGCAGCCAGGCGACGCGCGACGCCGACGCCGTCCTGTTCACGCGGGCGGGCCTGGAGATCGGCGTCGCCGCCACCAAGACCTTCGTCAGCCAGGTCGCCGCGATGTACCTGCTGGGCCTGCGCCTCGGTGAGCTGCGCGGGACGCTGGCCCCCGACGAGCTCCGTGAGCTGATCGCCGGGCTGAAGAGCATCCCCTCGAAGATCGAGGAGACGATCGCCACGGTCGACGCCCGCTGCAAGGCGATCGCCCGGTCCCATCACGAGCGCCGGTTCTTCCTGTACATCGGCCGGCACATCGGGCTGCCCGTCGCGCTCGAGGGCGCCCTGAAGCTGAAGGAGATCTCCTACATCCCCACAGATGCCTACGCCGCGGGTGAGATGAAGCACGGGCCGATCGCGCTGCTGGACGAGTCGACGCCGATCGTCGCCGTGGCGACCGACAGCCCTGTGCTGGAGAAGATGCTCTCCAACGTCGAGGAGGCTCGCGCGCGCGGCGCCGACGTGATCGCGATCGCGACCGAGGGCTCGGACAACGTCGCCGAGGTCGCCGACCAGACGCTGTTCGTCCCCCGCACCGACTGGATGCTGCAGCCGATCCTCGCGGTGCTGCCCCTGCAGCTGCTGGCGTACTACATCGCCTGGGACAACGGGCTGAACGTGGATCAGCCGCGGAACCTGGCGAAGACGGTCACCGTCGAGTAGGCCCGCAGCGAGGAGGACGCGTTCCGCTCGTAGTCCGTCTAGGATGCCCCGCCGATGACTGCACCGATGACTTCGCGACTGACCTCATCCCTCGCCGCGGCCGCGCTTCTCGCGACCGCCGCCGCCGGCTGCGGAGGCGGCGATGATGCGAGCGATGGGCCCTCCTCACTTGTCCCCGCGGACGCGCCCGCCTACTTCGAGGCCGTGGTCCGGCCCGAGGGCGAGGCCGCCGAGTCCGCCGAGGCCGCGCTCGGCAGGATCGCCGACGAGCAAGACCCCGGCCAGGCCCTGATCGAGCGGATCGAGGCCGAGGCCAAGAAGGCAGGCGAGGACCTCGACTACGAGAACGACATCGAGCCCTGGCTCGGCGAGCGCGTCGGCATCTACCCCTCGAGCCTCGCCGACGAGAGCGAGGCCGTCCTGATCCTGGAGACGACCGACGCGGACAAGGGGATCGACTACATCAGCTCCCAGGAGGACGCGACCGGGGAGGAGAAGGAGTACGAGGGCGTCTCCTACCAGCTCGACGAGGACGGCGACGCCTTCGGAGCGGTTGACGACTTCATCGTCTTCGGCGACGAGGCCGGTTTCAAGAAGACCGTCGACACCGCGGACGCTGACGACACGCTCGGCGGCTCCGACGACTTCACCGACTCGGTCGACGGTCTGCCCGAGGAGCGTCTCGCGACCCTCTATGCCGTGCCCAAGACCTTCATCGAGGCGATCCCGGAGGGCGAGATCGAGCCGCAGGGCCGCGAAATCCTCCTCGACTCGCTCGGCGACACCGGCGAGGAGCCGGTCCTCGCCGACCTCACTGCCACCGAGAGCGCGCTGACGCTCGAGTTCTCCTCGGGGGGAGAGCCGGTCGACACCGAGGAGAGCACCCTCGTGTCCGAGCTGCCCGCGGGCGCCTGGCTCGGCTTCGGCTTCGCCGACATCGGCGCGGCCGTCCAGCGGGGCGTGGATCAGATCAGCTCGGCCGGCATCCCCGGCCTCGATGCCGCGACCGTCCGCGAACAGCTTCGCGCTCAGGTCGGAATCAACCTCGAGCAGGATGTGATCAACACGCTGGGCGATGCCGCCGTCTTCGTCGAGGGGACGACCGCGAACAGCGCCGGCGGGGCACTGGTGATCGAGTCCAAGGACCCGGCCGCTTCTGCCCAGCTTCTGACCAAGCTTCAGGGCCTGATCACCCAGCAGGGCGACCCCAGGGAGGTCAAGGTCCAGCCGCTCGCGTCGGCCGGAGGGGACACGGGCTTCCAGCTCGTCGACCCCTCGGGTGAGCTTCCCCAGCCCCTCCAGGTCGTCCAGCGCGGAGACCGGATCGTGGCGGGCTACGGCGCGCAGTCCGTGCAGCAGGGCCTGACCCCCCAGAGCGGCGCGGCTGGCCTCGCGCAGAGCCCCGCGTTCACCGGCGCCCAGGAGGCGATCGGGGACCTCGGCATCGACGGCTTCCTCTCGTTCGCCCCGATCTTCCAGCTGGCCGAGTCCTCGGGCGCGACCGCGGACCCCGACTACCAGTTGGCCAAGCCCTACCTGGACTCACTCGACTTCCTCGCCCTCGGCTCAGGTTCCGAGGACGACCGCGCCACCGCGCGATTCGTCATCGGCCTCAAGTAGGCCGATGCCCCCCTCGGCCTTCGGCCTGGGCATCGACGTCATCGAGATCGAACGTATCGAGCGCGCGCTGGAGAGGCGTCCGCGCCTGCGCGAGCGGCTCTTCACGCCGGCCGAGCTCGCCTATGCAGACGAGCGCGCGCGCCCGGGGCGCCACCTGGCCGCTCGGTTCGCGGCAAAGGAGGCCGTGATCAAGGCGCTGCCGGGACCGGGGATCGTGCCGTCGCAGATCGAGATCGTCGCCGGTGAGCCGCCGTCGGTGCGGCTCAGCGGAGCGGCCGAGCGGGTGGCCGCCGGGCGCGAGGTGGTCGTCTCGCTGACCCACTCGCGTGAGACCGCGGCCGCCGTTGCCCTCGCACCCGCCTGACCGTCATTCCGCCGCCATCGCTCTAGGCTCAGCGCCATGGAGGACTGGCTGAGCCCCTGCCTCGATGCCGAGCGGATGCGGGCGGTCGACTCCTGGGCGATCGAGGCCCGCGGTGTTCCCTCGCTCGACCTGATGGAGAAGGCGGGCGAGGCCGTGGCCAGGACGGCGGCGGAGCTGGCCGGCTCGGGCAAGGTCGCGGTCGTCTGCGGGAAGGGCAACAACGGTGGCGATGGCCTGGTCGCGGCGCGCATGCTCGCTGGTACCGGCTTCGAGGTGGACACGCTCCTGCTCTGGCCCACCGCCGAGCTCTCCGCTGACGCGAAGGCCAACCTCGCGCGCCTGGAGGGCGCCCGCGAGGTGGGGGCGAGCGAGCTGGAGCCCGCACTGAATGGCGCCGCGGTGATAGTCGACGCGATCTTCGGGACGGGCTTCTCGGGCGAGCCGCGAGATCCAGCCGCCGGGGCAATGGAGGCGATCAACGCAGCGCACGGCAAGGTCGTCGCCGCCGACATCGCATCGGGCGTCAACGCCGCAAACGGTGAGGTCGAGGGCATCGCCATCGAGGCCGCCGCCACGGTCACCTTCCACTCCGCGAAGGTCGGCCACTGGCTCTCGCCGGGCAAGGGCCTCACGGGCGACCTTCACGTGGAGCCGATCGGGATCCCCGACGGCGCGCCCGTCGACTCGCACACGGGCCTCATCGACGAGGCGGTGCTCGGGCTCGCTCCGGCGCGCGCCGCCGGGTCCACGAAGTTCAGCTCGGGCCAAGTGCTGGTCGCGGGCGGCTCGCGAGGCCTGACAGGCGCCGTCTGCTTGGCGTCGGCGGCTGCGATCCGCGCCGGCGCCGGCTACGCGACGGCGGCCGTCCCGGCCGACGTCGAGGCGATCGTCGAGGCCAAGCTGACGGAAGTGATGACGGTCGGCTGCGCGAGCCGGGAGGGGCGCCTGCGCCGGGCCGCCAGCGAGCAGATCATGGAGGCGGCTGAGTCGGCCGCGGCGGTCGTCCTCGGCCCCGGCATGGGGAGCCAGGACGGGACCCGGGACCTCGCTCGCCAGCTGGCGAAGAGGATCGAGGCGCCTCTGGTGCTCGACGCCGATGGGCTGAACGCGCACGCGGGGAAGCTCGAACTGCTGAAGCAGCGCTCGGGCCCGGTGGTCCTGACCCCGCACGAGGGGGAGCTGGGAAGGCTCCTCGAGGTCGACTCGAGGGAAGTGAAGGCGAAGCGCCTGGCTCACGCCGGCGAGGCGGCGCGCCGCAGCGGAGGGATCGTGCTTCTGAAGGGCGACGACACGATCGTCACCGATGGCGAGCGGGTCGCGATCAACCGGGGCGGGACCGGTGCCCTGGCTACCGCCGGGACGGGCGACGTCCTCTCGGGGATGATCGCCGCCCTGATCTCCCGTGGCATGGACCCCTTCGCGGGCGCCTGCGCCGCGGTGCTGGCGCACTCGCGCGCCGGCGCGGCCGCCGCGCGGCGCATCGGCGCCCCCGAGTCGGTCATCGCGACGGACGTGATCGAGGCGATCCCCGAGGGACTGACAACCGCCGTCGAACGTCCCGGAGTTAGCCCTCCAGGGCATAGTGAGGGACGTTCGACGTGACCCGTGCGCCCGAGACAGGCCGCGTCGCGGCGATCATCGACCCCGAGGCGATCGAGTCCAACTGCGGATTGCTGGCCGGAAGGCTCCAGCCCGGCGCCGAGCTCTGCGCCGTCGTCAAGGCCGACGGATACGGCCACGGAGCGGCGCCGGCCGCCGGCGCCGCCCTGCGCGGCGGCGCCACCCGCATCGCGGTGGCCGCGGCGGTCGAGGCCGAGGAGATCCGGATGCACTTCGCCGAGGCGCCGATCCTGGTGCTCGGCGCGATGACCGGCGGCGAGCTGCGCACCGCGCTCGCGGCGGGAGCCGAGGTGGGGGTGTGGAGCGAGAGCTTCCGCGCCCTCTGCTCGCAGTTGGGGGGCGAGGGCTCCCCGCCGGTGCGCGTCCACGTCAAGCACGACAGCGGCATGGGGCGGCTCGGCGAGCGCGATCCCGATGCCGTGGTCGAGCTCGCTCGCGCCTGCGCCGAAGACCCGGGGATCGAGCTCGCCGGCGTCTGGACCCACCTGGCCACCGCAGACGAAGACAAGGACGAGGACGCCACATCCTTCATGGCAGAGCAGCTCGCCTCGTTCGCCGCTGTGGCCGAGCGCGTGCGCGAGATCGAGCCGGGCGTGACGGTCCACGCCGCCAACAGCGCGGCGACGCTCCGAGAGCCCGCGAGCCACTTCGACATGGTCCGCTGCGGAGTCGCCATCTACGGCCTGGACCCGTTCCAGCGCGACGCCGCCGGGCAGGGCCTGAAGCCGGCGCTCGAGCTCCGCTCCTACGTCAGCGACGTCAAGCGCTTCGAGGCGGGGGAGAGCGCGGGCTATGCGAGGACCTGGCGGGCGCCGACGGACACCTGGGTCGGGGTCATGCCCGTGGGCTACGGCGATGGCTACAGGCGGGCCCACTCCAACAACGGCGAGGTGCTGGTGCGAGGCGCCCGCCACCCGGTGGTCGGCAACGTCTCGATGGACAACATCACGATCGACCTCGGCCCCGACACCGACGTCGAGCCCGGTGACGAGGCGGTGCTGATCGGCTCTCAGGGCGACGATCGCATCTGGGCCGAGGAGCTCGCCGCGCGCACCGGGACGATCAACTACGAGATCACCACTGCGGTCTCGCGCCGGGTCCCGCGGGTCATCGGCCGGTGAGCGGCGCCGCGAAGCTGGGCGGCGGGTTGGAGGCCTCCGACTCGGTCGCAGTGGTCCGCCGGGGCCTGCCCTCCGAGCATGCGTGGATCGTGGGAGGAGCGATCCGCGACGCCGCGCTGGGCGAGCCCGTCGTCGACCTCGACCTGGCGGTTCCCGAGGGCCGCGAGCGCGACGCCGCGGGGGCGATCGCGCGAGAGGCGGGCGGCTACGCCTTTCCCCTGTCCGAGCGCCACCGGACCTGGCGGGCGGTCGCCTCGAACGAGGCGTGGCACGCGGATGTGACCGCGCTTCGCGGCAAGACGATCGAAGAGGACCTGCGAGCGCGCGACTTCACGCTCAACGCCGTCGCCGTCCCGCTTGCGGGGGGAGACCCGGTCGATCCGCTCAGAGGGATCGCGGACGCCGAAGGCCGCGTGCTGCGGGCAGCCTCGGAGCGAGCCTTCCCGGACGACCCGCTTCGCCTGCTTCGCGCCGCGCGGCTGGCTGCACGCCATCGCCTCGAGGTCGATCCCGGCACGATCGAGTTGGCACGGGCGTCCGCGCAGCTCGCCGACGAGCCCGCCGGCGAGCGCCAGTTCGCGGAGTTGCGCGCGATCCTCTGCGGGCCTGAGCCGATTCGCGGTCTCGCGCTGATGGACGAGCTCGGTATCACCGGGGTGGTCCTGCCCGAGCTGGAGGCGCTCCGGGGCGTCGCCCAGACCGCCAACCACCACCTCGACGTGCACGACCACACCCTCACGGTGCTCGAGCGCCTGCTCGAGATCGAGGCCGACCTGCCTCGGTACGCGGGAGAGGCCGCCCCGGCCGTCGCGGAGCAGCTGGCCGAGCCCCTCTCGGACGAGGTCACGCGCGGGTGCGCCCTGCGCTTCGGGGCGCTGCTGCACGACATCGGCAAACCCGCCACCAGGGCGGTGCGCGAGGGCCGCGTCACCTTCATCGGCCACGACAGCGCGGGCGCCGAGGTGGTCGCGGCGATCTGCACGAGGCTGAAGACGAGCACGAAGCTGAGCGAGCACCTTCAGGGCCTGGCGCGCCACCACCTTCGGCTCGGGTTCATGGTCCACGAGCGGCCGCTGAGCCGGCGCGCCGTCTACTCCTATCTGCGGGCGACTGAGCCGGTCGCCGCCGACGTCACGCTTCTGACGGCCGCCGACCGGATGGCCGCGAGGGGGGAGGGCCCGCTTGCAAGCGACGAGATGATCGCCGCCCACCTCGACCTGGTGCGCGAGATGCTCCCCGAGGCGATCGCGTGGCGCCGCGACCCGCCGGGCCCGCCCCTCGACGGCAACGACCTGGCGGCCGAGATCGGCCTCACCCCCGGGCCCCGGATGGGCGAGATCCTCGAGGAGCTGCGCGCCGCCTCGTTCGCTGGAGAGCTGCCCGACCGCGGCGCGGCGGTGGAGCTGGCTCGGGAGCTCAAGGGATAGCCCGGCGGATATAGGCTGACCCCACCGGGGTCCTCGGGCCCAAACGTATGTCCCTTCGAGAGAGGATGAACCGAGCCGCTGTGTCAGACGACTGCCTCTTCTGCGGGATCATGGCCGGGGACATCCCCAGCGAGACGATCGACTCCGACGAGCGGACCGTCAGCTTCATGGACATCAACCCGGCGACCCGCGGGCACGCGTTGGTTGTCCCACGTGCGCATTCCGCCGACCTGATGGAGATCCCGGTCGAGGACCTCGAGGCGGTGACCCTCGCCGCCCAGCGCTTGGCCAGACGGGCGAAGGAGACCCTCGGGGCCGACGGGATCAACCTGATCAACTCCTGCGGCGCGGCCGCCTGGCAGACCGTCTTCCACTTCCACATGCACGTCGTGCCGCGCTATGACGACGACCCGCTCGAGCTGCCGTGGACGCCTTCGCCGGGCGACGCCGACGAGATCAAGGCGGCCGCCGCCGAGCTGAGGAGCGACGATGGCTGACGCCCCGGTCAGGGTCGAGCGCGACGGGAACGTCGCCTCCATGATCCTCTCGAATCCGCCGCTGAACCTGTTCACCGACGAGGCGTGGACCGGCCTGGTCGACAGCGTCGAAGAGATCGCGGCCTCTGACGCCCGGGCGATGGTCTGGCGTGCCGAGGGCGACATCTTCACGGGCGGCGTCGACGTCGAGGTCTTCAGGCGCGCCGAGGAGGAGGGAATCGCCGCCGACGCCTTCGGCTCGCTGATCGAGACGGCGCGCAAGATCGAAACGCTGGAGATCCCCACGATCTCGCTGGTGCACGGGCTCTGCCTGACGGCCGGCCTCGAGATCGCGCTCGCCACGGACATCCTCTGGGCTTCCGAGTCGGCGAAGTTCGGCCTCGTCGAGGCGGTAGTCGGGCTCACCCCGGGCGCCGGCGGCACCCAGCGCATGGCCGAGCGCGCGGGCCCGGCCCGCGCCGCCGAGTTCGTGATGACGGGCGGCCTCTACGACGCCGCCACGCTCGAGCGCTGGAACGTCGTCAACCGGGTGCTGCCGGACGACCAGGTGCTGGAGAAGGGGATGCGCTTCGCCCACCGCCTCGCCGACGGCCCGACGATGGCCCACAAGGCGACCAAGCGGATCATCCGCGCCTACCGCGAGGGCGGCGTCGACGGCGCGGACGCGATCACCAAGGACCAGTTCGCCGGCCTCTTCGCGTCCGACGACCTGCGCAACGCGGTCAAGAGCTTCCTCGCGGAGGGCCCCGGAAACGCCTCTTTCGAGGGTAAGTAACCTCTCCGCCGTGGGTAAAGAGGAAAAGATCGAGATGGAGGGCGAGATTCAGGAGGCCCTCCCCAACACGATGTTCCGCGTCAAGCTCGACAACGACCACGAGGTGCTCGGTCACATCTCGGGCAAGATGCGCCGCCACTACATCCGAATCCTTCCCGGGGACCGGGTGAAGATCGAGCTCTCCCCCTACGACCTCGATCGCGGCCGGATCACGTACCGCTACAAGTGAGCCACTTCAACCCGAACGGTTAGCCCAGGGCCGGGTCCGGATCGGCCAGCTCCGCGATCAGCGCGGACCAGCCGAACTCCTTTGCGCCCAGGCCTGCGCCGGTGAAGGGCTCGTAGAACTCTCGCGAGCCCTCGCGCGCGTAGGTCGCGCACAGCGACCGGCTCATCAGCTCGGCCTGCTCGTCGTAGCCGAGGCGCTTCAGGCCCATCCACAGAAGCCAAGCCGAGTTAATCCAGGTCGGGCCGCGCCAGTAGCGGCGCACGAGCCAGTCCTGCCAGTCATCGCGGTCGAAGCTCGGCTCGGCGACCGACACCGAGGGCGCCGGGACCGGCGTCCAGTAGCGGTTCGGGTCGAGCAGGTGCTCTTCGACGAGGCGGCGGCCGATCTCCTCGGGCAGGTCGGGGAGCGCGAGCGGCGCCAGCGCCGACCAGGTCGAGGTTCGGACGCGGCGGTCGCCGCCCTCGACCTCGTCGGTCTCGCCCGGGCGCGCCACGTCGCCGCGCGCGACGTCGAGGAAAAGCCCGCGGTCCTCGTCCCAGAAGCGGTCGATGATCGCCGGCGTGACCGAGGGCTCGCCCGCGGCCATGCGCGCAAGGCTCCAGAGCACGTTGACGACAACCTCACAGAGCACGGGGTCGCCGCCGCCGGCGATTCGGCGCGCGTCCCACTCGCGGCGGCGGTTGCGCTGGATCAGGGCGACGAAGCCCAGGCGGGCGTGGGCGCGCCGCCCCCAGACCGCGTCGAACTTGGGCGAGGAGTCCAAGCCGGACTCGTCGGGCTGGACGATCCAGAGCAGCCCGTCGCCGTCGAGGTCTCGGTTCTCGGTCAGCCAGCGGTGGTGCTGGGCGATCCGTGGTTCCTCGGCGGGGTCCCCGACCGCGATCTTCCAGGCCCAGGCCAGCAGCGGCGGCTGGATCGTCGACGTGTTGCGGGCGTCGCGCGAGGCGATGTTGTAGGTCCAGCGGCGCCGGGCGTCGACGGGGCGGTCCCAGAAGATCGTGTGGCCGATGAAGCCGTCCTCGCGCCCGCCGTTGAGCAGGGAGGTCAGCTCGAGGCGCGAGCGCTCGGGGGCGAAGCGCCGCCAGACGATCGCGTGGAACGCCGAGTCCCAGTACCACTGCCAGAAGTAGTGGGTCGGGCTCGGACGGGAGTACGCGTAGGGGATGTCGTCCCGGTCGCCCTCGATCCAGCTGGCGCGCAGCGTGGCCTCTGAGATCTCCAGCGCCTTGGCGGAGTCGGTCAAGAGATCGTCATCTTCCGCATCCCGCGGAGCGCGAAGTAGCTGAGCACGACTCCCAGGCCGATGAGCACCGCGAACCCGGGCCACGTGTCGGCCCAGGTGACGTCGCCGACGAAGCCCTGGCGGGCGGCCTCGACCGCCTGGGTCACAGGGTTGTAGCGGGCGACGACCTCGAGCCAGCCGGAGAGCAGGTCGAGCGGGGCGTAGGCGGTCGTGGTCAACACGGCGACGAACATGCCGGCCTGCATCAGCGGAGCCGCTGACTGCGTCCGGAACTTCAGCGCGAGCGATGTCCCCCAGGTGGCGGCCACCGTCGCCATCCCCATCACGATCAGGATGGCGATCGCGAGGCCGAGGAGGCCGGGCCAGTGCGCGCCGACGGCGAAGGCGATGATGAGCAGGAAGGTGGCGGGGATCAGCGCCCGCAGGCTGGCGGACAGCACCAGGCCCGCCAGCAGCGCCGGCCGGGGCGCGGGCGACGAGAGGAGGCGGTCGAACCAGCCCTGCTCGATGTCACGCGCGAGGTTGACGCCGGTCGCGGCGCCCGTGAACGCCGCCCCCTGCATCAGGCTCACCGGCACGATGAAGCTCTGGTAGCTGTCGGACGTGAACCCGGGCAGGAGCGTCAGGCTGCCGAAGGTGCTGGTCAGCCCGAGAAAGAAGATGGTCGGCGCCATCACGCCGGGGATCGCTGCTCCGGGGACCCGGGTTATCTCATTGAGGGCGCGGCGCACCAGCGCGCCGACCGTCGCCAGGTTGGCTCGCCAGGGCATCAGCTTCCCCTCCGAGTGCGAGCGCGCATGCTCCAGGCGCTGAGAGCGAGGCCGAGGGCGCCTATCCCGATCACGGCGGCGACCGCCTTCAGCTGGTCGCCCAGCTCGAACTTGCCGATGATCGGCTCGCGGATCCCCTCGACGATGAAGCTGAGCGGGTTGTACTCGGCGACGGTGCCGGCGGGCTCCAGCATGAGGTTCGCCGGGAAGAAGGCGGTGGAGAGAAAGAGGACGACGAACAGCAGCGGGAAAAGTCCCTGCACGACGCTGGCCTTCCCGCTGTAGAGGGCGATCGAGGCGGCGATCCCCCCGAAGGCCAGGGCGGACGCCGCCACCAGCAGGACGATCCAAACGGCCCCCGCGATCCCTTCCTGGATGGTCACTCCGAAGAGGAAGCCGATCGCCAGGAACCAGACCGCGGCGAAGGCCCCCAGTACGGCCGTCCCGCTCAGGCGGCCCAGCACGACCCCGAAGCGCGAGATCGGAGCCGCGAACAGGCGGTCGGTGAAGCCCATCTCGATGTCGATCGCCAGCGCGATCGCGCCCGAGTTGCCCGCGAGCAGCACCGATTGGACCATCGCCCCGGCCAGCATGAATGCCAAGAAGCTCTCCACCTCGGGAAAGCCGGGCAGATCGACCGCGCCGCCGGCGCCGCCGGTCTGGATCGCGAGCAGCAGGGTGGGGAAGACCAGGAGCGGTGCGGCCAGCTGCGGCCGGCGGGCGGTCTGCAAGATTGAGCGGCGACCCAGGGCTACGACGACGCGTGCGTTCGCCGCGAGGTCGGCGATCGAGGACAGCTCCGATCGGCTCCGCATCTAGGGGCCATCCGCAGGGCCGGAGGACCCCGGTGGGGCCTCGCCCTCGAGGTGGTGCCCGGTCTCTGCGACGAAGACATCGTCCAGCGTCGGCTCCACCAGCTCGAGCGACGCGACCGCCAGGCCCGCCTCGTCGAGGGCGCGCACGACCGGCCCGACGTCGGCTGCCCCGCGTTCGAGCTCGACCAGCGCGAGCCCGTCTTTCGCGGGGAGCAGCTTGCCGAATCGGGCCAGGACCTCGTCGCAATCGGCCGATGTGCCGTCCTGCCCGGCAAGCGAGATCTCGAGGTGGGGCTTGCCGACCTGGGACTTCAGCTTCGCCGGGGTGCCCTCGGCGACCATGCGGCCGTCGGTGATGATCCCGACGCGGTCGGCGAGCTGGTCGGCCTCCTCCAGGTACTGGGTCGTCAGGAAGACGGTCGTCCCCTCGTCGTTCAGCTTTGTGACCTCGTCCCAGATCGCCTGGCGGCTGACCGGGTCCAGGCCCGTGGTCGGCTCGTCGAGGAACAGGACCGACGGCTCGGGGACCAGGGCGGCGGCGAGGTCGAGGCGCCGCCGCATCCCTCCCGAGTAGGTGCCCACGCGGCGGTCGGCGGCCTGGGCGAGCCCGACGCGGTGGAGCAGGGCATCGCCGAGCTCGTGTCCCCGCGCCTTCGGCATGCCGTGAAGGGTCGCCTGGAGATGGATCAGCTCGCGGCCGGTCATCAGGGGATCGAGGGCGGCCTCCTGGAGAGCCACCCCGATCTTGCGCCGGACGGCGCCCGGGTCATCGGCGACGTCGTGGCCTGCGACGACCGCGCGACCGCCCGTCGGCGCGAGCAGGGTCGTGAGCATCCGGACCGTCGTGGTCTTCCCGGCGCCGTTGGGCCCGAGGAAGCCGTAGATCTCGCCTTCCGCCACCTCGAGGTCCACCCCGCCCACGGCGACGATGCCGCCTTCAAACTCCCGTGCGAGATTCTGGGTGGAGATCGCGGCCACGCGGGCACGATAGCCACCCGCCTCATCCGCTCCATCAGGCACGCACCACGCACAGCGTGCGGCGGCGCCCGGCAAGGAACCCCGCAACACACGGCGAAATTGGGTGTTGAATGCAATTCATGCCCAATCACGGCCACATACTCGCGCGCCTGCATCGCCTGGGCGTCGCTTTCTCCGCGCTCGTGTTCGCGTTGATGCTCGGCATCGCGCTCTCGACCGGCAGCGCGGGCGCCGCCCCCACGGTCGGGGTGCTCGGAGCCGCGGCTCCCGCCGCTCCGTCCTGCCCCGATAACTGCCAGGCGCTCGCCAAGACCACCGGGTTCCAGGTCGCGATCGGCGAGACGAAGAGCCCGTTCGTGGTCCCCTACACGGGCAAGCTCGTCGCCTGGTCCATCAAACTCGGGGCGCCGTCCTCCAAGCCCGCCGAGGGATCGACCGAGAGCCAGCTCGCCTTCTTCAACGACGAGTTCGGCTCCTCGAGCGCCCGGGTGTCGGTCCTCAAGCCGATCAGGAAGAAGGTCAAGGCGGGCAAACCCATCTATGAGCTCAAGTCCCAGTCACCGGTCGAGGAGCTCGAGCAGTTCTTCGGGACCACCACCACCTTCACCCTCGCCCAGCCACTGACCGTCAAGCGGAACCAGATCATCGGCCTGACGATCCCGACCTGGGCGCCGGCACTCGCCGTCGCCCAGGGCCCCCAGTCGGTCTGGCAGGCCAGCCGCAACCGCGCACGCTGCGGCCTCAAGCCGGATACCGCGCTCGAGGACACCCAGGCGGGCCGCTCGCACGAAGTGATCGGCGCCGACCGCGCGTACGGCTGCAGCTACAAGACCGCGCGGATCCTCTATTCCGCGACCATCGTCAAGAACCCGAGCGCCCCGGCGCCCAAGGACCCCCCAGCTGATCCCAAGGAGCCCAAGACATGAAGAGAGTCATCCTGATCGCCGCATCACTCCTGGCGCTCACCCCGGCCGCCGCCAGCGGACAGGCGACCGTTCTCGGCGCCGCAGAGTCAGTCAACGCCAGCTGCCCGGCTGACTGCCTGGTCGAGGCGAAGGTCACCGGCTTCCAGACCTCGATCGGCGACACCAAGAACCCGTTCGTCGCCCCGGCTGACGGCGAGATCGTCTCCTGGTCGGCCAAGCTCGGCAAGCCGCAGAAGAAGGACGTCCAGGCCTTCACCGACGAGTTCGGCCTCGCCTCGGCGCGCCTGTCGATCCTGAAGCCCGTCCCGGGCACCAGCAAGCCGGTGCGCTACAAGCTGCTGCGGCAGAGCCCGGTTGAGCCACTCGGGAAGATCTTCGGCCGGATCACGACCTTCAACCTCGCGGCGCCGCTCGCGGTGAAGAAGGACCAGATAGTCGCGCTGACGATCCCGACCTGCGCGCCCGTGTTCGCGGTCGGCCAGCCGAGCTCGACCACCTGGCAGGCCAGCAGGCGCCCGACCAAGAAGCGCGGCGGCTGCACCGACGACGAGGGTCGCGCGAACGTCCAGGCGGGGGGCGCCCAGATGAAGAAGGGCGAGCAGCGCCCCTACGGATGCACGTACAACAGCGCGAGGCTGCTCTACTCGGCGACTTTCGTGGCTGACGGGCTCTAGGGCCGAAGCGTGGGTCCCCGGGCGCCTGCAGGCGTGAGGACCTAGCCGCAGGCCGCCGGGTTCTGCTCGCAGGCTTTCTCGAAGGCCTCTTCGGGGCTGCCCGGCGGGGGCGGAGTGTCGCTGGTCGCCGTGTCCTCTCCGGAGTCCGAGCCGGGCTTGGTGCCGCCGGTGCCCTCCTCGGGGGTGACGCCGCCCGAATCGGGCGCCGTGGTCGTCGACTCGATCGAGTCCGTCGTCTCGGTGGGCGTCTCGATCGTCGGGATCGTGACCTCGTCGCCGGAGTCCTCGTCGTCGCCGCAACCCAGCGCACCGACCGCCAGGGCGGCGGTGACAAGGAGGAGGGTGATGGTCCGGAGACGCCCGCTCATCGAGAACTCGCCTGCCGGGACCAACCTAGGTCGATGAGGGCCCCGGTGGGGCCAGCGCCGGCTGGCGCAGCCCGCAGTACGGGCAGTCGCTGACGTCGAGGCCGAGCAGCTGGTCGCAGCGCCGGCAGATCCTCAGGTTCTCGGGGGTTCGCACCAGGGAGGACGGGGAGGAGGCCAGGGGAAGCGTGGTCCCGACGACCTCCATCTCCTCGCCGCTCTCGCGGTCGATGTAGACGCCGTCGCCCTCGGCGGCGGCGATGGCCTCGCGGCCCGAGGCGGGGGCACGGAGGCGGTAGGTCTGGCGGTCGGCGGGCACGAGCGGCACGATAGCCAACGGAGCGGTGGCCCGGCGCCTTGCCCGACGGGCCTCATGAATAGAATGCCGCCCGATGCGGGACGTGCCAATTCTCAAGCTCGCCGGCGTGATGATCGTGCTCACGGTCATCACCTCAGTGATCATGTTGATCCCGGACTGGTTCGGGGAGCAGGCCTCGACGGCGGCCGACGACATCGACCGGCTGTTCGATATCTCGATCGTGTTCTCGTCCTTCGTCTTCTCGGTCGTGATGGTCCTGCTCGGGTACGCGATCTGGCGCTGGCGCGCCAAGCCCGGCGACGAGTCCGACGGCGAGCCGATCCACGGCAACACCCGCCTCGAGATCGCGTGGACCGCGATCCCCACCGTGATCGTCAGCTTCCTCGCAGCGATCTCCTGGATCGTCCTCGACGACATCGAGGCCAATGAGCCGGCCGAGGACAGCATGGCCCTGACGGTCACCGCGCAGCAGTTCGCATGGGAGTTCGAGTACCCCGAGGCCGGCAAGACGAGCCGCGAGTTCCACGTTCCGGTCGACCGCCAACTCGACGTCGAGTTGCGCGCGCTTGACGTCCTCCACAGCTTCTGGGTGCCAGAGTGGCGCATCAAGCGCGACCTCGTCCCCGGCGCCCCGGGCGCCTCGATCGACGACGACTTCGTGGTCGAGCCGAACAAGGAGGGCACCTACTCGCTTGTCTGCACCGAGCTCTGCGGCCTCGGCCACTCGACGATGAGGGTCGAGGTGGTCGTCGAGAGCCAGGCCGAATTCGACGCCTGGCTCGTCGATCAGCCTGAGACCCCGGCCGAGAATGAAGATCAGGCCGCCGCGGAGGACGCGTCGTGATGGGCCCGGCGGCTCCGCTTGAGATAATGACCGCCGATGGGGCGGGCGACCATGAGGACATCGGCGTGAGGACGGCGTCATGAGGGCTGCGATCGGCAGCGCCGGTTGGTGGCGCGGCATCTACGGCGCCCTGATCGGCGGCGCGTTCGGGTTCGGCCTCGTGATCGGCCTGCGCGCGATCTCGGGCCTCGACCTCTTCCAGACCGAGCAGACCGGCTACCCGCACGTCATCGTCCCGGCGATCACCGCCCCCCTCGGCTTCCTATGGGGCATGGGCAACTTCGACTACTGGCTCCGGTGGGCGAGTGGCGCCCCGACGATCCCCGACGACCACGCGGATCACGGAGCGAAGACCTGGAAGGACTACTTCAAGGTCAACACCGATCACAAGGTGATCGGCATCCAGTACATCGTCACCACGTTCTTCTTCTTCTTCGTGGGCGGCTTCATCGCGATGCTGATCCGCGCCGAGCTCGCCCAGCCCGGCACCCAGATCGTCGACCCAGGCACCTACAACGGGCTCTTCTCGACGCACGCCGCGCTGATGATCTTCGTGTTCGTGATCCCGGTGTTCGCCGGGATCGCCAACTACGTCCTGCCGCTGATGATCGGCGCGCCCGACATGGCGTTCCCGCGCCTGAACGCGCTCAGTTTCTGGCTCCTGCCGATCGCCGGGATCCTCTTCCTCGGCTCCTACGCGGTTCCCGGCGGCGCCTTCGACGCCGGCTGGACCGGCTACGCGCCGTTATCCACGGGGGCGCCGTTGGGCCAGTCGTTCTTCAACCTCGGCGTGCAGTTCGCCGGGGCGTCTTCGATAGCCACGGCGCTCAACTTCCTGGTCACGATCATCACCATGCGTGCGCCCGGAATGACCTTCTGGCGCATGCCGTTGCTCGTCTGGGCGAACCTCTCCACCTCGCTGCTGGTCGTCGCGGCCACTCCGTTCATCGCCGGCGTCCAGTTCATGGTCCTGTTCGACCGCGCGCTCCACACGAACTTCTTCCAAGAGGCCTTCGGCGGCGACGTCGTCAGCTACCAGCACATCTTCTGGTTCTACTCCCACCCGGCCGTCTACATCATGATGCTGCCGGGCTTCGGGATCATCAGCGAGGTCATCTCGACCAACTCGCGCAAGCCGATCTTCGGCTACCGGCTGATGGCGCTGGCACTGCTCGGGATCGTCGTACTCAGCTACTCAGTCTGGGCCCACCACATGTTCGTGGCAGGGATGTTCGAGTGGCTCCGCGTCCCGATGATGATCACGACGCTGCTGATCGCGGTCCCGACGGGCATCAAGATATTCAGCTGGATAGGCACGATGTTCAATTCCGTGCTGCACCTGAAGTCGACCGCGATGCTGTTCGCGATCGGGTTCATCGTGACCTTCACGATCGGCGGGATCTCGGGTGTGATGCTCGGGATGATCCCGATTGACATCCACGTCAGCGACACGTACTTCATCGTCGCCCACATCCACTTCGTGCTGTTCGGCGGCTCCGTCTTCACGATCTTCGCCGGGATCTACCACTGGTTCCCGAAGATGACGGGCCGGATGTACGACGAGAAGCTGGGCCGCGTCCACTTCTGGATGACGCTCGCTGGCATGCTCGGCACGTTCGTCCCGATGCACTGGATCGGGATGGAGGGGATGCCGCGTCGCGTCGCCGACTACTCCGCCGAGTTCGCCGAGTGGAACCTGATGATCACCGTGGCGTCGTTCTTCCTCGGGGCAGCCCAGCTGGTCTTCCTCTACAACATGATCGTCAGTTGGCGCTACGGCCCCAAGGCCGGCCCCAACCCGTGGCGCGCCAAGACCATCGAGTGGCAGGTCTCGTCGCCGCCGCCGATCTTCAACTTCGACGAGATCCCCCGCGTCGTAGGAGGCCCCTACGAGTTCGGCGTGCCCGGCGCCCGCCACGCGATCATGGCCGGCGAGAAGTCCGAAGTTAAGAAGCCCGAGCGCTCCGAGGTCGTGACGACATGAGCACCGACGCGCAGCGACCCGAAGACGAGCAGCGCTCCGAGGACCTCCCGCGCCCGGACGACGAGCCGACGGAGGAGGAGGCGGTGAACGAGGAGCCGTCCGCTCCCGCGCCAGAGGGCACGGGTGACGCAGGGGAGGAGCAGTCCGCCGAAGGCAAGACCGACCGCGCCGAGGGCGACTCGGCAGCGACCGCGAGCGAGGTCGAGGCGGATCTGGTCGAGGACGAGCCCTCGGACCTCGGCACTCCCTCCGAGCACGCATCCGAGGTCGTCGCACCGCCCGAGCCGAGCGGCCAGGGCGACCCGGACCCGACTCCCTCGCGCGAGGGCGTCGAGCGGGTCCTGATCTTCCTGAACGAGGTGGCCGGCGGCCGCAAGCTGCTCCAGGCCTGCCGCGAGTTGAAGGAGGACGGGGCGAACTACTTCGCCGTCGTCGCTCCGCAGAATCAGCCGCTGGTCGGCCAGCTGGTCGATGCCGACGAGCTTCGCGACGCCGCCCAGAGTCGCGTCGACGTGACGCTCGCCGTCCTCTCGGAGTTCGGGATCGAGGCCGAGGGCGCGGTGATGGACCGCGACGTCGCCCTTGCGCTCGACGACGCCACCCGCGCGACGAAGCCCGACTACGTGCTCCTTTCGGCGCTCTATGAGACGCGCTTCGGCCTGACCCGGAAGGACCTGGTGGAGTGGGCGAAGGCGAACCTCGACGCGACGGTCGAGCACATCGCCGTGCGCGTCGACGACGACGCCGTGCGCTGGGACGTGGTCCACACGCTCGTGGTCGCGACCAAGACCGTCAACAGTCCAGACCTGCTCCAGAACCTGAAGCAGCGCTCGCAGGACAAGCCCCACCGCTTCACGTTCATCTCGCCTCGCTCAGGTGAGGTCACGCGCGAGGAGGTGAGCCGGAGCCTGGCGGCCACCCTGGCCGAGCTCTACCGCGAAGAGGTCGACGCGACCGGCCAGCCGATGAGCCCCGACCCCCTGCACGCGATCCAGAACGCCATCGAGCACTACCGCCTCGACGAGATCGTGATCTCGACCCTCGCCGGCGAGCAGTCCGCATGGCTCGAGGAGGGCCTGATCGACCAGGTCAAGGAGCTCACCAGCCTCCCGGTCGAGCACGTCGAGTCCGGTGCCGCGCAACCCGTAGCCGGAGGGGTTTCCTGATGGAGAGCGCTTCAGTCGCCCATCATCACGGCCCGCCCGAGGCCAACCAGAGCTCCAGGATCGACCGCCAGACGCTCGGCATCCTGCTCTTCATCGTCTCGGAGATCATGCTCTTCGGGGCGTTCTTCGCCTCGTACTTCTTCATCCGTGTCGTCGCCAACGAAGGGCAGCCGTGGCCGCCCGAGCCGTTCGAGCTGCCGGTCACAGTCGCCGGCATGAACACCGCGATCCTGGTCTCGTCGAGCTTCACGATGCATTGGGCGCTCGAGTCGGTCCGGGCCGGCAACCGCCGCGGCATGCAGATGGGCCTCGTGACCACGCTGATGCTCGGCGCGACGTTCCTCTTCATCCAGATGAACGAGTACGTCCACATCGGCTTCAGCGCCCGCGACGACGCGTTCGGCTCGATCTTCTACGGCCTCACGGGCCTGCACGGCGCCCACGTCTTCGTCGGGCTCTGCCTGCTCTCGGTCGCGACGATCCGCTCGTTCAAGGGCCATTTCGGGCCCAAGGCCGAGGACCACCTGGGCGTCGAGGTGCCCGGCATCTACTGGCACTTCGTCGACGTGATGTGGATCATCGTCTTCACGGCCGTCTACATCATCTAGCTGCCTGCGGGCCGCCGTGGCTGACGAGCGCCCCCCGCGCAACCCCTTCCGCAACGAGGCGGACGCCTTCCGCGTCCTGATGATGTTCGTGGTGGCCGGCGCCATCGTGGTGGCGGTCACGCTGCTCACGAGCCCGGGCGTCGGCCTCGCCCTGGCGCTCGTCCTCTTGGCCGTCGGGCTGTGGCGGGCGGTGGGTCTGATCCAAACGTGGCGCCGCGAGGGCTCAGCGCCGCGCGGCCCCGGCGAGCAGGGCTGAGCTCACCGGCGCTTCTGAGGTCGGGCTAGTTGCCGGAGCTCGGGACGCCGGAGCCCGGGGCGCCTGCGCCTGCAGGCTGGCCACCCGCCTGGTTCAGCAGGTACTGGGCGAGGGCCTGGAGCTGCTCGGGCGTGAGGGTCTCGCCGTAGTTGGCGGGCATCACGCCGGGGTCGAAGCCCGCAGAGATGATCGCCTCCGGATCGCTGATCGACTCCGAGATCTGGGCGGCCGTCTGGCCGGGAAGGACGTCGTCGAGGCTGGGGCCGATGTTGCCGGTCGTGCCCGCCGCGCTGAGCGCGTGACACCCGCCGCAGTTGGTTGCGAAGTACTCGGAGGCGATGAACTCGGGCGCCTCGATGCCCTCGACGCCGGCGACACTGGCCACGTAGGCGGCGACGGCCTCGGCGTCCTCGCCCTCGACGAGGTTGGCAGGCATGTAGACGGCGGTGTTTTCGGGGCTCGCCGGCCGTGGGTTTGAGATCTGTGACTGCACGACGCCCTCGATCGTGTCCTGGTCCATCCCCACCGCGCGCGAGGCGGCGAACGCCTGGTCGAGGTCGGGGCCGATGTCGGCGTTGGTCCCGGCGCCGGTCAGCGCGTGGCAGCTGCCGCACTTCTGCGTGAACAGCTGTTCGCCGCGGTCCGTGTCGGCGCCCTCCTGCAGGTCGCATCCGGTGACTGCGCCCAGGGAAGCGATCACGACGGCCCCCCCGCAGAGGGCCTTGATCCTGCTTCGGGTGATCCCGTCGAGGCGCATTGCGAGGCGAATCCTATATGGCCGGGTGGATCGGCCCACGCACGCTTCGCCTCCGTGTCAGGCGTCGGATAGGCTTTGAGCCGAAAGTCACTAGCGCCCGCGGAGACCGCGGCGGAAAGGAGCGCGATGGAGGTTCGGGACGGTATGTCGAGCGTGGTCCTGGCGCTGGGGCCCGACCATACGCTGCGCCAGGCGTCGGCGAAGATGACCGAGAAGGGAACGGGCGCTGCCCTGGTGTTCGACGACGAGTCGCCGGCGCCGAGGATCATCACCGAGCGCGACGTCCTGAACGCCGTCGGCAACGGTGTGGATCCCGACGAGGCCAAGGTCGCCGACCACATGAGCGACAGCGTCATCTCGGCCCCGCCAGACTGGAGCCTCGAGCGCGCCGCTCAGGAGATGGTGAAGATCGGCATCCGCCACCTGGTCGTCGTCGAGAACGGCGAGCTTGCGGGAGTGCTCTCGATGCGCGACATCGTTCGCTGCTGGACGCAGGTGGGGGCAACCAGTTCGATGACTCCTCCGTAGCGGAGGACGGCTTCGCCATTTGCGCGCATCTCCTCGGGCTTCGCCCTGCGGGGATACGCGGTTGCGACGCGGGCGTGAGGGCTGCTGAGGCTCCGCGTGGGAGACCGGACCTATTCGCGGCCCGAGAGCGGGATCGGCGCCGTGTCCGTGTGCTGCTCGACCGGCATCCGGCCGATGTCCTCGCGGTTGCCCCGCAGCCAACCGGCGATGCCGAAGATGAGCACGAACGCGGCCCCGACGGCGTAGGGCCACCAGCCGTAGAGGCCGATGAGCACGCCGGCGATGCCGACGGCGACCAGCACGGGGCCCCACGAGGATTCGCTGAGGTAGAGGCGCTCGGTCGGGCTGGGGGGCTGGCTCACGGGTCTCCGGCTACTGGATGTAGAGGACCGTCACGTAGAAGGCGAGCCCGAAGACGACCAGCGCGATCGCTCCGACCTTGAGGCCGGAGGTGATGTTGCCGCGGGCTCGGGTGCGGTCCATAGGCGGGAAGCCTATCTAGAGTGCTCGGTCGACCGCCATCGCCACGAAGAGCAGCGCGAGGTAGGCGAGCGAGCTGAGGTAGAGGCGCCGGGCGGCGGGGCGCGAGGGGTTCCTGAGGAGCATCGCGGCGAGCGCGATGAAGCCCAGGCCGAGCGCCACGGCGCAGGCCAGGTAGAAGCCTCCGAGCAGCCCGGTGAGGACCGGTCCGATGCTGACCGCGACCAGAAGCGCGGAGTAGCCGAGGATCTGGTGGCGCGTCGCCCGCTCGCCGCGAACCACGGGCAGCATCGGCACGCCCGTCTTCGCGTAGTCGTCGGCGATCAGCAGCGACAGCGCCCAGAAGTGCGGCGGGGTCCAGAAGAAGACGATCGCGAAGGGCCACAGCGCCTGGGCCGAGAGCGCTCCGGTTGCCGCGGCCCAGCCGACCAGCGGCGGGATCGCCCCCGCGGCGCCGCCCAGGACGATGTTCTGGGGGGTGCGCGGCTTGAGCCAGAGCGTGTAGACGAAGACGTAGCCGAGCAGCCCCGCCGCCGCCAGCGCAGCCGACAGCGGGTTGACGGTCAGCGCGAGCTGGACGATGGCGGCGACGCCGAGCGCGACGCCGAAGGCAAGGCCCCGCGCGGGGCTGATGCGGCCGCTGGCGATCGGGCGCTGGTTGGTGCGCTCCACGCGGGCGTCGCGCTCGCGCTCGATGTAGTGGTTGATGGCCCCGGCGCCGCCCGCGGCCAGGTAGCCGCCGAGCATCGTCCAGAGGATCGTCGAGAGCGCCGGGCCGGCGGGGTCGGCGACGAACATCGTCGCGAGGGTCGTCAGCAGCAGCAGCGAGATTATCCGCGGCTTGGTGAGCTCGACGTAGTCCTTCGCGGTCGCCATCGCCGTCTGTCCGCCGCCTTCGTGGGCGCTCCCCGAGGAGCCGTTCGCCGAGGTGCGGTGGCGCCCGTTGCCCCGCCCGTTCCCGGGCACTCCGGGTGCGACTTCGATGCCGGGCGCGGGGGTGCTGGTGCGCTTGGTCTGCACGCCCATCAGGTCGCCGCCGCCTGTGCCGTGGCCTTGGGGGCTCGCTCGCCGGCTCGCTCGGGTGCGGGCGCCAGAGCGAACCTGTAGGAGAGCACGAGCAGCGTCCCCCAGAGCACCGTCGCGGTCATCAGGTGGGCGACGATCAGGGTCGCGTGCTCGCCCAGCCACACGTTCAGCGCGCCCAGCAGGACCTGTGAGAACAGGAGCAGGGCGGCGATCCACAGAAGGCGGGAGCGCACCCCGCGGCGGAAGGCGACGATGAGGAGCAGGAGGATGGCCGCGGTGGCCGCGTACACGAAGACCCGGTGCGTGAGCTGGATGTCGGAGAGGCGGCTCTCGCCGAAGGGCAGGACGCGGCCGTCGAGACAGGTGGGGAAAGCCTCGCCACAGGCCGTGTGCGCGCCGGCGATGTTGACGCCCTGGCCGTTCACCCCCTCCTCCTCTGTGCCCGCGACGTAGCCGCCGGCGACGATCGCGCAGAGCAGCAGGCCGGCGGCGACGGCGGCGAGAGGCTTCAGGCCGCGCACGGGGCCCGACGACGGGGTGATGTGCGGCTCCTCTGCGGAGGATGGGTCGAGGGCCGCGATCTCCACGCGGGCGCGCAGCGAGATCCACAGCAGCAGGCCGATCAGGATCATCGCCAGCCCCAGGTGGGCGGCTACCAACTCCTCGGCCAGGCTCTTTTCGACCGTCAGGCCGCCGAGGCCCGCCTGCACGAGGACCAGGACGCCGGCGGCGACGCTCAGGCGCCAGGGCCAGCGCAGGCCGGGGCCGTCCGGGGAGCGGAGCTTCCGGTAGGCGATCCACGCGAGCGCGACGATCAGGCCCGTGACGATCGCGGCCATCACGCGGTGTGAGAACTCGATGATCACCTCGGTGTCGTTGAAGAACGGGACCGCGGAGCCGTTGCAGAGCGGCCAGCCCTCGGTGCCGCTGCCGCCGGGCCCGCAGCCGAGGCCGGACTCGCTGACGCGGACGATCCCGCCCAGGAGGATGAGGGCGAAGGTCGCGAAAACGGTCAGGTCTGCAAGGCGGCGAAACCGACGGAGCTCATCGCCGCCGCCGCCGGCACGAGGGCCTTCCATGCGGCTCAGGCTACCGGCTCGCCGCTTTCGGGCTCGTCAACTGTGTCCGCCTCCGCAGAGCTTCGGCGGACGGCGCGATCCGGGGTTTCGGCGGCCCGCGGGGAGGCCCTGCGATCCCGAATCGCGTCGCGGATGTCGCGCATGGGCTCGGCGCTGCGGACGTCGGGGACGACGTCGAAGTTGTGGGGCGGGGGAGGCGAGAGGGCGAGCCATTCGAGGCTCTCGCCGCGCCACGGATCGTGACCCGCGCGGGCGCCCGAGGTGGTGCTGGCGTAGAGGTTCACGAGGGTCAGGATGATGCCGGCCGCGAGAACGAGCGAGCCGAGCGAGGAGATCAGGTTGAGCACGCCGAGGTTGCCGGTGTCGAAGTACTTGTAGACGTCCACCGGCTGGCCCTCGAGTCCCGCGAGGAACATGGGAAGGAACGTGACGTGGGCGCCGAGCAGGATCAGGGCAAACGAGGCCCTGCCCAGCGACTCGCCCATCGTGCGCCCCGTGATCTTCGGGAACCAGTGATAGAGGGCCGCGAACCCGCCGAGCACGGCGCCGCCCACGAACACGTAGCCGCTCGCCGCCGTGGCGTCCGTTGTGTCGGCGAGGAGCCAGTTGACCGGGACGACCGCGTGCAGCAGCTCGGCGAGCAGGCCGACCGACAGGGTCGAGATCGCGCCGAGGGCGAACAGCATCGGCGCGCGCATCTCGATCGAGCCGAAGGCGAGGGTGCCGAGCCAGTTCGCGAACAGGATCCCGAGCGGCACGATCAAGAGCAGCGCCGCCGCCATGGCCATGTAGAGGAACCCGACCGGGATCGACGCGGTGAACATGTTCTGCATCCAGGCCAGCATCCCAAGAGCCGCGATCGCGACCAGCGACGCGGCGACGGCGCCGCGCGAGGGCAGCGGCTTCCGCGAGAAGGTCGGGAGGATCTCGGAGATCGCCCCGGCGGCGGGAATGATGAAGAGCAGGTAACAGCCCGTGAAGAAGAGCCAGCTCAGGTGCTGGTAGTAGGTGGGGGCGCCGCTCTCTTGGGGGTCGAAGAAGACTCCGTTGAAGTGGCGGTCGATGAACAGCATCGTCAGCGCCGCGAGCATCGCCGGGCCGGCGACCACCATCACCCAGCTCGAGACCGACGCCGAGAAGCTGAACATCGGCAGCCGCCTCCAGGCGAGGCCCGGCGCGCGCATCTTCGAGATCGTCACGATCAGGTTGACCGCCTGCAAGGTGAACGCCAACGCCGAGAGCCCGACCGCCGTGATCCAGACGTCGACGCCGTTGTTGTCGAGGAACGCCGTGTCCGAGAGCGGGGGCAGGGCGTTGAACCCGGCCTCGGGCGGCGTGTAGACGAAGCTGACATAGAGCGTGGCGCCGCCAAGGATGTAGAGCCAGGCCGAAAGCTGCGCGAGCTTGGGGAAGGCGAGCGACCGCGCGCCGATCTGGAGCGGGACGATGTAGGTGAAGAGCCCGATGGCGAGCGGCACCGCGAAGAGGACCACGAGGCTCGCGCTCATCACGGAGAGCAGCCGGTTGAAGGTCACGGGCTCGATCATCGTGTTCTCGGGGACCGCGAGCTGAAGCCTGATCAGGAGGAACTGAAGCAGCCCCAGCGCGAGGAAGGAGAGGGCGGCGCCGACGTAGAGCCGCCCGACGTCCTTGTGGTCCGAGCTGGTCGCCATCTCGATCCACCCGGGGCGCTCCTGCGGCAGGGAGTCGCTGACGAGTTCGGGGCGCTGCGACGTGGAGATGCCGTTCGTGCTCACGGGCTCTCCTCGTTCGAGCCCTCAGGCGTCGCGTTCGCCGCGTCCGCCTCGACCTCGGCCTGGACGAACTCCTGGGCCTCCTGGATGTCCGTCGCCTGCTGCTCGAGCCACGCCTCGTAGTCCTCGACGCTCAGCGCGACGACCTTGGTCCGCATCGCGGCGCCCGAGGCGCCGGCGAACTGGTAGGTGGCGCCGTCGAACTCGCCGGTCTCGTCGGCCTTGAACCATGTCCCGTTGGACTGGTCGGGGACGGCGTCGAACTTGCCGCCCAGCCCCGGCACCCACCAGCGGTGGACGACGTCGGTCGAGCCGAGGTTCACGACGATTGCCGTGTCTACGGGGACGACGAGCTCGTAGTAGGAGAAGGTCCCGTCCGGGTACTCGTAGCGCCACAGCCACTGCTGGCCGGTCGCCTGGATCTGGAGCGGCTCCACATCGCCCGAGGGGAGGGCGATGTCGCGCTGCGCGGTGCGGCTCGAGGCCGCCTGCAGGCCCTCGGAGCCGGACGCCTCGACGTCGCTCGCGTTCTCGGTCACGACGACGCCCGCGATGAAGATGATCACGGCGAGGGTCGCGAGCATCCCGCCGAGGAGGAACGTCGCGCGTGGACGGGTGTGGATGCGGCGGGGGTCGGTGCCGCGTCGGGCGCGAAAGCGCATCGCGAGCGCGATGAGCGCACCGTTGATGAGGAGGAAGAGCAGGCCGGTCAGCGCGAGGAGCACCCAGTACAGGGCGTTCATGTCCTCCGCGTTCGGCGAGTGGGCGGTCTCGGGGCCAAGCAAGGCGGCGCCAGTCTATTACGCGGTCCCCGTGAACCGTCGCGTGAGCGCCTGCCGGCAGGGCGCCGGCGCGTACTGGCCGGGCAGCCAGTTTCGTGGAAGAATCAAGCCCGTGCCGAACCAGGGGACCGCAAGCGATGCGATGCGCCGGATGGCTTCGGGCGACCCGGAGCTGGCGGCGCGGATGATCCTGCACTCGATGCCCGCGGCGGCGGCGGCGCTGCCGGAGGGACTCAGCTACCGGCTCGAGCTCGACGGGCTCGGCGCCTGGCGCGTGATCGCGCGCGGCGACCGCGCCGAGGTGATCGAAACCCCCACGGGCGGCGAGCTGAACGGCGACGCCTTCGCGATCGAGACCGACCCGGCGACGCTCGCGCGGCTCGCCGGCGGGGCCAGCCCGCTCCCGGCGCTGGCCAGCCGCCGGCTTCGGCTCCGCGGCAAGCGCCGCAAGGCGCTGGCACTGCGCCGGCTCTCGGACGAGGCGGGCCCCCGTGATCTGGCCAAGCTCGGCATCGCGGTCGACCCCGACCTGCTCTTCCGCGCCCTCCCGTACGCGATCGAGCCGGAGTGGACGGCCGGGCAGCGCTTCAAGATCGGCTACGACGTCGTCGGCGAGGGCGGCGGCTCTTGGACCATCGTCGTCGACGACGGCACGGTGGAGACCAGCGGCGGACTGGATCCCGAAGCCGACGCCGTGGTCCGCCTGCGCTACGCGCACTGGCTGCAGTTGCTCTCGGGTGAGCTCAAGCCGACCGATGCGCTTCGCCTCGGCAAGACCGAGATCGAAGGCCGTATCGCCCCGGTCACGCTGCTCGGCCGGTGCATGGACCGGGCGGCGGGCGTGGACGGGCCCGAGCTGGAGCGGGAGGTGGCGCAGGACGCGGTCCAGCGGCGCCGGGCCGGCACCTGGGGCTCGGCGGTGGAGGGGAACGGGAGGCCCGCGGGCGGCCTGATGGACTACGAGCAGCTCTACGCCCTGTGGGAGCGCCAGAACTGGCGCGCCTCCGAGCTCGACTTCAGCGTCGACAAGCGCCAATGGCTGACGAGCCCGCGCGAGTCCCAACTCGACACGATCCACAGTTTCGGCAGCTTCTACGTGGGCGAGGAGCGCGTCACAGCGGACCTCGCCCCGTTCCTGCTCGCGGCGCCGAGCGGCGAGATCGAGGCCTTCCTGGCGACCCAGCTCGTCGACGAGATGCGCCACGCGGTCTTCTTCGACCGCTTCATGGCGGAGGTGATGGCACTCGACGGGGACGACCTGCGGGCCCGGCTGCGCGAGGTCGAGAGCACGATGCTCGGCGCCTGGCGATTCCTGTTCGACGACAGCCTTCGCGACATCGCCGACCGCATCAAGGCGAAGCCCGACGACCTCGAGCTGTTCGTCCAGGGGATCGTGACCTACCACATGGTCACCGAGGGGGTCCTGGCGATGCCCGGCCAGCGGGTCCTGATCCAGTACACCGACGACCACGATCTCTACCCGGGCTTCAACAGGGGCTTCCGCCTGGTCGAGCAGGACGAGCACCGCCATATCGCCTTCGGCGTGCGTTTCCTGAAGGACGTCTGCGAGGACCGGCCCGAGATGAAGAAGGTGGTCCTCGATCGCCTCTGCGAGCTGCTCCCGCGGGCCGCCGAGGTCTTCTGCCCGCCGCAGGACGACGACCCGGCGGACTTCGTCTCCTATGGCACCACCTCGGCCCAGATCTACGGCTTCGCCTACCAGGCCCTGAACCGCCGGATGAAGATGATCGGAATCGAGATCCCGGGCCCCGAGGTCCTGATGCCGGGCCCGGTGGACTTCACCGGCATCGAGGAGCGGCACTACCTGGCTTCGTCCAGCGCCTGAGCCGGGGGCGTCCCGGCGGTTTGGGCTCACTTTTGGTCGGTCAGGCCGCTTGGGCTCAGTTTTGGTCGCATAGCGACCAAAAACGACCCCAACCCGCGGTCTCCGCTCACGTTCCGCCCAGCGCCGCCGCCAGCGCCGAGACCACCTCGTCGGCCCGCCCCTCACCTGCGCCCACGTGAACCGCAACGGCCTGAAGCCCCGGGCGTGCAGCCACGCGTCTCGGCTGTAGTCGCGCTCCCGGGCAGAAGCCCGCTCGTGTGCGCTGCGCCCGTCTGTCTCGACGGCGACCCGCTGCGCCTTCCAGAGGAAGTCGATCTCGTACGGGCCCAGTCGCGAGTTGACCTGGGGCTCTGGGAACCCGGACTTCCTGACCAGGAGAAGGAAGGACTCCTCGAGCGTGTTCTTCGTACGTGTCGACCCGGGCTCGTGCCGGGCCAGGACAGCCAGGAGCCTGGCCCTGGCCCGACGGCGCCTCGAGTGCCGCAGCCTCTTCACCAGGTTCGATCGGTCCAGGAGCCCCAGGTACTCGGCCTCGTCGAGCATTCGCTCCAGGGGCCGTTGGGCCAGCACCGACGCACAGTCACCACCCTGGGCCTGTGGAGTCGGATCCCGGGCCGCGTGCGCTTGTTGCGCCGGCGCACCGTCACGTCGATCACGACCGGATCGACCGGACGCAGCTTCCAGAGCGCCGCGGCCGAGAGATGGCTCAGTGCAGCGCCTGGTCCGCCGCCGCATGCGAGCACGGCGGCCGACCAGCGGCACTCCCGTGTCGGCGGAGCACCGCCGACGGAGTACACGCCCTGGTGAAGGCGAATCAGCCGCCCGCCAGCCAGCCGCCTCGTGATCGCCTCCGGGCTGAGGCCTAGCTCGAGCAGGTCGGACCTCGCCACCGCGTGCTGCTCGATCGCCAGCTTGTTGATCCGGCGCTCCAGGTCACCTGGGCTCGCTTTCGGTCGCATTGCGACCACAAGCGAGCCCAACCCGCGATTCTCCCCCCGGGGCAATAGGGTCCCGGGCGCGATGAACGTCCGCGAGGCCGCATTTGACCTCTTCAGGGAACACCGAATGACCACGATCTTCGGGAACCCGGGGTCGACGGAGTTGCCGATGCTCGCCGAGTTCCCTGAGGACTTCCGGTACGTGCTCGGGTTGCAGGAGGCCGTCGTCGTCGGGATGGCCGACGGGTTCGCCCAGGCGTCTGGCCGGGCCACCCACGTCAACCTGCATACGGCGCCCGGGGTCGGGAACGCGATGGGGGCGATCTTCAACGCCCAGGCCAACAAGTCGCCGCTGCTCGTCACGGCCGGGCAGCAGGTGCGCGCGCAGGTGACGATGAACGCGAACCTGACCAACCGCGATGCCACCCGCGTGGTGCACCCGTTCGTGAAGTGGAGCTACGAGCCGGCCCGGGCCGAGGACGTGCCGTTGGCACTGGGTCATGGGATCCACGTGGCCTCGACCGCCCCGCGCGGGCCCGCCTTCGTCTCCTTGCCGATGGACGACTGGAACGTGGGGGTCGATGAGGCCGAGGTGGGCCACGCGATCGAGCGGTCGGTGAGCTCTCGCTCGGGCGCAGACCCCGCGTCGGTGGAGGCGATCGCGAAGCGGATCGCCGCGGCGAAGAATCCCGTGTTGGTGGTGGGCCCCGATGTCGACGCCAGCGGAGGCTGGGACGACGCGGTCGCGCTGGCCGAACGCCAGAAGCTGCCCGTCTTCGCCTCGCCCGCGCCGGGCGGCGGGCGGATCGGCTTTCCCGAGGGCCATCCCCTCTTCCAGGGGGTGCTGCCCCCCGCGATCGGCCCGGTCGCCGAGACGCTGAAGGGACGCGACCTGATCGTCGTCGTCGGCTCGTCTGTCTTCCCCTACTACCCCTACATACCGGGCCCGCTGTTGCCGGAGGGCGCCGAGCTGGTCGCGATCACCTCCGACCCGGATGAAGCTGCGCGTGCTCCCATGGGCGATGCGATCGTCGCCGACGTCGCGCTGACCCTGAAGGCGCTGGTCGCCGAGGTCCCCGAGGGCGATCGTGCCGAGCCCGATCCGCTGCCCGATCCCGGGGCGGGGGAGGAGATGGACCCGATCAGCCCGACGATGGCCAACCACACTCTGGCCGGCGTGTTGCCCGAGGACGCGATCGTCGTGCTCGAGGCGCCATCGGCGACCTTGTCGGTCCGCAACCAGCTGCGCATCTCGAAGCCCGGCAGCTACTTCTTCGGCGCCGGCGGCGGGCTCGGGTTCGGGCTCTCCGCTGCGATCGGGGTGCAGCTCGCCCAGCCCGACCGGCCGGTGGTCTGCATCCTGGGCGAGGGCTCGGCCCAGTACGCGATCACGGGCTTCTGGACGGCCGCCGCCTACGACGTGCCGGTCACGTTCCTGGTCCTGCGAAACGAGGAGTACGCGATCCTCAAGTGGTTCGCGGGAATCGAGGAAGTCCAGGGCGCCCCCGGCCTCGACCTTCCCGCGGTCAACACCTCCGAGGTCGCGAAGGGCTACGGCGTGCCGGCAGAGCGAGTCTCGGGCGCCGACGAGCTCGAGGCCTCGCTGAAGAAGTCCTTCGGCTCCGACGGGCCCAGCCTCGTCGAGGTGCCGGTGCAACCCGGGATGGCCCTCTTCTGATGGGGAGTTGCTGACGGTGGAGCTCTTGGCTCCCGACATCGGGCGGATCGCGCCCGAGACGGCCGAGCCCGCCCCCGACAGAGCGCCGGACGAGTTGGCGACGGGGACGCCCGAGCCCCTCCGCTCGGACCTGGTCTCGCTGCTCGGCGCCGACCGGGTGCTTACGCGTGTGATCGACATCGTCAGCTACGCCTCCGACGCGAGCCCGTACCGCCTGTTCCCGAAGGCGGTCGTGATGGCACACGACGCGGAGGACGTCTCGAAGACCTTCGCGTTCGGGCGCGAGCGGGGGGTCCCGGTCACGCTGCGCGCCGGGGGGACCAGTCTCAACGGACAGGGACAGAGCGACGGGATCATCGTCGACGTCCGCCGCCACTGGAGCGGGGTGGAGGTCGAGGATGGCGGGGCGCGCGCCCGGGTCGGGCCGGGAACCGTCCTGGGCTACGCGAACCGGGTCCTCGCCGCGTACGGCCGCAAGCTGGGCCCCGATCCCGCCAGCACCGACATCGCCTGCGTCGGGGGAGTGGTCGCCAACAACTCGGGCGGGATGCGCTGCGGCGTCACTGCGGACTCGTACAGCACGGTCGCCGAGATGACCTTCATCCTGCCCTCCGGAACGACGATCGACACCGGAGCGCCCGGCGCCGAAGAGGCATTCGCCGCCGCCGAGCCGGAGCTGGCGAAGGGCCTGACCGCGATCCGCGACGAGATCCGGGCCGACGCCGAGCTGCCGGAGCGCATCAGGCGCAAGTTCGAGATCAAGAACACGACCGGGTACAGGCTCTGCGCCTTCCTGGACGCCGACACTCCGCTGCAGATCTTCCGGCGCCTCCTGGTCGGATCCGAGGGCACTCTCGCGTTCACCGCGGAGGTCGTCTTCGACACGGTGCCGCTGTTGCCGCAGACGACGACCAGCTGGGTCCACTTCGAGAGCATCGACGCGGCCTGCGAGCCGGTCCCGGACCTGGTGGCGGCCGGCGCCAGCGCCGTCGAGATGATGGTCGCGCCGGCTCTGATGGTGGCGGCGAATTCGATCAAGGGCGCGCCGCAGCACTGGCTCGAGCTGCCGCCCACTTCGGCGGCGCTGCTGATCGAGTTCCGCTCCGACGACGCCGAGGACCTGCCCGCGATGGAGGCGAAGGCCGAGGAGGTGCTCGCTTCGCGCCAGACGATCCGGGGCCCGGAGTTCACCCACGACGCCGAGACAGTCGAGCTCAACTGGCGCGTCCGTGAGGGCCTCCACGGGCTGATCGGGCGGCTGCGCCCGCCGGGAACCGCGCTGATCATCGAGGACGTCTGCGTTCCTCCGGCCCGGATCGCCGAGTCGGCGGCCGACATCCAGGCGCTGCTGGGCGAGCACGGCTTCCTCACCGGGGTCGCGGGCCACACCTCTGCGGGGAACCTGCACTTCATGCTGACGCCGGACTTCGCCAAGCCCGAGGACCTCGAGCGATACGAGGGGTTCATGTCGAAGCTCGTCGAGCTGATCTGCGACAAATACGACGGTTCGCTGAAGGCCGAGCACGGCACGGGGGTGAACATGGCTCCCTACGTTCAAAGAGAATGGGGGGAGGTGGCGACCGAGCTGATGTGGCGGGTCAAGGAGCTCGCCGACCCCGACGCGGTGCTCTCGCCGGGCGTCGTCCTGAACCGCGACGCCGGCGCGCACCTGCAGAACCTGAAGACCACGCCGCCGATCGAGGAGGTGGCGACCAACTGCGTCGAGTGCGGGTTCTGCGAGCCGGCATGCCCCAGCCGCCACCTGACCACGACCCCGCGCCAGCGCATCGTCATCCGCCGCGAGATGGCGCGCCAGCACAAGGGCTCACCGGTCCAGGCCGCGCTGCTGGAGCAGTACCGCTACGAGGGGATCGAGACCTGCGCCGCCGACGGCACCTGCGCCCTCGCCTGCCCCCTCGGGATCGACACCGGGGCGATGGTCAAGGGCTTCCGCGAGGCGATGCACGACGAGAAGGCGGAGAAGAGGGGGGAGCGCCTCGCCGGCCGCTGGGGGCGGGTCGAGCGCGCCGCGCGCACCTCGCTTCGGGTCGGAGGCCCGATGAGAGGCGGGCCCTTCCGCGCGGGCGCCGCGCTGCTGCGCACCGCGATCAGCGACGAGCTGATCCCGAGCTGGCCCGCGAACATGCCGCGCGCGGCGGGCGAGCTGCCCGCCACGAGCCGCGACGGCGCGGTCGCCGTCTACATGCCCGCCTGCGTCAACCGGATCTTCGGCAGGGCACGCGGCGGCGACGGGGACGGCTTGGAGCTGCCCGACGCGATGGTCGCGCTGTCGGCGCGGGCAGGGCTGCCCGTCTGGATCCCCGACGACGTCGCCGGCTCGTGCTGCGCGGTTCCGTGGTCGTCGAAGGGCCTGGTGCGCGGCCACGCCGCGAAGGCGAACGAGACCATCGAGGGGCTCTGGCGCTGGAGCGGAGAGGGAGCGCTGCCGATCGTGATCGACGCCAGCTCGTGCTCGCTGGGCCTGGGCGCCGAGGTGGTCCCGGCGCTGAGCGAGGAGAACTCCGAGCGCCACTCGCAGCTCGAAATCCTCGACTCGATCGCTTGGGCGCACGACCGGCTGCTCCCGGAGCTCGAGGTCACCGGCCGCATGCGCTCCGTTGCCATTCACCCGGCCTGCTCGACGCGCCACCTCGGGCTGGCCGGCGAGCTGACGGCGCTCGGAGCGGCGATGGCCCACGAGGCGGTCACCCCGATCTCGACGACCTGCTGCGGCTTCGCCGGAGACCGAGGCATGCTCCACCCAGAGCTGACGAGATCGGCCACCGCCGACGAAGCTGCCGAGCTGGAGGGCACGAACCACGACGCCCACATCTGCAGCAACCGAACCTGCGAGATCGGCCTCCAGCAGGGAACCGGCAAGCCCTATGAATCGTTCCTGATCGCGCTGGAGCGGGCGACTCGCCCCAGTGTCGGGGTCTAACGCGCCGGCTGGGCGGCGCGGAGCCACTCGCCGCTGCGAGCGACGCCCTCTTCCAACCCGACCGCGGGCTCCCATCCGAGCTCGTCCCGGGCCCGCCTGTTCGACGCCGTGCCCCGGCGGTCGGTCAGGGTGACGCCGTGGCGGCCGAATACAGGGGCCCTGCCACGCAGCCGGGCGACGGCTTCGGTGCCGGCGCCGACCGCGTGCAGCAGCGCCTTCGGCAGCTTTCGGGGCGGCGACGCACCCGGGACCTGGGCCGCGAGCAGCTCGAAGTAGCGATCGAAGGAGACCGGGCTCCCGTCCCAGACCGTGTAGGCCCGGCCCGGGTCGCCCTTGCGTATCGCGGCCACTATCCCCGCGACCAGGTCGTCTATATAGGCGGGCAGCATCGTCCCGTCGCCCTTGCCCGGCAGCGCGAGATGCCCTTGGCGCATCAGCTCGGCCGGGCGCACCGTCCAGGGGACCGACCCCGGGCCGTAGACGTCGCCTGGGCGGACGATCACCGCCCCCCGGCGGCCCGCGAGGCGGTCGGATGCGCTCTTGGTGTCGATGTAGGGGATGCCGACCGCGCGCCGCGTCGCGGACTCGTCCTGGTCGCGCTCATCGGCGTAGCCGTAGACGACGACCGAGCTGATGTGCAGGACCCGCTCGGCTCCCACCGCCTCGGCGGCGTCGAGCACGTTGGCGGTGCCGCGGACGTTGACCTCGATGAAGTCGCGCATCGGCCCCCACTCGCGCACAAATGCGGCCGCGTGGACGACCACGTCCGCCCCCTCGAGAGCCGCGCGGATCGCCGCCGGGTCGGCCACGTCGGCCACCCGCGGGGTGGCGCCGGCGTCGCAAATGCGCCGGTCCGATGCGGGGGAGACGTCGATTCCGACGACCTCCGATGCTTCGGCGTCGACGAGGGCGCGGCACACGGCGCCGCCGATGAACCCGCCGGCGCCGGTGACGGCAGCGGTGCGACCGGCGATCTCGACCTCACTTTGCGGCTGACCGCTCTCACCGGGCATCAGACGCCGACTTATACTCGCCCGCCGTCAGCCTCGGGGCGTCCTGATGAGCCGAGCACGATCCAAGAGCAAGTGGCGCCCGGTTGTGAAGGGGGCGGCCGCCGTCGCGTTGGCGGCGGCGTTCGCGACGCCGTTGCTGCGCAAGAGGCTGAATGTCCCCGCCGGGGCGACTGTGGCGGCGATGGCCGCCGGGCCGCCCGCGCTGGCTGTCTTGAAGCCGCGCACGCGGGCGAGGGACGCGGGCCTCTACTTCGTGCAGATGTGGGGCTTCCTCAACGCCAAGGACATGCCGACGGACGACCCGGTGGCGCTCCGCGAGCGCCTTCGCGTCGACTACCCGATTCGGGCCGACATGGCGATCGGGCGAGGGGAGCTCCCGAGCATGCGCCTTCAGCGCGCGCTCTCGGGAGTGCTGCCGGCGGGCAATCCGCTCGAGAGCACGCTCTCCTGGGTCCATTGGCTGTGGTTCTTCGAGCCGCACGTCTCGGTGGTCTGGATTCTCGCCCGCCACCCCGAGCTCTTCCCGAGCTCCGCGCGCCAGATGGCCGCCGTGTTCGATCTCGGATGCGCGGTATACGGCGCCGTGCCGACCGCGCCCCCGTGGTGGGCCTCCGAGCAGGGCAGAACCGATGGCCAGGAGGTGAGGCGAATCATGGTCGAGGTGGGCAAGAAGCGCTGGGGGAGGGCGTGGGAGCCGATGTACGGGTACCTGGGGGGCAACCCCTGGGCGGCGATGCCCTCGCTGCACTTCGGGGCCTCGCTGATGGCGGCGATCCTCCTGAGCGAGGCGGGGCCGGTGGAGGGCACCCTGGGGTGGGCCTACTGCGCGACCCTCGGGTTCGCGCTCGTCTATCTCGGCGAGCACTACGTCATTGACCTCATCGCGGGCGCGGCCCTGGTGCTGGCGGTGCGCAAGGGCGACCACGCGCTTGATCCGGTGGCCCAAGTGGTGAGCCGTGCCCTACAGCGGCTCGAGCGAATCGCGAACGACTAGTCGGTTTGCGACGATTGGGGGTGTGACCGAGGAGCGCACCGAGAGCGCTTCGGCGGCTGACGACGTGCAGGAGCGCGATCCTGACGCCCCACACGCGATGGCCGCCGCAACAGACGCGCCGGAAACCGTCGACAAAATGGTCGCCGACGCTGACCCGGCGTTCTTCGCGAACCCGCGCCGAATCGCACAGACCCTGGTGGCCGTGGTACTTCTCACGGTCGCGATCTACGTGCTTTTCCCGAAGGTCGTGGGCCTCGAGGGGTCGCTCGACAAGATCGGGGACGGCGACCCGATCTGGATCGGCATTGCGCTCCTCTTCAACGTCGCAGCCTTCGCGGCCTACGTCGCCCTGTTCCGTGGGGTCGTCGGCGAGAAGGCGATTCACCTCACCGTCAGCGAGAGCTACCAGATCACCATGGCCGGCCTGGCCGCGACCCGCCTGTTCTCGGCGGGCGGCGCCGGCGGCATATTGCTCACGTACTGGGCGCTGCGGAAGGCCGGGATGGAGCGCCGCCAATCAGCGGCGCGGATGGTCGCATTCCTGGTGCTTCTCTACTCGGTCTACCTGATCGCGCTGGTCGCCTTCGGGGTTCTCCTGCGCACCGGCGTCCTGCCGGGCGAGGCTCCGCTGAGCGTCACCCTGATCCCCGCGGCGATCGCCGGCGCCGCGATCATCCTGGTGCTGGCGCTGTCCTTCCTGCCCGACGACTTCGACCGGCGCATCGACCGCATGACCACCGGGCGCTTCGCCAAGGTCGCCCAGGCGGTTGCGACCGTGCCGGCGACTGTCGCCCAGGGCACGCGAAATGCGCTCACGTACATGCGCGACCCTTCCCAGGGCGGCCTGGCCTTGGCCGGCGCCCTCGGATTCTGGGGGGCCAACATCGGGATCCTGTGGGCGAGCTTCCAGGCCTTCGACGTCTCTGTGCCGTTCGGGGTGATCGTGATGGGCTTTTTCGTCGGCATGGTCGCCAACCTTTTCCCGCTGGCCCCGGGGGGTGTGGGGGCGGTCGACGCCGGCATGATCGGCGCATTCGTCGTCTTCGGGCTGCCGCAGGACGAGGTCTTCGTGGCGGTGTTGGCCTACAGGGTGATCGCGTTCTGGGTGCCGATCCCGCCCGGGATCGTCGCTTTCGTCCAACTGCGGAACACCGTCCAGCGCTGGGAGTCGGAGGGCCGCGAGAAGCCCGACGAGGCGCCCGAGGTGGACACCGGGGAGATCCCCGTCGACGAGGAGATTCACCCCGCGGCCGGCGCCGCTACTATAGAAAATGAAGTGAAGCCCGAGACGGAGACCTGATGAGCGACGAGCGAGTTGAAGACATCATCATCGTCGGCGGCGGACCCGCCGGCTATACGGCCGCCCTGTACGCGGCCCGCGCCGAGCTCAAGCCTCTCGTGATCGAGGGCTTCCTGTGGGGCGGCCAGCTGCAGAACACCACCGACGTCGAGAACTACCCGGGCTACCCCGACGGGATCATGGGCCCGGAGATGATGCAGCAGTTCCGCGCGCAGGCCGAGCGCTTCGGGACTCGCTTCGTCACCGACGACGTCACCGAGTTGAAGCTGACCGACGGCGAGGTCCACGAGGTTGTGGTCGGCAAGGAGACCCACCGCACGCGTTCGGTCGTCCTCTCGATGGGCGCCGAGCCCAAGCGCCTCGGCATCCCCGGCGAGATGGACCTCCAGGGCCGCGGCGTCTCCACCTGCGGCGTCTGCGACGGCGCTTTCTTCAAGGGCCAGGAGGTTGCGGTCATCGGCGGCGGCGACTCTGCGATGGAGGACTCGATCTTCATCTCCAAGTTCGCCAGCAAGCTCTCCGTCATCCATCGTCGCGACGAGTTCCGCGCCTCGAAGATCATGGAGCAGCGCGCGCGCGACAAGGACAACATCGAGTTCCTCACTCCGTACGTCCCCGAGGAGTTCGTCCCCGGCGAGGACGGCAAGATCGGCCACGTCAAGCTCAAGCACGCCGAGACGGGCGAGACCAAGGACCTCGCCGTGGGCGGCGCCTTCGTGGCGATCGGCCACAGCCCGCGCTCCGAGCTGGTCGAGGGCCAGATCGACACGAACGAGGACGGCTACGTCGTCACCGACGAGCCCTCGACGCGGACCAAGCTGGCCGGTGTGTTCGCGGTCGGCGACCTCGTCGACCACACCTACCGCCAGGCGGTCACCGCCGCGGGCTCGGGTACCAAGGGCGCGCTCGACGCCGAGTGGTACCTGCGCGACATGGGCGGCGTCTCGCCCGAGGAGCACTGGGGCTCCAACACCGGCGCGATCGTCGAAGCGGTTGAGTCGCCCGGCTCGTAGCCGGCACATCACGGAACCTGCGCGCCCGTCGTTACGGTGGATGAATGGACCGCCGATCCTGGACCTGGCTGCTGATACTCGGTGCGATCTGGGGGGCGTCCTACCTCTTCATCGAGATCGGCCTGCGCGATATGGGGCCCGGGGTGGTCGCGTGGCTGCGGGTCGCCTTCGCCGCCGCCGTCCTGGTTCCGGTGGCGGCCGCGCAGGGCGCCTTCGCCGGCGCGCGGTCCCGGGCCGGCTGGCTGATCGCCGTCGGCGTGATCCAGGTCGCTGGGCCCTTCGTCCTGATCGCCCAGGGCCAGGAGGAGATCACCTCCTCGCTCGCCGGGATCCTGGTGGCAGCGGCGCCGCTCTTCACCGCGCTCCTGGCCTTCGGGCTCGACAGCGAGGAGCGCTCGCACGGCCTGCGCCTCGTCGGGGTCTTCGTCGGCTTCGCAGGTGTCGCGGTCCTGCTCGGGCTCGACGTGGGCGGCGACGGCGCGGCGCTGCTCGGCGGGCTGATGGTCGTCCTCGCGAGCCTCGGTTACGCGATCGGCGGGTTCATCGTCAAGGACAAGCTGACCGGGATCGCGCCCGTCGGGATGTCGGCGCTCGTGATGACCGTCAGCACCGTGGCGCTGGTGCCGCTCGCGATCGCCGGCGCACCCGATTCGCTCCCGGGCGCCGGCCCGCTGGCCGCGGTGGCGGCCCTCGGCGTGCTCGGCACCGGCGGCGCGTTCGTCATCTTCTACTGGCTCATGACCACCGTCGGCCCGGCCCGGACGTTCGTCGTCACCTTCGTCGCGCCGGCGTTCGCGGTGGTCTACGGGGCCACCCTCCTGGACGAGCCGATCGACCTCGAGACGATCGCCGGGCTTGTCCTGATCCTCAGCGGCTGCTGGCTCGCCGCCGAAGGTCGGCTGCCGGGCGGTAGGCGTCCCCGTGAAGCTCCCGAAGCTCCTCCAGGGTCCCCAGCGCCCGCGACCAGCCGAGCCGCTCGCCCCACTCGGTCGGGCCCAGCGGCCAGTTGAATCCCAGCCGCATCGCCGTGTTGATGTCCTCCTCTGTGGCGACGCGGTCGCCGAGTGCGAAGCAGCCCTCGTTGGCGATGCAGGCCGCGAGGCGGGGCATGATCGCTGACTCCAGCTCTTCGGGCACCCGCTCGGGGTCGGCGGGGCGGTGCTCGGCTCCCGAGTAGTCGTAGAACCCGCGGCCGCTCTTCCGGCCCAGCCGGCCGGAGTCCACCATCCGCTGCTGGATCGGGTGCGGGCGCCAGCGCGGCTCTCCGAAGGACTGGTCGAAGAACGATCGGGCCACCGCGAAGTTGACGTCGATGCCGATCAGGTCCATCAGCTCGAAGGCCCCCATCCGGAAGCCGCCGGCGACGCGGCAGACGCGGTCGATCTCGTCGTGGGTGCCGACCCCTTCGCCCAACATCCGCAGCGACTCCAGGGTGAACGGCCGCGCGCAGCGGTTAGCGACGAAGCCCACCGAGTCGCGGGCCCGGATCGGCGTGCGGCCCATCGCCTCGGCCATCGCGGTCGTCGCGCCGAGCGCCGCGTCCGAGCTGTCGTCGCCGGCGATCACCTCGACCAGCTTCATCCGCGTGGGCGGGTTGAAGAAGTGCATGCCGACGATCCGGCCGGGGCGCTCGGCGCCCGCCGCCACCGCGGTCACCGAGAGGGACGAGGTGTTGGTGGCCAGGACGGCGTCCGCGCCACAGACCGACTCGAGCCGCGCGAAGAGCTCGCGCTTCAGATCGAGCTGCTCGGGTGCGGCCTCGATCACCAGGGTGCAGCCACCCAGGCCGTCGAGCTCGCCCGCCGAGGTGATGTCCTCTCCCGCTCGCTCGACCCCCACGGCCAGTGCGTCGGCGTCGGGGTCGTGCATCACCACCTCGATCCCGGCGCCGGCAGCCAGCTTCGCGATCCCGGCGCCCATCGTCCCGGCGCCGACGACCCCGACGCGCTCACCCCTCACGTCTCCTCCCTGACTGCCGGCCCCTCACTGCCCGCGAAAGTCCGGGCGGCGCTTCTCGAGGAAGGCCTGCATCGCCTCGACGCGGTCCTCGGTCGCCATCGCCACACCGAAGAGGCGCCGCTCGGCCTCGACGCCGGCTGTGAGCCCGGTCTCCTCGGCGGCGAGCACCGCCTGCTTTGCGAGCCGCGAGGCCAGCGGCGGGCGGCGGGCGACGACCTCGGCCAGCTCCAGCGCGTCGTCGAGCCAGCGGTTCTTCTTGGTCACGCGGTTGACGATCCCGAGCTCGAAGGCCTCCTGCGCCGAAAAGCGCCTGCCGGTCAGGACCAGCTCCATCGCGCGCTGCTTGCCCATCACCCTGGCGAGGCGCTGGGTGCCTCCGCCGCCGGGGATGATCGCCAGCGTGATCTCGGGCTGGCCGAACTCGGCCTCGCTCGAGGCGACGATCATGTCGCAGCAGAGCGCCAGCTCGCAGCCGCCGCCGAGCGCCCAGCCGGAGACCGCGGCGATCATCGGCTTGCGGATCCCCGCCAGCCGCCGCCAGAAGGACTCGCTCGGGCTGAGCTCGTCGTTGATCGACCTCTCGCTGAGCGCCTTGACGTCGGCGCCCGCCGCGAACGCGTCGTCGTTTCCGGCGATCACGATGCAGTTGACCTCGTCGTCGGAGTCATAGCGCTCCAGGGCATCGGCGAGCTCCTCGCGCAGGCCCGGGGAGAGCGCATTCCTCGCTTCGGGGCGGTTGAGCCGGCAGAGGGCGACGTGCCCCTCGACCGAGGTCTCGACCAGAGAGGCCATCGTCAGGCCGGGGCGGTGGGGGGCAGCATCGCGTTGATGCCCGTCGCGTCGCGACCGATGATCAGCTTCTGTATCTGCGAGGTGCCCTCGTAGAGGGTCGTGACCCGGGCGTCGCGCAGGTAGCGCTCGACGGGGTAGTCGTCGACGTAGCCCGATCCCCCGTGCACCTGGATCGCGGAGTTGGCGCACTCGACCGCGGACTCGGTTGCGTAGAGCTTCGCGATCGAGGTCTCGACGGTGGAGGGCGCCCCGGTGTCTTTCAGGTATCCCGCGCGGAAGACCAGCATCCTGGCGGCGTCGCGCTTCACGATCATGTCGGCGATCAGCTCCTGAACGAGCTGGAAGCTCGCGATCGGCACGCCGAACTGCTTGCGCTCGGTCGCGTAGGCGGCCGAGGCCTCGACGCACCCGTCGCAGATTCCGACGCATCCGGCCGCGACGCTGTAGCGCCCCTTGTCGAGGGCGGACATCGCGACCTTGAACCCGTCGCCGATCTCGCCGAGCATCGCCGAGTCGGGCACCTCGATCTCGTCGAGCGAGATCTCGGCGGTGTCCGAGGCGCGCAGCCCGAGCTTGCCGTGGATCTCCTGGGCGCTGTAGCCGTCGTCGGCCGTCGGGACAAGGAAGGCCGCCAGCCCCTTGTGCTTCTTCTCGGGGTCGGTCTGGGCGAAGACGAGGGCGACCTCGGCGACGTTGCCCATCGAGATCCACATCTTGTTGCCGCTGATCGACCAGCCGGAATCGGTCTTCTTGGCGCGGGTCCGCAGGTTCGCGGCATCGGAACCGGTGTCAGGTTCGGTCAGAGCGAAGCAGCCGAGCGCCTCACCCGAGCACAGCCTGGGCAGCCACTCCTGCTTCTGCTCCTCGGTGCCCCACTTCTCGATCGAGCCGCAGACGAGCGAGGTCTGAACCGACACCACCGTTCGCGCCGACGAGTCGGCGCGGCCGACCTGCTCGACGATCAGCCCGTAGCCGACGTAGCCGAGGCCGCGGCCGCCGTATTCCTCCGCAACCGGTGCTCCCAGGTAGCCGACCTCGCCGAGCATCGAAGCGAGCTCGCGGTCGAACCTGCCGGCGCGGTCGTTCTCCCGGACCCGAGGGACGATCTCCTTGTCCGCGAACTCGCGCGCGCTCTCGGAGATCAGCTTCTGCTCGTCGCTCAATTCGAAGTTCAAGTCTCAGCCTTTGGTTGAGGGTTAAGCTCGCGGTCGAGGACGGACTTGAAGGCGGCGAGCGCGCCCTCGGTCAAGGGGCCGGCCACGGCCGGCAGCTCGGTCCCGTCGATCGCCGAGACCGGCTGCACCTCGCGCACGGTCGAGGCGAGGAAGGCCTCCTCGGCGGCCATCAGGTCCTCGAGCGGGTACTCGCCCTCGGCGACGTCGAGCTCGCGCACCAGGCGCTCGCGCGTGATCGAGGCGAGGATCCCGGCCTCGATCGACGGCGTGCGCAGCGCCCCCTCGCGCGCCCAGAAGATGGTCGACGTGGGCGCCTCGAGCACGATCCCGTCGGGGCGGACCAGCACGGCCTCGTCGGCGCCCTTGCCCTTGGCCAGGCGCGTCGCCTGCATGTTGGCCCCATACGAGAGCGACTTGACTCCCGTGAGGATGATCGTGGGCGAGTAGTCGACGGTCGCCAGGGTCACCGACTCGCCGTGGGGAGGGAAGTTCTCGGTGAAGGCCAGGCGCCGCCCCCCGCGGGTGATCACGAGCCGCAGCTGCCCGTCGCCGTCGCCGAAGCGCTCCAGCAGGGCGGCGACCTCCCGCTCGAGCACGGCCCGGGGGACCTCGAGCTCGATCGCCCCGGCAGAGCGCTCGAGGCGGTCGAGGTGCTCGTCGAGGGCGAAGGGGCGACCTCCGTACAGGCGGATGACCTCGAAGACCCCATCGCCGCGCAGGAGGCCGTCGTCGCCCGGGGGGATGCGCGCCTCGGGAGTGGCGGTGATGACTCCGTCGACGCTGGCTAGCTCGGGCGCGCTCATCGTCTGTTGCAAGCTAGCGGTCGTTCGGCAAAGGAACTGGGGTTGAAATTCCGAATGCTTGGTATACACCTAGAACTGAGTAATCGCCCCACAGGGGTAGAAACACTTCAACGAGGAGGCTGCGCGTGTCGAAGGAACGGCGAATTACGAAGGGCAAGACGATCGGGGTGGCGCTGGTGATGGCGATCGTCTCGATCTCGATTCCCGCGAGCGCAGCCGCTGAGGGCAACGTGGTCGACGACTTGCTGAAAGGCGTCAATGACGTCGTAGGCGGCGCCACCGGTGGCGGCGGCGGCGGTGGCCCGGCAGCCAACGGCCAGGACGCGCCGCGCGACCGCGCCGGTTCCCCACCCAGCTACACGCCCCCCCTGCACGGCAGCAACCCGCATGGACAGGGGACCGCGGCCGTAGTGGACCTCGCTCCCTCGAACAACTTGCCGCTCGGCGGTAACCCCGACGGCTCCGATGCGGGCCCCGAGGAAGTTGTATTGGGCCGCACCCGCGGAGAGCAGGACGCGGCCGGCAACTACAACGGCCACATCACGATCCTCGCGTTGCTGGGGCAAGAGATCGTCGGCGTTGACACCGATGAGGGCGAGACCGCGAACAGCCCGTTCGCGGGTCTGCAGGGTGGGTTGGATCAGATCTGCGACCCTAACGGGCCGATGTGCGCCATCACGCTGTTGAAGGCTGATTCGGCCACGACCAACACCGGCTCGACCAACGTGTTCAAGGCCGCCGACGTGCGTCTCGGAACGGGCGCCAGCAGCATCAGGGCCGGCGCGGCCGGCTCCAACGGCAACATCTCGGAGTCCGGTGGCTGTCAGACCGCCCACGGCGACTCAAGCGTCGCCGACGCGAGCGTGGGCGAGGACCCGGCGACGCCCGTCGCCGAGGGACTCTCCATATCCGCAGCGGATTCGAGGTCGGACTCGACGGCCTGTTCCTCTGGCTTTCAGAGCCAGCAGAATGAATCGAGAGTGATCCTGATCAACGGCGAGGCGGTGGGCTTCCCCGATGAAGCTTGCGTCGACGACACGCAGCCGACGAGTGCCATTGCGCTGTTACCGTTCCTGGCGGCCGTGTGCCACGCGGACGACTCGAACGGCTCGCAGACCTCCGCCCCCTACGGGGTGCGCGAGGCACTGAGCGTGTTCGCGGCGATTTCCGCCATGGGCGACCCGGCGGTCAAGACGACCCTGGCGGCCTCGGAAAGTCACGTGGTGCCGCCCGCTAGAGCCGTGCCGCCTGCGGCCGTCCCGCCCGGCCCGGCCGGCCCGCGCGGTCCGCGCGGCCCGCGCGGTCCCGGCGACGGCCCCGACGGTCCCGGCGGTCCCGTCACGACTGCCGCGCAGCCCGGCGACGGCGTGTTGGCCTTCACCGGTTCGGAGCTGACGACCCTGGCGCTGATCGGCGCGATGCTGATCGGCTCCGGCCTGATGGTCGCCGGTGTCGCCGGACGCGGCCGCAAGGCCACCGTCTAGAGTTAGAGCACTGAGCAAGGTTGAGAGCGGGGCCGGGGTGACCCGGCCCCGCTTCAGCTGTTCTCTCAGGCAAGGTGGCCGACGAGAAGAAAAGGCCTAGTCGCAGCCGGAAGAGCCGCGACGCCGCCAGGCGCCCCGCCGGGCGCTCCAAGCCCTCAGCCGAGGGCTCCAAGCGTGCCGCCGCCAGGCCCGCTGACACCAAGGCGAGCGCTGACACCAAGGCGAGCGCTGACACCAAGGCGAGCGCTGACACCAAGGCGAGCGCTGACACCAAGGCGAGCGCTGACACCAAGGCGAGCGCTGACACCAAGGC
>Ga0183260_10000150_pt1 | contig 51535 bp, 55 predicted proteins | sample AntDrymUQ4972206_2_FD_129768 | JGI IMG/M metagenome (GOLD analysis project Ga0183260, IMG submission 129768) | Polar desert sand microbial communities from Dry Valleys, Antarctica - metaG UQ497 (22.06) (version 2) (version 2) | ecosystem: Environmental > Terrestrial > Soil > Desert | place... | reverse complement strand
TCCGCCAAGTCAAGCTCTTTGCAACCGGGTTCGACTCGATGAATTAGAGCATATCGCCTGCGACCACCCGAGTGGCGGCAATCTGGCTATCTACCAGGAGCAATTTTCTGAACAGGCTCTGAGACAGGAGCGTCACCATCTCGTCGATGACGGTGAACCACCGCCGGTTCACGCCGACCAAGTGGGCCGACGTCGTACTGGCCGTACGGCTCGACGCTCCGCCCGGCCACGTGGCCGGGCCTCCATCGCGGCGGCGCCAGCGCGATTGTGGCATGGCCAGGAGGCTTGCATCTCGAACAGGCGTTCGGTACAATGAGAACGTGAGAGAGGCGGCGGAAGCACTCGAGACGACGGGTGGAGGGGCGGCCCGGCGGGAGGCGGAGGCCACCGAGATCGACCACGAGCTGGCCCGGGTGTGCGGCACGGCCAACATGGCCAACGCCCGGATGGTGGAGCTCATCCGCCGGGCGCTCGACAACGGGTCCTATGCCCTCTCCGGCGTGCGCTCGGCCGAGCAGTGGGTGGCGTGGAAGTGCGGGGTCTCCCCCCGCCACGCCCGGTCCCTGGTGGCGATGGCCCGCCGCCTCCCCGAGCTGCCCCGCACACGAGCCGCCTTCGACGCCGGCGAGCTGTCGGCCGACCAGGTGGGCGTGGTGTGCCGCCATGCTCCCGCCTACATCGACGGCGAGGTGGCCGACCTGGCCCGCTCGGCGTCGGTCTGCCAGCTCAATCGCTTTCTGTCCCGCTACGCCTTCGACCCTGCTCCCACGCCGCCCGACGATCCCGAGCCCCAACCGGAGCCCGACCCCGCCCCCGAAGAGCCCCGGCGGGTGTCGTTCGGCTTCGACGACGACGGCTCGTGGCGCCTGTCGGCCCTGTTGCCCGCCGACGAGGGGGCGATGGTGGAGCGGGCCCTGGCCCTCGCCCGCCAGAACCTGGTCAACGAGGCCGAGGGCGACGACGCCAAGCGCCGGGTGAGCTGGGCCGACGCCCTGGTGGCGGTGGCCGACGGCTACCTGGAAGGGATGTCGGACATCCGCTCGGCCGCCGACCGCCACCTGGTGGTGATGCACCTCGAGCAGGACGGGGCCAGGACCTACGGCTCGTTGCACCTGGGCCCGCCTCTGCCCGACGCCCTGCGCCGCCAGCTGGGCTGCGACGGCCGGGCCCGCATCGTGTTGGCCGACGGCGGCACGCCCCTGAGCGTGGGCCGCACCCGCCGCATCGTTCCCGAGCGCACCCGCCTGGCGGTGGAACAGCGCGACGGGGGCTGTCGGGTGCCGGGCTGTGACCGCCGGCGGTGGCTGCAGGTCCACCACGTCGAGCACTGGGAGGACGGCGGGCGCACCGACACCCCCAACCTGGTGGCGCTGTGCTCGGCCCACCATCGCCTCCACCACCGGGGCCGCCTGGGCATCGAGGGAGACGCCGACGATCCCGACGGGCTGGTGTTCACCGACGCTCGGGGCAGAACGCTCACCGGCTGTGGGTCCCCCGCCCCTCCGGGCGAGCTGACCCTCACCGCCACCTACGCCCATCCTACCGGCGAGCGGCTCTACGGACGCTGGACGGAGTTCAGGCCGCCTCCTGGCACGCCCCCGCCCCCACCTTCGTTCCGGAGCGATGACGACGCGGAGCTGGCCTACGCCTTGTAGGCCACAGCTCTCGAATGCGAGTCGGGGGCCGCTGTTCACCCCCCGCCGACCATGAGAGGCCGGCAGTTGCGCTCGCCTAACGGACTACGCACGGTCGGATGACACCGCCAGTCTGGAGCGCGCGCCAGCATCCAGGAGGTACTTTCCACGGTGCTGCGGCCGCGCCATCAGCAGGGTCTCGACGTCATCGCCGTGTTCGCCGATCTACTGCGTTCACCAACACCCACGGTGGCGCCCCTGGACCTGCCGCGGATCCCCCGAGCGTGTCGGTCCGGCTGTGCCGAGGTTCCTCCTGGGTAGCGTGGGCCTGTGTCGTTGTTCGAGCCCGTGGTTGTCGCGCTCGCCCGGGCGGAGGTGCGCAGCGTCATCGTCGGTGGGGTGGCCACGGTCCTTCACGGGTACGCCCGACTGTCCGCCGACCTCGATCTCGCCATCGACCTCACCGCCGACCACCTCCGGCGCGCCATCGAGGCTCTCCTCGACCTGGGCCTCGTCCCCCTGCTCCCCGTCGACGCCCGGGACTTCGCCGACGCCGAGGTGCGGCGTCGATGGATCGATGATCGCGACCTGCGGGTGTTCTCGCTCCACGACCCCTCCGAGCCTCTCCGCCAGGTCGACCTCTTCGCCGAGGACCCGTGCCGTTCGAGGACCTGTGGCGGCGATCGAGGGAGGTCGACCTGGGCGGTGTGGCGGCGAGGATCGCCGGCATCGACGATCTGATACGCCATGAAGCGCAGCGCCGGCCGCCCCCAGGACCTGCGGGACATCGAGGCGCTCGAGCTCATCCGCGGGCGAGGGGCCGACGGTTGACGGGGGGCGACGCCACGGTCCCCGGGGACGCCGGCGACGGGGGACCCTGGTCCGGTGGGTGGCGTGGCTCGAGCAGGCCCTGAGGTTCGCCTCGGAGGCGGGCGCGTTGGTGGGCGGGCCGTCCAACCCGGCTCGGTCGGGGCCACAGGAACCGCCGGGGGCCTGATGTGCACCACGGCGGTCCGGCCGCCGGTGACAGGAGGACCACCAGGCCGGACGCACCAGGCGTTACGTCCCGCGAGCGCGCGCCGACGCTGCGGGACTTGCGTGATGGCACCGGATCGGGTCTGATGGCGGAGGGCGGTTGGCCCCGACCGGCTCACGGCCACGGGTCCACCACCGGGCTCGGCAGTACGTGCCAAGATTCCGACATTCGCGGTTCTTTCTTCGAGGAGACTGATGGCCTACGAGGCGCGCAACGACCGGTGCCCGTGCGGGAGCGGCAGGAGGACCAAGTGGTGCTGCAAGCTGCCGGCCGGTCCGGGGCCGGAAGACTTGGCCGGTGCCGAGTTGACCGCCCTGGTCCGTAGCGTCGTTCCCGTGCTGCGGAGTCGCTCGTGCATCGAGCTCAACCTGCTTCTCGAGCGCGTTCCGGAGTTGCCGCGGCGCCACGATTCGCTGGCGTGGCCCCTGCCGCGGGTGTTCCCGCCCGAATTGGAGGCACTGCGGGCCGTCGTGCAGGACGACGACGTCGATGCGGTTCGCGACGCGTTGACCGAGGCGGTGGCCGTGCTCGACAGCAAGGCCGGTCGGGCTCACCTGGCCCGTTCCGTGCTGGCCCTTCGCGACGGCGGGAAGCTGGAAGCCGCCCCGGCGGCGGCGATGATCGCCGACCTGGCCAGCGGCTCACCACAAGCGGTGACCGCGAGCATCACCGAAGCCGTCCTGATCGACGTCGGTGCGACCTCCATTCCCACCCGATTGGTCCTCGCCGGCTCCTGACGCGTTGCCGGGGGCGTCCCCGAGCGTGGCAGCGCCTCGGTTGTTTGGCAGCAGTGACCCAACGGGCACAGTTCGGCCATGGACGCCATCACGATGCTGCGACAGGACCACAAGGAAGTCGAGCGCCTCTTCAAGCGGTTCGAGAAGGCGGGCCCTAACGCCCACGTTCTCAAACGTGACATCGTCGACCGCATCATCAAAGAGCTGTCCGTGCACGCAGCCATCGAGGAGCAGGTCTTCTACCCGGCCATCCGTGAGGCGCTGCCCGACACCGACGACGAGGTGCTCGAGTCGCTGGAGGAGCACCACATCGTCAAGTGGACGCTCTCCGAGCTCGACGGGATGGACCCCACCCATGAGCGGTTCCAGCCCAAGACGACCGTTCTCATGGAAAGCGTGCGCCATCACGTGACCGAAGAGGAGACCGAGATCTTCCCCCAGGTCCGCGCTGCGGTCAGCCGCAAGCAGCTGGCCGAGTTGGGCGAGGCCATGGAGGCGGCCAAGAAGGCGGCACCGACCCGCCCGCACCCCAGGGCTCCCGACACGCCGCCCGGCAACCTGGTCGCCGGCGCCGGCGCAGCGGTGCTCGACAAGGCACGCGGCGCGGTCAAGACGCGCTCCCGAGCAGCCACGAAGAAGAAGACGGGGGCGGCGGCCAAAAAGGCGCGCTCCTGACCGTGGGAGCCTTCCTGCTGGCAGCCGGCCCCTTCGGTCCCGGCGCCGTCCGGGTCTACGCCCCGATCGTGGCCTGGATCGTCGTTTCCGTCGTCGCGACGATCGTCCTCAACCTATTCCTCCGGCGGTAGCGGCATCACCAGGAGGCGGCGGACTCAGCTGGCTCCCGGCGGCGGCCCTTCTCAATCGATGTGCCGGTCGGCGACGTGGACGACGCGTCGCGACACGGCCCACGGCGTCAAGCGGGCCACCACGGCCACGACCCGGTTGCGGAACCCGGGAATGTGGGCGGCCCGGTTGCGGTCGAGCGCCTGCAGTCCGGCGCGGACGACCTCTTCGGCGCTCATCCACATGGCCCCGGGGATCGAGGAGCGGTTCATACTCGCCCGGTCGTGGAACTCGGTATGGGTGAAGCCCGGCATCAGGGCCATCACGGACACGCCGCCGGACCGCACCTCCTGGTGGAGCGACTCGCTGAAGCTGGTGACGAAGGCCTTCGTCGCCGCGTAGGTCGCCCAGTGGGGGAGGGGCTGGAGCCCGGCGATGGAGGAGACGTTGAGGATGCCACCCCGGCCTCGTTCGAGCATGCCGGGCAGCGCAGCCCGGGCCAGGCGCACGGGGGCGAGTGCGTTGAGGCGGATCTCGGTGTCCTCCGTCTCGACCGGCAGCTCGGCGAAGAACCCCCTTGTCCCGAAACCGGCATTGTTGACGAGAAGGTGCACCGGGCGGTTCGCATCTGCCAGTCGGGCCTCGACGGTCGCACGCTGGTCGTCGTCGGCCAGGTCGGCCACGAGGATCTCGGGCGCCGGTGCGCCCGCCTTCTCGACCTCGGCGGCCAGCGCCTCCAGCCGATCGCGGCGGCGGGCGACCAGCACCAGCTTTGTGCCGGCGGCGGCCAGTTCGACGGCGAAGGCCCGGCCGATTCCGCTCGAAGCCCCGGTCACGAGCGCCGTGGGCCACTTCGGCGGTGGCGTCACCGTACGCGGCCGGTCGGGCACGAGAGCAGAGGGAACACCATGACATCGTAGTGGGGGCCGTTGGCGGGTCCTGAGCGGCATACGACCGACGGAACCTTGCCGGTTTCTTTCGAAAGTTACACGCAGTTAACACTCCAGCCCACATCGTGCAACACAAGTGCGTTGTGATGCGCCCACGCGGCGGGCAAGCGACAGACAAGGAGGGTCGATGGAAATCGATGCCGGCAATACCGCGTGGGTGCTGACATCGGCCGCGTTGGTGCTCTTCATGACCCCGGGCCTTGCGTTCTTCTACGGCGGGATGGTCAGGTCGAAGAACGTGCTCGGAATGCTGATGCAGAACTTCTTCTCCATGGGCCTGGTGAGCGTCCTGTGGGCGCTCTTCGTGTTCAGCCTGGCCTTCGGCGACGACATCGGCGGCGGACTGCTGGGTGGTTTCGACTTCGCCGGGCTGAAGGACCTGGCCACCGCCGGCGTCCAGCTCCCGGGCTACGTCGACGACTTCGCCCTCACCATCCCGCCCCTCGTGTTCGTGGCGTTCCAGCTCATGTTCGCCATCATCACCCCGGCGCTGATCACCGGTGCGATCGCCGACCGGATGAAGTTCGCCGCCTACGTCCCGTTCCTCGGGCTGTGGCTGGTGCTCGTCTACGCGCCGGTCGCCCACTGGGTCTTCAGCCCCACCGGGTGGCTGTTCAAGAAGGGTGCACTCGACTTCGCCGGAGGGACAGTGGTGCACATCAACGCCGGCATCGCCGCTCTCGCCCTGATCCTGGTGCTCGGAAAGCGCCGAGGTTGGCCCCGGGACGCAATGCCACCACACTCGCTTCCCCTGACCCTCCTGGGAACGGGGATCCTGTGGTTCGGGTGGTTCGGGTTCAACGCCGGCTCGGCCCTCGCCGCCAACGGCCTCGCCGGCCAGGCCCTCATCAACACTCACATGGCGGCGGCCGCGGCCATGCTCGCCTGGCTGCTCGTCGAGCGGGTGAAGGGCGGTCACGCCACGACCCTGGGAGCGGCGTCGGGGGCGGTCGCCGGACTGGTGGCCATCACGCCCTGTGCCGGTTTCGTGTCGAGCTTCTCCTCGCTCATAATCGGCTTGACGGCCGGGGTGTTCTGCTTCCTCGCCATCCAGGCCAAGTCGAAGTTCGGCTACGACGACGCCCTCGACGTGGTGGGCGTGCACCTCGTCGGCGGTATGGTGGGATCGCTCATGGTCGGCCTGTTCGCCGACACCAGCATCAACAGCCTGGGAGGCGACGGGCTCTTCGCCGGGGGCGGCGCCTCGCTTCTGGGCAAGCAGTTCATCGCCGTGGGGGCGACGATTGCCTGGTCGTTCATCGTCACGTTCATCCTGGCCAAAGTGCTCGACGCCACGATCGGTCTCCGGGTACCGCCCGATGACGAAGACCAGGGTCTCGACCTCACGCAGCACGCAGAGACCGGCTACGCCTACGGCGAGCTCGGCATGGGAAGGGTCGGGGCATGAGACTCATCACCGCCATCATCAAGCCGTTCAAGCTCGACGACGTGAAGGAGGCCCTGCGGGGCCTCGGCGTCCAGGGCATGACCGTTTCCGAGGTGCAGGGCTTCGGACGCCAGCGGGGCCACACCGAGGTGTACCGGGGAGCCGAGTACACGGTCGACTTCGTGCCCAAGGTCCGGGTCGAGGTCGTCACCGACGACGCCGATGCCGGCGGTGTGGTCGACGCCCTCGTGACTGCCGCCCGCACCGACAAGATCGGTGACGGAAAGGTGTGGGTGCTGCCGGTCGAGGAGGTCGTCCGGATCCGGACCGGGGAGAGGGGGCACGACGCGCTGTAGTTGTTCATTGATGCGGCCGGTCGTGACCGCCGCCCGGGTCCTGTCCCTCAGGGTCCCTCCCCGTGGGGCCCCTTCCCCACGGGGGCCGCTCCCTACGGGCCACCCGGCCGGCTCCCCCCGCGCGCAATATGGCCCCTGACGTCGCTTCCTTTCGGCGGGCGCGGGACGACCTCCTCACTGGCGAGTTGAGAGGTCGGGAGTTCTGTTCCGCCTACACCGCTCTGGTTGACTCGTTTCTCGCTTCTCTACTGCCTGGGGTCGACGGTGTCGCTCTTGCTGCCGTCGGGGGGTATGGGCGGTCGGAGCTGTGTCCGGGCTCCGACGTCGATGTCCTCCTGATCTGTTCGAAGCGCGAGCGCAAGGACGTCAAGGCGGTCGCCGACGCCGTCTGGTACCCGCTCTGGGACACGGGGCTGAAGGTCGGGCATGCGGTTCGCACCGCCAAGGAAGCGTTGTCGCTCGCGGCCGACGACCTCGACACGGCCACGGCCCTGCTCGACATCCGGGCGGTGGCGGGCAACGCCGATCTGGCAGCTGATCTGGCGACCCGGGCGGCGGCCCAGTGGCGGAGCCGGTCGACGCGGTGGCTCGACGTGCTGGGCGCCTCGGTCACCACCCGGCACGAGCGGGCGGGCGAGGTCGCGTTCCTCCTCGAGCCCGACCTGAAGGAAGGGCGGGGCGGATTGCGCGATGTGCACGGGCTGCGGTGGGCGGAGGCGGCCCAGCGCATCCTGCTGCCCGACGACGTCGCCGGGCTCGACTCCGCCCACGACGTGCTCCTCGCCGCCCGCGTCGAACTGCACCGGCGCACGGGCAAGGCCGCCGACCGGCTCCTGCTTCAGGAGCAGGATGCGGTGGCGGCGGCGTTGGGGGACCCCGACGCCGACGTGCTCATGGGTCGGGTGGCGGCCGCCGCCCGGACGATCGCTTGGACGAGCGACGAGACCTGGGACCGCATCGGGTCGTCGTTGCGCGGGCCGTCGGGCCGGGTAGCCGCGACCGACCGTGCCCTCGACGACGGTGTCGTCCTGCGCGACGGGTTGGTCGAACTGGCGCCGGGCACGGAGCCCGGGGCCGATGCCTCGCTCATGCTGCGGGCGGCGGCGGCTGCCGCCGCGCACGGCACACGCATCAGCCGGACGGCGCTCGACCGCTTGGCCGCTACCGCCCCGGGACCGGGCGACCCGTGGCCCGAGAGCGCGCGTCATGCACTGGTGAGACTCCTGGGCACGGGAGTGGCCGGGGTGGGTGTGCTGGAGGCCCTCGACCAGAAGGGGTTGCTCGTCCGGGCCGTACCCGAGTGGGCGGCGGTGCGCCATCGCCCCCAGCGCAACGCTTACCACCGCTTCACCGTCGACCGTCACCTGTGTGAGGCTGCCGCTGAGGCCGCCGCACTCACGCCGAGGGTCACCCGTCCCGACCTCCTGCTGGTCGGTACCTGGCTGCACGACCTCGGGAAGGGCTATGCGGGACAGGCCGGACACTCCGACGACCACTCGCTCGCCGGCAGTCGGATCGTCGAGAGGCTTGCCACCCGGATGGGCTTCCCGGCCGCCGACGTCGCGGTCCTCGGCACCCTAGTGGGTCATCACCTGCTCCTCGCCGACGCCGCCACCCGGCGGGACCTCGACGACCCGGCGACGGTGACCGCCGTGGCCGAGGCGGTGGGCGACACCATGATCCTCGACCTGCTGCACGCCCTGACCGAAGCGGATGCTGCGGCTACCGGTCCGGCGGCGTGGAGCCCGTGGAAGGCGGGACTGGTCGCCGACCTGGTGTCGCGCGTCAGGGCCCTGCTGGAAGGCGCCCCGCCGGTGACGTCGGACTTCCCGACCGCGCCGCAACTCGCCCTGGTCGACCAGGCCCGCATCAGGGGCGGAGCGGTCGTGCAGGCGCAGGGGTCGTCGTTGACGGTTGCCGCCCCTGACCGACCCGCCCTGTTCTGCCGCATCGCTGGCACCCTTATGGTGCATGGCCTCCTCGTGCTGGCGGCCCGGGCGTGGTCGAGCGAGGACGGGATGGCCCTCGACGAGTTCCGGGTGGAAGCGGTGTTCGGCGCAGGGCTCACCGGCCCGAGCAACGAAGCCGCCCGAGAGGTATCGGAGGGGCCCGACTGGGGCGCCGTGGAGCGTGACCTGCGGGCCGTGCTGGCCGGGAGGATGTCGCTCGAGGCCCGGCTGGCGGCCAAGGTTCGCGCCTACGAGGGCCGGCCGCGGGTGACGGCTGCCGTTCCTGCCCGGACCGATGTCCGCGTCACCAACGACGCCTCGGAGACGGCGACGGTTGTCGAGGTCCGGGCGCCTGACCTCATCGGGACGCTGTACCGCATCACGCGCGCCCTGGCCGACATGGAGCTCGACATCCGGCACGCCAAGGTGTCCACCATCGGCCACGAAGTGGTCGACGTGTTCTACGTGGTAGGGGCCTCGCAGGAGAAGATCGACGACCCGGAGCACCGCGCCGAGATCGAACGCGCCGTGCTCTTCGAGCTCTCCCGAACCTAGGGATCTCAGCGGGGCTCCGCTCTCCGGAGGCCGGCTCCACTACTGTCGGCACCCGTGCCGGCGACGATCAGTCGATTCTTCGGCGTCTCGGCTGTCGTCGTCGCGGTATGCGTGGGAGCGGTGCTCCTTCTTCTGCCTTCGGGCGGCGGCCCCATTGGCGGGGAGCGCATCGCCGGACCTGATCCTCCTACCGGTTCGGGCGATGCCACGGCGGCCGTCGGGCGGGCGGCGTGGGTCACAGCCGAGAACGCCAAGCCGGGCACCGCCGACTGGCACATCACCGGGCCGGCCAGCCGGAACGACATCGAGGGCTACACCGACGTGACCAGTGCCAACCAGGGCCAGATCGTCCGCCTGCACGTGTCGACCGGCGCCCCGACCTTCCGGGTCGAGGCGTACCGGATCGGCTGGTACGGCGGCACCCAGGGACGCCTGGTGTGGCGTTCGCCGACCATGCCCGGTGTCCGGCAGGCGCCGGCCGTGGTCGACCGGCTGACGAACATGGCCGAGGCGCGATGGCAGCCTTCGGTCGACCTCGCGCCCGACCGGTCGTGGCCGCCCGGCAACTATCTCCTCAAGCTGGTCGCGAGCAACGGGTTCGCCCAGTTCGTCCCCCTCACCATCCGCGACGACGCCAGCCGGGCCGCCCTTGTGGTCGTAAACGCGGTGACGACCTGGCAGGCGTACAACCGCTGGGGCGGCGCCAGCCTCTACGAGGGGATCGCCCGCTCCGGTGGCTCGGCGGCTGCCGGCCGGGCGACGGTGGTGTCGTTCGACCGTCCGTACGAGAACGACTCGGGGGCGGGTGACTACCTCGGAAACGAGCTGCCCATGGTCTCGTTCCTGGAGAAGTACGGCTACGACGTGACATACGTGACCGACATCGAGCTCCACCAGCGCCCGGATCTTCTCGCCAAACACAAGGCGATCCTGTCGCTCGGCCACGACGAGTACTGGACCCGGGAGATGCGGGACAACGTCGAGCAGGCCCGCGACCGGGGGATCAACGTGGCCTTCTTCGGTGCCAACGCGGTGTATCGCGCCATCCGCCTGGTGCCGTCGCCGCTCGGCCCGTTCCGGCGCCAGATAAACTATCGGTCGGCCGCCGCCGACCCCGTGACCGGCCTCGACGACAGTCGGGTGACGGTGAGCTGGCGGGAGCCGCCTCTGAACCGCCCCGAGAGCAGCCTGGTCGGCACCTACTACGAGTGCAACCCGGTCAAGGCCGACCTGGTGGTGTTCGACCCTTCTGCCTGGGTCTTCGCCGGCACGGGGTTGGCGGCGGGGGACCGTCTGGTGAACCTGGTGGGGCCGGAGTACGACCGGTACACGCCCGAGGCACCCGCCCCACCCGGCCCGGTTCAGGTGCTCGCCCACTCGCCGCTGCGCTGTGGTGGGCGCGCCAGCTATTCCGACATGACCTACTACAGCACCCCCAGCGGTGCCGGCGTCTTCGCCACCGGGACGAACTGGTGGATCAGCCGCCTGGGCCCGCCCTGCCCGCCCGACGTTTGTTACGACGAGAAGGTCGACCGGATCACCTGGAACGTCCTCGACGCCTTCGCCGCCGGCCCCGCCGGGCTCACCCACCAGTCGGTCGCCAACCTCGGCTCGGGCTCTCGGGCCAGTGGTGGTTCCACCGGGGTCACCCCCACCACGCGGTCCGGCCCGGCCCAGGCACCCCGCACGACGACCGCGGTGCCACCCCCGACGGTGGCGACGAGGCCGCCGGCGCCAAGGCCGCCGGCAACGAGGCCGCCGGCAACGAGGCCGCGGTCAACCTTGGGGATCCCCGGCTTCATCCAGCCGGCGGCCCCCGGGGCGAACGACTGAGGCAGCGGGCGGTTGCGGCCGGACCGGCGATCGTGGTCGGCTGGCGCCATGGATCTCGACGAGGCACGACAATTCCTGCGCGCAAACCACCCGGCGATCCTGGCCACGTTCCGTTCCGACGGCTGGCCACAGCTCTCGCCGGTGTCGGTGGGCGTCGACGACGAGGGCCGGGCGGTGATCAGCAGCCGGGAGACGGCGTACAAGGTGCGGAACCTCCGCCGCGACGCGAGGGCCTCGTTGTGCGTCATGACCACCGAGTTCTACGGACCGTGGGTCCAGGTCGAGGGCACCGCCACCATCGTGAGCCTGCCCGACGCCATGCAGCCGCTGATCGACTACTACCGGTCGCTCTCCGGCGAGCACCCCGACTGGGACGAGTATCGACGGGCGATGGAGGACCAGCGCCGGGTGATGGTCCGCATCGAGCTCAGCCGCGCCGGCCCGAACCGTCAGGGCTGACCCGGCGCGATCGGGCTGCGGTCAGAGGTCGTGACCGAGCGGGCCTAGCGTGCGGGCCACGTACTGGTCGAACATGGGCACGGTGAAGGCCAGGCGTCCCCAGCGGGGGGAGTAGACGAGGCCGCGCCGGACGAGCTGGTCGCGGACCGGCCCCACCTGTGTGGTCTTCTTCCCGAGGGCGGCGGCGATCTCGCCCGAGGGGTACGGGCCCGGACCGAGGCCGGCCATGGCCCGAAGGTAGCTCCGTTCCGTCTCGTTGGTCCGGTCGAGTCGTGCCCGAAAGAAGCCGGTGTCGAGCTCGGCGGTGGCGATCGGGAGGCTGGCTTCGACGTCGGCGACCGTGATCGTGTCCGGGCCGTCGGCGACGTCCCACGACTGCTTGCCGAACTCCTGGAGGAAGTAGGGGTAACCGGAGGTGAGCCCGACCACCCGGTCGAGGGCGTCGGCGGCCCATGTCACGCCCTCCTCCTCGGCGGGCTGGCGGAGGGCGAGGGCGGCGTCGGTGGGGGACAGCGAGTCGATCACCGGGAAGTCGAACAACCTCTCGGCGTAGGACTTGGCCTCTCCGGCGAGTCCTGGCAGGGAGGGCAGGCCGGCCCCGGCCACCATCAGCGGCAGTTGCTCCTGGCTCACCCGGTGGAGCGCCACGATCAGCGCCCCGAGGTTCTGGCGGGAGAGGTACTGCATCTCGTCGAGGGTGATCAACACGCCGATCTCGTCGCCGCGGGCCACCTCGCCGACGGCGATGAACAACTCGGCGAGGTCGTCGTCGAGGACCCCGGTGTCGGTTCGGCCCTGGATCGGGTCGATCTCCAGCGTCACGTCGCTGCCGGTGTCGGGCACCTGGTAGCGCACCTTGAAGGCCGACAGGGCGCCCAGGGCGCGCCGGGCGCGGTCGCGCACCCGATCCCGGACACGCAGACGCAGAAGTGCCTTTCGCACCTGGGCGGCAATGGCCTCCACGAAGACCAGGTCCTCGGTGGCCTCGAGGTGCTCGTGCACCCAACCGTGGCTCCGGGCCGTCCGGCTGAACTCTCGCAGCAACACCGTCTTGCCGACCCCGCGCAGGCCCGTGAGCAGCTGGCTCTTGGCCGACCGACCGATCGTCAGACGCTGCACGGACACGTCGAAGCCCGCCAGCTCCGCGTCGCGACCCACCAGGGCGGGCGGCGGGTTCCCTGCACCCGGGCTGTAGGGATTTCGAACGGGGTCCACCGGGCACAAGTGTAGCTACTTGCGACATTTATACGAGATAACCGTAAATCAGACGCAGAAAACTAAGACAGTCCCCGAGCCCCCACCGGGAGATCCCGGTTCGGACGCGCACTGACTACAGCCAGCCCTTCTTCCGGAAGTACCGCCAGCCGACGACGGTGATCGTGAGCATGATCCCCAGGGCCCACGGGTAGCCGTACTGCCAGCGAAGCTCGGGCATGTGCTCGAAGTTCATCCCGTAGATGCCGGCGACGAGCGTGGCCCCGAGGAGGATGGCGCCCCACGAGGTCATCCGCTTCATCACCGCGTTCATGTGGTTGGAGATGATGGCCAGGTGGGCGTCGACAGCGTTGCCGAGGAGCTCCCGCTGGGCGTCGAGCTGGTCGACGGCCCGCAGCACGTGGTCGTAGACGTCCTGGAGGTGGGTGGCCGTCGCCTGGTCGATCCACTCCACCTCCCGGCGCATGAGCGTGCCGACCACCTCCCGCAAGGGGACGACGGCCCGGCGGAGGTTCACGAGGCGGCGACGGGCATCGAACAGCTCCTGCTGCACGCTGCGCTCCTCGCCGGCGAGCTCCCCGAAGATGCGGTCCTCGAGCTCCTCGAGGGCGTCTTCGGAGGCGTCGGTGACATCGAACCAGCCGTCGACCAGCTCGTCGAGCAGGACGTAGAGGAGGAAGCCGGGGCTGACCTGATCGCCACGCGTGCGGTCGAAGCGGGCCATTGCGCCCTCGACGGGCCACGCCGGGCTGTGACCCTCGGCTTCGCGGACGCTGACCACCCACCTCGACCCGACGAAGAGGTCGACCTCCTGGAGGCCCGCCGTGTAGGCGACGACGAAGCTGTGGCTCGGGTACTCCTCGAGCTTGGGTCGCTGGTGGCGGTGGCGCACGTCCTCCATGGCGAGGGGGTGGAGGCTGAACTCCTCCTGGAGGCACTCGAGGTCGGCCTCGCTGGCGTCGGCCACGTCCACCCAGACCAGGCGTCCGGGCTCCTCGATCAGCTCGGAGATGTCGGCCGGGTCGATTTCCTTGACGTCTCCGCCGCCGTAGACCCGGACCGAGATCATGGGACGGGGACGCCACCCACCTGCGCCCGTACCTGCTCCTGACGGTCGTCGACCGGACCGGTGAGGATCTCGTAGGTCACGTCGGCCGATTCCAGCAGGCGGCGGATTCGACCGTCGATGTCGGACTGGAAGCCGGTGTCGTCGGGGCGTAGACCGTCGAGCACGATGGGGAACTCGACGGGCAAGTAGAACACGTGGTCGTAGCGGGCCCGCAGGTCGAGGACCGCGATCCTGCGGGCCTCGATCCACAGGTGGTCCTCCTTGCGGGCCTCCCGATCCTGCTCCATCACCCAGTCGGCGTATGCGAGCACGTCGTAGACCGAGCGGTCGGCCACGAAGTGGTCGTGGACCGACTCGGCGTGCCACTGCTTCAAGAAGATGAGCGTCTCGGTCTCGGCCGTGGCGCTCTGGTCGAGAGGAAACCCCAGCTCGACCACCTCGCGGGCGACCTCGGGAAGCAGCGGGTAGTCCCATTCCTGGGCGAAGAGGTTGGCGAGCGTGGTCTTTCCGGTGGAGAACGATCCGACGAAGGCGACTTTCATGCCCGCCAGTGTGGCCGTAGTCCGCGAGCGCGGCCAGCCTCACCTCCCGATCAGCGTCCACGGCAGCGGTACCTTGGCCGGATGGACGAGCGCCTCTGCCTTCTCACCGTGCACGCCCACCCTGACGACGAGGCGTCGAAAGGGGCGGCGAGCGTCGCCCGGTACCACGCCGAGGGCGTGCACTGCGTGCTCGTGTGCTGCACCGGGGGCGAGGCGGGGGAAATCCTGAACCCCGCCGTCGACACGCCCGAGGTGCGCGAGCGCCTGAACGAGGTGCGCATGGAGGAGCTGGCGCGCGCTGCCGAGGTCATCGGCTACGACGAGGTCGTCTTGCTCGGCTACCGCGATTCGGGAATGCCGGGGACGCCCGAGAACGAAGATCCGGCCTGCTTCGCCCGGGCCGACCTCGACGACGCCGTACGGCGACTCGTGGAGGTGATCCGGCGGGAGCGTCCCCAGGTCGTCGTCACCTATGCCGACGACCAGGAGGGTTACCCCCATCCGGACCACCTGCGGGTGCATGAGATCACCCTCCCTGCGTTCGACGCCGCCGGCGACCCGGATTCCTATCCCGAGTTGGGCCCGCCGTGGCCGCCGCTGAAGCTCTACTACGTGGCCTGGTCGAGGGCCCGCATCGTCGCCATGCACGAGAAATTCCTCGAGCTCGGGCTCCCATCGCCATTCGACGAGAAGTGGCTCGAACGCCCCGACCATGACCACCGCATCACCACACGCCTCGACGTGTCGGACCGTAACGACGTGCGCCGGGCCGCCCTCCTGGCCCACGCGACCCAGATCGACCCCGATTCGCCCTTCTGGTTCGGCCTCCCGCCCGACGTGGTGGCCTACCGCTACGACGACTACATCCTCGCCCGCAGTCTGGTCGACAGCGCGCTGCCCGAGGACGACCTCTTCGCGGGTGTCCGGGAGCGGGTGCTGCGCGCCTGAGCAGGGTCGCTACCATCCCGGGGTCGCCGACAGTGAAGGGACGGTCATGGCCCAGTACCTGACCCAGGAGTGGCTCGACATCCAACAGGACCTCGCCCAGGAGTTCCCCGAGCGCCCGGGTGCCACCGCCCGGATGCAGTACCGCGTAAAGGGGCCGGATGGCGACATCGCCTACTACTGGGTGCTCGAGAACGGCAAGCTGCTCGAGTCCGCGCTGGGGGAGGACGCCGACGCCGACTTCACCCTGGTGCTGTCCTACGACGACAGCGTCAAGATCCAGAAGGGTGAGCTCGACCCCAACGCCGCCTTCATGCAGGGCCGCATGAAGGTCACCGGCAACATGGGCAAGCTCATGGGCCTTCTCCCGCTCACCCAGAGCCCCGAGTACAAGTCGATCCAGGAGAAGATCCGGGAGGTCACCGAGTATTAACAGTCGGTCAAGGTGCCGGCAGCATCGGGCCCACGCAGGAGTGGTTGGTCAGGTTGTTGGGAGGCACCGGCCCGCCGATATCGGCGAGGGTGCTGCCGAAGTTGTTGTTTCGCCAGACATTGGCGTCACAGGGAGCGCTGGGATTGACGACGGCGTTGCCGTCCTGGCCGTTGAACGCCGGGCCCCCGAAGGGCACAACGTTGTTCCGCAAGGCGGTGTTGCCGATGAAGGTGCTCATGGTCGCCGGGTTCCCGGGCCGGTGGGCCACGACGGCGATGCCGTTCTTGGCGTTGTCGTTCACGGTGTTGTTGGTCACGGTCTGGCGGATGGGCGGGTTCGGCCCGCCGATCATGAGGGTGATCCCGCTGCCGCCGTTGCCGGGTCCCTCGAACAGTTGAACCGACGGCCGGCCGGCGGGGTATCCGAAGCCGTTTCGATTGATCTGGTTCCCGGTGATGATGTTGTCGCGGTTGAACGCGCCCTGGCACGCGGCGCCCGGTCCGAAGTCCGGACAGGTGGACGGGATGAAGACGCCGGTGTTCCCGTTGCCGGTGATGGTGTTGCCGGAGATGATGTTCTCGTAGGAGGCGTTGGGCCCCAGGCCTTCCAGCTTGACGCCGTGGTTCTGCTGATTGATGAACGCGAACGGCGGCTGAGTCGGGTGGGTCGGCCCGCACACGTGCACGATGCCTCCCCCGGACACCGAGAACCGGAAGAGATCGAACGTCGGGCAGATCTCCGGCTGCCGGTTGTCGACGATCAGGTTGGCCCGGATGACGTTCCGCCCGGCGCCCCCGAGCAGGACGATCCCGTCGAAGGGCCCGTTGTTCCTCACCGTGTTGGCCGTGATCTGGTTCCCGGTCGAGTCCAAGACCACGATGCCGTCACCCAGGTCGTCGCTGCCGGGAGGGCCGAAGTTCTCCTCGACCGTGACCCGGGTCACCGTGTTGGCGGAGCCACCCTCGATCACGATGCCGGCGGCAAAGTTCCTGACCCCGCCCCGACCGGCCACGATGTTCCTGTTTCCCTTGATCCGGACGCCGGCGAACTGACCCTTGGCGAATCTCACGGTGTAGGGAGCGCCGATCTGGCCGTTGTCGCCGGTTCCCCCCGCCTGGGTCACCTGTCGGGAGTCGAGCTCGCCGCGAATCGTGTGGCTGTTGAGGTTGAGGGTGATGCCGTCCCCCTGGATGACGAGCCCGTCTCCGCTGGGGCAGAACAGATCAGCGTCGAGGGTGGTGCTGGCGGTGATGACCTGCCCGCAGCTGAGGTGACTCGCGGCAGCCGGCGTGGCCACGACGAGACCGAGCACGAGGGCCATACCGGAAGCGATACCGAGGATGCGACGGAAGCTCATCGCTCGTGGACCTCCGGGGTTGAGTGCGTCGGTCTGATCCTTTCCGCCGGAGACGGACAACCTACCCGACAAACCTGCGTCTGGCCCGTTGTCAGCCCTCGGCTGTCCAGCTCAGTCGCCGGGCAGGACGTGCATGGTGACCTTCGGGACCCGCCGGGCCGCCCGCCGTGCCCTCCATCCGAGCGACGGTGCCGCGCTCGTGTCCACTGCCGCCAGCAGCAGGCCACCGAGCAGGCCCACGTTCTTCAGCACGTGCAGGCGCTGCTGAGAGCGGGTCGACGGCGAGGGAACCGTCCGAGCGCCGCCACCTTGGCGGTCACCGGTTCGGCCGCGTCGACCCGCTTCTTCGGGTTCTTCAGGGTGTCCACCCCACTGGAGACGACGATGGCGGCCAGCATGGGACGGGCGACCCGGCGAGTGATGGTCATGGGCGTCGAATGCCTTGTCCGTGCATGACGCTGGCATACCCCGGGTTAGGGTCGGCCTCACCCGAGCACCGAGGAGTCCGGCGATGATCCTTCTGACCGGTGCGACCGGAACCATCGGTTCCGCCCTGCTGGCCCAGCTCGCCGAGACCGACGCGCCGGTGCGCGCCGTCGCCCACTCTCCCGGCGGGCGAGCGGAGATCGAGCGCCTCGGCGCCGACGCCGTCGACGGCGACTTCGACCAGCCAGACACCCTCGAAGCGGCGATGCGGGGATGTGACCGCCTGTTCCTGCTGTCACCCCCCCATCCGACCCAGGCCGGCCGCGAGCGGAACGTCGTCGATGCCGCCGGCCGGGCGGGTGTCGGGCACGTGGTGGCCGTGTCGGTGATGGGGGCGAGCCACTCGTCGGCGATGCTGTCGGCCTGCTGGCACGCCGAGATCGACGACTACGTGGCGGCCTCGGGCCTCGGCTACACGATCTTGCGGCCGGCAGGGCTCATGCAGACGCACCTGCTGCCCGGCGAGACCGTGAAGGCCGAGGGCAGGTGGTACGGGATGACCGGCCACGGGGCCTCTGCGTTCATCGACGCCGCCGATGTCGCCGCCGTCGCCGCCCACGTGCTCACCTCTCCCGGCCACGACGGGGCCACCTACGAGCTCACCGGGCCGGAGGCGGTCTCGCTCCCTCAGGCCGCCGTCCAGCTCTCGGAGGTCACGGGCCGGGACATCGCCTACGTCGATGTCCCCGTCGCGCAGTTCCGCGGCAACCTCCTGAGCTTCGGCCTCCCTGACTGGGTGGCCGACTCGTTGGTGGCCTTCTACCAGTCGATCCGCGAGGGGCACGCCGCCACCGTCACCAACGAGGTGGAGAAGGCGACAGGAAGGCCGGCCCGCTCCTACCGGGCGTTCGCCGAGGCCCACAAGGAAGCCTTCGCCGGTTCGTAGCCTGCGGGGCCGGGGACGTGGGTTCGGACGGCAGCCCGAGCCTCGGCTGCCCGTGCCTACCCTGGTGCGGTGGACGATCGGGAGGTCATCGACGAGTTCGTGGACGGGAGCTCGGCGACCGCGTTCGGTCCGACCCTGAACGTCGAGCGGGGCGCGCTCAAGCTCGACGGCTGGTGGTCGGTGGCGTATCGGGTGTCGCTTCGAACCTTCGTCGTGCGCGACGAGGAGCCGCCGTCGGAGACCACCGTCGTGGACGACGTGGCGGCCGGCCACCGGCGAGGCCGAGCTCAACGCCAAGGCGACCGAGGAGAGCTTCCTCGAGGGCGGCACCGTCACCAACCCGGCCACGGCCACCGACGGCACGACCGACCTGCTCAGTGCCCGCCGGCTCGCCGGCGCTCCGACACGGGTGGTCCTGACCGTCGGCGTGGACGACAGCTCGCTCGTCCCCCTGAGAGATGGTTTGGGCGACTGCCGGTTCGAGACCCGGGCCTTCGGCGAGATCGAGCCCGGCGAGTGCGCGTCGCTCCTTCCCACCCTGGTTCTCGTCGATGCTACCGGGCCCGTGGGGAGGGCCTTCGTCTTCGACCTTCAGGCGGACGACGGCGTGAGCGGGCCTCTGGTGGCGATCACCGACGACGGTGCGATGCAGGCCGGGGCCGACGCCACCGTCGACGCCGCCGTGTCGCCTGATCGCTGGGTGCCCGTCGATCCAGGACCTCCTGCCCTAGACGAACCGCCCCCTGATGGTCACCGGCCGATCGCCCGCCGGCCGAGGCGGGTGATCCTCTCGATCACGACCTGGCCGACTTCACCGTTGACCTTGGTCGCCACACTGGCGCGCAGCAACTGTCGTTCGCTCAGGTCGGCGACGGCCCGTCTGAACTCCTGGCCCGTGAGCTGCCCGACCATCCGTCGCACCACGTCGGTGAGCGGGCCGGGAACGTGGCCGCCGCCCGCGTCGTGGGCGGCTTCCAGGACCCGCCGCTCGGCGGTAGACAGCGACGCCCCCATCCCGCCGACTGTACGGAACCCGCACCGTCCAGGCGCGGACCTCGGTGCCCGCTCGAGGCCCGCCCGCTGAATACGGCTGCTACTGCTCGGCGGGGATGAGCCGTTCGTGCTGCGGGGGTCGCAGCTCCAGGTACACGGCCTTCGCCGCGCCGACGAGCGGGACCGCCACCATGGCACCGACCACGCCGGCCGCCGACACACCGACGAGGGCGGCCGTCATGGTGGCCGGCGGGGACAGCTGCACCGCCTGGCCCACCACCAGCGGTTGCAACACATGGTTCTCGAACTGCAGGTAGAGCACGAAGAACGCCGCTGCCAGGAGCCCGGTCCCGGCACCTTCGGTGGCGGCCAGCATGACGAATGGGATGCCGCCCACCGCGCCACCGATCTGGGGGACGAGGTCGAACACCGCCACCCAGACGGCCAGCAGCGGCGCCAGTGGCACACCCAGAACGAGCCCGGCGACGAGGACGGCGACGCCGGCGATGCCGGCGACGAGCACGGAGCCGGCCATGTAGCGGCCGACGATGCGGTAGGCCACGGCCGCCGCCCGTTCCGCCTGGGGGCGGTGCCGTCGAGGCACGAGTCGCCCGGCATGACGTGCCAGCCGGGCGCCGTCGAGCAGCAGGGCCACGGCCACGAGCACGGTTAGGAAAGCGGTCAAGAGTCCGTCGAAAAAGACGCGGCCGGCCTGCGCCACGGGGGTGGCGTCGCCCCGGAGTCGCTCTTGCAGCGTGTCCAGCCAGCTCTCAACCTCGGTGGCGGCGTCGGCGTCGCGGAGCTGCTCGCCCACGACCGGGAGGTCGTAGAGCTGGCGGACGACCCGGGGGATGTCACCGCGCAGGCGCTCGACCTCACGGACGGCAGGCGGGCCGAGGAGCAGCACGATGGCCACCAAGCTGAGGAGGAACCCGACCAGGACGACAGCCACGCCGGCGCCGCGCCGGTTGCCGAGACGCCACTGTGCGCTGGTCACCAGCGGGTTCAACCCCAGGGCGAGCAGCGTTCCGACGACCACGACGGTGATCGTGTCGGTGGCCCCGCGTACCAGGCCGGTGAGAACGACGAGTGCGGCGAAGGCAGCCAGCGCGGCGGCGACCGACCGCCAATCGAGATCGACCCAGATCTCTTCCCGGTCGGGGAGGGGCCCGCCCCCCGGTGCGCCGCGAGCGTCGGACACACCGGTACTGTAAGCGCTCGTGCCTGGGCCGCCGCGTGCCCTCCGGCTGCGGCTCACCCCCCGCTCGGTCATCCTGGCGGTGGCGATGCTCGGCGCCACCCTGGTCGTCCTCCGGGTAGCGGCGGCCGCCGGTCGGGTCCTGGTCTGGATCGCCACCGCAGTCGTCGCCGCCGCCCTCTATCACCCCATCGTGGCGGGAATGAGCCGCCGGGTGCCGCGTCCTCTCGCCGTGCTCCTCGTCCTGGTCGTGACCCTGGGAGCCACCGGTGTCACCGTCTACCGGCTGGTCGACGACGTGGTGAAGGAGACACGCCGCCTCCAGGTGACGGCTCCCGCCGCCGCCGCCCGCATCGAGCGTTCGGGTCGCTTCGCCGAGCTCGCCCGGAACTTCGACCTGAGCGAACGCACGCGGAACTTCGTGGAGGAAGCCCCCAACCGGCTGCGTGGAGGATCGCCGGCGGAGGCGGTCCGTTCGGCCGCCACCCGGGGGGTGGCCTTCCTCGCCACCGGGGTGCTGAGCCTGTTCTTCCTGCTCTTCGGCCCCCGCCTGATCGGGTCCGCGGCCGAGCAGGTCACCGATCCCGTGCGGCGCGCCCGATACGAGCGGATCGCCGTCGCCGCCTACCAGCGGGCGGTGCGCTACGTCCGAGGCAGCATCCTGATGGCCATCGCCGCCGGCCTGGTCGGCTTCCTGGCGGCACGCCTGGCCCACGTGCCGGGCGGTGCCCCGCTCGGGCTGTGGATGGCGATCTGGGACTTCGTCCCCCTGGTCGGGGCGGGCATCGGGGCCATCCCTATTGTGGTGCTGGCCTCCGTCGAGGACCCGGCGCAGGGGGTGGTGCTCGCCGGCGTGTTCACCGCCTACCAGCTCTTCGAGGGCTTCATCCTCCAGCGCCGAGTCGAGCGCACGTCGATCAAGGTGGGCCCGTTCGTGACCATCGTGGGGGCATTGGTCGGCATGAAGCTGTACGGCCTGGGGGGAGCGCTGCTCGTGATCATCTGGCTGACCTTCGTGCTCGCCGTGCTCGACGAGGCGACCCGGCCGATAGGAACCGGCGAGTTGGTCACGCCGACCTGATCGACGGCAAGGATCCCGGCGTGCGAAGGACGGGTCAATCGAGGTAAGGCCGATCTGGGAGCTGTAGACCACGAGACCCGGGTGCCGTCGCCGTCGCACTTGGCGCTCGACCCTCTCCGGCCTGAGGAACCCCGAGACCGCCCGGTCGTCCCCGAGGCGACGCAATGCTTGGCAAGTGGCCCTCGGGCCTTCTAGTGTCGGGCGCCTGACATGAGACGAACCTGGATGTTCCCGGTGGTCGTCCTGGCCGCGGTACTGGCAGTGGTGCCCGGGGTTTCCCGCGTCCCGGCTGCGGACGCAGGGCCGGCCAGGGCCTACGACGTCTCCTGGCCGAATTGCGGGCAGGCCCTCCCGACCAACGGAGATCTCGGCATCGTCGGTGTGAACGGCGGGCGGCCCTACGAGAACAACCCGTGCCTGGCGGCACAGTTCAGATGGGCGACCAGCGGTTCCCGTCGTCCGGCGTTCTACATGAACACCTCCAATCCCGGCACGGCGTCGAGAGCCGTCAACTGGTACGCACAGAAGAGCCCGAGCGCCGCCTGCAGCGCGGCCAACGAGGGCGCCTGTGCGTTCAATTACGGCTACAACGCAGCCAGGTACGCGTTCGCCCGGGCCCAGGCCCAGACAGGCGCGGCTAGCCGTCACACCTGGTGGCTCGACGTGGAGACCGGTAACTCGTGGTCGACGAACCGGGCCCTCAACACCGCCTCGATCACCGGCTCGATCACCTACCTCCGCACCCAGGGTGTGCCAGTGGGCGTGTACTCGACCCGCTACCAGTGGGGCCAGATAACGGGTGGCGTGGTGATTCCCGACGTGCCCGTCTGGCTGGCCGGCGCGCGCAACGGGCAGGAAGCAACACGGTTCTGCGGGCCCGAGCGATCCTTCACCGGTGGCCCGGTGATCATGGTCCAGTGGGTCGAGCACAACCTCGACCACAACCACCTGTGCCGCCCGATGCCCGCTGCGGTGACGCCCCCAGGACCGGCGCCAGCGACGCTTGAACAGCAGATCAAGCAGTTGCCCCACGACCTCGAGCAGCTCCTCGGCAAGCTCCTCGGGCAGAAGTAGCCGACAGCCCTCCGGACGGGGCGTTCCGTGCAGCGGGGCCCGGCGGGAACCGCCGTTCCGCTACCCGATCTGGTCGGTGGCAGAACGGGCGCCGTCCTCCTTGGCAAAGGAGTCGGGCACCGGGTACTCGCCGAGGGCGAAGTGGAGGATGGCGGCGTGCTGCATCTCGACCGGCTGGATCGAGGCTGCGACCTTCAGGGCACCGTTGTTCTTGATGGCGCTGATGCTCTTCAGATAGGTGGCGGCGGCCACCTTCTCCAGCTCGAGGGCCAGCCGGGCCAGACCGGCGACGTCGTTCACCTGTGCGAACGCGGGATCGACGTTGCCCTTGACGGTGCGGTCGACGCCCGTGACGGTGTGGCGCCTCCCGTTGGTGAGGACCTGGTTCCAGGCCCCGGCGTGATCGCCGTGATGCTGCTGAGCGGTCTTGGCGAAGGCGGCCACCGCCGGTGGCACCTCCCCTAGCCTCCCGGCCGTGGCCGCCTCGAGGCCGGCCTGATAGGTGTTCACCGCCAGGTTCTCGATGGAGGCGGCGAGGGCGGCGATGGCGAAGTCACCGGTGAGGGGGCGGACGGCCTCCGTCGCTGACCCCTGCTTTCTGCCGCCGGTCTCCTCACCGTCGTCGTCGGTGCTTCCGCAGGCGGCCAGCAGCAGGCCACTGAACACTGCGCCGGTGCCCACCAGGAACCGACGGCGGCTCGTGGTCAGCGCCTCCGGCTCGGGCTGCTCGCTCCGGGAGCGCAGGTCCTCCTTCCACTCCGCCACTGCGTCGTGCATGACGGGAAGGGTGGCCCGGTGCATCTCGTCGAGGTCGCGAGTGAGGGCGGTCAGCTCGCGCTCGCTGATCTGGATGGGCGACGTCGGGCGCCGCCTCATGCCAGTGCTCCTTCTTCGGCGGGACGGGACTTCTCGGTCTTGCCGAAGGCGTCGGGGATGCCGACCGTACCGGCGGCCTCGGGCAGCTTGGCCACATTCCCGGGGTCGAGGGCGATCAAATCGGGCTGGTTGGCCTCGACCAGGGCCTTGACGGCCAACAGGATCGACACGTGCTGGGCCTCGACGCCCATGATGCTGGCGGTGAGGCTGCGGGCCTGAGGGTCGCTCAGCGCGGCCACGTTGTTCTGGTAGGTCTGTGCCGCCCCCATCTCCAGGTCGATGGCGAGGGCGACCACAGGCCCCGGCGCGGTCGGGGTGGGCGTGAGCGCCCTGTCGACCGCTTTCTGGAGGATGGGATCGGGGCCGGTCTGCGGCTTGCCCTTGAGCCGGGTGGCAGCGGCGTTGAAGGCGGCTGCGTGCTCGGCGTGCTGCTCCTTGGTCTTGAGCACGAACGCCCGCACGGTGGGGTTGGCGCCACCCCCTCCGATGAAGTCGAGCCCGAGGGCCTTGTCGTAGGTGGACACCGCCAGATTCTCGAGCGAGGCCGACGTCTGCAGCATCTGCACGTCGAGGGCCTCGTCGGCGAAGGCGGGGCGGGACATCACCCCCAGCAGCGCCGCCCCCAGGCCGGTGGTGGCCAGCGCGCCCGTCCCGAGGAGGCTCATCCGCATCAGGCGCCGCCGCTCGTTGGCTACGTGGTCGCCTTCATCGGGGTCGAACCCACCTTGCGCCCGGCGCTCGTGACCGAGCTCGACCATGGCGTCGAGCGATTCCCGGCTCGTACGCATGGCATCGGACTGGAGGTCCTGGGACTCGACCAGGAGCTCACCCAGCGCGTGCTCATCGATGGGCAACGACTACCTCCTCGTACGGGAAAGATCACGGAGCCTAGGGGATGAACGGCACACAGCCCGCTCCGGGTGGAGCGGGCTGTGTGCCACGTTGTTCAGGTTGCCAGGAGCAGCGAGACGCCTAGAACGCCGCCTTGTCGGTCTTCTGGAACGTCACCGGCACGGGGTACTCGCCGAGGGCGTAGAGGAGAATCGACTGGTGCTGCTGGTCGACGACCTGGATCTCGGCCGCCTTACGGACGGCGTCCTTGCCCTTGAGCGTGGGGATCGCCTTGAGATAGGTCTGGGCGGCGATGTCCTCCAGGGTGAGGGCCAGCTTGGCGGCGCCGGCCGCGTCCTTGACCTTGGCGAACTCGGCGTCGACCGTGGGCTTCAGCTTTGAGTTCGGGGCCGTCACCTCGGGCTTGCCAGCGCCCTTCAGCACCTTGTTCCAGAAGTCACGGTGCTCCTTGTGGTGGGCCAGCGCGGTGGTGACGTACGTGGCCACGGCCGGGGGAACGGTGCCCAGCTTGTTCCCCTGAGCGGCGGCGAGGGCCGCCTCGTAGGTCTGCACGGCGAGCACCTCGAGGCCGGCGGCCACTTCGGCCACCGTGAGATCCCCACTGGCGCCGGCGGCTGTCGTGGCCGTCGTGCCATCGGCGGTCGTGTCGGTGGTCGACGACTTGTCGTCGTCCCCGCAGGCGGCGGCCACGAGGGCCACACCGGCGGCAACGGTGCCACCGACGAGGAGGCGGCGGCGACTGACCGGGGTGGTGGCCAAGCCGGCCAGTGGGCGCTCGTCGGTGTCCATCGGCGGGTTGAGCTCCTTGCTCGTTCGACTGTCCGTGCTCGTTCGACTGTCCGTGCTCGTGTTCACTTGACGGCGCTTGTTCACTTGACGGCTCCCGTCTCGGGCTCGGCGACGGGGCCGACCTGCTCGAAGGCGTTGGGGAAGGCCACGCTGCCGGCGGCCGCCGGGAGCTTGGCCAGGTCGGCGCCGATGGGGATCTTGATGAGCTCGGGGGCTCCGCCCTTGAGCAGGGCGCTGACGGCCCGGAGGCTGGCCAGGTGCTGGGCCTCGACGCCCATCACGCTGGCCATGAGCTCCTTGGACTTCATGTCCTCGAGCTGGGTGAGGTTCACCAGGTAGGTGTCGGTGGCGACCTTCTCCAGGACGGCGGCGAAGTCGACCACGTCGACCAGCTGCTTGAAGCCCGGGACGGCCTTGGTGACCTCGGCGGCGAACTTGGGGTTGGGTGTGTCCTGCGGCTTTCCGCCCAGCGCGGTGGTCTGGGCCTGGAAGCCCTTCTTGTGCTCGTCGTGCTGCTTCACCGTCTCGGTCACGAACTTCACGATGACCTGACCGGCCGTGCCCGGGACCTTGGCCACTCCGCCCAGGTTCTGGCTGGCGGCGGTGTTGTAGGTCTCGATGGCGAGCTTCTCGAGCGAAGACGCTGTCTGGAGGATCTGGACATCGAGGGTCTTGTCGGCCCGGGCCGGTGTCGCCATCAGGCCGGTGAGAATGGTGCCGAAGCTCCCGGCGAGCAGGCCCCGACCGGCGAGGCCGCCGGCCCCGTACCCCATCTTCTGGAGCATCGCCCGCCGGTTGCGGTTGAAGCGGTCGATCTCGTCGGTGTCGATTTCCTGTCCCCGCCGCTCCTCGCGAATCTCCTCGAGTACGGGGATCGTCTCGTTGATGCCGCGCATGGCGTCGACATGGAGATCCTGTGACTCGGCGATCAGCTGCTTGAACGCCCGGTCGTCAATATTGGTCACGTACCACGTACCTTTCGTCGGTCGCTGTTCCGGTGCCGCAAGACTTGGCCGCGGACCCGTCGTTACTCTCTACGGCGCCGCACGGGGCCCGGATGACAGCGATCTCAAATGGGGCTCAGGCGACGGTGATGGTGCCCTTCATGTACTGGTGGATGTTGCAGACGTAGCTGAAGGTGCCCGCCTTGGACAGCTTCAGCTTCTTCTCGGCGTTTCCGTCGATGTTGCCGGTGTCGAACGACTTGTCGTCGGCGGTGACGGTGTGGACCACTCCGTCGGTGTTCCGGACCACGATCTCGTCGCCGGCCGACGCCTTCAGGCTGGGGGGGACGAAGGCGAAGTCCTTGATCTTGATCTCGGTCCCCGAAGTGCCGGCGGGCGAGGCCGCGGTGGTGGCCGTCTCGCCAGACGTATCCGATGAGGTGGAGGAGTCGTCGTCGGAGCACGCGGAGGCCAACGAAAGGGCCAGGAGGAGGATAAGAGGTCGCACGAGCCGTCGCATGTCGGGGTTCTCCCTGTGTGTGGTCGCATGCTTTTTCGGCGCCGTTGATTGGCCCGGATGATCGCACGTCGGAGCATCCAATGGTGTGGGCAGCGCCGAACAGGGATGCTGTGGCTGCCATGGATCTTCGTGATGTGAGTGATGCCGCGCTGGTCATTGCGATCGGCCGTTGGCGCCAGGACGCCCTGGCCGAGGCATACCGGCGCAATGCCGGTGCCGCCTTCGCGCTGGCCCGACGGTTGCTCGGCGACCGCACGCTCGCCGAGGAGGTGCTCCAGGAGGTGTTCCTGCGGCTCTGGAACCAGCCCGACCGCTTCGATCCCGAGCGGGGGAGCCTGCGCTCGTACCTGCTGGCGCAGACCCACGGTCGGTCGGTCGACCTTCTCCGGTCGGAGACCTCGCGCCGGCGGCGCGAGGAGCGGGAGGTCCGGGAGACGGCGGAGCACGGCGCCGATATCGAGCGCCAGGTGATCGACTCCAGCGTGGCTACGCAGGTGAAGGATGTGGTGGCCGGCTTGCCGAACGACGAGCGCACGGCCATCGAGTTGGCGTACTTTGGGGGGCACACGTATCGCCAGGTCGCGGTGCTTCTCGACCAACCGGAAGGTACGGTAAAAAGCCGTATCCGCTCCGGTCTTCGACGTATGCGCAAGGACCTGGCAGATGCAGGAGTTGGGGTTTCATGGGCCGAGAGCTGAACCACACCGAGGCCGCCGCACTGCTGGGCGCGTATGCCGTCGATGCCCTCGACGGCGACGAGTTGGACCAGATCGAGCGTCACGTCGACGACTGCGGTGCGTGCCAGATCGAGGTCGCCGAGCACCGGGAGGTCGTCGCCTACCTCGTGCCCGGTTCGGCCCGGGCCCCCGAAGGGCTCTGGGACCGGATCGCCGGGTCGCTCGAGGAGGTGCCACCACCGCTGACGATGCCGGCGGCGCCGGTGATCCCGATCGACCGGGGCCGGCGGCGTTTCGGGCCGGCGCGGGTCGGCGCAGCCGTGGCTGCGGTCGCCGCCATGACAGCCATCGGCATCCTCGGGCTCAAGGTGGTCGACGACGACCGTCGCATCGACGACCTGCGGGCCCTCGCCCCGGCGACCGAGCTCGACCGTACCGTCAAGGCCGCCGTCGCCGACCCGACCGGTCGCCGGATCGCGCTGGCTTCGACCGACGGGCGGCTCGAGGCGGACACCGTCCTGCTGCCCGACGGCACCGGTTACCTGGTGTCGTCGAACCTGCCCGAGCTCGGCGCCGGCCGTACGTACCAGCTGTGGGCGCTGGTCGGCACGAGCAAGGTGTCGGTGGGGGTGCTCGGCGCCCAGCCCGGGCCGGCCGGGTTCAAGGCGGCCGGGGAGGCCTGGGGCCTGGCCATCACCGAAGAAATGTCCGGCGGTGTGGTGAGCAGCAGCAACGACCCGGTGGTGGTCGGCACCCGGGTGTAGTCGTCGACCGTGTAGTCGTCGGCAGTTCCGGCCGGCCTCGGTCAGCTCTGACGCTGGAGGTCGCGCAGGGCGCGGTAGCCGATCAGGGTGGCGCCGGCCCGCTGGGCGAGGGCCTTGAGGCTGGAGTGCCCGGTCACCAGGTCGTGGTCGTCGACGCGGCCGGCCCAGTCCGGTGTCAGGGCCCGCAACTCGGCGGTGTCGACCGCCGGGTGCACCCGGAGCTCGGTGATACCGGGTTGAAGGTCGAGCAGGACCCGCTCGACGGCCCTGCGGCTCCCCACGGTGCGGGCCCGAACCAGGTGGTCGGCCGACAACACGCCCTCCTCGGCCGCCAGGCGGCGGAAGGGAAAGCCCACCGCCCGCTCCGTCGACGCCGGCCCCAGCCGCATGGGCAGGCCGAAGTCGACGGCCAGCTCGAGGTACACGTCGAAGAACTCGGGTCGGAGCTCGAGGCTCGCCATGTGCGAGTCGAGGTGGCTCACGTCGAACCCCCAGTAGATGGCCCGCTCGACCTGCGCCCGGCACTCGCGTCTCACCTCGTCGAGGTCGGCGTGGTCCCAGACGTCCGGCAGCGTCCGGGGGAAGCCACCGTCACCGTCGAGCAGCGACGGCGAGTGGGTGATCGGTCCCCACCGGTAGAGGTCGTGCTCGGCGTTCAGGGTGAGGTGCACGCCCACGTCCTCGCCCCGGTAGCGGGAGGCGGCGTCGCGGGCCCACGGGCACGGCACCATGAGACTGGCGCTGGTGGCCACGCCGTCGCGAAGGGCTTCGTACACGCCGAGGTTGGCGGCGTGGCACGACCCGAGGTCGTCGCAGTTGACGAGAACGAGCTTGGCGTCGGGGGCGAGCCCGAGCCGCTCGGCGAGCGTCGTCATCCCGACGCCCGCCCCGCGGTCGGGGTGCACGCAGTCGGGATCATCAGGGGACGGTAGCCGTCTCGGCCACCCCGGCCCTGTCCCAGGGAAGGCATGCGAGGCTAGGCTCCGCCCGTGCGGTCCGGCCGCCCCAGCGTGGAGCGACCTCACCGGCGACCTCACCGAAGTGCCAGCTGGTCGCTGTGTCGACGGCTTGCTCTTGGGAACCTGAACGATGATCCCCGTTCTCGCCCACGGCGGCACCGGCGGCCTGGTCGTCGAGCTGAGCCTGTTGAGCCTGCCCCTGATCGGCTTCGCCCTGCTCTGGTGGTGGAACCGCCGCCTGACCCGCGAACAGGCGGCCGAGCGCACGTCTGCGGGTTCGGATCCGGACGAACCCGACCGACAAGCTGAGCCGTGACCCGTGTCGCCGCCCCACCGGGCCCCGCCCCCCACCCCCGATCGTGACGCCTGCTACCCCAATGCCAGGGCGGACACATCGGCGTCGGAGCAGGCGCCCCAGAGACCCTTGCGACTCCCGTGGGCGGTTCGGGCGGCGGCTACCAGCTGTGCCCGGTGGGCGACGTTGGGCGGGATGGAGAGCGGTGCGGCGAAGCCGTCGCGCGCCATGGCCTCGTTCACGAAGAGGCCGTCGGGCTCCCGGTAGACGTAGGCGAGAAGGCGTCCGTAGCGGTCGCGAGGCTCCGCGTCGCCCACCAGGCGGAGAGCGGTGCCGGACGGAAGGAGTGAGGTCAGGTGCCGGGACGCCTCCTTGCCGAAGCACTCCACCGGGCTGGTTGGTTTCACCGACTCGGGCGTGTCGATGCCGATGAGCCGGACCCGCTCGTCGTGCCCGGCGATACGGGCCACGACCGTGTCACCGTCGACGACTCTTACCAGAGTGGCCTGCCCGTCGACCGTGGGCGACGGCGTCGTCTGAGGGCCCGGCGCCGGCAACTCCGAGCAGCCGGCCAGCAGGGCCACGAGGGCCACGAGGGCGGCCACGGAGGCAGGGATGCGCCTAATGGGAGACCTCCGGGGATCGACGGGGCGGTCGGCGGCGCCAGCCGCGAGTGGAACCGGATAGGGGAGTCCCGGCTCACATGGTGGCACGGGACGTCATGCCGCTGCCGGCCGCGTGGCCCTAGCCTCGCGCAGCGCCCGGCGCGCCTGCTCGATACCCCGCCGGCCCACCTCCCGGGTGCGCTCGTCGAGGTGCCATGGGCGCTCCTCGGGCTCGACCAGGAACAGCTGCTCTTTCATGTCCCCAGTATGAGTGTGGGGTGTGACAGTGAGATCGGCCTCTGCACCTGTGGCAACTGACCGCGACTTGCGATGCGGGTATGGGTAGGGTGGACCACAAGGCTCAAGACCGAACGTGTTGTGACGATCTTGTTTCCGCGGGGTAGGTGACGGAACAGGCCGCAGTAACCTGGTGTTGGAGAGGGAGATGAACGAGACGATGAACGAGACGCTGGAGACCGATGTGATCAACCAGGCGCTTGAGATCATCGATCGCAGCCTGGGCACACTCCACACGCGGGAGCTTGTCTCCGCGGCCGAGGTGTCCGACATACTGCTCGACATGCGGTCTCTCCTCGCCGTCGATCTGGCCGAGGTAGGCCAGTTCGAGGAAGCCACGGTCAACTAGGACCGAGGCCGCCTCAGGCCCCCTTCAGGCCCAAGGTGTCCGGAGTCGGCGTGGCCGTCCCCCCGGTCCACCACGACCGGCGGCAGTGGCATCAGCTTCCTCCCCGCCAGCCCGAGCCCCGCGCCCACGGCTATCCCCGCCACGACGTCGGACGCGTGATGGATCTTCACGTACACGCGACTCGATGCGACGACGGCGGCCACCGCGTAGTACAGCGGCCAGAGGGGGTCGTTCTCGGAGAGCAGGATCGCCCCGACCATGGCCGAGGTGGCGTGGCCACTGGGGAAGCTGCTCGTGCGGGGACGTCGGATCTGCATCGGGCGCTCGGTCTCCCATGGCGGCCGGCTGCGGCGGAACACCGACTTGATCAGGGCGTTGACCGTGAAGGACTCGGCAGCCAGACCGGCGCCGAGGCGTAGCGCCGCCTGCCAGTCGCGGTCTGACCGCAGGCCACGTGCGGTGCCGAGGATGAGCCAGATGAGGCTGAAGTCGCCCAGCTCGGAAGCGGCGAAGAACAGCCGGTCGACGGCCGGACGCCCGCGGAGGGCGTCGAAGGCGGTGTCGGCCCGGGCGTCGAATCGGCGGACGTGGCCGCCGGCAACGGAGAGAGGGCGAGGCACGGACGCCGACGGTAGTGGTGTGCGGGGGACGCTCTCGACCGATCCGCATCCAAAGGCCCCGATCGGTCGGGCCGGGACGACTCAGCTGGCGGCGACCAGCTCCCGTGCCCGGGCCGGGTCGCCACCGAAGGCGGGGCAGTAGTCGCGGAACGAGCACCAGTCGCAGAGCCGGGACGGGTGAGGCCGGAAGTCGTCGTTGGCGCAGGCTCTCTCCACGGCCCGCCAGATCGCCTGGGTCCGCTGGGCGAGGCCCCGGATCGACTGGTCGGACGGTTGGGCCACGATCGCCACCGGCTGGCTCAGGTAGAGGAGTTGGATGCGGGACGGCCGTCGCCCCAGCACCTGCTCACACAGAAACGCGTAGAAGTGCACACCGCCGAGTCGGCCCTGCTCGTGGGCGACGCCGGGTACCTTCCCGGTCTTGTAATCGGTGACCACCAGCCCGCCGTCGGCGTCGAGGTCGAGGCGGTCGATCACGCCCCGCAGGGTGAGCGACCCGACCTGGGCCTCGAGGCGCAGCTCCAGGCCGATGGGGTGGACGGCGGTGGGGTCCTCGATCTGGAAGTAGCGGCGGATGAGGTCCTCGGCGTCGGCGGCGAAGGTGGTCTCGGCCTCGGCGTCGAGCCCCAGGCCGACGAACTCGGGGTCGGACGCCATCTCGGCTCGAGCGGCGGACAGGCAGGCCAGCCCGGCGTCGAGCGTGCGGGCCGCCGGGGCTTCGCAGAACAGCAGCTCCAGGGCCCGGTGGACCAGCGTGCCCTTGGTGGCCCAAAGCGAGGGTGGCTCGGGCAGGCGGTCGATGGCCGAGAACCGGAAGGCGAGTGCGCAGTCCTTGAAGGAGGCGACCTTCGACGGTGTGAGCGACACGGGCAGAGGGAGGGGCATCACCGTCATCGTACCGCCGGGGTGTGACGACGACGTGGATGGAGCCGGGCCCTCCGCCCGGGCCTGCGGATGCCCACACGGCACGCGCTACCGTGCCTGCGCCCGCACCGAGCCGGAGCCGCCGACTCGAGGAGGGCTGAGGCCAGATGAACGTCGACGTCGATCTCGTCCGCCACGCCAACCAGGCGTTCTACGCTGCCTTCGAGGCGCGCGATCTCGAGGCCATGTCAGGGCTGTGGGAGCACTCCGACCGGGTGCTGTGCACCCATCCCGGTTGGGCGACGCTGCGGGGCTGGGGCCAGGTCGCGGCCTCGTTCTTCGCCCTCTTCCAGAACGACCAGCACCTCCAGTTCATCCTCACCAACGAGCGGGCCGAGGTGGAGGGCGAATCCGCCTGGGTGGCGATCGACGAGAACATCCTCTCCGACAGCCAGCCGGCCACGACCGTGGCCGCCCTGAACCTGTTCGTCCGTACGCCCGCCGGGGAGTGGCGGATGGTCGCTCACCATGCGTCGACGGTCACTGCCGACCCCGACCTGTCCGACGAGGGCGACGACGACCAGTGAGGGCCTGGACGCCGACGCAGCGGTAACCCGGCCGGTGCGGGCGGTCAGACGTCCAGGTGCTGCTGCGCCGGTGCCTCGGGCACCAGGGCCCGGGCCCCGGCCTCCTGGAGCAGGGCGCTGAGGTCGTCGGCGTTGTCCACGGCGTGGTCTCGGTAGCAGTTGTTCATGAGCAGGTGCACCTCCCGGGCCGAGGCGGCCAGTTCCCGCACCTTGGGCACCCACTCGGCCAGCTCCTCGCGGCGGTAGTGGTAGCGGAACCGCTCGGCGGCGGTGGGCACCGTCGATTCCCAGGTCTCGGTGTTGCGGGCGTGGAACCGCACCACGGCCAGGTCGGCGGTGGCGGCCACCACCGGGGGCACCGATGACGGGAACCCCGCGGGCTCGTCGACGCAGACGAAGGTCATGCCGGTCGACTCCAGGAGCTCGAGGGTCGACTCGCATTCGTTGCCGTCGAGCCAACGCCCGTGGCGGAACTCGACGCACAGCGGGATGCCGTCGAGGCGCCGCGCCGCGTCGCGGATCTCGTCGCGGTTGGACTGCTTGGGGCCGAACCACCGTGGGTACTGGAGCAGGACGGTGCCCAGCTTCCCCGACGAGCGCAGCGGCATCAGCGAGTGACGGAAGCGCTCCCATGACTCGTCGACCGCATCGGTCGTGAGGTGCTTGCGGTACAGACGTCGCTTGTCGCGGTGAGCGGGATCGACCTCGTCGTGGAGGTCCGGCCACAGCGAGTCGGGAAACGTCGGATGGCCGGTGAGCAGCGACCACGCCTTGACGTTCATGGTGAAGCCGTCGGGCGTGCGTTGCACCCACGAGGCGGCCAGCTCGGGCGTGGGCGGGAAGTAGTAGGTGCTGTCGACTTCCACGAGCGGGAAGCGGCTGGCGTAGTAAGCGAGCCGCTGAGCCGCGTTCATGGAGCGGCGCGGGTACCAGCCGGTCTCCTTGACCAGGGTGGGGTCGGTCCACGAGCAGGTGCCCAGCAGCACGCGGCTCTCGCCCATCTCGAGCACCGGTCCCAGGACGCCCCCCTCGACGGCCTCGGCCATCCTCCGACCGTACTGATCTACTCGCGGCTTCGCCGCGCGTTTCCCGCCGCCGGCCGTTCCATGCCAACGCCGCGCGTATCATCCCGGTTCAAGGGCGCCGGTGCCGCGTAGGGCCTCGGCGAAGGCATCGGCCACCGCCTCGTGGCCGGCGGTGCTCGGATGGAAGCCGTCGCCGCTCACCAGGGCGTCCTCGGTGCCGGCCTTCCGGGCTGCCAGCCCGACCGACCGGAGGTCGACGAGCACCGCTCCCTCCCTCGTCACCACGCGCTCGCTCGCCGAGTTGTAGGCGTCGACCACCCGGTTCAGGGCCTCGGGGCCTGGCAGGGTGGCGCCGATCCGGCAGGGCGGACCACCGGTGGGGGGGTTCGGGCGGCAGGCCAGATAGACGGGAAGCCGGTCGATCGGTGGCACGTTGGCCACCAGCACCCGGGTGGCCCCCTCCCGACGCAGCGCCTTCACGAGGGTGCCCAGATCGCGCTCGAAGTCGTCCGGGTCGACGCCGTCGATGATGTCGTTGACGTTCAGCCAGACGGTGGCCAGGGCGGGGCGCACACTGAGGGCCATGGGCAGCTCGTCTCGGATCGCCTGGGCCACGGTGGCGCCGGGGATGCCCATGTTCACGAACACCGCCGACTCGGGGAGCTCGTCGCGGTAGAGCACACGCGGCCACGCCTCGCGCAGCGGCTGGTCGGCGCCGAACCCCACCGTCTCACTCGCCCCGACGGCGACATAGACCAGCTCGGGGCCCGAGGGGGCGGCGGGCGGCGGGAGCTGCCGACCGGATGGCGCCGAGCAGGCCGCAACCACGACCGCCAGGACGGCGAGCAGCGTCGCCGCCGTCCACCAGGACCGTCGGGCCTCCGCTGCGCTTCGGTCCTCGCTCGGGCTCATGCCGCCTCCATGGCCTCGCGCGCCGGCAGGCGGGCGGCCCGGCGGGCGGGGAGGGCTCCGGCGGCCAGGGCCAGCATCGTCGAACCGGCGACCGACCCCGCGAGGATCGGCAGCGGCAGGCCCAGTCGCACGCCGGCCAGGCCCTGAGCGGCGAGGTAGCGGTTGACCACGTCGCTGACCGCCACCGCTGCGCCATACCCGCCGAACGTGCCGATCACCCCGCCCACGAACCCCATGACCGAGGCGTCGAGGAGGAAGACTCGCATGACGTCGCGGTCGCGCGCCCCGATCGCCTTGAGGACGCCGATCTCCCGACGTCGTTCGCGCACTGATGCCAGCAGGGCGTTGGCGATCCCCAGCGAGGCGATGAGAAGGGCGATGAGCCCGATGGCGCCCAGGACGATCTCCACCACCCGCAGGTACCGCTGCACGGAGGCGATGAGGTTCTCGGGAGCGGTCGTGGCGTAGCCGACGTCGGTGATGGCGGCGCGTACCTGGGGCACCCGGTCGAGACCCCGGGCGACGACGAACAGGCCGGTGTACGGAGAGGTCGGTACCTGGATGCGCCCCCCGCTGCCGCCCGCCGCTGTCCACTCCCGCGCCAACCGCGACGCTTCGATCGACCCGAGGAACTGGCCGGGCGCCGCCTCCTGGGCGACGACGCCGACCACGTCGAGCTTGGTCCACCGCCCGCGCGACCGCATCCGCTCGCCGCTGCCGAACAGGCGCGGCGCGCCGAGAGTGACCTCGGTCCCCACGACGGCCTCGGCGTGTTGGCGGGTCAGGCCCATCCGCTCGAGGTAGCCCTGGGTGACAGCCACCTCGACGAGTGAGCCGGCCGCCGGCATGCGGCCGGCGATGACGGTGATCGGGAGCTGGTCGACCCTCGACAGGTCGACGCCGACCAGATTGTCGCCGAACGGCTCGGGAGCCCCGATGCGGGTCATGCCGCCGTCGGTGGTTCTGCCCGCCGTCGTGGTCGTCGTCGCCTCCGCCGTGGACGAGCGCGGCCCGGCTGCGCGCGCAGGGCGCGGCGTCACCGGTGGGAGCCGGGCGAGCACGTCGGGGTCGACGGGAGGATCGGGGGCCACCGCGAGGACCTGGCTGGCCACGACGGGCACGACCGATGTGACGTCGGGGAGCTCCGTGATCCGCTGGCGGGCCGCCTCGTCGAGGTCCCGGGGTGGTCCGGGCCGGGCGTTGTCGTTGTCGACCTGCGCAGGGTCGGGCTCGGCCGCCGCCACCCGGATACCGGCGAGCGGACCGCCCCGGGCCAGCTCGTCGAGCACCCGCGTGCGAGCCGTGCCGGAGATCGTGATCAGGGCGGTGAGGAGGGTGGCGGCGAGGGCCACGGCCAGGACGGTGAGCAGCGACCGCCCGAGGCGCCGCCGCAGGTTCCTCACCGCGAGCACGGCGGCGTCCCGCCAGCTCACGAACGCCAGCTCACGAACGCCGGGTCACGACGTCGGGCGATCGGAAGCCGGGGCCAACGTCGTGACCGCGAACCGCCATCAGGCGGCGGCCAGCCGACCGTCGCTGATCCGCAAGCGTTGCTCGGCGCGACCGGCCAGAGCCCGGTTGTGGGTCACGACGACCAGTGTGCAACCGTGGGCGCGGCGCACCTCCTCGAGCAACTCGATCACCACAGCCGACGCGTCGTCGTCGAGGTTCCCGGTGGGTTCGTCGGCGAGCAGCAGCCGCGGCCGGTTCACCAGTGCCCGGGCGATGGCGACGCGCTGGCGCTCACCGCCGGACAGGGCGGCGGGGCGGTGGCTCGCCCGGGAGGCCAGGCCCAGAGCGCCCAGCACCTCGGCGGCTCGCGCCCGCCGCTTGCGGGGCGACAGGCCGGAGAGGGTGGCGGCCAGCTCGACGTTCTCCGCCGCCGTCAGGGTGTCCATGAGCCCGAAGTGCTGGAAGACGAAGCCCACCGTCGACCGGCGGTATTCGGCCAGGTCGTCGCCCTTGAGCCCGGCGATGTCGCGCCCGCCCACCTCCACCCGCCCGCCCTGGGCCCGCTCGAGGCCGCCCAGGATGCTCAGGAGTGTGGTCTTCCCCGCTCCCGACGGACCCGAGATGGCGGCGTAGCCACCCCGGCCCACCGAGAGCCGCACACCTTCGAGCACGGCCAGGCGCCCGCCCGCGGTCCGGTACCCGTAGCTGAGGTCCCGGACTTGGAGGTCGACGCCGCGGTCCCTGTCGTTGGCCATCCGCTCCACTGTGGTTCAGGTGCGGGTTCTTGTCGCGTCAGGCGGTGCCCCAGCACCGCATCTCTCACGATCAGGGCCCAGCCCACGGCCACCCCGGCCCAGAACAGCTTCCCCCCCGTGCGCTGTTCGACAGGCTCGACCCCCGGCTCGACCCCAGGCTCCGGCTGCACCATCGGATCGGTCACCGGACCTCGAGCCGGCGGACCCACTTGGTTTGAATGACCCCCGGCCGGTTGGGGCCGATGAGGCGCACGGGAAAGCCGTGGTCGACGTCGAGCTCCTGCCCGTCGAGCTCCAAGGCGAGCAGGGTGTCACGGTCGTGCGCCTGGAGGCGGTTCAGCTCCGACGTGCGGTAGAGGCCCTCCCGCTCCAGCGACTCCACGAGCACCTCGGCATCGGCGGAGGCGCCCGCCCGCTCCAGCAGGTCGCGCACCCGCACGCCCCGCCACCGGGCCGACGCGCTCCAGCCCTCGACACAGGCGATGGGCAGTGTGGCTTCGTGCTGGGGGAGCGCACGCAGCTCTTCGAGCGAGAACGAGACCGGCCGGCCCACCGTCCCCTCGACGCTGAGGCGGAACGCCGGGTCGCGCGCCGTTTCGAGCACTCCGGCCTCGACGGCGGCCTTGTTGACCGGGAGGCCCTGGGGCCCGACGTCGGGGTCGCGGGCCGCCAGCAACCCCAGGCGGCGGAGAGGGCGGACGGTCTGGCCGGCGGAGGTGCCCACGAGGACGGCGGACGTGGCGGCGATGGCGCCCAGGAAGCCTCGCCGGTTCAACCCTCCGGGCACGGCGGGCACCGACAGGTCGGGGCTCCGGGGCGACAGGGCGGCCCGGGTGATGGAGACCTTGGCGGCAACGTGCAGGACGAGGGCGCCCATGGTGATCCACGCCGCCCAGTAGTGGGACACGGTGAAGAAGAACCGCATGGGGGCGTACCGGCGGGCGACGTTGATCGTGCCCGTGAACAGCATGAACAGGCTGCCGCCGACGAGGGGAACCAGGCTGACCTTCTCGACGGCGTGGGCCAAATCGCGCACGGCCGGCCGTCCCCAGAAGTGCGGGTAGACCGTCCACAGCTTGGCCAGCAGGAGGGGGATGGAAGCCACGCCGGTGATGATGTGCAGGCCCTGGCTCACCCGGTAGAACCCGGCGGGGCGGGACGGGAAGGTGAGCCAGCCCGGGGGGTTCTGGACCAGGTGGGACACGAGGCCGGTGAGAAAGCACACGCTGAAGCTGACGCCGAGCGCGAGCCCGAGGATGGCTGCGGTGCGCTCGCTGTGGAGCGGGCTGGCGAAGGTGTCGGAATCCGGAAGGCGGGACCGGGACCCGCTCGGCGGCGGCCGGCACCTTCACTGTCGTGGCCCTGCCCCCGGCCGGAGGGCGAGGGCCGCAGCCGGGTCGAGCTCCTCGGCGATGGCGGCCAGCGCAGTGGCGAAGCGCGACTTCGGGATGGTGGCGGCCACGGCCACGGCGTCGTCGATCTCGTCGACGTCGCGCAGGGCCGGGAGGTCGGTCACCCGCAGGCCGAGGCGGCGGAGCCGGCGGCGCTGGGCGGCCAGGGTCGTGGGATGGCTCATGGGCACCCCCATGAACACGTCGGGTCGGGGCGCGCGGAGGCCCAGGGCCCAGTAGCCGGCGTCGTCGGTGGGGCCCACGACGGCGTCGACGCCTGGGCGGGCGAGGGCCGACAGGGCGGCGTCGAGCAGCTCGGGGGTCACCTGGGGCGTGTCGGCGGCGACGACCACGGCGGGGGCGCCGGTGTCGTCGAAGGCGGCGGCCAGGCGCTCGCCGAGGCAAGCTCCCCGTTGGGCCATGACGTCCACGCCGGACGGCAGCCAATGTCCGGCCTCGCCCTCGAGGGCCACCACGCGCCAGGCCGCCCCGGTTGCGCACACCGCGGCGAGGGTGTCGGCCAGCGACGCTTCGGCGAGGGCGGCGGCCTGGGCGAAGGTGCACGGCGGGCAGAGGCGCGTCTTGACCCGGCCGGGCACCGGCGCCTTGGCCATGACCACGATCCCGCCCCGCCCTTCGCCCGAGGTCATCGCAGGAGCGCCACCATGTCGTGGACGGCCCGGACAGTGCCGCCGACCGTACCCGTCACCTTCGAGCGTCCCTGCCGCTCCCGGTAGGCCACGGGCACCTCTGCCACCTGCCACCCGGCGCCGAGCGCCCGCAGCACCATCTCCAACGGCCAACCCGAGCGACGGTCGGCGAGGTCGAGGGCCAGGAGCCGCTCACGGCGGGCGGCGCGCATAGGACCGAGATCACGCAGGGCGACCCCCGTCCGGCGCCGCAGCTCCCAGGCGAGCGCCCGGTTGGCGACCCGGGCGGGGAGCGGCCACGAGCCGGACTCGGCTCGGCGGGCCCCCAGGCAGAGGTCGGCCCGGCCCCCCAGTACCGGTTCGACCACCGACGGGAGATCGGCGGGGTCGAGCGAGCCGTCGCAGTCCATGAAGCACACGACATCTGCCTCGGCGGCCACGAGGCCGGCGAAGCAGGCGGCTCCGAACCCCTTGCGGGCCTCCCGGACCACCCGTGCACCGAGCGCGCCGGCCACGTCCGGCGAGCCGTCGGTCGAGCCGTTGTCGACGACGATCGGGAGGTACCCGTGCGGCATCCGTCCGAGCACCCAGGGAAGGGCCTCGGCCTCGTCGAGCACGGGAAGGACCACGTCGGGCACGCCCCGACGCTACGTGCTGGACCGGAGCTGCTGGGGTTGGAACGCTTACGATCCCGGGAACTCAGCCTCCACCGCGTCCGGGAGGGGACGGGGACCCGTACCCTTCGGGCATGGAGCGCGCGCGCGTCCTCGTCGTCGACGACGACCCCACCGTGTCCGAGGTGGTCACCCGCTACCTCGAGCGGGAGGGGTACGCCGTCGAGGCTGTGGGCGACGGACGGTTGGCACTGGAGCGGGCCATGGCCGATCCGCCCGACCTCGTGGTGCTCGACGTGATGCTGCCGGGGATCGACGGCCTGGAGGTCTGCCGCCGGCTGCGGGCAGTGGCTCCGGTGGCGGTGATCATGCTGACCGCCCGCGGGGAGGAGACCGATCGAATCACCGGTCTCGATCGCGGAGCCGACGACTACGTCACCAAGCCCTTCTCGCCCCGTGAGCTGACGGCGAGGGTGCGCTCGGTGCTGCGTCGGGCGCGGGAACCGCTTGCTCCCGGCGCGGGCGGGCCCCTCGTGGCCGGGTCTCTCGAGGTCGACGTCCCCGCCCACGAGGTACGGCTTCGCGGGACATCGGTCTCCCTGACCGCGCGTGAGTTCGAGCTCCTCGTGTTCCTCATGCGTCATCCCTCCCAGGTCTTCCGCCGGGAGCAGTTGTTGGAACGTGTCTGGGGCTACAGCTACGGCGACACGTCCACTGTCACGGTCCACGTACGGCGCCTCCGCGAGAAGATCGAGGACGACCCGTCCCACCCCGCCTACGTGCAGACCGTGTGGGGTGTGGGTTACCGGTTCGAGCCGGCGGGTGTCGTCAACCCACCTTCGGCGATCGAGGTCGGGAAACCGGCCTCGTGACGCCGCGCCGGCGACTCGTGGGGGCAGCCGTTGTCGGCATCGCATGCATGGTCGTCATCGCCGCGGTCTCCGGCCTCCCCGCCAGGGGCGTCGTCGAGCTGGTGGCATGGGCCTTCGGGGCGGCGCTGGTGGCCGGGTTGGCCGGGGCCGCGGTACTCGTCGCCGTCCGCTCCCGACCGGTGACGGCACAGATCACCGTCGCCGCGCTGACGGCGGTCGCCGCCGTCGCCGCAGGGGCGCTCGCCGCCGCCCAGGCGATGTTCATCTCCACCCACGATCTCGCGGCGCTCGTCGTGGTGCTGGCCGCCGCCGGCACGGTGGGCGTGGTCCTCGCCATGGCTTTGGGCCAACGCGTCGCCACGTCCAGCCGGGCGCTGGAGGTGGTCGCCCGCGGCATCGGACGTGACGACGGGGGCGCCCGCGACGTTGTGTTCACGGCGCACCGGGCGACCGGCGAACTGGCCGCCCTGGGCCGGGAGCTCGAAGAGATGTCTGGCCGCCTGGAAGAGGCCCGGCGACAGGAGCGGGCGGTGGAGTCGTCGCGCCGAGAGCTGGTGGCCTGGGTGTCCCACGACCTGCGCACGCCGCTGGCCGGGATCCGGGCTCTCGTGGAGGCCCTGGAGGACGGCGTGGTCGCCGACCCGGAGACGGTCGCCCGATACCACCGGACCCTTCGCGAGGAGGCTGACCGCCTCGCCCTGCTCGTCGACGACCTGTTCGAGCTCAGCAGTCTCCAGGTCGGAGCTCTTCAGCTCCAGCTCGAGCGGGCCTCGCTGGTAGACGTGGTCTCCGACGCCCTCGCCGCGTCCGCCCCCGTCGCCCGGGCCAAGGGCGTACACCTCGAGGGGCGGATGGCGGCCCCGACGCTGGAGCTGCGGTTGTCGACGCCGGAGGTGGCCCGGGCCCTACGCAACCTCCTCGAGAACGCGATCCGCCACACGCCCACCGACGGGGCCGTGTGCGTCGATGTCGGCGTCGAGGGCGACCTCGCGGTGGTGTCGGTGGCTGACGCGTGCGGCGGCATCCCCGAGGGCGAGCTGCTCCGGGTCTTCGAGCCCGCCTTCCGGGGCGAGAGCGCCCGGTCCCCTGGCACCGGCGGACGGGGCGGGCTCGGCCTGGCCATCGTTCGCGGCATCGTCGAGGCCCACCACGGCGACGTCCACGTCCGCAACGAGGGCGAGGGTTGCCGCTTCACCGTGCGCCTGCCCATCTCCGTCGACTCGTGAGGGCGCTCGTCACCGGCGGAGCCGGGTTCATCGGCTCGCATGTGGTCGAGTCGCTCGCCGGCGCCGGCTGGGACGTTCGTGTCCTCGACCTGCCCGTCGACCCGGGGGGCCGTAAGCGCTCACGCCACGAGCTGCATCCCGAGGCTGAGTACGTGTGGGGCGACGTCGCCGATCCCACAGTGGTGCGCCGGGCCGTTCTCGGCATTGACGCCGTCTCGCACCAGGCGGCCAAGGTGGGACTGGAGACCGGGATGGCCGACGCCGCCGACTACGTCACCAACAACGACCTCGGCACCGCCGTGCTGCTCGCCGGGCTCGAGCAGGCGGGGTTCGACGGCCGCCTGGTGCTGGCCAGCAGCATGGTCGTCTACGGCGAGGGTCGATACCGGTGCGCAGAGCACGGTCCGGTACGCCCCGCCCCCCGCCGGCCCGAGCACCTGTCGGCGGGGAGGTTCGACCCGCCGTGCCCGGAGTGCGGCGACGCGCTGGCCGTCGACACCCTCGACGAGGAACAGCCCGTCGACCCCCGCAACGTCTACGCCGCCACCAAGCTCCACCAGGAGCACCTGTGCTCGGTGTTCTCCCGCCGCACCGGCGTTCCCGTGGCCGCCCTCCGCTACCACAACGTCTACGGGGCCCGGATGCCCAAGGACACGCCCTACGCCGGCGTGGCCGCAATCTTCCGATCCGCCCTCGAGCGGGGGGAGCCGCCGCAGGTGTTCGAGGACGGGCGCCAGGCTCGCGACTTCGTCCACGTAACCGACGTGGCTGCCGCCAATCTCGCCGCTCTCACCGTCGATCCCGCGCCCGAGGGGCCGTTCAACGTCGCCACGGGGGTGCCCCATACGGTGGGGGAGATGGCCCAGGCCCTGACCGACGGGTTCGGCCCGGGTGCACCCAGGCCCCTGGTGACGGGCGCCTGGCGCCTGGGCGACGTGCGCCACGTCCTGGCCTCGCCGGCCCGAGCCCGCCAGCACCTGGGCTTCCAGGCCCGCACCGGTTTCGCCGAGGGCATGGCCGAGCTGGCGACGGCGCCGCTGAGCGAAGCCGGATCGCCCGGCCAGAAGCCTCAGAAGTCGGTGCCGCAGGCCTTGACGCCGTAGGCGTCAGCCTTGGCGTCGGCCGCCGTGCCGGCCACCTCGAGCTCGTCCTCGACGACGCTCGCCTTGCGACTGTCGTCGGCTTTGAGGACGGCGAGGTACTCCCGCAGCTTTTCGAGCACCTTCTGCTCGGCGTCGAAGAGATCGGTCAGCGTCGCCTCGTCACCAGGGGGGACGACAAGCGCGCGCAGGTCGGTGATCATCTTGTCGGCCAGCGGCAGCAACGTGTTGAAGGCGCGCGACGCAGAGGTCCGACTGGTGGGCTCGGGGATGCCTTCGAGCTTCCGGCTCGTCTCCCGGCAGATGCCCTCGGCCTTGGCCACGAATCCGGCCTTGATGATCGTCTTGGTGGCGTCGGTGAGGGGGGTCGCCGCCCTCTGGGTCCCGACGCCGCAGGCCGTGAACCCGTAGGCCCGGGCCCCGTCGCCCGCCTCCCTCGACCGGGCCGACAGGTCGTTCGCCGCCTGGGCGCTGGCCCTGTCGTCCTTCTTCTCGGCGGCGGCCTGCAACGATCTGGCGGTGGTGGCCACCCCTCCGAGGGCGGCGAACACCGCGTCAGTCCGCTCCTTGTCACCACCCGGTCGGTCGAGAGCGCGGAGCTCGGGCACCTGGGCGTCAGTGGCGGCGGCTACACCCTTGGCTCCCTCCGCCAGCTCGGGAAAGCTGGTCGGGGCCTTCGCCGATGCCACCGGCGCGTTGGCGCTCCGGCACGTGTCGTCGGCCTCGGCCAGGAAGCTGTTCTTGCTGGGGCCGCCCCCACAGCCACCCAGCGCGGCCACCCCGAGGGCGAGAAGTACCGCAGACAACCGTCGCATGGTGGTGGTCCTTGTGGGGTCGGGCTCGTCGGGTGTCGGCCCAGCCGCGGCACCCGTGCATGACGCACTCGGGGCCCGCCGGCTCAGCCACCAGGCGCGGGAAGCGTACCCGTGCCGCTCCCGGCGGCCAGGCTCAGCGGAGAAACGCACCGGGCCCGCTCAGCCTCCCCCGGCACCAACGGGTGGGCGTGGCCACCAGGGCGCGGGGATAGTCCTCGAACAGCCAGCGGGCGAAGTTCCGCCTGGTCCACGCGGTCGTCCCGGCGACGCGGATGGCCGTGCGGGCCCCTTTGCGGTGACTCAGGGCCCGGCTGAGCAGGACCCCGAGGTGGTGATCGGCGAACAGCTCCTGGGCCACCGACCGCTCGTACCGGTCGGCGGCGGCCGCCGGCCGGTCGGGGCCCGCGGCCCGAACCGCAGCCGCGGCCAACCGGCCGGTGAGCAGCGCCTGGGCGATGCCCTCGCCGGTCAGGGGGTCGGTGGCGGCGGCGGCGTCGCCGACGAACATGGCGCGGCCCCGACCGGCGACGAGCGGCAGCCGGTCGACGCGCGCCGGGATCGGCCACGCCTTGTGGGGGCCTTCGGGGCGGGCGCCGTCGCCGAGCACGGCCCGCAGGTGGGGCCGGGCCAGCAGGTCGGGCCAGAGGTGCTTCATATCGCGCACGGCGATGCCGGCGCCGCGCTGGATCCCGAACCCGACGTTGGCCCCCCCGTCGGGGAGAGGGAACGACCAGGCGTAGCCGGGGAGCAGGTCGGGCTCGAACCACACCCACAGGTCACCGGCGGCCGGGCCGACGCCGGTGAAGTACTGCCGGAAGGCGTGCCAGTCCCCGAGGTACCCCGGCTCGTGGGCGCCCAGGGCATGGCGCAGGGGCGACCACGCCCCGTCGGCCCCGATGGCGTAGGAAGCCTGTACCCGCCCGAGACCGTCGACCTCCAGCTCGACGCCGTCAGCGCCCACCGACGCCGATACGAGGGCGTGGCCGTCGTACACCTTGGCGCCCGCCGCCCGGGCGACGTCGAGAACCGCGGCGTCGAGCTCGGCCCGGCGGACGACGGCGGCGAACACGCCTCGACCATCGGGAAGCGGGAACCGGACCGTGTGGCCCGACGGCGACCGGATCCACACGTCGTCGACCTCCTGCCACGATGAAAGCGACTCCGGATGCACACCGAGGTTCTCGAGCTCCCGGAGAGCGGCCACGGTGAGGCCGTCGCCACAGCACTTGTCGCGCGGGAAGCGGGCCTTGTCGACCACGACGACGTCGCGCCCGACCCGGGCCAGTGTCGCCGCCGCGGCCGCGCCGGCCGGCCCGCCGCCGACCACGACCACGTCGGTGACCACGGCTGGCCCCCCGCCGGACCGGCTTCTCGGGCCGGCGGTGTCCCCGGACCGGCTTCCCGGGCCGGTCATGTGCACCTCGTGCCTTCGGCGGGGGCGTACAGACCGGTGAACCGGTCGACCGCAGTCCGGCCGTCGAGGAACTTGCGTGAGCGCTCGGTGGTCACGAGCGTGCAGGGGCCCTTCTCGGTCTTCGTCTGGTTCGACTGGGTGACCTCTTCGACCCAGCGGGTCGAATACAGCGTGACAGTGATCGACGTCGCCGAGTAGGTCGGCCACATGAGGATCCCGTAGGGGCTGTTGTTGCGCACCTTGAGGTCGGGCCGGGGATGCGAAAGGGTCGCCTCCCGGCCGTACGGGTAGCGGGAGATGTACAGCCCGTGCATCTGGTACTCGGGAATCTCCAGGCCGCCGAAGAAGGCGGCGTTGAACATGGTCGTGGCGAACTGGGAGACGCCCCCGCCCAGGTCGGCGGCGAAGCGGTTCTCGGCCCCGATGATCGGTGCCTCGACAAAGCCCTTCCCCTTGGTGCGGGGACCGACGCTGTTGTTGATCGAGAAGGTCTGGCCTGGCTCGACCACCGTGCCCCGGATCAGGTCGGCCATACGGTGGATGTTCTGCACGCGGGGCTCGCCGCCGGCGTGGCTGGTAGTGAACGTGGCCACCGACTGGGTGATGCCCAGCTTGCGCACCGCAGCCTCGTCGCGCCTGGCGGGAACGTCACGGAGCGGGAGGCGTACCGGCTGCGTCGCCGCGTGGTCGGCGATGGCGGCCGACACGGCCTCGACGGCCCCGGGACCGCAGCAGCCCGACCCGCTCTTGGGAGGGGTGACCACCACGCTCGCTCCGTTCACGGCGAACCCGGCATCGACCGGCGCCACCACGGGCTTGGGGAAGACCTCGACCAGGTCGTCGGCGATGGTGGCGGTCTCGGCCCGGAGGCGGAGGCCGTCGTCGGCGGGGACCGCCCTGACCCAGTTGCGGAACACCTCGGCGGGGACGGCGGCCTCCTGGGGGCCGGCCACGACCTTGAACCCGTTGCGCGCCACCTCTTCGGCCCGGGCCGCCAGACCGTCGGCGTCGGCGCGGGAGAAGCGTGGGGGCACGGTTGCCCGGTCCGCCGTCACCACCACCGGATCCCGCCCGAGGTCGGCCCGACCGAGGCCCCCTGCCAGCGAGGTGGGGTCGATCTGGCGCCCGGGACGACCGTCGACGCCGACCAGCTGGCCGGCGCGGGTCTCGATGGAGGGTTCGACGGGTGCCGTCCGGGCCGGGTCGCGCTCGACCACGATGCGAGCGACGGCCGCCTGGTCGAGGCGGAGCGCCACGCGGGCCCGGCGGTCGCCGAACACGAGGTGGCGGGCCCAGCCCCAGATCCGGGCCGGGACCGACCCCCTGCGACCTTCGGCGAGGGCGTCGACGACGGTGCGGTCACGGTCGACCGACACGCCGAGCTCGTCGGCACCGGCCCGGAAGCCGCCGTCAGGCGCTTTGACCTCGATGCCGGCCCGGTCGTACCGCCCGGCGAGCTCGTCGACGACGCCTCCCAGTTCGGCTCGGTTCATGCCGTCCACCGATTTTCCGGCGAGCGTGACGTTGCGGACCACCTCGCCGTCGTGGGCCCTGGTGTCGAGGGTCCACGCGCCGGCGACCAGCACCACCACCCCGACGAGCACACCCATGGCGAAAAGGGCGCGACGTCGGAGATAGGGCGGCGACGACCGTGACATGAGCTCTAGTGTGGCGTCCGAAGCCCGATGGCTTCGACCTCCGCGTCGAAGTGCCGTGCAACGCCGTAGAGGACGGCCGGCTCCCGACTAGGTTCTCGACCCATGCCCAGAGCTCTCGTCACCGGCGTCACCGGCCAGGATGGCCGCTACCTCGCGCAGCTGCTCGTCAGCAAGGGCTACCACGTGGTCGGCATGGTCAGGGGCCAGGCCAACCCCAAGATCCAGATGGTCCAGGAGGAGACACCCGAGCTGGAGCTGGTCGAGGGTGACCTCCAGGACCTTTCGTCGCTGATCGGCGTGGTGGAGCAGGTCCAACCCGACGAGGTCTACAACCTGGGGGCGATCAGCTTCGTCGCTCTGTCGTTCCGCCAGCCCGAGCTCACCGCCGACATCACCGGCTTGGGCGTGCTGCGGATGCTCGAGGCCATCCGGGTGGTGGGCGGCAGTCGCGACAACCGCATCCGCTTCTACCAGGCGTCGTCGTCGGAGATGTTTGGCAAGGTCCGCGAGACCCCCCAGAACGAGCGCACGGCGTTCCATCCCCGCTCGCCGTACGGCGCGGCCAAGGTGTTCGGCCACTTCACGACTGTCAACTACCGGGAGGCCTATGGCCTCTACGCGACCTCGGGCATCTGCTTCAACCACGAGAGCCCGCGTCGCGGCCTCGAGTTCGTCAGCCGCAAGGTCACCACCGCCGCCGCCCGGATCAAGCTGGGCCTGCAGGACAAGCTCGTCCTCGGCAACATCGACGCCGCGCGCGACTGGGGCTTCGCCGGCGACTTCGCCGAGGCCATGTGGCTGATGCTCCAGCAGGACGAACCCGACGACTACGTGATCGCCACCGGCCAGACCCACACCGTGCGTGACCTGCTGGAGTTGGCGTTCGCCTCGGCGGGCGTCGACGACTGGGAACGCTACGTGGAGTCCGACGCCCGGTTCGAGCGTCCGGCCGAGGTCGACATTCTCACCGGCGACGCCACCAAGGCCCACGAGAAGCTGGGCTGGGAGCCGAAGGTCGACTTCGCCGGGTTGGTGGACATGATGGTGCGCTCCGACCTCGTGGCCGAGGCCGCCCGCGTTCCTCGACCGCCTCAGCCCTGAGCGTCGAGGGCGCCGACTCTACGCGTGGGCGATTCGTGCCCAGGGGGTGAAGGCATTCTCGATCGGCCCGAGTGACGGTGCCAGCTCCGGGAAGTGGCGGAGGAGAAGGGTCTTCATGCTGGTGTCGTCGATCCAACGCAGGCCCGCTCGGGTGTAGTGCTCGGAGTCGTAGTGGTCGGTGAAGAAGCGGTCGCTCGTCAACCGGCGCGATGCCATGAGGATGAAGACCCGGAAGGCGGTGTCGCTGAAGCCGAAGCCCTGCGGCACCGGTTCGGCGAAGAGGCCGACCATCAGGTCGACGGCGTCGATGTCGTCGTCGTACACGCTGCGGATCTCCTCGGCCCAGGCCGGGTTGGTGGTGAGCTCGTCGAAGCTGCGCACGGGTGGCTTGTGAAACGCCTCTCGGAAGCGGTTGTAGCGCGGCACGCCGCGCTCACGGCTGCGGACGATGTCGACCGCCGCCAGGTCGACCAGGTGCTCGCCGATCCGGATCTCCTGTAGGGCGCGGGGGAAGTTGTGCAGAGTGATTGCTCCCGGGTGGGCCGTGCCCAGGCTGTAGAGGGTGTCGGGCATGCCCAGCTCCCGTACGGTCGGGATGGCCCGGTCGGTACGAAGGTCGCCGAAGGCTCGGGGTTGGGGGGCGCGGCTCCCGTCGACCGACCTGAACACGAAGTCGTCGGGGATCAGCGGGTGCATGCGGTAGACGGCGACGAACTCCTCAGTGAGGCAGTACGGGGCGCCGTGATGGTCGGCCTTCGACCCGGGGATGCCGCTGATCACCTCGTTGTCGCTGACGCGGCCGATCGAGCGCCGCAGCTTCTCGGAGATCCCCCACCAGTTGATGCGGATGGACCTCTGGGTGGTGGGGTGGGCGATGATCGCGGGCGTCCACTCGGTCGTGTGGATCTTGGCCATGAGCGCGACGTTCACGAGCCGGGCCGTCTCGTACAGGTCGTCGTCGGTCCACGCGCGCGGTTCGTCGCGACGAAGGTGCTCGCAGATCGCGTTGTGCTCGAGGGCGAACAGCGTGTGGAGCATCGCCCACCCTGCCCAGAACCCGGCCTGGGCACCGCTGAAGTCGAGATGGTCGGCCATCTCCACGGGGATGGTGCCCTCGTCGATCTTGAGGAACGGCCCGTCGCGCAGGAGCTGGCGCTGTTCGGCGCTCGACCCGTAGATCTGCGAGCCGTCCCACCAATGGGTGTCCTGACTGACGAACTTCCCGGGCGCGTCGGCCGGCTGGGTGCGCTCGATCACGATCTCGTCGGCCGGCCAGGGGTCACCCTCCTGGACCTTCAAGCGGATCGGGTCCTCGGCCTGATTGGCGTGGCTGAACCAGTCGTGGATCTCGAACTGGAGCCAGGCGGCGGCGAGCACGTTGAGGGTGGTGGCGGGCAGGAACTGGTCACGGGTGAGAAGGGTCCGGCTGACGAGCCGGGGGTTGGGAGTGGACAGGGCCGGCTCGGACTCCGGCCGGTTGGCCTCGGGCGGCACGTTGCGACCGAATGGCGTTCCCGCTGCGCCCATGCTCGGGTGGCTCAGGTCGTTCCACCGGCCGTCAGCGGTGCGGAAGGAACGCTGCGCGGCGGTGGGGCTGCCGGATTCGGCGGGGACCCCGGTGTCGAAAAGGTTTCTGTCCCGGAGCCGGTTGCGCACGCCGACCAGAGTGGCGATGCCGAGGGGCAGGGGGAGCCGGGGCCAGCCGACGGTACCGTCGAGCCAGGGCCCGAACCGGGCGAGGAGCTTGTTGAGCGCCGAAGGCCGTTCGGCCTCGACCTGGATCCAACGTCGGTTCTGCTGCGCGTCCGCCATCGGCCTCACCCCCGCCCCATTCTGCCATCTCGGCTGGGAGAAGACCCGGGCCGGTGGGTCGACCTGTGGGTACACTCACGCCTCCTACACGCACCTACGGAGCCGATGGCGATGGCGGGTACGACGGTGAGCGAGCGCTGCATGCGGCAGGCCATCGTCGGGTTGAGTCGCCCGCACCCCTGCGAGATACAAGCGGGCCGGCCCGCAGACGACCGCCGAGGCCGGTTCGGGTGACCTCCGGCCAGGAGCAGCCGTCGCCGCCGCAGCCGCCGCAGTCGCCGCAGCCGACGGTGCCGCTCGATCCGCCGCTGCCGGGTGCCACCGTGCCCTGGGACACCGACACCGAGCGGCTGCTGCGTGACTGGCACAACCGGGCGTCGGCGGCGTCGGAGGCGCACTACCGGCTGGCCAACCGGTGCCGGAGGCGCAACGTGGCCCTCGGCGTCCCGGTGGTCGTGTTCTCCACCATCGTCGGCACCAGCCTGTTCGCCACCCTCAACGACGCCAACGTGAGCTCTCGCGCCCGGCTGGTGATCGGGGCGGTGAGCGTAGCCGCCGCCGTGCTGGCCGCCCTGCAGACCTTCCTCCGCTTCGCCGAGCGGGCCGAGCGCCACGTCGTCGCCGCCGACTGGTACGCCGCGGTACGACGGGGAACGGACGAGGTGCTGGCTCTCCCTTCGGCGGCGAGAGAACCGCCGGCGCTGCATCTTCCCAAAGTCCGCAAGGAGATGAGCCGGGTCGGCCAGCAGGCCCCGGAGATCCCAGCGCCGATGTGGGCCAAGGTCGCCAAGACCCACGACGTGAAGGACACACCGATCATGCGCACAGGTGCCAGCGGGTAGCCCGCCCCGTTGAGCGAAGGCGACGGCGCGGCGCGGGGTCGACGTCGGTCGCGGCGGGCCGCGCCGGGACGCGCCGGGACGCCATGGCGCGGAGGGGTCACCCTCTCGTCGGCCGGTCAGGCAGCACTCGGCGGGTCGTGGGCCCGGTCGGGCGGCGGCCGCTCCGTCGCTCGGCCATGCCGGGGATGTCGCCGGTCGTCGGGGGCCACGAAGGCCCGCTTGCCGCGCCCTTCCACCAGGGCCCATCCGTCGAGGGTCTTCAGGTCGTGGTGGTGGGAGCACAATCGATCGAGCAGGTCGAACACGGTGATGTGGCTGTGGGCCCAGTCGAGGCGGTGGTCGATCTCCAGCCAGGCGGTGGTGGTGCAACCCTCGACGGCACAGGTGGGGTACAGCCACTCCAGCGCCGTCTGCTGAACAGCCCGGGCACGCCGCCCCAGATGGGCCACCCCCACCACTGCCTCGCCGGAGGTGACGACCGCAGCCAGGAAGGCATCGCCAGTGTCGATCAGGTCCAGCAGCGCAGAGACGGCTACCGGCCCGAACCCGGCGATCTCAGCGGTCTCGCCCTCGGTGGGATAGCCCCGCAGCAGGGCGGGGAGATCCACCCGGGCGATCACCTTGGCCCGCGCCCGGGCGCGGGGAGGAGCGGCTGACTCCCCTTCGCCGTCGCCGCAAACCATCTCGACCAGGGCGTCGGCGGCGTAGGCCTCCAGCGGCTCGTGCCGTCGCTCGGTGCGGGCGGCGTTGAACAGCCGGTCGCGGACCGGGCCCAGGGCGGCCATGAACTGCGCTCCCACCTCGGGTTGTGACGCATGCGCAGGTTCCAGGCCCCGTCGGCGTCGGTCCACTCCCGCAGAAAGCGCTCGGCGTGGATCTTGCGCCGACGCTCCTCCAGGTCGGCACAGGCGGCGGCCTTGGTGCGGGCGCACTCCTGGCG
>Ga0183260_10000149_pt1 | contig 51566 bp, 56 predicted proteins | sample AntDrymUQ4972206_2_FD_129768 | JGI IMG/M metagenome (GOLD analysis project Ga0183260, IMG submission 129768) | Polar desert sand microbial communities from Dry Valleys, Antarctica - metaG UQ497 (22.06) (version 2) (version 2) | ecosystem: Environmental > Terrestrial > Soil > Desert | place... | reverse complement strand
GCGTCGTCACCGCGACGATGCGGTCGCGCGCCGTATCGGCCGTGAGCGCGGGCTGCAGCACCCGCGCGCCACTGGTGAGGCTGACGGCGGTCTTGCCGGATTTGTTGCGGGAAACGAACGCGGAAAGCGGCGCGACGAAGCCGTAGCCGTGCGACGTGGCGACGACGACTTTCGCGGTGTCGTCGCCGATCGCCACCGCATCGAATCGTGCGCCCGCGGCGGGTGCAAAACGTCCGGTCAGCGGCTCGCCATGACCGCGCGCGGACGGCAGGGCGTGCGCCGGTGTGGCGTAGGCACGGCCCGTGGAATCGAAGAAGATGGCCTGCTGGTTGCTGCGGCCGCGCGCCGCCGCGTGCGCCGCGTCGCCCTCGCGAAATGCCAGCGTCGCAGGGTCGATGTCGTGGCCCTTGGCTGCGCGTGCCCAGCCTTTGATGGACAGGACGATGGTGACGGGTTCCGACGGGGTGAGATCGGACTCGCTCAACGCCTGCGCGGCCGCGGCCTCGACCAGCGGCGAACGACGTGCATCGCCGAAAGTCTCGGCGTCCGCGCGGATCTCATCGCGCACCAGCGTGCGCAGACGTTGCGGCGACTTGAGCGTGATCGCGAGCTTGGCGCGTTCGACTTCGAGCGCGTCCTGTTCGGCCCGGATCTTCATTTCCTCGAGCCTGGCGAGCTGGCGCAAGCGTGTCTCGAGGATATAGTCCGCCTGTTCCTCGCTGAGCGCGAACCGCCGCATCAGAACGGGCCGGGGCTCGTCCTCGGTGCGCACGATGCGGATCACCTCGTCCAGGTTGAGGTAGGCAATGCGCAGGCCGTCGAGGAGATGGATGCGTCGTTCGACTTTTTCGAGCCGGTGTTCGAGACGCCGCCGCACGGTGTTGGTGCGGAACACCAGCCACTCACTCAGGAGCGTCTTGAGATCCTTGAGCTGCGGCCGTCCGTCGAGGCCGATCATGTTGAGGTTCACGCGGAAGCTGCGCTCGAGATCGGTGGTGGCAAACAAGTGCTGCATCAGCTCTTCTGCGTCGACCCGGTTCGAGCGCGGCACGATCACCAGCCGGATCGGGTTTTCGTGGTTGGATTCGTCGCGCAGGTCCTCGACCAGAGGCAGCTTCCTGGCGCGCATTTGCTGCGCGATCTGTTCCATCACCTTGGACGGAGAGCCCTGGTGCGGGAGCGCGTCGATGACGATGTCGTTGCCCTCGCGTCGCCACACCGCACGCGCGCGCACGCTGCCCAGTCCGGTTTCGTACATGCGCACGAGATCCTCGCGCGGCGTGATGATCTCGGCGCGGGTCGGATAGTCCGGCCCGAGCACGTGCTCGCAGAGCTCGCGTACCGTGGTTTTCGGCTCCTCCAGCAGCCGGATGCAGGCGCTCGCGACTTCGAGCAGGTTGTGCGGCGGGATGTCCGTCGACATGCCCACCGCGATGCCGGTGCTGCCGTTGAGCAGCACCTGCGGCAACCGGGCTGGCAGCCAGTCGGGCTCCTGCAGCGTGCCGTCGAAGTTCGCGCTGAATTCGACCGTGCCGTGCGCGAGTTCGGACAGGAGCAGTTGCGCGTGGCGCGTCAACTTCGATTCCGTGTAGCGCATCGCCGCGAAGCTCTTGGGGTCGTCCGGCGAACCGAAGTTGCCCTGCCCGTCGATCAGCGGATAGCGATAGCTGAAGGGTTGAGCCATCAGCACCATCGCCTCGTACGCCGCTGAATCGCCGTGGGGGTGGTACTTGCCGATGACATCGCCGACCGTGCGCGCGCTTTTCTTGGGCTTGGCGGTGTGGTCGAGCGAGAGCTCGCTCATGGCGTAGATGATGCGCCGCTGCACCGGCTTGAGACCATCGCCGATGAAGGGCAGGGCGCGATCGAGCACCACGTACATCGAATAGTCGAGATACGCCCGCTCGGCGTACTCGCGCATCGGCATGGGTTCGAAGGCTTCGAACGGGACTACGGGAGAGGTCATCGAGCTGATCGGTTCCGAGCGATGCCGCGATTATCGCGGATCGCCGGGCGAGGCGCGGCTATGATGCGGCGTCGTTTGGGGTTCGAGGATGTGACGTGAGCTGGATCGCGATTGCCTTGCTGGTGGTGGGAGCCTATCTGTTCTTCAAGGTGGTGAAGTTCGCGCTGCGCATGGCGATCCTCGTGGCCATCGTGCTGCTGCTGTACTGGCTGCTCGCGCCGTACCTGGGCCTGCCCACGCTCGAGTGGTCCGGCACCAAGGGCGTGCCCCGCTTGCCGTTCTGAGCAAGCGATCGAAGTGACCCGCGTGGACGCACCAGGGTCCACGCCGCTCCACACGGTGAGCCCTCTCGGGCTTGCCGGTTTGCTCGCGTTGCTGGCCATGTTCGGGCCATTCGCGATCGACACGCTGTTTCCGGCGTTCCCCGCTGTCGCGCGCGATCTCGGCACCACCGCGCTTGCGATGCAGCAGACGCTCAGCGTCTACATCGTCGCGTATGGCGTCATGGCACTGTTGCACGGCCCGCTGTCGGACGCCTATGGCCGTCGCGTCGTCATCCTCTTCGGTGTTGCGGTATTCACTGCGGCCTCCATCGGTTGCGCGCTCGCGTCCACCATCGGACAACTGCTGGTGTTTCGCGCGTTGCAGGGTTTGTCGGCCGGCGCGGGTCTCATCGTCGGCCGCGCCATGGTGCGCGATTGTTTCGAAGGCGCGCAGGCGCAGCGCGTCATGAGCCTCATCTCGCTTATTTTTGGCGTGGCGCCGGCCCTGGCCCCGATCGTGGGCGGCGCGATCTTCGTGCGCTTCGGCTGGCACGCAATCTTCGTGTTCCTGGCGGGCTACGCGGCACTGCTGTGGCTGCTCTGCGTGTTCGCGCTGCGCGAAACGCATCCCGCGGAGCGGCGCATGCCGCTCGAGGCGCGGGCGCTCGGCAGCGTCTATCGCGGCATCTCCGCCGATCGTGGCTACCTGCTGCTGGCCACATCAGGCGGACTCAACTTCGCCGCGCTGTTTCTCTACATCAGTTCGGCGCCGACCATCGTGCTCGATCACTGGCGGCTCGGCGCCGGTGATTTCGGGTGGCTGTTCGTGCCCATCGTGGTCGGCATGATGCTCGGGTCTGCCACCTCAGCGCGTGTGGCCGGCCGGCTGACCCCGGCGAAGACGGCGAAGCTGGGATTCGCCGTGATGTGCGTGGGCGTGCTGCTCGACCTTCTCTATGCGTTCATGGTTGCCGATCCGTCGCCCCCTTGGGCGATCCTGCCCGTAGCGGTCACGGCGTTCGGCATTTCCTGCACGTTCCCGGCCATGACCTTGCTCATGCTCGACCGTCATCCGCGACAGCGCGGCGCGGCATCGAGTTTGCAGGCGGTCATCTGGAGTGCGCTCAACGCAACAGTCGCAGGACTGGTGGCACCGGCTATTGCCGCAGAACCGCGCTGGCTGGCCATTGCCGCGGCGATATTTGTCGCCGCCGGCGTCGGGTGCTGGTGGCTCTACAGATCGCGATTCCACCGCGAACCCGAGACGCGAGCGTCGAGCGAGGAAGTTACCGCAGTGGATCCCGTGGCCGAGACGATGTGATGGGACTTCACGCGTTTTCGCAGCGATCGCTTCAGTGCATCCGTCACGCCGTTCTTTACGGAACCGGCTGGATGGAGAACATGCGCCCCTCCGCCCCGCCGGCAGTGCCGGCCTGGCGCGCCCCGCCAATGACGTAAAAGCGTCCTCCGAGCGACGAACCCGTCACTCCGTGCACCGGCACCGGCAGGTTCGGTCCGAACGACCAGAGGGCGCCACCTGCCGTGTAAACCTCCACCGTCGGTTCAACCCGAAAGGGCGAACTCGAGAGGATCTCGCCGCCGCCGGCGACGATCTGATCGTCGACTACGGCCGCGGCGAAGCCACCGCGTGCGCGGCGCAGCGAGGGGCCGGCACGCCAGCGCTGGCTCGCCGGATCGTAGATCGCTGTCGAGGGATTTTCGGGAAACCGCCCGGCGAGCACCCAGACTTCTCCCAGGAACGCGACGACCTGGGCATGGTCGCGCTGCAAGCCGTCGGTTGGCGGGGCGATGTAGCGCGACGTTTCGGTTCTCGCGTCGAATTCGACGAGCGATCCGTCTTCATTGCCAATGTAGGCACGACCGTTGAGTACTGCTGCCTGACTGCCGATGTTGTAAGGCAACGCCGGCACGGCGCGCCACTGCCCGACCGCTTCATCGAAGACGAAACCGGGGCTTGGATTGTGACCCGGCTCCAACTGCCCACCACTGACGTAAATCCTGCCGTCCAGCGCGAAGGAAGCAAGATGGTCGCGCCCCCCGGGCAGGTCCGGAAGCTCGGTCCATGTGTTCGTCGAGGAATCGAAGCGCTTGAATCCTCGCAAATCGCCAAATCCGCCCGCGATGTAGATGCGATTACCCAACACGGCTGCGGCGTGTTCGGACTGCGGTGCCGGAGGCGTGCTCGGCTCCGCCCGCCAGGTACCGTTGACCTTCACGACTGGAGTGCCGTCGATGCAGACGGCGCTCGCGGGCAACGTGATGCGTGTCGATTGCCGGGTTCCGTTGCCGTAACCCGCGATGGTCGACGCGTAGCTCGCGGTCGCGGTGTTGCAGTCACTGAACTCGAAATTCAGTCGTCCCCACGGAATACGCTGCACATCGTTCGCGGAAAACGCGCTGCCGAAGCGCGTGCCGCGCGTGATGATGGTTTCGGAAGACTCGAGACGATTGCCGTTGCGGGTCGCCACACCCGACGTCCACGCCTGCTTGCCGTCCGGCGTGAATGTGAACCAGAAAAACACCGCATTGCCGTTGGGCAGTTCCTCGATGAACCAGCCCTCTCCAGAGCGCGACGGAACGAACCAGACGCCGGATCTCGCGCGAAGCCCGGTGAGCGCCCGCGCTCCGGTCGGGGTCAGGTCCTTCGTACCGCTGCATTCGAGTTCGTCCAGCGTGGTGAGCCGCACCAGCGTGCGCGAACCGCTGCCGTAAGCGGCAGGGCCAGCGTACGTCAACGCCGCCGTGTTGCAATCCACGAAGCGCATTTCCAGCGTGCCCCAGCGTTCGAGCACGACGTCGTTCGGATTGAAGCCAGCCCCGAACGAGGTGCCGCGCGGACGGAACACGTCGGGGAAGCGGATGGTGTCGCCGGTGACAACGCCGTTCTGGAGACTGAGCCACGCCTGGTCAGCGTCTTCCCCGGCGGGGGGATACGTGAACCACGTGCCGATTGCGGTGCCGTTGGGCAACAGTTCCACGAGGATGCCCTCGCCGCTGCGCGCGGGATCGAACCAGGTGCCGCTCACGGCGGGACTGACCCAATCCCCTGCCCCCATCTTGGGTTGAGTGACCGGCATGAGATGGTGCGGGAGCAGGCACGCGAGAGCACCTGGGACGAGCACAACGAGGCTGCACGCGAAGACGAATTTCAGTAGTCGCGACATGGTCGCTACCCGGAGTCGATGATCCGCAGAGTTTACGCGACGCGGGGATAGTTGACCGAGACGCGATGCCGAAAATGAGTGGCGAGTGTCGCGCAGCGATCTCCCCGGCTCCCGGGGAGGGGTGACTGGCCGATCCGGGATCGACCAGTCACGCGCGCCCAACCTTCAGCCAGGGGAAGGAACCGGTGTCCCCGCGGCGGCAGGCGCCGCTGTCGCTGCAGGTCCCCAGCCGCAGGACTTGCCGGCGTTCTGCTCCTTGAGCCATGCACTTAGTGGGGCGAAGTACGCGAGGATCGCCGAAGCGTCCATCTGTTCGCCGCCGGTGAGTTCCTTTAGGGTCTGCTGCCACGGTTGTCCCGCACCCTTCGCAAGCATCGCCGAGAAGCGTTTGCCCGCTTCGGCGTTGCCGTAGTACGTGCACTCGTGCAGCGGTCCCTTGAATCCTGCGGCATCGCACAGTGACTTGTAGAACTGGAACTGCAGGATGTGCGCGAGGAAGTAGCGCGTGTACGGCGTGTTGCCCGGCACGTGGTACTTGGCGCCCGGATCGAAGTTCTCTTCACCGCGCGCGCTTGCCGGCGCGACGCCCTGGTATTGCGCCTTGAGGTCCCACCACGCCTTGTTGTAAGCGCCTTCGGCGATCGAGCCGTCGAATACGCCCCAGCGCCATCGATCGATCATGAGGCCAAACGGCAGGAACGCGACCTTGGCCAGTGCCATGCGCATCTGCGCGTTGATCACCGACTCCTGCGACGGCGCGGTCGCAGGCGGGATCAAGCCGACCGAACTCAGGTAACCCGGCGTAACGCCCAGCACGATGGTGTCGCCGATTGCCTCGTGGAACCCGTCGTGCGCGGCGTCCTGGAATATCGGCTCGACCTTGTTGTAGGCGAGGTCGTAATAGAGATGACCGAGCTCGTGATACAGCGTGGTGAAGTCATCCTCGTTCGGCGCAGTGCACATCTTGATGCGGACGTCGCCTTGCAGGTTCATGTCCCACGCGCTGGCGTGGCAAACGACATCGCGATCGCGCGGCTTGATGAATTGCGATTTCTCCCAGAAGCTCGCAGGCAGTTTCGGCATGCCGAGCGACACGTAGAAATCCTGCGCGCGTTCGGTCATCGACTTGGCGATCGCGAGGTCGGCGTCGCGCCCGAGCTGGATGAGGTCATCCGCAGTCGGCGTCCCATTGAACGCGCCGACGAGCCGCTGGTACTCGTTGTCGCGCTGCGCCTTGAGTACCGACGTGATGTCGAGGCTACCGGCGCCCTCGTAGGGCTCGAGGATGGGCCAGAGGTTGGCCCAGTCCTGCTGCCACATGTTGCCCATCAGATGCGCCGGCAGGAGCCCGCCGACCGAACCCTGCTCGCCGTGCTGCTCGACGAGTTTCGCGCGCGTGTAGCAATGCAGGTCGTCGTACAGCGGCTTGACTTGCCCCCACAGGCGATCGGTTTCCACCTTGAAGTCGTCGGGCGGCATGTCGTATCCCGAGCGCCACAATGCGCCAGTGTCCGCAAAGCCGTTGTCCTTGGCGCCCTGGTTGCTGAGGCTCACGAACTCCGCGTACATCGGGCGCATCGGTACCGCAATCGAGTGCCAGCCGTTCCACGCCTCGAGCTGCTGCGCGTACGTCGAATTCGGATCGCGCAACACGGCTTCGAGGTCGGGTAACTGCTTGCACGACGACTTGTCCGACGGATCCCTGCACCAGGTGCCGGCGCCGTACATGCCGTCGAGCTTGGTCGTGATCTCGGTGAGTCGCGTGAGTTTGGCGGCGTCGTCCGGAGGGGGCAGCGTCATTTTGTTGCGCAGCAGCTTGATCGCCCGATCGGACGGCTGCGAGAGCTTGAGTCCGTCGAACCGGCGCGACTCGGCAATGAACGCCTTCTGCTGCTCGAGGAAGCGTTCATTGGCTTGGGACGCCAGCATCTGCGAATCGTCGTTGATGTAGGTTTGCGACAGCCATTGCGCGCTGTTGAGGGCGGGAAGGATCTTGCGGGCGGTGTCGTTGACGCGTTTGACGAAGGCGTCGGCTTCGGCGGCGGTCGCGTTGCCTTCGGGCGCGGCCATCGTCGCGGTGCTCGCCTCCGGATCTCCCCCCAGCTGAGTCGAAGTAGTCGGCTTGTCTTCGCGGTTGCAGGAGCCGAGCAGCAGGGCGAGCGATGCAGCGAGCAACGTCATCTGGGTCTTCATGCGTTTCATCCGGCAGCAGGGCAGGCCGGGAGGCTAGGGCGCGGAGCCGTGAGCCCGCAAGTGCGAGGCCGGCGCCGGTAGACGCGGCATTCACAATGTATAATAAGAATCATTGTCATTTAGCTTTGGCTGGGTCGCGTCGATGCTGCTGTCCGAACTCCCGCGCCACGTGCCGGCGTCCGTCGAATCGGTCGTCGATGCGCGCCTGCGCGATCCCATTGGGCGGCGTTTGCGCGAACTCGGCTTTGTGAAGGGCGAACCCGTGCGGGTGGTGACGAGCGGTCCTTTCGGTGGGGATCCCTTGGTGATCGAGATCGGCACGAGCCGGTTTGCCTTGCGCCGCGCCGAAGCCGCGCGGATTCGCGTGCACGCCGATGCGGCGTCGGCGTCGACCAAAGTTCAGGGCAAGGCTTGAACGCCGTCGCCGCCAACCCGCAGGACGACCCGTTTCGCATCGCGCTGGTCGGCAATCCCAATTGCGGCAAGACCGCGTTGTTCAATCGCTTGACCGGCAGTCGCCAGAAGGTCGCGAACTACGCCGGCGTCACCGTCGAACGCAAGGAAGGACGTTTCGTCACACCAGGTGGCCGGCACGTCCAAGTCCTCGATCTGCCCGGCGCCTATAGTCTGGTTGCGACCAGTCCCGACGAGGAGATCACACGGGATCTTTGCCTGGGCAAGTTCGCAAGCGAAGAATCGCCTGAACTCATGGTCTGCGTCGTCGACGCGACCAACCTGCGGTTGCACCTGCGTTTCGTCCTCGAACTGCGGCGTCTCTGGCAACCGATGGTGGTGGCGCTCAACATGATCGACGTGGCGCGGCGGCGCGGCATCGTTGTCGACCGGGCAGCGCTGGAAGCCCAGCTCGGCATGCCCGTGATCGAGACCGTCGCGGTACGCCGCGATGGCGCAAAGGCGTTGTTGACCGCGCTCGACGCGACGGCGCGAACTCCGAATTCCCTTCTCCCCGTGACCACGGGGAGACGGTGGTCCGACGGACCGGATGAGGGGCAACTGTTCGATGCGCCCGACTCCGACGAATCCCTCCACGGCACGGTGCGAGACATCCTCCGCGCTGCGGTACGCACGCCAGTCGACGCCCAGGCCATCGACGATCGCATCGATCGCGTCGTGCTACACCCAGCACTCGGGCTCGCGATACTCGCGGTGCTGCTGTTCCTCATGTTCCAGGCAGTCTTCGCGTGGGCGACTCCGCTCATGGAAGGCATCGAAACGCTCATCGGCGCGCTCGGGAGCGCCGTTGCGGGCGCCTTGCCTGAAGGCGTACTGCGCAGCCTGCTGGTCGACGGCATCATTGCGGGGCTCGGTAGCGTGCTGGTGTTCCTGCCGCAGATCCTGATCCTGTTTCTCTTCATCCTCGCGCTCGAGGAATCCGGCTACCTGCCGCGCGCGGCATTCCTGCTCGACCGGCTCATGGTCGGCGCGGGACTGTCTGGCCGATCCTTCATTCCATTGCTGTCGAGTTTCGCGTGCGCGATCCCGGGCATCATGGCGGCGCGCACCATCGGCGATCCGCGCGATCGGCTGGTCACGATCCTGGTCGCACCGCTCATGACCTGTTCCGCGCGGTTGCCCGTCTACGCGCTGCTGATCGGCGCCTTCATTCCGCAACGTACCGTGTGGGGCGTTTTCAATTTGCAGGGCGTGACCCTGTTCGGCCTGTACGTGGCGGGCATCGTCAGCGCGCTCGGCGTCGCCTATGCGATGAAGTGGCTGCGCCGCGATCGCACGCGCGAGCACGCGCTGATGATGGAACTGCCCTCGTATCGCGTACCGCATCTGCGCGATCTCGCCATTGGTTTGTACGAGCGCGGCATGATCTTCCTCAAACGCGTCGGCGGAGTGATCCTGGTTCTCACGGTGCTGCTGTGGGCGTTGTCGAGTTTTCCAGCCCCGCCCGAAGGCGTCACCGGCGCGCCCATCCATTACAGCTTCGCGGGACAGCTGGGGCGCGCGCTCCAGCACGTCTTCGCGCCGATCGGATTCAACTGGGAAATCTCGATCGCGTTGGTCCCCGGGATGGCCGCGCGAGAAGTCGCCGTGGGCGCGCTGGCGACGGTTTATTCGCTTTCGGCGACGGATGCGGACGCGGCACTGCACCTCGCGCCGGTGATCGCCGCGCAGTGGTCGATGGCTACCGCTTTCTCGCTGCTCGCTTGGTTCGTGTTCGCGCCGCAGTGCCTGTCCACGCTCGCGACCATCAAGCGCGAGACGAACTCCTGGGGCGTCACCCTGGGGGCGACCGCATACCTGTTCGCGCTGGCGTATATCGCCTCGTTTTTCACCTACCGCGTTGCGCTGGCGTTGACGTGAGCACGTACGCGCTCATCGAAGCCATCGTGGTCGCCGCGCTCGTGGGCGCCAGCGGGTTCGCAGTGGCACTGCGCCTGTTGCCGGCGGCGTGGCTCAAGTCACCCGTCGGTGTGTGGCTCGATCGCGCCGGACGACCCGCTGCGCTGCGCCGCGTCGGCGCGCGCTGGCGCAGCGATCGGCGATCGAATTGCGCCAGCGGCTGTTGTCCAACGGGAAATGGTTGCGCCATCGGCCGTGAGGCAACTGCCGCGGTGGCGCGCACCGCAACACGCATACCGATCAGGCTCACTGCCGACTAAGAGCAAGCGAAGACCAGGTGGGTCGGGGGCATGCACCGCAGCACTTCTCGATTTCGGCAAAATGCCAGGGATGCAAGCGGGCGACCTCGGCTCTTCCCGGCCCCGCAGACAGCACCGTCGGAATCAGCCGTTGGCCAGGCTGATGATGTTCCCGTCCGGGTCCTTGAACCACGCGACTTTCATGCCGCCGCCCGAATGAATTTCGCCTTCGCGTTCCATGCCGGGCATGTCGTAGTGCTCGAAATCAATACCTCGAGCGGTGAGCGCCTTGATGATGGGAGCCAGTTCGTCGCCCACCACGAATGTGGCCGCTGTGGCCTTGTTCGTGCCCGCATGTTCCGACACATACACAAGGAGGCTGGTCGCGCCCGTCCGATAGATCAGTGTCTCGCCTTCAACCGATTCCTGCGGCTCGAACCCGAGCTTCCCTCCATAAAATTCCGAGGCGATCGCAAGGTCGCGAACCGCAATGGTCGCAACGGCTTCCTTGTTACCCAACATCTTCGACTCCCGTGGCAAGGGGCGAGTGTGCGCCCCGAGTCGTGAGGCGACCCTGAAAGTCCCCGGCCGGGTTGTGCCGGAGTTTCAGCAAGCGGATCACCGAAGTTCCGGGCAACGCCCGGAAACTAGGGAAGGCAATGCTGGATGAGATCCCACTTGTTGCCGTAAAGGTCGAGGAACACGACGACCCTGCCGTAGGCTTCTTCGCGCGGCGCTTCGGTGAACCGGACGCCGTGCGATCGTAGATACCGGTAGTCGTCTTCGAAATCGTCGGTTTCGAGGAACAGGAACACGCGGCCGCCGGTCTGGTTCCCGGTGTGCGATTCCTGCTCGGGAGTTGCGGCGCGCGCCAGTAGCAGTGCCGTGCCCGTCGACCCGCGTGGTGCGACGGTCACCCAACGCTTGTCCGGGCCCATCGACCGGTCTTCGACGAGCTGGAAGCGCATCACCTTGGTGAAGAATGCGATCGCCTCGTCGTACTCGCGCACCACAAGTGCGACGGTTGCAATCGACCGCGGCATGGTCAGAAATGGCCGCGCCCGCGCGGCGTGGCGCGAGATCGCCGGTACCTCACGCTTACCAGCCTTGTTGCTTGAGGTCAGCATCCATCTGGTCGAGGTCAACCAGCTGGACCATGAGCGTCCCGTTGGTGGTTGTGCCGTTGAGGCTCATGTATGTGTGCCCACCCTTGTCCTTGAGCTCCACCACCTGCTTGCCGTCGAGGAGCATTGGGGTCAGTTTGATGGTGCGAGTGGATCCGTCCGACAGGGTGATCGTTCGTGCGTAGGAGCCGACAAACTCTTCGCCGAAGACGAAATTCTGCTTGATCTCGTCGATCGACACCAGAAACCGCTTGCTGGACAAATCTACCTGGCCGCCATCGGGCGACGCGAATGCAGCGGGCAGGGCGGCAATGCCGATACCAGCCGCAAACCCCGCGAGAACGAGAAGCGCACTTCGGGAATTATCTGCATTCATGGCGGACTCCTTTCATGGACGATGGCTGGCTGGACGGCCAGCATTGGCCGCGCTGTTCGTGGAAACGAATTCCGCGGTTCAACGTTGCAGGCCGGCCGGCAACACATTGACAGTAGTGTCGCGTCGGGAAAGGATGGCGAAGCCTCAGCCCTTGCGCAAGCCTCGGCCGGTTCGGCCGCGCTACCCGGAAGAAATCAATGAAATTGTCGGTGAGCAATCTGCTCGGGCAGTACGACCCGTGCCTGCCGCTCGAGGAAGCGTCGACGATCCCCGCGTCCTGGTACATCGACGAGCGCATTGCCGCGCTGGAGCGCCGGACCACGTTTGCGCGCACCTGGCAGCTGGTCGGTCGCGTCGACCAGGTGCGCGACGCGGGGCAGTACATCACCTGCGAACTCGCGGGCGAGCCGATCCTCGTCGTGCGCGGCAACGACGGTGTGCTGCGCGGATTCTTCAATGTCTGCCGCCACCACGCTGCCGCCGTGATGACGGAGGCGCAAGGCTGCGCGCAGAACCTGCGCTGCCCGTATCACGGCTGGACCTACACGCTCGAAGGTGCGCTCAAGGGCACGCCGAGTTTCCACAGTGAATGCCACTTCGATCGCGGCGCGCATGGACTCGTGCGGGTGTCGACTGCGTTGTGGGAGCAGTGGGTGTTCGTGCGGCTCGATGCGGAAGGGCCGAGCATCGAGGAATTTCTCGGGCCTTCGCTGATTGAAGAGATCAGCAAGCTCGGACTATCCCGTCTCCATTGGTTCGAGCGCCGTCATTACTTCTTCGATTGCAACTGGAAAGTGTTCATCGACAACTACCTCGACGGCGGCTATCACGTCCCGCACCTGCACAAGGGACTCGACAGCGTGCTCGATTTCAAGAACTACACGATCGAGAACGGCTTGCATCACTGCCTGCAGTCGAGCCCGATCGTGAAGGACGGCGATCACGCGCAATTTTCCGCGGTGCGCGGAGGCGATCGTGCGCGCTACTACTGGATCCATCCCAACTTCATGATCAACTGGTACGAGGGCGTCATGGACACCAACCTCGTGCTGCCACTCGGCATCGACCGCACCGAGGTGATCTTCGACTTCTACTTTGCCGACGTCTCCGACGAAGCGCGCGCGTGCAATCAGGCCAGCATCGACGTGGGACAGATCATCCAGGACGAGGACATGGCGATCTGCAAATCGGTGCAGCGCGGCCTCAACTCACGCGTCTACTCGACGGGCCGACTTTCGGTGCGGCGCGAGGCCGGTGAGCATCTGTTCCACCGGCTGCTGCACGCCGATCTCGTGGCCGGGCTGGCCGCCTGGAATTCATCAATCACATCGATGGATGCGTGAGCTGTCTCACAACGGGCGCCGTGCTCCAGAGGATCAATGCCAGCAAGGCCACTTGCACCGGCAGGCGCGCGACCAGCATCCAGTACGGCACATCGAATAACTCGGGCCGCTGCAACATGTAGATGTGCGCGGGCGTCACCGCGATCGTCAATAGAAATAGACCCCAGCCCGCTGCGCGTCGCGAGCGGGGCCACAGGAGTCCCACGGCGCCGAACAGCTCGAAGACCCCGCTGATCAGAACCGCAGCTCGCGGCCACGGCATCCAGGGCGGCACTATGCGCATCTCGACGTCCGTGAACACGAAGTGCGCGATGCCGCCGATCAGGAACCAGAGGAAGACGAAGCCCAGTCCGGCCAGGCGCCAACGACTCATCAATAAGTGAACCTGGCACCGTTGTTCCACTGCACGCCGACTGCAATCCCCGCCGTTGAGTCTCGATCGATCAGCTGGACACTTCATCCGCCAGCAAATCGGTTGATTCTTCCTGGACCAGATGCCGCGGCAGATCGATGGAGAAGACGCATCCCGTGCCGGGTACGTCGCGAACGCTCAGCACGCCGTCATTTGCCTCGACGCTGCGGCGCGCTATGGACAGGCCGAGTCCGAGCCCCGACCTGTCTTTTCCACCCTGGGTGAATGGCGTGAACATGGTCTCGGCCAGACCAGGGGGCAATCCGCCGCAATTGTCCTCGACGTCGATCATGATTCGATCGCCTGCAGCGTAGGCATTCAACGTGACCTCGCTGTGCGGGTGCGTGAACTTGAAGGCGTTCTGCAACAGGTTTCCGGCCGCGGCAGACAGCAGGTCGCGGTCCCCGGTAATCGCGAGCTTCTTGTCGACATCTGCAACAATGAGGATGCAGCGCCTCACCGTGGCCTCGAGCGATGCCGATACCCTGAGCTCGGCGATGAACGACGCCAGGGAAAACAAATGGGGTTCCACAGGCGATTCCGTCGACATGCGGACTTCGGCCAGCGAGCGGTCGATCAGGTTGCGCAAGCCCAGCAGACTGCGCTCCAGCACCGCGCCCGTGGCGCCCGACACTCCGACGCTGCCGTCCTTGATCATGGCGAGCGCGAGCGTGGCGGTGGTGAGCTGGTTGCGCATCTCGTGGGCAAAAAACCCCAGACGTTGATTGAGCGCGAAGGCGTTCCGGTCGGACACCACCGAATCGCGCTGGTAACCGAACTCCGTGACGGCAGTGGCGATCGCATTGTCGAGGCAGCGGTTGAGCGTCCTGAACTCGTCGGTGCTGATCGCGGCGTCCTGTTCGAACGCCAGGTCGGTGACGGCCTGACAGAGATCGCCATAGTCGTGGACCACCTCCTCGACCGTATACCCGTGTTGCAACAGTTCCCTGCCATGTTCGGTCGCGGTCTCACCGATCTTCGACAGGGCCGTCTCGCCACCCGCCGGACCTGAAATCTTGCGGCTGCGCATCGGATCCGACGTCTGCTCTATCTGCAGGGTCAGGATGAGCTGCTCAAGGAACGGGGTGATGCCGTGCTTGAGCTCCCGTTCGGCCGTACCGGGGGAACGTTGTGCCACTTTCGCCCGGCAACGGTCGATGAGGTCGAGTCGGTTTACCGTGAGGAATTCATGCAACATTGACGGAACCTACGCGTCGCCGCGTGAGGGAAACCTGATTTTTCAGCTGAACAGCGTCCACAAAAACAGATCCGGGCCACAAAACTGGGTTTACGCGTGACAGAGGAGATGACATGAGCGAGGCTCCGATTCTGGTGGCGTGCCCGCACTGCGCAGCGATGAACCGGATGGTGCGCGCTCGACTGGGTCATGCCCCGAATTGCGGTAAGTGTAACCAGGCGCTGTTCCCGGGGCGTCCGGTGTCCTTGTCCGCCGCTGATTTCGACCAGCACGCGGTACGCGGCGAACTGCCGTTGGTCGTGGATTTCTGGGCGCCGTGGTGCGGGCCCTGCTTGTCGATGGCGCCGCAGTTCGAGGCTGCCGCGAAGGTGCTCGAGCCCGAAGTCCGCCTCGCCAAGGTCGACACGGAGGCAGAACCCAATCTAGGCCAGCGCTTCAACATCCGCAGCATCCCGACGATGGTGCTGCTGATCGGTGGCCGCGAAATCGCGCGACAGTCCGGCGCGACCGGCACCGCGCAGATCCTCGCCTGGGTGCGCGCAAACCTGCCGCACCCCTGACGAGGACCTTGCCTTCAACCTTTGCAGTGCGCTCTCGCCGGGCGCCGCAGTGCCGCCACATGACCGCGACGCTTCGCCCGGCTGAGCGTCGACGCAGCTTGATGATGCGAACACGACAATCGGCGTAAGGTGTTGGATTCCCCGACGCACCGCCAAGCCAGCCGATTCATGCAGACAACGCTTCCTCACCCGTTTCTTGCAGCAATCCTGTTATTCGTCGTCACCATGGCGACGGCGCGGGCGGACGTCGTTTATGGGGACGGATTCGAAGGCGTCGGCGTGGCAGCGCTGCCGCTCGGTACGTTCGTGGCGGGCAGCGGAGCGGTCCCGAATTGTCCGGCGGGTTTCAGTTGCTCGTCCTTCGCGGTCTCGTGCAGCGGCGTTGCGAACGCTGCGAATGGCTTCCTCGCGGTGCGCGCAACGACAGAAACGTTTCGCGGTGTGCTGGTGTTCTTCACCGGCGGATCGGGCGGCTCGTGGTGGAGCGCTCAGGGCGCCGACGTCGCCGCCTTCGGCGAGAGGCTCCGCGGTCTCGGCTTCACGATCGCCCAGGTGCGCTGGGGCACGAACTGGCTCGAGTCATCGCCTGGCAACGACGCCGGCACCGCGCATCTCGGCTGTCGACCCGCCACCGTGATCCGGCATCTGCACGACACGCTGTACGAGGGCCGTCCCCTGAGCGGAACGGGGCGGTGCGGATTCTGCGCCACCGGCAACAGCGGCGGCGCGTCGCAGGTCAGCTATGCGCTGACCCACTACGGGCTGGAGTCCATTCTCGACGCAGTGGTCCCGACGGGCGGGCCACCTCATTCCGACCTCGCGAAGGCCTGCCTCGATCCCGCCTATGGCTATGAACTCGGCACGCGGAATTTCCTCGATCGAGGCTTTGGCTACTTCGACGGGAACGGACCCTGCGCCGTGCGCGACGCGTCTTTCACGCCGCGGTGGAACGACGAAAGCGTCGGTACGGGTGGGAACGACTACGCCCATCCGGCGACTCGCGTCCACATCGTGATCGGCGACCAGGACCGCGGCATGCAGCTGATCGCCGCGACCTACATCGATCGCCTGCGCACCGCTGGTAGCCCAATGACCTATGTGATCGCGGTGAACACCCCGCATGGCGTGTATTCGACGGAAGCCGGTCGCGCGGCGATCGAGGCCGCGCTCCTCGCGGAACTCGCGCCTCGATGAAGTGAACCAGACCGCTACGCCGGGCGCGGTCGCGTCGGACGCATCGAGCGCAGCGTTGAGCTGACGTTTCCCCGGCGCGCCTGGAAGTCGCTTCGGTGTTCCAGCCGCGTTGAGCTATTCGGCCCGATGGCGTGCGCCGCGCCGCGTGGTCAGGTACACCGCGAAGCTCCCGAGCCAGTGTCCACCTTCGTAGTGTTCGCCGGTCACGGATTTGAGTCCGGCGTCGCGATGCGCTTGCGCGTTGGCGCGAATGGGAGTGAGGCGTGCGTCCTTCGGCGGCAGGGCAGACGCGATGCCGTCGAGCATCCACGCGCGGCTGAGGTTGAGCCCGTCGAGGTGTGCGAGCTTCGGGTCGGTCGGGTCCGTCACGATTTCCGGACGCAGTGTCACGCCTGACGGAAAAAATTCGCGCAGCCAGGCCGCGAATTCCTTCGGCGGCAAGACGCGGCGCACGACATCCGCCTCGGCAATGCACGGCGACAGGAAGTCTTCACCCGATGGCTCGTATGCCAGCGGGCAATCTCTGTCGCGCACGAAGAACCTTCGTACCGCGTCGCGCGCCAGTGTGCGCAGTGCGTCGTCACGTGTCGAGTCGATGATGAGGCCAAGGGCGAACGCCGATTGGCTGTGCTCGCCGGAACGTACCGGATGCGACAGCTTGGGCAGCCATGTCTTCAATCGCTCGTTCGCGGCGTGCTCGAGCGGGTCGAGGTTGGAAGACAGCTCGCGCGCCAACGGGTCGTCCCATTCGCGCAACTCCGCAGCGAGTTGCAGCAGCCACGCGAGGCCGTAGGGTCGCTCGAAACTGGTGCGACCCGTGGCTTGCAAGTACGCCGCCTCTTTCGCAACGTGCGCGGCGGAGAGGCTGCGGGCGAGAGCATGTCGAGCCCGGGCTGCGAACGGCGCATCAGGGAATGTCCGCGCCAGGCGCGCCAGCAGCCAGTGCCCATGCACGGAAGAGTGCCAGTCGTAGCAGCCGTAGAACGCGGGCATCAACTCCCGGGGCGGCGCGACGTCCGCGTCGCTGTTCAGCACGTGCGAAATCTTGTTCGGAAATTCCTTGTGCACGCAGGCCAGCGCGAGAGCGGCGAAGCGCCCGGCGGCCTTCGCATCCACTGTGTTCTCGAGGCGCGACTGACCGGCGTCGGCACCAGTTCCAGATGGCGCGGGAGTCAGGTCTTTACGCGCGAAATCGGCCGCTGCGCTCGCGATGCCCGGAGCGGCGAAAAGCAGGAGGGCAAAGAGAATATCTCGCACGCACCGAGCGTAGCATTCCGGTCGGAGGCTCGCCCCGACCGTTTCGGCGTGCGCCACGCAGATGCATCCTCGCCGACTGTACGCGTGACGCCGAGCCGTTGGAGACGTACGTGCAGGCGCTGCAGTCGGTGCTCCGTTCGAAGGTAAGCGCGGCCTCTACATCGTCACGGTAGAGCGCACCGATGGGCGTTGGGGATATCGGTCTTCGAAGCTGGCGGGACTGCTCGATTGAGTCTTGCAAAAAAAGGGTAAGATTGCGCCTGCACCTTACAAGGGGTCTGACCCCTTTTTTGCTGCGGATTGCGGCACGAGCTCGGGCGCGCGCGGCAGCGTAACAAAAATCTCGGAGGCGCCGTCACGGTAGCGCTGCGGGTTCGACCTCGGTGATGAAACGCACCCAATCGTCGACGGTGCGCCGATCGTCGAACACGAGTTGCTTGCGCTCCTTGACGCATTGACGGAGCGAAGCACGCAGGTCGGGATCCTTCGCAATAGCGACTGCCTGCGACACGTACTGATCCATGTCGTCGACAATCAGCGCCTCCAAGCCCAACCGACGCAGCAAGGCCGCGCTCTGGCGGCTGCGGAAAGTTTCCGCGGGGCAGGTGAGGGTGGGCAAGTCCTGCGCGAGCAAGTCGAAAGTGGAGATGCCGCCCGACCAGTCGGGGGTGTCGAGATTGAGTGCGCAGGAGCTCGCCAGGGTTGCGAACTCCTGCGCAGAGACGTGCGTTTGCATCCGGACGAATCTGTCGGCTTGCAGCCCGTGGCGCATGAAGGCGCGGTCCAACCGCTGTCGCAGCGCTTCGACCACGTGTGTGCGCGGATGCGGCAGGACATGGAAGCGCGCCTGCGGAACCTGCGCCGCGATGCGCGCCAGCGTCTCGTCCATGCCCGGGTTGATCTTGAGAATGTTCTGCGCGAGCAGGAAGCGCACTTCACCGTCATCGCGCGCGGCACCTGCAGCGCTTGATGGCATGGCGTAACAGGTACCGAGGCCCGCCAACCGGTACAGGCGTTCGCTGTAATGGTCCTGCGCATCGGGGCACTCGACTTCGTCCGCACTGACGAACCAGTCGATCGTCGGATAGCCCGAAGTGATCGGGTGGCCCCAGAAAGCGATCTGGACCGGTGCCAATCGGTAGGCAGGCAGTATTTGCGCAACCGGGTGCTGGCCGATGTCGAGGTACACGAGGACGTCCGGCGCATCCTGCGCGATCGCGGCAAGCCAATGTTCGGGACGATGCGTGCCCCCGCGGTAGCCGCTGACGCGCTGCTTGAGGTCGAGGGTCCAGGAATCCTCGATATTGTCCAGGTGATAGATCATGACTTCGAAGTCGTCAGTGCACAGCGCCGCGACCAGTGCCTGGGCCACCTTCATGACCGAGTGCTGGCGAAAATAGGCACTCACAAAACCGATGCGCCGACGTGCCGTGCAAGGCCGCTTCGCAACGATGGGCGGTGCCCACACCGCGTGCGCGAGTCGCGTGACCAGCGCCGCATAACGCTTGCGTTCCTGGAGCAGGGGACCGGGCTGGTAGTGCAGGTGGTAGTCGGTGGCGATCAACAGGGCTTGCGCGATCTCCTCCGGATCGCACACGTCGAGTGGCAACGCTTCGAACCATGCCACGCCGGCGTCCCAGCGCGCGGCAAAGTCCGCGATCGACTGATCGTCGTCGAAGCACGAAGTCCATGGGTGCTGGAATAGCGACCAGCGCGCTGCGAGATGGTCAGGTTGGATCTGCAACACGGATTGGTAAGCGGCAGCGGCCTCTTCGGCCAGGTCGCCGGAGCGGTAGGTATGGGCCAGCCGCATCCACGCATCGCTCGAAGCCGGATTGAGCGCCACCAGTTCGCGGCGCGCGCGCAGCAGGCCAGCGAAATCCCGGTTCAACGCCTTGCGCGCCTGCGCCGCGCCCTCCCAGCTACGCGCATCACGCGGAGCGAGCTGGCACGCAGCGTCGAAGCACGGCAACGCTTCCTCGTGACGGGCCAGAAGCAGCAGCACCTGCCCGCGCCGGATCCAGCCCTCGGCGAAACGCGGTTGCAACCGCGTCGCGTTGGCAAGATGTTCGGCGGCCTGTTCCGGCCGTTCGAGGTTCATCTCGACGAACGCCAATTCGAAATGAAGCCCCGCATCGTCGGGCAGTTCCGTCAGCACGCGGTGCAACAGCGCCTGTGCGCGAGCGAACTCCTTCGCTGCCAGTGCGGCCTGTACCTGGGACTTGAGTTCGTTGAGCATTGATCGCGCCAATTGAAGGAAGGCCTGGACAAACAGCTCGACCGCCCAGTGAAAACGCCGCGCTTCGCCGGACTCTTCCAGAACCCTGCCCGCGTCGTCCATCTATTTTTCGATGCGCGTACCCGCCACCTCCCAGCGGCGCAATTCCGGCACCCAGCAACAGGCCAACTCTCCACGGGCTCATCGACTTCCGCATGCTCGCGTCAATGGGGCCGCGACATGCGGCATGCCGTGCGGGATGCGCCACAGGACAGCCGCCACGCGATAACGGGACCCGAAACATTGTTCCGAAAACTGACTCCGACCGCTTGTTCTCGCGCAAAATCGCGGTAGAACCCCGGTGGGCTAATGCAGAAGGAGGCGTTGAGTGAGAATCAGAACATGGTTGTCCTGTATGCCGCTCTTGTTTGTCGCATCCGGTGCGGCCGCACAATCATTGCCCGCGCCGGCGAAGCGCCGCGTTATCGACATGCATGTGCATGTCTACGCCTCCGATCCACGGTGGGAAAAGCGCGTGGCGAACCCGGTCTCGGGCGTGCGGCCAGCGGACACGACCGAGGACGCCCACCGGCGCGCCACACTGGAGCAGATGCGGCGCTTCGGCGTAATCCTCGCAGTGATCAGCAACGGTGACGACCCGAAGACCGCCGTTCGCCAGCGATGGGTCGCCGCAGCTCCCGGGAAGTTCATCCCGGCCATCGGCTTCGACGCTCCGGGCGAGGTCACGCCTGAGTGGATACGTGCGGAGCATCGTGCGGGCCGGATAAAGGTCATAGGAGAGATCGGCGCGCCTTATGCTGGCTACTCAGCCGGTGACGATGCCTATGAGCCTTACTTCGCGCTGGCCGAAGAACTCGACATCCCCATTGCTGTGCACGCGGGCTCAACGGGAGGGCAGGCCACATACAACGACTACCCGAAGTACCGCATGGAACTCAATCGCCCTTTGCGCCTCGAGGACATGCTGGCACGACATCCCCGCGCCCGCGTTCAAGTGATGCATGCCGGCTGGCCCTTCATCGACGAGGCGGTCGCGTTACTGAAGGCTCACCCGCAGGTGTATGTCGACTTGGGCGTCATTAGTTGGACGCAGCCCCCCGCGGAGTTTTACGCCCACCTGCGGCGGCTGGTTGATGCGGGTCTAGGGAAGCGCATCATGTTCGGCTCCGACCAGATGGTGTGGCCGGAAGCGATAGGGATGGCAGTCGAGTCGGTGGAGGGTGCCACGTTCCTGTCCGAGGAGCAGAAGCAGGACATCTTCTGCAGCAACGCGGCCCGCTTCCTCCGCTTGACCCCGAACCCGTGCTGAGTCCCGCCGAAAGTTGGACGTAAGAAAAGCACCTTAAAAGGGGTCAGACCCCTTTTTTGTTGTGCGCCTCCGTCAACCCGCGCCATAGATCCGGTCGACTGCCGCGATTAGTTCGCTGCGATCCGCCGGGCCCTCCGCGCACGCGTATACCCCCTCGGGGATGCAGGCCGACGGCGCCGCGCGCGACGTCCAGATATGTGCGGCCGGCACCACCCACGACGGATCATCGAGCGAACCCGCGGCAATGAAGATTCGGTCCGGGAGCGCGAGCGGTTGGTGCCAGACACGCGTCCCGCAATTCGCGCAGCGCGCGTAGTCGGCCTCGCGTCCGCTGTCCGCGCGCTTGCGGTAGATCGCAAGCTCGCCCTGCTCGTGACGGAACGCGCTGCGGTCGGCGTAGATCGTGAGGAGGTTGGTCGCGCCCGTGAGTTTCTGGCAGTCGCTGCAGTGGCACGCCACCGTGGCGATCGGCGCGGCGTCGTAGGCATAGCGCACGGCGCCGCAAAGGCAACCGCCGGTGTGCGGCGGTGAGGGTATCGGGGGAAAACGCATGTCGTGCTCCTCGCGCCGGGACATCGCTGTTCGCATGCTGGCGCCTCTCATGTGGCCGCGACATGCGGCGCCGGAATTATGCCGCGCGGTGGGCGCGGCAAGACACACCTGGATCGAGCCCCGAAGAGATGCGTGCGTCGGCAGGCCGATCAGTCCTCCACTTGCCCCTTCGCTGGACTGCACCAGCTCGGCGCCTCGTTGTTCGCGATACCGTCGTGGCTATGCTTCGCGGGCGCAGCCGCGTTTCGCATGGCTTGCCTGTACGTAATGACGTTGTGAGTACGGACTGATAGACTCGCGGCTGGCACACCAACTTGGGTCCAGGAAATGAAGACCGCCTTGGCTACCGTGAGTCGATCAGGAACCCTGAACCTCCGCATCGGCGCTACCGAGCGGCAGCTCATCGATCGCGCAGCCGCTTCAAGTGGCAAGACTCGAACGAGCTTCATCCTGGAAGCGGCGCGGCGGGCTGCGGAAGAAACGCTGTTGGAGCAAAGTTTTCTTTCGGTCAGTCCGAAGGCCTTCGGCCAATTCAAGACGCTACTCGACGCGAAGCCCAGGTCCAACGCAGCTTTGAAGCGCACGCTGCGAGCGCCGGGTCCGTGGGACAACGGTTGACGCCAACTGCGCCAGAGCTGTTGGCGTCGCACCATGACATCGCGGGGTTCGATTCCGGCTCCGCCACACTCGACGAATGGCTTCGGCGGCGCGCTCTGGCCAATCAAGATAGCGGCGCCACCCGCACGTTCGTGAGCTGCGTAGGGAGCAGGGTGGTGGCGTACTACGCCCTCGCATCCAGCGCCGTCGGCACCACCGCGGCCCCCGGGCGCTTCAAACGGAACATGCCCGACCCGATCCCTGTTGTCGTGCTTGCCCGGCTTGCCGTGACGAGATCGCATCAAGGCCAGGGCCTTGGCCGTGCACTATTTCGCGACGCCGCGCTTCGCGTCGTGCAAGCCGCAGACTCCATCGGCATTCGTGGCGTGCTCGTTCATGCGATTTCCGACGAGGCGAAAGCGTTCTACCTGCGGCTCGGCCTCTCGCTATCGCCGCTCGATCCCATGACGTTGATGACCACGGTCGCAGAACTCAGACTAGCCTTGCCTCGCGCGTAAGCACGCCGGTCTCGGCGACTCGCAACGTGCGGCGTGTGAGGTGGGGCGTACTCACTTTCGTCATCCCCGCGAAAGCTGGGATCCAGCGACTCTGACGCGGCGTGACGAGGTCCTGGCCAAGTCCCGCCTGCATCGGCCCACCTATACTGCTCTTCCCGCCTCTTTGCTGGACCGCACATGCTCGGCACCTCGTTGATCCTGCTCATCGTCGTCGTGGCCGGCGCCGTCTTCTTCGCGGTGCTTTTCTTCTGGATCATCGCGCTGCGCCGGGTGGTGCCGGTGAACGAAGTCCACATCGTGCAGACGCGCAAGGACACGGTGTCGTACGGCAAGGGCTTCGCCAGCAACACCTACTACGAGTGGCCGTCGCGCATCCCGCTGATCGGCCTGCAGCGCGTGACGCTGCCAGTGTCGAACTTCTCGATCGACCTGCCGGATTACGCCGCGTACGACAAGGAGCGCGTGCCGTTCCTCGTACACGTCATGGCGTTCTTCCGCATCAACGACTCCAACACCGCCGCGCAGCGCGTCGCTTCGTTCGAGGAGCTAAAGGAACAGCTGACGGCCATTGTGCAGGGCTCGGTTCGCACCGTGCTGGCCGGGCACGAGATCGACCAGATCATGCTCGACCGCAGCCGTTTCGGCGAGGCGTTCACCAAGGAAGTGCAGCCGCAGCTCGGCGGCTGGGGCGTGGAGGCGATCAAGAACATCGAGCTCATGGACATCCGCGATGCCCATGACAGCGAAGTCATCCAGAACATCATGGCCAAGCGCACGTCCGGCATCGAGCGCGAGTCGCGCCTCGTGGTGGCGGACAACACGCGGCAGGCGGAGATGGCCGAGATCGCAGCCACGCGCGAGATCGAGATGTCGCGACAGCTGGCCGCGGAGCAGGTGGGCCTGCGCACCGCCGAGAAAGACAAGAACGTCGGCGTCGCCAACGAGCAGGCCTCGCAGCAAGTGAAAGTGCAGCAGCGCGAAACCGCGGCCAAGGAAATGGACGTGGTGCAGGTCAAGAACGTGCGCGGTGCCGAGATTGATCGCGAGGTGGCGGTGATCACCGCAGCGCAAGCCAAGGAAGTCGCCATCGTGCAGGCCGACGCGGCCAAGCAGGTCGCCATCGTGTCCGCAGAAGGCAACAAGCAGCAGACCGTGCTCACCGCGGAAGGCAAGCTCGAAGCCGCCAAGCGCAACGCGGAAGGCATCGCGGTCGAAGGCGAGGCCCAGGGCACGGCCGAGAAGGCCATCCTGATGGCGCCCGTCGACGCGCAGATCAAACTTGCCGAGAAGATCGGCAGCGACCAGGGCTACCAGAATTACCTGCTCGGCATCCGCAACATCGAAGCAATCCAGGCCGTCGGCACCGCGCAGGCCGAGGCGCTCAAGACCGCTGACGTCAAGGTCATCTCCAACGCCGGCAGCCCCGCCACGGGCCTCGCCAACGTGATGGATCTCTTCTCCGCAGGCGGCGGCACCGCAGTAGCCAGCATGCTCGAAGCGCTCGCGCAGTCACCCGAAGGCAAGAAGCTGCTCGAGAAGTTTGCGGGGCCGGGTGAGGGGAAGTAGGTAGTTAACGGGAGTCGAAAAGCCGATGCTGGCGCGTTTCGAGAAGGTCACCCGCCATCCGCTGGCCCTTCATCGTCGGCCTGCCGCGTCGCGTGGTGTCTGGCGTTTGACATCACACGTTGTGATCTGAAACAGTTGACAGTATCGCAAATGAGATACATGATCGACCGGCCCCTTTCGGAGGAGTTCCATGGCTGCTCAAACTTCCATGCTGCACGTTCGTGTGGACGACGACACCAAGGCGCAAGCCACGGAGGCGCTGGCGGCGATGGGTTTGTCGGTGTCGGACGCCGTGCGCCTGTTTCTGCGTCGCGTTGTGATCGATCAGGCGTTTCCGATCGAGCTCAAGGTGCCGAACGCCGCGACCCGCGCGGCGATGAAGGAGGCCGACGCGATGGCTCGCGCAGGCCGCGCCCGCTTTGCCACGGGCGCCGCGCTGATCGCCGATATTGAAAAAACCGCCGGCAAGTAAGCGCGCTCCGCTGCCGCGCCTGGCGGACTACGCCAAGGCGTTCCGCAAAGATTGGGAGCGGCTCGCGCGGTCTGGCCGGTACGACATGCACCGACTCAAGGGCGCGATGCTGCTGCTCATCGCCGGCGACGGACCGCTCGATCCCGAGTGGCTCGACCATCCCCTCAAGGGCCCGTGGGAGGGGCATCGCGAATGCCACATCGGTGGTGATTTCCTGCTGACGTACAAGCTGGAGGACAGCGACCGCGCGCGCTCGATCATCTTCGTTCGTGCAGGCTCCCACGCCGATCTTTTCGATGAATAGTCGAGTGCGGTGTGCCGCTGACGCGGCGTATTGCCTGCAAGCGCCACGGTAACTGTGTCGGTAACGGTGTCAGGTCCAAATACTGTGCGTCTAGACATGATTCTTGTGCCTTCCCCACGGTAAGTGGACCTGGCACCCTTCTTCCATTTCGATGTGTCAATACAGGACTTGACCCCAAGCGGCGCGCCCACCGACCGCGCCTCGCGGACACATGATCGATCTAGAATGCGGCGCCATCCCCACCACCAAGTAAGTGGACCTGGCACCGTTCTTCCTTGATGGACCTGTTCTCCGCAGGCGGCGGCACCGCAGTGGCGAGCATGCTCGAAGCACTCGCACAGTCACCCGAGGGCAAGAAGCTGCTGGAGAAGTTCGCAGGGCCGGGCGAGGGGAAGTAGACTTCGCCTTGAAGCTTCGTAAATGCAAAACACAACAGGGAGCTGCCGTGCCTGGAGAAGCCCGCCGATATGCATTGAAGGAAACCGGCCCGTTACGAAGCCCAGACGAGATTGAGATCGATCTGGAGTCGCTTGCCGCCCAACTGCTGGCCGTGTTCGGGAGTGACATTGTGTCGATCGACGTCGACGTCTTTAGAGTCGATGTGAGACCAGAGACCCACTGGATCGAAATTGTTTTCGAAGTGGGCGCAAGACCTTGGCAAGGTGAAAGGACGGATGTGCGCGCTGTATTCAGGACGGCGAAGTTTGAGATCGACTGGGCTGTGACCAGCAACCCCGAAACAGGTGACGATCCGGACGGACTGTCTTGAACGACCGCATCGCCAAGTGTATTGGTTATTCAGTACACGTTTTCCGGACTTGTGTAGTCACGATCGGAGAATCATATGCAAGTATCGGACATCGATGAAGCGCAGATAGAGCATTTGACATCCTTGATGGGTAGGTGGAAGAAAACATGCGATGCGGGAGCTTCTACGGGTCTACTCGCGGACATGATTTTTCATATGGAAACGGGAAAAGTGCTCGGAGCAGATTGTCCTGCTTACTCCAACATTATTGATTTTTGCGATATATTGACTTTTTGCACAAAAGATAGGCGCCTCACAGTCCCTGAAGTTCTGGTTCTGGCTAATGCTGCAAAACAGCAGGGATTGGACTATGGCAAATCACTCCGTATAAAGGAGTTGCGCGACTCAGTTGCCCCAAGAAAGTGGTGGCAAGTATGGAGAAAGTAGGTTCGTTTTCTACAGATTTGTCTTATAACTGGAAGAGCCGGGGTCAGAGTGCAGTTTCGAGGTGCCGTCGCTTTCTCCGACGCAGCCCGTTTTAGGCATTTAGTCTACTTTCCACCGACTCTCGCATTGCGAAGGCGTTTTGCAGTGCTTCTCGATAGATCACGCCAAACAAGTCACCTATTGTTAGGGCGCCCATCGTGGCAGGGTCTTTCTTGCACCGCAGTGCCTCGAACATTGCTTCATAGGTCGCATAGGCTAGTATGTTTAGCCTGATGTCAAGCATTGTCGTTTGATATGTATCGTCATCGTCATCGTCGTCGTCATCGTCATCGTCATCGTCATTATCTTCAGAATTATCCGCTTCAACTTGGATTTCTGACGGCTTGGATGGAACGTACTCATTAGGGTTGAGCTCAAGGACCCTGATATACTCATCCAGCAAGTTTTTCGCCAAGTGAGAACGCCCAAAGAATACGTATTCAAACATGTAGTCGTCACAATCGATCTTTTTCGGAAACAGCTGTTGACCCAATATCAGAGCGAAAGTCATCACCGATAACACTTCTAGATCCACTTCTTTATTGCCGGCCCGGTGCTCTGGAAACGCAGCACTCTCGAAGATCAGTGTTTGCAGGTAGGCGGAGCCGGCGAAAGCGGATGATAACGCGCATATTTTGTCGTCTTGTTGTTCATTGGACGCCGAGACTCGTTCCCAAGTGTCGTACACGTACGACTCCGCATTGGCTTTGAAGCGCTTTCGCGCAGGTTTGAGCCATGTAAAGATGCTCATTTTCCACCTCGTTTGGCTCTGTGGTGAGTACCACACCACCAGTCTATCTGCAGGCTAGCTCACCATCGGCAGAAACCTCAGGAAAAACCTGGGTCAGAGTCGACTTTCCAGCGCCAGTGAACGGGGTCGCAAAGAGGGCGGCCTACTTGGTCGCCTTACGTGGTGTCTTCCTGGATCCGCTTCACGCGCTTGCGGTACTCACCCACGTTATCGCTAGGTATGCGCGTCTCCTGCGTGCCCTTCACCTCGTTGATCTTCTTTTCCGAGCCGGTCACGGGCTTGGCCTCTACGGCCGTTTCGTGTTCGAACGCGTGCGATTTGTCAGTGTTTCGGTAATACCGGTACAAGAACCAGTACAGCCCGGTTGCACCGACCGGGCCGAGTGCGAGCAGCGCTAGTTCGCCACCGTCGCTCATGATTAGTTCGCCACGATCCAGAGTGCAATGGTTTCGAGAAAGGTGCCGACGGTGAGCGCGGCCGTGATGAGCTTCCACTGCTGCACCGGCACGCTGCCCATGGTCTCGCCGGTGCGACCGTTCACCGCGATGTAGTGCAGCAGGCCGCCGTTACTGCCCGGCTGGTGGTACGAGTAGAGCCAGACAGGCAGGTACATCGACACCCAGCGCGTGCCATGTACGTCGAGACGTTCCTGCTCCCAGCGCACGCCTCGATCGTAGCGGCCCACCGATTCTTGGATCTTGGCGCGTGCGATTGACAGCAACTGATCCTCCAGGCGCGGTCGCAAGTGTTCCACGTCCCGGTTGCGCTTCTCGGAGGTGAAGCCCGCCAGGTAGGACGCGTTCCACTTCACCGCGTTCTTGGTATCGAACGGCAGGATCGTGTTGATGATGTTGTTGGTGTTCGCGCCCGTGTCCAGGTTGCCGCGTTCGGTGGAGGATTCCAGCGGCAGGTCGTCCACGGTGAAGTCCACGTGCCGATCCACCTGGTACACGTCGGCGTCGTAGTAGGTCTCTTTCTTGTCGCCGCTGCCGCGCGTGTAGCGGCGCGTCTCGATCTCGCCCTGACCGGCGACGTCGGCGCTCGCTTTGCCATCGATGATCAGGTACGGCAGGTAGACCCCGACGACGTTCTCGGGCGTGAACTGTTCCTTGAATTCCTTCAGCGCGAACATTTGCCGCTTCTGCACGAACTGGCGGATGCGCGCGACCGCGTCGTCCTTCTTGATGCGGAAGGGCAGCACCGCGTCGGGCACGGCGCCGTTCGCCACCTGCTCGTTGACGCCGAAGACGTGGCGGCACCAGTGGCAACGCGCGGTCATCGCGTTTTCGGTATTGACCGTCACCTCGGAGCCGCAGGCGGTGCATTTGAAGGTCATCAGGCTGGCGGCATCGGCCGCGATGTCCCGCGCACCGGACGCCATGACCGTGCCCGTGAGCTGGTCGATGCCCTCGCCGAACCCGAACTCCTCCTCGACCCCCACGCCATGCCATTCGTTGCGGCAGTACAGGCAGATCAGCAGGTCGCTGCCCGGCCTCTGCCGGATATCGGTCGCGCCGCATTTCGGGCAGTGGTTGAGCCCGTCCTTGAGCTCGTCGGCGGACGTGTCGATGGCGACCGGGTCGGGCGCCAGCACTTCGTCGCGGATTGGTTTGGGCAGCGTGGCCGGGTCGATCGGAAAGCTGCCAGGTGATGGCGGCACATCCTGCGGCGACCCCGGGCCGGTGTAGGGCGGCACCGGCGGCGGGGGAGTCGTGGTGTTCGACATGGTGGATGTGGGGTTCGCGGCTTACAGACCCAGCGCCTTGGCCTTGACCGAGTCGTAATCGGCCTGCGTGATCAGGCCGAGTTCGAGCATCTCCTTGGCTTTCTTCAATTTGGCGACTGGGTCTTCGGCAGCCGGCGTGGCCGGCGCAACGGGCTGCTGCAAGCCGCCGATACCGCCGAGCATGCCCGACGCCATGCCCACGCCCACGAGGCCCGCCGCACCGCCATTTTCGCCCGCCGACTGGATGCCCTGAGCGACGCTGGCCTGCAAATTGGAATTGCCGCGCGCACCGGCCAGCGCGTCGGCGCGCTGTACGGTCTTGAGCAGTTCCCGCGTGTTCGCGTCGTATTCGATGGAAACGATGGCGGTCTTGACGATGGCCAGGCCGCGATCGGATTTCCACTGATAGGCATTCTCCACTGCATCGGACAGGCTCTTGGCAAAACCGACCGAATCCTGCTGGAGCTTGGTGATGCGATTGCCCTTGCTCGGGTCGTTCGTGTACAGGCTGAAGGCCGGCGCGAGCGAGCCCACCACTTCGTTGAAGAGTTGGCTGGCGGCGGCATTGTCGATATCGGTGAAATCGAAGACCTTGCCCGGCTGCAGATAAGCGGCCGGCACGAAATGCTTTACGAACAGGATCGGATCGACGATCTTCAGCGTGTAGGTGCCGCGCGTCACCGCGCCAACCTGCGTGCCGAGGAAGCCGTCATCCCAGTAGATTTCGGATTGCGTACCGAAGCGGTTGTCCGGCAGTTCCTTCAGCGAGACGAAGAATGCGGCCTGCTGCGAACCCGGCTGGCCGCCGAACTTGAAACGCTCCCAGCTCTGCTTGATCAGCGGACTTACGATGCCGTTTCCGGCGAAGATCGACGGGGAGTCGAGGTGGTCCGATCTCCATTCGTAACCGCCCGGCTCGGCAGCCAAGCCGGTGATCGCTCCATCCTGGAACAGCAGCAGCCCGTAACCCTCGGGAACGACGATCTTCGAACCATTGGAGATGATGTTCGAGGAACCCTTTGTATTCGAACCGCGCCCGGCATTGGTGCCGCGCGGCACCGCGGCGAACAGCGCCGCTGTCGCCGGCAAACCGTCCGGGACCGTGTAGAAGTCCTTCCACTGGTCGGCGAGCGCACCGCCGATGGAACCCACCACTGCCTGAATAAGACCCATGACATCTCTCCGAGAATCGTGGCCGGGCACCGTACCCACCATGCTCGGCAAACTATACATTCCGGGACGGAGGGCTCGAAAAAACAGGGGTCAGAGTGCACTTTCCTGGGCGCTCGTATTCACGGTCGTCGGGGGCTTCGGCGGTGGGCCGACATTCGCGGGTCGCGAGCGAGCTGCAAGCCGAGCTTCTGGTTAGCTCTCTGTGCCCATCACAGTCTTTCGAACGAGTCAGCGAAGTTCACTGACTGCGCGTCGCGCTCGTACGCGCCGATGTCGTGCGGCGGTGTTCCGCGCGGCACGCCGCGGATGTCGTCGGTCGGCACGACTTGCGTCGCACCCCCTCGCATCACGACTCAAAGTACCAACAGGTGCTTTTTCTCTGCGCCCTTTACGGTCGCCAGCGCGATCGACTGATCGAAGCTTACCAAGCGGCCCTTGTAGGCCACAGCAAGCGCCAGGAGATAAGCATCGGTAACCTGTCGCGGCCCGAGCAAACGCGAGAGATCTATCGATTTTCTGTCCAGCAGACTGACGCTGTCCGGCCAGAACTCGTGGTGCGGCGTCGAGGCTGCGTCTGCGAGCCGCGACGCTACCTGCGCGGCGGGCAGGGGACTCGGGTAACCGGGCTGGGAAAGAATGCGTATGCAGCCGTTCTGCGTGATCGGACAGGAAGCCCATCCGCCATCGAGATGATCGCCGAGCCAGCGGCTGGCGGTGGTGTGGTGCGCATGATCGGAATCGAGCAGAGCGATCAGAACATTGACATCGAGCAACGCTCGCATCAGGTGCCGGATTCGTTTCGCAGCTTGTCGATTTGCGCGTTGGTCACGACGCGGCCGCGCGATGCGAATGGCTTGAAACCCGTGGCAGTTCGGCGCTTTCCCGCTCCGCTGTCGGTCGTCGCGCCCGACAAGGCGCGACGACTTAATTCGGAGATCACTTGGCCCAGCGTGCGACTCTGGCGCCGTCCAAGTTCCTTGGCAGCTGCGAGAACGTCGTCGTCGATTTCAAGCGTGGTACGCATAGCGTGATGCTAACGCATCAGATGCGTTGATGCAAACGCATCCTCAAATCTGGCGTACAGGAAGGCTGCTGCAAAACCGGTGGCGGCGCGCATTTGCAGCACGACGGAAACCTTGGCGGGATAGTTCATGAGGTCGTACCTGTTGCAACCAGCCTTACATCCGGAACCCAGAGTCTCGACCATCTCTCGACCCTTTCTTCCGGAGTCAGCACCTGGGGCGAAACGGGAGCAGGATTCCCGAGCCTTATGTTCGCGTCCAGGCACCGTGCATTAACCGCACCGTAAACGCACGAAGCGTGCTCGAAGGTGACCACCACGAGCACCCCGCAGCGGTTGCACAGCAGGAATTCCGCGGTTTGTGACCCCTGCCGATACTTGCGCAACCCGTCGGTACTCACCACCACGTCCAGTCGGCCGACCGGGTCTGAAATGTACGCCGCGCCGTGCTTCAGACAGAAAGAGCAATCGCAGGCGCGCGGAGTGAAAGCCGTCGGTTCCAGGCTCGTCGAAAACTCGACGCGCAATTCACCGCAGTGGCAGCTGCCAAAAAGTGTCGACTCGAAGTTCGCTAACGGCATCGGCTTGTCCGGATGACCTGTGGTGGCATGACTGTTCAAAAAAAGGGGACGGAGGCAATTAACGGCTGGGACCGGAAGGCGCGGGAATGCTCGCCATGATGCTCAGCGCCACGGCCTCGGCGGCCTTGATGCCGTCGACGCCGGCGGAAAGGATGCCGCCGGCATAGCCGGCGCCTTCGCCGGCGGGAAACAATCCGCGCGTGTTGAGGCTGTGGCCGTCGGCGCCACGCGTGATGCGCAGCGGCGAAGAGGTGCGTGTCTCCACGCCGGTCAGCAGCGCGTCGTGCATCGCGAAACCCTTGAGCTGCTTGTCAAATGCTGGCAACGCCTCGCGGATCGCGTCGACCGCATACTGCGGCAAGGAAGCATCGAGGTTGGTGAGTCGCACGCCCGGCGTGTACGACGGCAGCGTCGCGCCCAGTGCGGTCGAGGCGCGGTTGGCGAGGAAGTCACCGACACGTTGTGCGGGTGCTTCGTATTCGCCGCCGCCAAGTTCGAACGCGAGCGTCTCCCAGTGCCGTTGCAAGGCAATGCCCGCGAGCGGACCTTCGCCGTAGGGCGCGAAGTCTACCGGCGTGATGCCGACCACGATCGCGGCGTTGGCGTTGCGTTCGTTGCGCGAGTACTGGCTCATGCCGTTGGTGACGACGCGTCCGGGCTCGCTCGCGGCCGCGACCACGGTCCCTCCTGGGCACATGCAGAAACTGTAGACCGATCGCCCGTTGCCGGCGTGGTGAACGAGCTTGTAGTCGGCAGCGCCAAGCAGTGGATGCCCGGCCTGCGCTCCGAAGCGTGCGTGGTCGATCAGCGATTGCGGGTGTTCGATGCGGAAGCCGATCGAGAACGGCTTGGCCTCGAGGAACACGCCGCGCGCGTGCAGCATCGCGAAGGTGTCCCGTGCGCTGTGGCCGAGCGCAATCACCACGTGGTCGGCACGCAGTTCTTCACCGCTCGCCAGCCTCACGCCGCACACGTGGCGTTCGCCTTTTGCATCGGTCTGGATCAGCAGATCGTCCACGCGACTGCTGAAACGGATCTCGCCGCCGAGCGACTCGATCGTCGCGCGCATGTGCTCGACCATCGTCACCAGCCGGAAGGTGCCGATGTGCGGCTTGCTGACGTAGAGGATTTCCTCGGGCGCACCGGCGGCGACGAACTCGGTCAGCACCTTGCGGCCATGGTGCAGGCGGTCGGAAATCTGGCTGTACAACTTGCCGTCGGAAAACGTGCCTGCGCCGCCTTCGCCGAACTGCACGTTCGATTCGGGATCGAGGATCTTCTTGCGCCACAAACCCCAGGTGTCTTTGGTCCGCTCGCGTACTGCCTTGCCGCGTTCGAAGATGATCGGCCGGAAACCCATCTGTGCCAGCACCAGTCCCGCGAACAAGCCGCAGGGTCCGGTGCCGATCACGATCGGGCGCAGTGGCATGTTCGCGGGCGCACGCGCGACGAACTTGTAGGATGTGTCCGGCGTGGGCAGAATTTTGCCGGTCGATCTTGTCGTGGGCTTCGACTTTGAACCAGGCTTCGACTGTGCCGCGCGCTCCGCGCGCTGCAACAGCTCCCCCTCGCGCGGCGTCGCAACGTCGACCGAATAGATGAGCACGATCGCGCCCCGCTTACGCGCGTCGTAGCTGCGCTTCGCGATGGTGTAGGCGGTCAATTCCTTCGCGGTGATACCGAGCCGCGTCAGCACCGCCGCGGTGAGCGCTGCTTCGTCGTGGTCCAGCGGCAGTTTGATGTCGGTCAGTCGGAGCATGCCGCGGAGTTGCCGGAGATCAGGGGCCAGAGGATAGGGTCATAGAATCCGATCCGGGGCAATTGCGTCACGAAATGTCGCGGACCCGCGGTTCGGCTTCGAATTCCCGCTCGAACGCTCTAGAGTCGGCGCCAAGGGACTGACGCCGCACCGCCAACGCTATCGGAGCGCATTGCCATGCTCGATTTTGATACACCACGAATTCGCGCAGCCGCGCTCATCCTGCTCGGGTCAGTCTCGTCCTGTCTTGCGATTGCGGCAAACCCGACAGCTGCCGCGGAGTATCACGTCGTGCATGGCTGGCCAGAACTACCCCCGGGCGAAATTCTCGGGCAGTCCACCGGCGTAGACACCGATTCGAAGCACAACGTGTGGGTGTTCCATCGTGCGGATCGCCTGTGGACTGAACCCTTTCCGAAAGAACCGATCGCCGGAACGACGCTGTGGGTGTTCGACGCGGTCACGGGCCGACGCATCGCCGCACTCGGTGCGGGACGCTTCATCATGCCGCACGGGTTGACGATTGACGTGGCCGACAACGTCTGGGTCACAGACGTCGGCTTGCACCAGGTGTTCAAGCTTGCGCCGGACGGGAGTCGCCTGCTCGTGCTCGGCGAGGCGGGCGTCGCGGGCGACGATTCGAAGCACTTTGACATGCCGACTGATGTTGCGATCTCGCCAAACGGCGACGTATTCGTCAGTGACGGTTACGGCAACGCGCGCGTCGTCAAGTTCGATTCCGACGGCAAGTTCCTGAGAGCGTGGGGAACGCGTGGCCATGGTCCCGGAGAACTTGATGTGCCGCACGGCATTGCGATCGACGCGGCGGGTCGCGTGCTGGTCGCCGATCGTGCGAACTCGCGGGTCCAAGTCTTCGATCAGTCCGGCAAGTTCATCGCGCAGTGGAAGGCGGCGGCGCTTGGGCGACCCTACGCGGTGGCGCCAGCGCCGGACGGGCGCGTGCTCATCGCGGATGGAGGCGACCAGCCGACGTCGCCGCCCGATCGTGGCGGTGTCGCGATAACCGACTCCAATGGCCATGTGCTGGGTCGATTCGGGCGCTTCGGCAATTACGATGGACAGTTCCGACTGGCACACGACCTCGCCGTCGCGGCGGACGGCAGCATTCTGGTCGTCGATGCGTGGGGCCAGCGCGTGCAACGATTCGTTGCGGTCCGCGAGCCGGCCGCTGCAAGGAAAAACGCCGCTGTGAAGTGACATTGCGCCAGCGAACCGCGACTCACCCGCATCGAGGGAACGCTTGCTCGCTAAGGCACGTCGCTTTCAGCGCGGGAGCTTGCCAGTGGATACGAGAGGGAAAGCCGCAGGTGAGCGGATCGATTCGACCGACAGATCGATATCCAGCTCCGGCCAGTAAAGGTGATTCTCAGTGGGTCGCTCCACATGCGATACCTGGTCGATCGTCGCCGCGCGAAACCATGGGAACTGCTCGAATGGCAGATGCAGTTCCTCATCTTCAAGCAGGATCCACAGTCCGTTGCGGGATACGTGCGTGACTTCAGCCGCCAAAGTGCTCGCGCCAGGCATGGCGAATCTCCTCAATATGCGCTTCGACAATCGCCCGGGCCTGACCGAGCTGTCGTTCCGACAGACCGACCGACGTTGCCAAGGCGATGGATGGATCGAGCCAGAACTTTGCCTCACCGTCCGGGTGAGCGACATGAACATGCACGCGCGACTCTTCCCGGGAGAAAAAGAAGAGCCGGTACGAACCTTCGCGCAGGACAGTCGGTGCCATAGGCCTACCACTCTACCGTGAGGCCGCGCGAACCGAATCATCCCGATCAGGAACTACCAGGAATTTCCAAAGATCGAACTGAACTCGGGACGGTTTCCTTCAGCCTCGTGCTTCGGCTCCCCGGTGTGACTTGAGTCCGTCCAACTTTATGCCGATATGCTGGATGCCTTTAGAGCAGGTCGCGCCGAGCCATGATGGAACTGATCGCCGACCCGCAGATGTGGCTCGCATTCGCGACTCTGACCCTGCTCGAGCTCGTACTCGGCATCGACAACATCGTGTTCATATCGATACTCGTCGACAAGTTGCCGCCGGAGCGGCGCGTGTTCGCAAGGCGGCTCGGCTTGTTCCTGGCGATGTTCATGCGCATCGCGCTGCTGTCGGTGCTGAGCTGGCTGGTCGGTCTGACGGCGGTGCTGTTCACCCTATTCGAGCAGGGATTCACGGGGCGCGATCTGATCCTGGTCAGCGGTGGCGCATTCCTGTTGTGGAAATCCACGATGGAAGTGCACCAACTTCTCGAAGGCGAACCCGGTAAAGCCTCGTCCGCGGTGCGCGCGACGTTTGCCGCAGTCATCACGCAGATCATCGTGATCGATGTCGTGTTCTCGCTCGACTCGATCATCACGGCGGTGGGCATGGTGGACGAGATCGAGGTGATGGTCGCTGCCGTGATCGTATCCGTGGCCTTGATGATGGCGTTCTCGGGGGTGATCTCGAGCTTCGTCTCGGCGCACCCGACAATCAAGATGCTGGCGCTGGGTTTCCTGTTCGTGATCGGCGTGGTGCTAGTGGCTGACGGCTTCGGCAACCACATCCCGAAGGGCTATGTTTACGGCGCCATGGCTTTCGCGCTGGTCATCGAGATGCTCAACATCCGCATGCGCAAGGGGAGGGCGCAGCCCGTTGACCTGCACGACCGGTACGAGCCCGACAAGGCAGCGTTGTGCCCGACCTGCGGCGCGCCGACGCTGCCCTGATCCGCGCCGATATGATTTGAGAAGGTTCGGCCTATTCGGTGCGCTGGGCGAGGCCATCAATCTGCGCGGCCAAATCCAGCACGCTGCCGCGCTGCGCCGCGAGATCGGTGGCGACGTTGATGTTCATCTGCCCAAGGATTGTGCTCAGCTTTGCGACCTGCGGGTCGGCGTTACCTCCGGCTGCCGCGGCCTTTGCCATGGCAGTCGCGGCTGCCTGCAGATGCGTATTTGCCGTGCCGAAGTTGCGGTCATCCAGGTCGGCAGTGGTCCGATAGAGAGCCGCGCTCGCAAAAAGCAAGTGATTGCGTGCGGTGGCGCTGGCGAGTGCCTGTCGCGCGCTCTTCAGTTCGTTCTGGAGTGCGAGCGCGGCTTGTTCGTGCTCGGTCTTCTGCGCGGCCGTGCGGCCGCTGAGCTTGATCGAAGCGGTGATGTAGCCTGCCGCGACCAGCGCGATTGCAATAGCCGTCGCCAAGAGCAGCATTTTTGCGGTCTTGAGGCGCGAGGGCGAATTCGGGCTTCCAGTTTCGATGGCGTTCATTTCGCGTCTACCTCCTGGGGAGTGGGCCCTTGCCCGCTACGATAGCAACGTCGGATTCGAACGCCAACGCCATTACCGGAAAGGACGGCGACCACCGCAAGGTTGACGTGTATGCGCCAGGCGCCCACGTCAGTTTGTGGGAGCCCGACGACATCGTCGCCGCGGACCTGTACCCAGGCGGGAATGGAAAGGTGACGCTGCATGCGCAAGGCGGCGAGGCGGTCAGTCGCCCGCCTCGATAGGTTGCGCGGCGCGCAGTGGCGCGCGCGAGAGGAGCGCGTCGACTGCGCGGGCAACATGCTCACGAAATAGTCGATCGCTGCGTTCAAGCCGAAAACCAACGGTTTATTGCAGGAAGTGAACCCGGCACCGTTTTCTTTTACAGGAAGTGAACCTGGCACCGTTTTCTTTGCACCGTTTTGTTTTGACTTCGCGACGGCCCGGGACGCGTCAGCGCGCGCACCGGGCTGGCATTGCGATCGAAACCGATCACACCGCTCGGCGTAGCGCTTCGGCTGCCCACTGGTTGAGGCTCTTGCCAGCCAACTCAGCTGCGCGCTGCGCTGCGGCGTGGATCTCCGGATCGACACGCAACATCAACTTGCCACTCGCGGCGCGTTCCGGCGAGTGTCCAAGTTTGCGGCACGCAGCCACGTAATCGACTACCGCCGCACGAAAAGCGTGTTCCAGCTCATCAACGGTCTTGCCATGGAAACCCACGATGTCGCGAATGCCGGCCAGATGGCCGACGAAAACGCGATCCTCGGGATCGAACTCGATGCGGGCTGCGTAACCCTTGTAAGTCATGGTGTTCACGGGGCAACTCCAATGCGTTGCAAAAAGGCACGTGCGTCCTTGACGCGATATCGGAGCGCTTCCTTGCGCGGATGCGGGCGGTGAAAGAAGACCTTTGCACCGTCCTTCTCGAACGTCACCGACGAGCCGCTGCCCTCGATCCTGCGACAACCCGAGGCGATCAACAGGGCTTCGATGCGATGCCATTCCAGTGCGCCATTGACTGGTTCGGCGTAGATCGCGGCCAGCGTCTTCTGGTGGACCCTGTTCACGCAATTACGCTATCACAATGCGCAACAAACGCAAGCACATTGTGATATCGACTGCAATGGGAGACAGGGTCACCGGCGCGGGCGCGAGGTGCGCGTCGAATACGCCGGCAACATGCTCACGGAATATCCGATCGCCGCATTCGAGCCGAAGTCCACGGATTCATCGCAGGAAGTGAACCCGGCACCGTTTTCACCCAGGAAGTGAACCCGGCACCGTTTTCCCGCACCGTTTTCCCGCCGTTTTCCCGCACCGTTTTCCCGCCGCAGGCGCGCGCTGGGTCGAGCCGCGCGGCGGGTCCATGGGCTAGAGTGGAGGACGCCTCCCGGATGGTGTTTTGGATGAAGGCATTCGGACAAGCCCTGCTGCTGACCGGCATCGTGCTGCTGGCCTCGGTGCTGCCGGCGACACCGGCCGGTATCGCCGGCGCCGCCGCGCGCGCCGCGGATCCCACGGAGAATTCGCCTACGGGTGTGGGGGCGGGTGCAGTCCCAACTACGCCCCCAACCGCGGACGCCGGGGCCGGCCGCCAGGTGCTGCTGCTCGACATCCGTGGCGGCATCGGCCCGGCCACCCGCGACTACCTGCAGCGCGGCATCGATCGCGCCGCCGCCGACAAGGCCGCGGCCATCGTGCTGCGGATCGACACCCCCGGCGGCCTGGACGCCGCCACCCGCGACATCAACCGCGCGATCCTGGCCTCGGAAGTACCGGTCATCAGCTGGGTCGCCCCGGAAGGCGCGCGCGCCGCCAGCGCCGGCACTTATATCGTCTATGCCAGCCACCTGGCGGCGATGGCGCCGGCGACCTCGCTGGGCGCGGCCACGCCGGTATCGATGGGCGGGCCGGGTCCGTCGGCCCCGCCCGGGCGCACACCGCAGCCGTCCGGCGATCCGCCGGCGAAAGGCAAAGCAGGGGAGGGACGCGATGGCAGCGGCAAGCGCGGCGACGACGGCAACGCCTCGGTCCGCAAGGCGGTCAACGATTCCGCCTCCTACCTGCGCAGCCTGGCCGAACTGCGCGGCCGCGACGCGGACTTCGCCGAGGCCGCGGTGCGCGACGCCGCCACCCTCACCGCCAGCGAGGCGAAGGCTCGCGGCGTAGTCGAGATCGTCAGCGCCGACCTCGACGACCTGCTGCGCCAGGCGGACGGCCGCACCCTCGCCCTGCACGAAGGCAGCGTCACCCTCGCCACCGCCGGCGCCGAGGTCGTGGCGGTCGCCCTCGACTGGCGCTTCCGGCTGCTGTCCGTGCTGACCGATCCCACGGTCGCCTACCTGCTGCTGTTGGTCGGCCTGTACGGCCTGCTGCTGGAGGGGTACAGCCCGGGCGCGATCGTGCCCGGCGTGGTCGGCGCAATCAGCCTGCTGCTGGCGCTGTACGCGTTGCAGGTGCTGCCGGTGAATTACGCAGGGGTGGGGCTGATCGTGCTCGGCGTGATCCTGATGGGCACCGAATTCGCGATGCCCAGCTTCGGCGCGCTCGGCATCGGCGGGCTGGTGGCGCTGATCGTCGGCTCGCTGATCCTGTTCGACACCGAAGTGCCCGGCTTCGGCGTGCCCGGCCAGCTGGTGCTGGGCATCGGCATCGCCAGCGGCCTGGCGTTCATGGGCGCGCTATGGTTGGCGATGCGAGCCCGCAACCGCCCGGTCACGACCGGAACCGCCGAGATGGTGGGGCATGTCGCTACCGCGCTGGACGACTTCCAAGGCCGCGGCCGCGTGCATATCCGCGGCGAGACCTGGCAGGCCGATTCGGCCGAGCCGGTCAACCGCGGCCAGTTGCTGCGCGTACTGGCGATCGACGGCCTGGTGCTGCGCGTCGCCCCCGCACGAGAGAGTTCCGCACCACATTCGCCCGCACGAGAGATACCCGACCAAGGAGTGCCACGATGAACATCTTCGCCTACCTGCCCATTTTGCTGGTCGCCGCGCTGCTGCTGATGAGCGCGATCAAGATCCTGCGCGAGTACGAGCGCGGCGTGGTGTTCCAGCTCGGACGCTTCTTGAAGGTCAAGGGCCCGGGCCTGATCCTGCTGATTCCAGCGATCCAGCAGATGGTGCGGGTGGACCTGCGCACGATCGTGATGGACGTGCCCTCGCAGGACCTGATCTCCAGGGACAACGTCTCGGTCCAGGTCAATGCGGTGGTTTACTTCCGGGTGGTCGACCCGGAGAGGGCGATCATCAACGTCGAGCACTACTACGAGGCGGTCAGCCAGCTCGCGCAGACCACGTTGCGTTCGGTGCTGGGCCAGCACGACCTCGACGAGATGCTGGCCGAGCGCGAGAAGCTCAACGACGACATCCGCGCCATCCTCGACGCGCAGACCGACGCCTGGGGCGTGAAGGTCGCCAACGTCGAGATCAAGCACGTCGACATCAACGAGGTCATGGTCCGCGCGATCGCCCGCCAGGCCGAGGCCGAGCGCGTGCGCCGCGCCAAGATCATCCACGCCGAGGGCGAACTTCAGGCCGCCGAGAAGCTGGTGGACGCCGCCAAGCTGCTCGGCGCCGACCCGCGCGCGATCCAGCTGCGCTACATGCAGACCCTGACCGAGATCGCCGGCGAGAAGACCTCGACCATCATCTTCCCGCTGCCGCTGGACCTGGTCGAGCCCTTGCTCAAGCGGCTCAAGGGCGGCGACGGCGACAGCTCAGCCATAGCCATCAAGCCGACTTAGAAAACGGTGCCAGGTCCACTTACCTGACAGGATGGCGCCGGATTCCGGGTCGATCAGTTGTCCGCGAGGCGTGGTCGGTGGGCGGGGCGGACGTTGCAGAATCGGTTGACGCGCGCCTCGACGCGGGCGCGGAAGCTGTCGTGGCCGAGGACGCGCTGTTGTTGCAGGTAGGCGCGGATTTCGGCGATTGCGGAGTCGCTCAGGACTTCCGCGAAGAGCTCGGCGTAAGCGTGTTGCCGATCGGCGCGGGTGGCGCCGAGCCGCAGGTATTCAGAGTGCGGGGTGACGAGAGGATCGTCTCCACCGCAAGCATTGCCTGCGAAGCTCGACCATCGATACTCGGAGGGATCGCTGACCATCCACGCGCGCACCGGATTGAGTTCAATGTATCGGTAGCAGCGCAGAAGATATGTGTCGGTATCGACCAGGCATGACTTGAAGCGACCCTCCCACAACGTGCCGGTGCGTCCGTGACGTATGTTGAAGTAGGTCGCGTAGTTGCGACCCAGTGTGTGCATCATGCGCGATACCGCGCCCGCGCTTGCAGGCGTGACGAGCAGGTGCACGTGATTGAACATGAGCACCCAGGCATGCAGCGCGCAGTCGTGACGCAGCAGCGCTTCCTCAAGCGCGCGCAGGTAGCGCGACCGGTCGGCGTCGTCGAGAAAGCACGGCAGTCGGTTGTTCCCGCGCTGTACGATGTGCAGCGGAATTCCAGCCAGATCGAAGCGCTGCATGCGGCCCATGACACATGCTGCGCTGCCGGCGATGCCGGTTCCATCGCAAAACACCTCGACACAAAGTCGGAGATCTACCTACGACCTTCAGTAAAGTGGACCTGGCACCGTTACGCCGTTACGCCCCCCGGAGTTCCGCATGCCGCCAACCGCATCCACCGCTCTGATCACCAACGATGCCGTCGTACTCGGTTTGCTCGCCATCGTGCTGGGTTTCGTGTTCTGGAGTTCGTCGCGTGAGGAAGGCTTCTGGCAGAAGTTCTACAGCTACGTGCCGGCGCTGCTGCTGTGCTACCTGATCCCGTCGATCTTCAACAGCATCGGCCTCATCGATGGCGCCACCTCGCGGCTGTACCCGATGGCGCGCGACTTCCTGCTGCCCAGTGCGCTGGTGCTGCTGTGCGTCGCGCTGGACTTCCAGGCGATCGTCAGGCTCGGGCCGAAGGCGATCATCATGTTCCTCACCGGCACGGCCGGCGTCATGCTCGGCGCGTTCGTCGCGTTCAACGCCATGGGTGTGATTCATCCCGAGACCGTCGCTGGCGAAACGTGGCGCGGCATGACCACGCTGGCCGGCAGCTGGATCGGCGGCGGCGCCAACCAGGCCGCGATGAAGGAAGTGTTCGCAGTCGAGGCGACGCTGTTCGGCCAGTTCGTCGCGGTCGATGTGCTGGTCGCCAGCCTGTGGCTGGCGGTGCTGCTGTTCCTGACCGGCCGCGCGCAGGCGTTCGACCGCTGGACCGGCGCCGACGTTTCAGCGATCGACGCCCTCAAGCACCGCATCGAGGCCTACCAGTCCGAACACTCGCGCATCCCGACGCTGACCGACCTGATGCTGATCCTCGCCGTCGGCCTCGGAGCGACCGGCTTGGCACACTTCATCACCGATCCGCTGGTGGCGTGGATATCGAGCCTGCCGGCGGAGTGGAACCTCAAGAACTACAGCCTTACCGCGAAGTTCTTCTGGATCACGGTGCTGGCGACCACCATCGGCCTGCTGCTGAGTTTCACCCGCGCGCGCAAGCTCGAAGGCGTCGGCGCATCCCGGGTCGGCTCGGTGATGCTGTACGTGCTGGTCGCCACCATCGGCATGCAGATGGATCTCGGCGCGTTGCTGGATCGCCCGTGGCTGTTTCTGCTCGGGCTGATCTGGATCAGCGTACATGCGGGATTGATGCTGATCGTGGCCAAGCTGATTCGCGCGCCGTTGTTCTTCATGGCAGTCGGCTCGCAGGCCAACATCGGTGGCGCGGCATCGGCACCGGTGGTAGCCAGCGCATTCCATCCGTCGCTGGCACCGGTCGGCGTGCTGCTGGCGGTGCTGGGTTATGCACTCGGCACCTACTGCGCGTACATCGTCGGATTGATGCTGCAGGCGATGGCGGGCTGATTCCGCAGAAGAACGGTGCCAGGTTCACTTTCTCGGACAAGTGAACTTGGCAGCAATGGCACTGAGTAGCCGGTTGCTGCGTTCAAGTCGGAAAAAATAGCGGTTCATCGCAAGAAGTGAGCCCGGCACCGTTTTCCTTCGCCCCGGCGTGCGTGCCTATTTCGCGCAGTTCCTGGCGCTGCGCGGCGAGTACGCCTCCGCGATCCGCGAAGCGGAGCGAGCCTTGGCCGACGGTCCGCGCGGCAAGGACGCGGCGACGGTGAACATGCTCCAGCGCAATGCGGCATTGGCGCTGGCGCGCGCGGGTGCGAAGGGCAGAGCGATCGAGTTGCTGCGGGCGATGCAGGCATCTCCGAGGGCCGGTGATCCGCAGGGGGCGAAGCTGCACGACGACCAGCCTTTGCGTCTGCTGCTCGGCGACGAAGCCGAATACCAGTCACTGATGCGACAAATCGAATCCCGCTACGAAAAGCTCTGAAGCGCGAGTCTGACTTCCTGCGATCGGCGTGCGAAGGAAACCGCGATGAGAGCGGCCGGCTTGTGAAGCATCACCGGTTCTCCGTGGTGCCGCGGCTCAGAGCATCAAGCGCGAGCGCGCGTCCGGAGGCGAGGCGCGGGCGAACTTGTGCGCGCCGCGCCTCCGGTCAAGGGGCCTTCCGGAAATCCTTCCAGACAAAGTCGGTGTCTCGCGCGATGACGTCCATCACAAACCTCACAAATGCCCTGCGAAGCCCTCAGCGCTGCTCTGCGGAAACCTCAAGCATGCGCGGCGGATGCGGATCAGTCTGGCTCCACACCCGGCGCCCCTCCAGGGCAGTCCGGATCCACCGCCGAGAGGACCGCACCATGAACGCCATTCGCACCCTGACGATCGCCGCGCTGTTGTCCGCTTCCACCGTTGCGCTGGCCGCCGAGCAAGCACCTGGCATGCGCTGGGATTGCACCCGAGCCGGTGCCCCAGACCACGCCGAAATCGCCAACGCCTTCGGTTTCGACAATTACGCGTTGGCCCGCCAGGCGCAGCCGCGGCTGAACACCGAAGTGCGCCGGGCCTGCCACCGCGGTGCCGCGGCGGTGCTGCTGGTGAGCCAGCCGAACAACACGATCGAACTGCGGGCGATTGCCGTACGATGAGCACGTCGCACACGGCAGCCCGACGATGGAGCCCGCATCGGCCGAGGTCCGTGGTGGGACGGCCGGGGGATCGGGCCACCTTCCTTGTCACTTGCGGAGGCTTCGCCGTAGTTACAGGGTCGAGGGGGCGTCGCCATTGATCCGAAATCCAGCCACAGTGGCACGATTTCCCCGCAGAACTCGTATCACTAGGTGTAGGCTCGGCGTTCCCGGGCCGCCAATCGAACAACCAGCAGGAGAAGCAAGATGAATTCGTTTATCCAGGGTTTCCGTTGTTTGACAGCCGCCTTGTGCCTCCTCGCGACGCCTGCGTGGGCCGCCAACTTCATCGTCACGGTGGGGGGCACGTCGGGACAGCTGACGTACGCGCCGGCGCAACTCACCATCAATGCCGGCGACACGGTGACTTTCAGGAACGCCGGCGGATTCCACAACGTTGTGTCAAATACGCAAGCTTTCCGCTGTGCCCTGGGTTGCGACGACGTGGGGACCGGCGACGGCAGCCCAAGCAGCCTCGCCTGGCAGGCGACCGTCGCGTTCAATACGCCCGGCACCTTCGGCTACTTCTGCGACGTGCACGGCTCGCCGGGCACGGGCATGTTCGGCAGCATCACCGTGCAGGGCACCGCCCCGCCCCCGCCGCCCGCAAACCTCGGCCCCGGCTATACGGGCGCCTGGTACAACCCTGCGCAGGACGGGCATGGCATCTTCATCGAGATCCTGCCGAACAACGTGATGGTGGCCGCGTGGTACGTGTATGCGCCAGAGGGTGGGCAGGCCTGGATCGTCGGCAGCGGCAACATCTCCGGGAACACCGGCACGGTCAGCGGCACCTTGGCCACAGGTACACGGTTTCCACCCAATTTCAACGCCGCGCAAGTCGTGCGAACCCCTTGGGGCCAGTTGGTCTTCACCTTTACCAACTGCAACAGCGGCCGGCTCGACTACTCCTCGACGGTGCCCGGGTACGGCTCTGGAAGCATTCCTTTGACGCGCCTCACACTGCCCGCAGGTTCGGCGTGCGCGCCTACCCCTGAAGCGGGCCAGTAGGGCCATCGAGAGGCGCCGGGCATGCACACTCTGACTTCGATGCGGGTGCGCGCCTCGCGACGCGCGGCGCCGATCGCGCTTCTCATGCTCACGGCAGCGATGGCGCCGGTCTTGGCTCAGCAAATGCTGGGCCCGGTACCGGTACCCCCGGAAAACCCGATCACGGCGGCCAAGGTCGCGCTCGGCAAGACCCTGTTCTGGGAAGAGCAACTGTCGCTAACGGGGACCGTTGCCTGCGGCACCTGCCACAGTCCTGGCGCGGGCCATTCGGATCCGCGCACCGCGTTGCCGGGCGGAAACGCCCGGCACCCCGGGCCCGACGGCGTGTTCGGTGCGGGCGGCGACGACATCCTCGCCTCGCCAGGCGTGTCGCTGCACGCCGGCGACGGCTCGTATCGATCGAGTCCGAGTTTTGGTGTCTCGCCGCAAGTGGGCGGGCGCAAATCGCCACCGGTGACTAGCGCCGCGTTCTCTCCGTCGCTGTTCTGGGATGGCCGCGCGAACACGACTTTCAGGGATCCGCTGTCGGGCGCCGTGCTGATCGCGAGCGGCGGTGCGCTTGAGAGCCAGTCACTCGGGCCGCTGCTCGACACCAGCGAGATGGGAAACGTCGGCAACACGATCGGCGGGGTGGCCAGCCGGATCGCCGGCAAACTGCCGCTGTCCCTGGCGCAGGACATTCCCGTGGACTTGGCTGCATGGATCCGCGGACGCGGTTATCCGGATCTTTTCGCCGAAGTGTTTGGAACTCCGGAAGTGACTCCGGCGCGCATGGCATTCGCGCTGGCAAGTTACGAGCGGACGTTGAACGCAACGGAAACGCGCTTCGACCACGAACTGGCCGGCACGCCTTCACTGACGCCACAGGAGCGACTCGGCCGACAAGTGTTCGTCAATCTCCAGTGCGACGTCTGCCACGCAGGCGCACTGCACACCGACAATACATTCCGCAACATCGGCGTGAGGCCTGACAGTGAGGATTCGGGCCGCTTCAGCCAGACTGGCGTGGCCGGGCATCGCGGCCAATTCCGCACGCCAAGCCTGCGCAACGTCGGCGCGCGCGCGCCGTACATGCACAACGGCGGTCTCGCCACGCTCGAGGACGTCGTCGACTTCTATGTGCGCGGGGGCGACTTCGCCAGCCCGAACAAGGATCCGCTCATGGTGCCGCGCTCGGTCTCCGCAGAGGAGCGCGCCGCGCTGGTTGCGTACATGCGCGACGCGTTGACCGACCCGCGCATCGTCGCCGAGGTGGCGCCGTTTGATAGGCCCACATTGTTCGCCGAGTCGTCGCGAGTGCCGCGCCTGTTCGGCAACGGCGTCGGCGCAGTCGGCAAGGTGCCCCTGCTCGGCGCAATCGAAGCTGCGCAGATCGATCGCAGGTTCACCGTCAGTGTGTCCAATGCGCGTCCCGGGGCCGCGGCGACGCTTGTGCTGGGTCGCACCGACCCGGGCGTGCGCCGAGTCGTGCCGGCGGGAGATATCGCCAACGTCGCGGCATTCGTGCAGGCGGGGAACTCGGCCAGCGGCGGCTATGCCTCGGCCCAGATCGACCTGTCGCGGTATCCCTCGCTGGTCGGGCGGGCGCTGTTCGGGCGCTTTTATGTCGCCGATCCCGACGCCCCGAATGGCCTTGCGGTCACGCGCGCATTTCGTGCGGATGTGTTTCGCTCGGGCAGTGAATTCGAGCGGGAATCCGGGCGCGACTCTGACCGGACCTCGCTTCCGTGCCTGCACTCGCAGGCCGGAACCGGCCCCGGCGATCCCGACAACCTGTTGCTGTCCGGGCGTTGCGCCGCGCGCCGGTAACTCGAGTAGTCGTGTTGCACCCGATGGCGCACTGACAGACGGCACGACGACCTCGATGTGAGATGCTGCCTGCCCGCGCCAGCGGGCCAGGCACTCGGGGGGATGCGTGGTATTCAACTCTTTGACCTGGAAGACAAGCGCCTGCCACGCGCGAAGGGATGGGATCCGTTGCTGGCGGCGGCGAGTATCCAGGGCATTCATTTCGACGATCATCCGGAAATGCAGGGTCTCGACATACCAGAGTTGTCACACCTGTCGCGCACGTGCGCAAAGGTCTTCACGGACGCCTATGTGCGAGCGCTGGTAGCGCGGGTCCCGCGCCTCGCTCTCAAGCCCGATGCCCCCGCCGCGCTTTCCCCCGCCGATTGTCGAAAAGCCTCGAATGGGCTCCTGTAGGAGCGGCGCAAGCCGCGATCAAATGCCCCGCGGATAGCCTTGCCATCGCGGCTTGCGCCGCTCCTACAAAAGCTTGCGCCGGTTCGGTAATTCTCAGGATGCCGGTTGCCACGCGTCGTTGGTCTTGCGGTAGATCATGGTGTGTTTGCACGCGAAGCGCGCGTGCTCCCACACCATGTTGTCGATCTCGATTTCGTCGCCGCTCGCGCGGATGCGATTGAAGCTGTTCGGTTCGCCCTTCAGGCGACTGGACAGCGAAGTTCCGGTCTGCGCCACTACGACGCCGCCCACCACGCCCGAGTAGGCGAGATGCACATGCCCGCCGAGCAGCAAGTCGACGTTGGCGCCGAGCAGTCGGGGCAAGGCAATGTGTGCGCGCGAAATTGTCCTTCGGTGTTCGCTCGCGTCGGTCAGCATGAACGGATGGTGCGCGACGACGATGTGCAGTGCCTTCGCGCAGTCGGCGAACAGTGCTTCGGTGCGTTTCAGCTGTTCGACGCTGATCCGGCCGCGGGACCAGTCCAGGTACGGCCCCCAGCGTCGCGCGCTATTGACTCCAACCGCACAGAACCCTTCTCCGCGCACGATGGGCTCGAGATCTGACGACACCCAGCGCTTCCAGCGCCGCCAGGGCGCCGCGAAGCGCAGCGTGAGCGGATACGCCGGGACGTCGTGATTGCCGGGGACGACCAGCAAGGGTTGCGGAAGGCGGTCGAAGAATGCGCGCGCGGCCTGGAACTCGCGGACCTTGGCGCGCTGCGTCAGGTCTCCCGACACCGCGACGAGATCGGGCTTTTCTGCATTGAGCTCGGCAACCATCGCCTCGACGACTTCCGGCACCTCGCGACCAAAGTGCAGATCGGAAATGTGCGCGATGCGGATCATGCCGGCTGCGCGGCCGGTACCAGCACGCGGAGCGCGCCCGGCCGGATGTTGTAGTGCAGCGGCGTCTGGAACTGCGAGGGTTCCCCGTCGTTCATCACGGACAGCGGGCGCGCGCGATCGAGTGAAAGGATCGCCGACGTCGCGGAAAATCTTTCCATCGCCAGATCGCCTTGCCACGTACCTGCGAGCATGCGCAGCGCGATGCGAAGCAGCGCCCATCGGGATGTCTCGCAGGCGACGTAGAAGCCCAGCACGCCGGCGTCGAGGGAGTCGCGCGCGGGGATGGGACCTCGCGTGTCACTCATCAGGTTGTTCGACACCGCCAGCGCGCGCGTGCGAAAGCGCCTAGTACGCCCATCGATTTCGATGGCCACGCGCAGCCGAGGGTATTTCCGCACCAGCGTGAAGAACTCGGCGACCACTCGCGGCCACTTGCGCCACAACGGCATGTCGCGCAACTGCTCGCGGGTACGCGCGAGGTGGGGCATGAGGCCGATGGCCGAGTTGCAGAGAAACGGCTTGCCGTTGACCTCGGCCACGTCGATCGCCTCGACCCTGCCCCGCGCAATGACATCCGCCGCCTGCGCAAGATCGGTCGGCAAGCCAATGTCCCGCGCCAGGATGTTCATGGTGCCGCCGGGCAGCAGGCCGAGCGGTAGCTTGCGATTACCGAGCGCAGCCACGACCGCAAGAATGCTGCCGTCGCCGCCGCAAACCACCACCGCGTCAATGTCGCTGCGCTCTGCGCGCTCGAGCCATTCCGGCAAGGCGTCGGCGTCGAATGCGTGCAGATCGGCTTCGATGCCGCGTTCGGAAAACAGTTCGCGCAACAGGCCCTCGGGATCGTCTTCGTCGCCACGCAGCAGCGTGCCCGAACGCGGGTTGTAGATCACCAATACCTTGCGGATCGATGCGTGCTCTTCTACGGACATGGGCCTGACGCGTTCGGTGTTCGGAACACATTACGCCGCAGCGCGCATGTCTCCTCGCTGACCCGCCCTACTCGTGCAGCGCTACCGACGCGAGGGCCGGATCCGCGTGTACCTGATCGGTGCATCCGGCTCCGCGCCGCGGGCGTCGGTGCCGTTCTGGGCGTAGGTCTCGCTGCGCACGTAGGAATCAGGCCCCGTGACCTCGACCCAGAACGCATGCTGGTGCGGGGGCTGCGCGCGCTCCGACTGCCCGGGGCTCACGTACCGGTATTCGGTCGTCTGCAACTACGGACCTGGCGGCAACACCGGCGGCAGACCTTACTGACCGAGCATCGCTGATGCCGGCCGGTTCGGACACTTTTCGGACTCAGCTGGGGTTCAAGGGCTGGCGCCACTATCGATACCCTGAAGCCAGGAGCAAGCCCATGAAAGCGATGCGTGTACTTCCGATTTTGCTGGCGCTGGCTGCGACGACGGCGCACGCCCAATACGCCTATGGTTACGATTCGCGTACGGGTGATCCCGCACTCGACACGGTGCTCGACACCATCAACCTGCTGTTCAACGACGAGCCCGACTACTACGTCGATCAGATCGTGTACGAAACGCAGGCACCACCGATCATCGTCCGCGAGTACATCGTTGAGCGCCACTACGCGCCAGCGGACGTCTACATGATCGGCGAACTGGCGCAAACTTCAGGACAGCCTTTTGCCACGGTTGCAAATCGCTTCGACGCGAATCGCGGGCGCGGCTGGGGCGTCATCGCCAAGGAACTTGGCATCAAGCCGGGCTCGGCGCAGTTTCATGCGTTGAAAAACGGAACCACAGTGTTCGTGGAGCGCGGCAAGGCCAAGCGTGCGAAGTTGCCGAAGGCCGCGAAGACAGTCAACGCATACGACATCCACCGCGATGGACATCCGGCGCCGAGCCACAAGCAACCCAAATCGCAAGGCAAGGTTCATGGTCAGGGCAAGGGCCAGGGCGCTGGAAAGAACAAGGGCAAGGGCAAGGGCAAGGGCAAAGACAAGCATTGAGGACCGAGCTCGACTACAACCGCCGATTCATCAATCAAGGCTCGCGGCGTCACTCCGCTGGCGACCAGGGGTTTGCGTTCGATCCCACGAGGCGCGTGTAGGAGATTGGCACGTCGTCGAGAGAATCGCCCGGTGCTTTTCCCGTTTTCGATGCAGGTCTAGCTACGTTCAAAAGCGAGCTGTTCCGGCCAGGCTCCGCTCACAACAAGCCGGCCTCTCGGGCCAGCCGCACCTGCTCCGCGGCCTTGGCTCGCGCCGGTGCGAGGATGCGCTCAAAGCGCGGATCGGCGCGCAGGTCGGCGAGCAACGGGTCCGCGTCGAGCTGGTCGAGGCCGACGAATTCCCCGTCCGCGACGCGTTGCTGGAGCACGACGAACGCCTGGTCGCGAGCGCCGAGCAGGGCGTACCCCAGTACGCCGTCCCATCGGAAATAGCTCAAGACCCGGTCGGGCGGTGGGGGCGTCAGCGGTAGCAAGGCGCGCTCGATCAGCGCTCGTCCCTGCGCCTTCGAATCGGTGTGAAGCAACGCCGCGCCGATATCCACCGCCCGGCTGGCCTGTAAGACGTTCAGCACCGGCGCCGGTTCGAACAGCAGCTCGGGAGCAAGTTTTCGGTAGACGACCAGCGCTTCGGCCGCGCGATCCAGGCGGACCAACACCCACGCGCGAAACCATAGACCGGAATCCCCCGCGCGATCGAGCAAGGCCAGCGCCGCAGCGAGGTCACCGGCGGTTGACATCTGTACCGCCTGGGACCGCAGGACGCTCGGCTGGCCGGGTGCGCGTCGGACGAACTCAGCGACACAACGATCCGTCTCCGGCGTTGCCCCGAACTGGCGCAGTATGTAGCAGCGGGTCAGCGCCCGGGAGATCGCCTCGGCGTCGCGTGCGTCATGCTCGCGCATCGCGCGCAGTGCGCCGACGAGGTCGCCTTGGTCCGCGGCAAACCCGGCCTGGGCCTGGTACGCCGGCGGGAACTGCGGTTGGTCCGCGACCAGCTTGGCGAGTACCGTCTGCGACTCGCTGAGGCGACCGGTCGCTTGCAGCGACCACGCCAGGTTCAATTGCAGCGCGGGCGACAGCGGATCCAGTGCGGCGCCCCGCTGGTGCAGGACGAGCGCTTCGTCGACGCGCCCTAGTTCATTGCGCAGCAGGTTGCCGTACCAGTGGTAGGCAGGCGCATAACTGGGCGTGAGGGCGAGGGCGCGGCGAAACTCGCGCTCGGCGTCGGCCGCATTTCCGGCTTCCATGAACACGCCGCCGAGCGTCGCGTGCGCTTCGCCTAATTCCGGCGCGAGCGCAAGCGCCTGATCTAGGTAACGCTTGATGCGCGCGCGCTGCTCGTCGGTCAGCGCTCCGTATGTGCCGAGCAGCCAATACGCATCACTCGCCCCGACGTAGGCCTTGGCGAACGTGGGATCGAGTTCAATCGCGCGCTCGAAGTGGGCCGCGGCCTCGCGCAGTTCCGCAACCTTGCGTCGCGGCAGCAAGGCGATTCCCTTCAGGTACTCCTGGTAGGCCTCGACGTTGTCGGTACGCTTCTGGGTCAGGTGTTGCTGCGCCCCCTTGCCCAACGCGATCTGCAGCGCCCCCACGACCTCGGTCGCGATCTCGTCCTGTATCTTGAACACATCGGCGAGCTGGCGGTCGAAATGCTTCGACCATAGATGCGTGCCATCGGAGGCCT
>Ga0183260_10000148_pt1 | contig 51635 bp, 49 predicted proteins | sample AntDrymUQ4972206_2_FD_129768 | JGI IMG/M metagenome (GOLD analysis project Ga0183260, IMG submission 129768) | Polar desert sand microbial communities from Dry Valleys, Antarctica - metaG UQ497 (22.06) (version 2) (version 2) | ecosystem: Environmental > Terrestrial > Soil > Desert | place... | reverse complement strand
GCAGCGTCGCGTCCGGCGCGCCGTGAAAAGGGCACGCCCCAATCGGGACGCTGATGCTCTGCCACGGGCTAATCGGAGCGCACGGTTGATGACCAGCGGTCCCTGCTCGATGACCAGGATCGCGCCACCGGCTCGCCGGGTCGAGCATCGAACTGTGCTTTGAGCGATCCGACAAGCAGGTAGAGCTCGCGGATGCTCGGATCGACGGCGAGGTGGAGGTGGTGGAGGTGGCAATCGGCGCTTAAGGTCGCGACCTACACTGGTTGGCCGCATGCGCCGCCTCCTCATCCTCGGCTCGACGGGGTCCATCGGCTGCCAGGCGCTCGAGATCGTCGAGCGCTCGGACGAGCTCGAGCTCGTCGGGCTCTCCGCCCAGGGCTCCTGGCAGGAGCTCGTCGACCAGGCGCGCGCCCACGGCGTCGAGCGGATCGCGCTCGCGGACCCCGACGCCGGCGCACTGGCCGGCGAGGCGTGGGCCGAGGGGGAGGTCCTCACGGGCGCCGAGGGGCTCGTCCGCCTGGTCACCGACAGCGGGGCGGACCTGGTGCTCAACGCGCTCGTGGGCTCCGCCGGGCTGGGGCCGACGGTCGCCGCGCTGGGCGAGGGGATCGACCTCGCGCTGGCCAACAAGGAGTCGCTCGTGGTCGGCGGCGAGCTGGTCATGCGCCTCGCCGAGGCCACCGGGGCGCAAGTCATCCCGGTTGACTCCGAGCACTCCGCGATCCACCAGCTCCTTGGCGGCGAGAGGCCGGGGACGGTGGACAGGCTGATCCTCACCGCCTCGGGCGGTCCGTTTCGCGGGCGCACCCGCGAGGACCTGAGCGAGGTGACCGTCGAGCAGGCCCTCGACCACCCGACGTGGGCGATGGGGGGGAAGATCACGATCGACTCGGCGACGCTGATGAACAAGGGCCTCGAGCTCATCGAGGCCCACCACCTCTTCGGCGTCCCCTACGAGCGCATCGACGTCGTCGTGCACCCGCAGTCGATCGTCCACAGCCTGATCGAGCTCTGCGACGGGGCGCTGCTCGCCCACCTCGGCCATCCCGACATGCGGGTGCCGATCTCCTTAGCGCTGCACCACCCCGAGCGCGTCGACGTACCAGGCGTCGAGCGACTCGACCTCGCTGCCGTCGGCTCGCTGGACTTCTCGCCCGTCGACACGGAGACCTTCGCCTGCCTGGCGCTCGCTCGCCAGGCAGCGCTTGCGGGCGGCACCGCGCCCTGCGTGCTCAACGCCTCAAACGAGGTGGCCGTCCACGCCTTCCTCGAGGGCAGGCTGACCTTCCTCGACATCGCCGAGGTGGTCGAGGGAGCGCTGGATCGACTGGGCGCCGAGCCCGTCCGCGCCTTCGAGTCGCTCTACGAGGCCGACCGCGAAGCGCGCGCGGTGGCGGGCGAGCTGGTCGGGGCGAGGGCGGCGTCGTGACGGTTCGCGGGGTGGCCGGCGAGCTGGTCGGGGCTCGGACGAGAACATGAGCTGGGTCCTCGCCTTCGCCGGCTTCGCGGCGCTCATCATCCTGCACGAGCTCGGCCACTTCGCGGTGGCCAAGGCGGTCGGCATGCGGGTCGAGCGCTTCGCGCTGTTCTTCCCGCCCCTGCTCTTCAAGGTCCGCAGGGGCGAGACGGAGTACGGGGTCGGGGCGATCCCACTGGGTGGCTATGTGCGCATAACGGGGATGAACCCCAACGAGGCGATCCCGGAAGAGGTCGCCCATCGGGCTTACTACCGCCAGCCCGTCTGGAAGCGGATCGTGGTCATCGCCGCGGGGCCGGCGATGAACGTTGTCGTCGCCTTCCTCATTCTCGCCGGGCTCTACCTGATCGTCGGAAAGGCGGCCGACCGCCCGGACGGGAAGCCGCTCACGAGCAGGGTGGTCGACAGCGTGGAGAAGGGATCGCCCGCGCAAGGCAAGCTCGAGCGCGGCGACCGCATCGTCTCCATCGACGGCAGGCGGGGAGACAGCGAGGCGCTGCGCCGGCAGATCGCGACCCACCGGTGCCCCGGGAAGGTCCAGAGCAACCGTTGCCTCGCCGCCGAGCAGGCGCGCCTCGTCGTAGAGCGCGACGGCGCGACGCGGACGGTGAGCATCACGCCCCGCTATGACTCCGGGGCGCGCCGGGCGCGGATCGGCTTCGCCTTCGAGCCCGTCTACGAGTCCGTGGGGCCGTGGGACGCCGCCTCGCTGAGCGCCACCGGCATGTGGCGTGTGACAACGGCAACCGTCGACACCTTCGTAGGGATCTTCGACCCCGAGAAGCGCAAGCAGCTCAACGGCGCGGTCGGCGCCTACGAGGTCACCCGCCAGTCGATAGAGCTCGACGCCGCTCAGGCCTTCACGATCCTCGCCTTCATCTCCCTCTCGCTCGCGATCGTCAACCTGTTCCCGTTCCTCCCGCTCGACGGCGGCCACATCTTCTGGGCGCTGGCCGAGAAGATCCGCGGGCGGGCGATCCCGTTCTCGGTGATGGAGCGCGCCGGCATCGTCGGCGTCGTGCTCGTCCTGGGCTTCGCCTACATCGGGCTCTCCAACGACATCGGCCGGCTCTCCGGGGAGGGCTTCCAGGTTCGCTGAGCGCAGGGGCATCGGGTGGTACACCGGACGTCCGCTAGCCTCCACGCCGCTCAGCCTGGGCCCATTTCGCAACTCGTGAGGTCCGGGCGCGTTTCTCAGTGGACGCGCCGATGCCCTCCCCTCGACGCCTCATCGCCATGCTCCTCGCCCTGCTCGCCGCCGGGATCGCCGGCGTGCCCGCAGCCGGCGCCGCGGCCCCCGACGAGTGGCGGGGCCTGGCGCGGCAGATCGCCGACCCGTGGCCGGGCCTCCAGCGCGCCGAGGGCTGGTATCCGGACTACGTCTACGGCGGTGGCAAGGCGTTCTGCGGACGGCCCTCCTGCCGGAAGGGCCTTGGCAACGCCCGCTACGGCGAGTCGCTGCTCGGCTACGGCCTGGTCATGACCGGCTTGCGGGATGCAGACCAACGCCTCGTCGACTCCGGACTGCGGGCAATCAGCTACATCGTGGCTCAGCAAGAGCTCCAGCGCAAGCTGCCGACGTCCGTCGAGGGCATGGCGGTCGCCTCCACCTACAACCTCATGAAGGCGCGCCAGCCCGACAACGCGATCTTCATCGACGACGTCCGCTCGTGGGAGGCGTTCCTAAAGCGCCAGCCGGTGGTCACGACCGTCTTTCGCAAGCCCGACACTCCGCGCTACAGCAACCACTTCCTCATCGAGGCGCTCGAGGTGATCGAGCTCCTCCGCACGGGCCTCGAGTCCGACGATCCCCAGGCGATCCTCGGCGGCATGCGCAGCGAGGCCGAGCGCGTCATGAGGTTCCTGCTCAACGAGCGGGTTCCGGGGATCGCCAGGCGCGCGAGGATCGACATCGGGGGAGTCTCGACCTGGGTGCACTCGGACCCGCCCGACAACCCGCTCGCCTACTTCGGCCTGGCCGCGGGCGTCTACGCCCGCGCCGTCCGCCAGCTGGGCGAGGACGCCGCCCCGCGGACGCGCACGCCGATGATGGAGGCGGCCAACGCCGCCGTGTGGGTCACCGGCCCCGACGGCGACATGGCTTACTACGGGCGCTCTGGAGAGGACTCGTGGGCCCCGGCCGCGATGGCGATGGCGACGGAAGCCGCCGCGAACCTGCCCGGCGCCTCCGCAGCGCAGGCCGCGCGCTATCGCGCGGTCACCGACCGGGTGCTCGCTCGGCTGCGCGACGCCTACGGCAACGGGCCGCAGGGCTTGTGGGTGCTCCCCGCGCTTCGAGCCGACCTTCGAGCGGCGCTGAAGGGCATCGACCGCTACTCCGGCGCCGTCGCCTTCGCCGGCCTTACTCTCGTTACGCTCAACTGGGCTCTGGACGAGATGGACAGAGCCGCCTCGCGCGAGCCCTCGACCATAGGGGCCGACGCGGACTCCGCCCAAGCGTTCTCCAAGGGCGAGAGCCAGACAGGCGTGGTGCGCAAGGGCGACGTGTGGTTCGCGGTCAAGCGCCAGGCGTCGAGCAAGCGGCGTAACGACATGCGCTACGACTTCGGCCTCGTCGCGCTCAAGCGCCGCGCGGGGGAGGGGTGGACCGACGTGCTGCGCCTTCGACCCCAGACCTCGAGCCGCCCCGACAGCGTGGGGCCGATCCTGCGCCGTGGAGGCGTCGCGGGGCTGCCCCGCGGCGAGCGCCTGACCGTGCGCTCCGGAACGGTAACGGTGACCGGCGGCTACCGCTCCGCCATGCGGCGCTACCTGCGCCGCGGCGTGCGCTGGACGTGGCGGGCGACGGGCTGCGGCGTGAAGCTCAGCTTCCCGGTCCGGGCCGGAGAACGCTACGAGTACTCGACCTTCTTCGTCGACGACGGCACCCGACCGCGTGCGAGCGGCGCCGTGGTGGCCGACGAGACCCAGCGGGTGAGCTTCTCCCAGGCGCCGCTTCGCACGTCGATGCGCGGCGGCTACGTGTCGGGCCTCGATCCGCGCCTCGTCCGCGCGAAGTCGATCCTTCAGGCGAGGCGGACCGGAACGATGAGCATCGAGACGTGCGGGGCGTGAGGGCGCCAGGCGCGGACGCGCTCGCTCCCGGCGGCACTACCGCGGGCGGCCTCGCGAGGCGAAGGGCGGCGTGACCTTGAAGCGGTCCCGTACGACCGTCCACGCGGGCTTTGGAACTCCGGTCTCGTAGTCGAGCAGGCCCTTGCGGTGGATGACGCCGCTCTGCTCGGGCGACCTGCACGCGCCGCCGTCCCACGCGGGGCGCACGGCGAACTCGCGCAGCGCCCAGTAGATCGCGCCGCCGAGCTCCGGCGAGCGGTCGACGATGTCCAGGGTCTGGCGCACGTAGTCGCTCTGGAAGGCGAAGGTGTCCTTCTCGGTGGGTGGGCCGTCGCGTGTGGCCTCGGCGCCGAACTCGCTCATGAAGAGCGCCTGGCCGGCGTACTGGCGCCGGAGCTGGGCGATGAAGGGCCGTAGCTGGTCGAGCGATGTCGCCGGGGCGGGCGGGCACGGGTACCAGCCGAGGTAGGCGTTGAAGCCGATCAAGTCGAAGCTCCGGTAGCTGCGCTGCACGGGCGTGCCCGGCACGGTGCGGATCGCGACCGAGACCGGCACCTCGGGGTTGAGCTTGCGGGCCAGCGCCGCGGCGTCGACGAGGTAGCGCCTGGTTGCCGGGAACTTGTCGGGCTCGGTCGCGAGCTCGTTGGCGACAGAGTTCGTGAGCACCGAAGGATGGTTGCGTGCCGCGACGATCGTTCGCTTGACTTCCCCCAGCGCCGCTTTGCGGCCGCCTGAGCGCTTGAGCACGCGGTCACGCGAGAAGACCGGCGTCTCGTTCCAGACGAGGATGCCCTCCTCGTCGAAGCGGCGCAGCAGGCGCTCGTCGAAGAGGTAGTGGATGCGGGTGACGTTCGCCCCGACAGCCTTGAGGTCTGAGACCATCTGCTCGACGTCGGCGTCGCTGAGGGCGGCGCCGCGGCCGGGCATGTCCTCGTGCATCGCCGCCCCTCGGAGCCGGAGGGGGCGGCCGTTGAGGTAGAGCCGCCCGCCGCGCACCTCGACCTTGCGCATCCCGATCCGCTCGCGGTCGACCTGCTCGGTGCGCGCGGCGGTCTTGACGCGCACGTCGGCCGTGTAGAGCTGGGGCTGCCCAGGCGACCACAGCTCGGGCCGGCCCTTCACCGGGAGCTCCAGGAGCTCCTGGCGGGCCCGGCGGCCGGCGAGCGATCGCAGGCGGAAGGATCGGCGGCTGACCGCTCCCGAGGGCGAGGTGAGCGTGACTTGCAGCTGCGCGGCGACGCGGCGCGCGGTGCGGTTCTCGACGAGCGCGTCGACGGTGAGCACGGCCTGCCTGCGGTTTCGCGAGAGCTTGGGGATCAGTCCCAGCGCGCTCACCGCTATGCGGCCTCGCGGGATCAGCTCGACGGGCCGGACGATCCCGCCCCAGTTCCACCAGCCCTCCGGCGGGTCTTGGCCCTTGCGGTTGTCGACGCGGACCAGCAACTCGTTCTGGACCCCGTTGCGCAGGCCGCTCGCGTCCAGCGTGAAGGGTGTGTAGGGATCCTGGTTTGAGCCGAGGCGCTTGCCGTTGAGGTAGACGACCGCCTTGCGGCGCACGGACTGGAAGCGCAGGGCGAAGGCGAACCCGGACGGGGCGTTCGGGGCGTCGAAGCGCAGCCGGTACCAGGCGACGGTCCCTGGGAACTCCTCGGCCAGCGGCCGGGGGTCGAAGACGTGTGGGACGGTGATCGCCTGCCAGTCGGTGGCGCCGGCTTGATACTGAGGCCCACCCCGGAACTCCCATCCCGCCGAGAGCTTTACGGCTCGCGGGGGGCCGGCGGCGGCCCTGGCCCGAGACCGGCCTTCGGCGTCGGGGGGCGCGGGCCGGATGGGGGAGGGGACGGCTCGCGGGGCCGGGACGAAGGCCTCTGCCGGAGCGCGCTCCCGGCCCGCGGCTCGCTGGTCGGCGCCGGAGCCGGGGTCGGCCGCCGCGCTCGCCGGCGCAAGCAGGGCGACGGCGAGGAGACCGGGGAGGAGTCGGGGGAGTCGGGTCACGGGAAGGGAGGCAGGGTACCGGCCGGCCTGGTCAGCCTCGCCGCATCCATCCATCTGCCAACCCTCCGGCGCGCCGCACGCTGCGGTGAACGACTGGACGTAGCCAGGAGCCGCGCCGGACCATAAGTCTGATTTATCTGATACGCTGGGCTGGTAATGGCCCGCATGACCGCCACCGAGGTTGCACGCAGCTTCTCCGACGTCCTCAACACCGTCGCCGCAGGCGAGGAGATCGAGGTGACCCGCAACGGTGCGCCCGTCGCCCGGATTGGGCCGCCGAACCTACGCCCCGTGTCGGCGGAGCGCTTCCGGGAGCTGATCGCGAGCGCACCACGTCCCGACGAGGACTTCGCAGGAGAGGTGCACGCACTCCGCGACAGCATCGGCCCGGCCATCGAGCCGTGGCCCTCCTGATCGACACCGACCTGCTGATTGACGTCGAGCGAGGCGCTGGGACGTCCGACGCCGAGCGGCTCCTCGGCGAGGAAGAGCGCGCCATCAGCGTCATAACCATGAGCGAGCTGCTGCACGGCGTGCACCGCGCCCAGGGGTCGACCCGCGCACGACGGCGGGCGTTCGTCGAGCATCTGCTCGCCGGCCTGCAGGCGATCCCGATCACCGAGCCCGTTGCTCGCGTGCACGCCGACATCTGGGCGTATTTGTCTCAACGGGGAGATCCGATCGGCGCACACGACCTTTGGATCGCCGCCACCGCGCTCGCGCACGGACTCGGCGTCGCGACCCGCAACGCCTCTGACTTCGACCGAGTTCCAGGTCTGCGCGTCGTCGCGACCCGTGGCTGAGGTCACTGTCCGCCTTCTTGCCCTGCGGTAGCGTTCCCGGCAAGCGAGGGAGGGAGTCCCAGGATGGAGAGCAGCACGGTCACCCAGGCGTCTGAGCGCGGTCGGTCGGTCGACGCGCCGACGATCGCCGAGGCCTTCAGGCGGACGGTCGAGAGCGTGCCCGACCGAGTCGCCGTGCGGACCAAGGACGACGAGGTCTCGCTGACCTGGGCGCAGCTGCGCGACCGCGTCGATGCGCTCGCCGGCGGCCTGGCCAGGCTAGGCGTGACGCGGGGGGACACGGTGGCGATCATGCTCTCCAACAGCCCCGAGTTCCACGTCGCGGACCTCGCGGCGATGATGCTCGGCGCCACCCCCTTCTCGATTTACGAGACCTACACGCCCGAGCAGATCTCCTACCTCCTCGACGACGCCGAGTCGAAGGTCGCGGTCGTCGAGCAGGCCCACCTGCCTCAGGTGCTCGAGGCGCGCGAGAAGGTGAAGGGCCTCGAGCACGTGATCGTCGTCGACGGCGAGGCGCCGCTGGGCACGACGCCGCTGCGCGAGGTCGAGGGGTCAGACCCCGACTTCGACGTCGAGGCCTCGGTGCGCGAGATCGAGCCAGACGACGTGCTCACGCTCATCTACACGTCGGGAACGACGGGCCCTCCCAAGGGCGTGCAGCTCGCCCACCGCAACCTCCTCAGCGCCGTCCAGGGAACCGAGGAGCTCATCCAGTTCCCCGACGAGTCGCGGGTCATCTCGTGGCTGCCCGCCGCGCACGTCGCCGAGCGCGTCGCCCATCACTACCTCCCGATCATGTACGGCATGACCGTCACCTGCTGCCACAATCCGCGCGAGATCATGGGCTACCTCCCGGCTGTGCGACCTACGTGGTTCTTCGCGGTGCCGCGTATCTGGGAGAAGCTCAAGGCGGGGCTGGAGACGATGGCCCAGGCCGCCCCCGACGAGCAGCGCGAGCCGATGCAGGCCGCGCTGCGCGCGGCGATCGAGAAGGTGCGCCTCGAGCAGGCGTCCGAGCCCGTGCCCGACGAGCTGGCCGAGAAGGTCGCGGCAGCCGACGAGGCGATGTTCTCCAAGCTGCGCGAGCAGCTCGGGCTCGACCAGGCGATCTCGGTGAACGTCGGCGGCGCGCCCACGCCGAAGGAGGTCCTGGAGTTCTTCCACGCGATCGGCATCGAGCTGGGCGAGCTGTGGGGCATGTCGGAGACCTGTGGGGCGGGCGCCTGCAATCCGCCCGGCAAGATCAAGATCGGCACCGTCGGGCCGGCCAACCCCGGCGTCGAGATCAAGCTGGCCGACGACGGCGAGGTCCTGATCCGCGGCGGGATCGTGATGCTCGGCTACCGCAAGGCGCCCGACAAGACCAAAGAGGCCCTCGACGAGGAAGGGTGGCTGGCCACCGGCGACGTCGGCAAGCTCGACGAGGACGGCTACCTCACGATCGTGGATCGCAAGAAGGAGCTCATCATCAACGCGTCGGGCAAGAACATGTCCCCCGCCAATATCGAGTCGACGCTCAAGGGCGCGAGCCCGCTCATCGGCCAGGTCGCCGTGATCGGCGACGGACGGTCCTACAACACGGCGTTGATCGTGCTCGACAGCGACTTCGCGCCGGCGTGGGCGAAGTTGAACGGCCTGGAGGGCGAGTCGATCGACGAGCTCGCCGGCGCGGAGGAGCTGAAAGTCGCAGTGCAGGAGAGCGTCGATGCCGCCAACGCGAAGCTCGCGCGGGTGGAGCAGGTCAAGAAGTTCCACATCGTGCACGGCGACTGGGCGCCCGGCGGCGACGAGCTCACCCCGACCATGAAGCTCAAGCGCAAGCCGATCGCCGAGAAGTACGCCGAGCAGATCGAGGCGATGTACGCGGGGTGAGCGCGCCGGTGATCGCGCCCGCGCCGGGCGAGGAGACCTGCGGCGGGTGAGCGCCGAGGTCGCCCCGCTCCCGCCCCTCCTCGAGCAGATCTATGAGACCGGAGAGGTCGAGGACGAGCAGGGGGAGCATCACCGCGCGCGGCCGACGAGCATCGCTCGCGACGAGGCGTTCGCCCTCGCCCGCTGCGTGCGCGACCACTGCGCCTCGCGCACGCTCGAGGTGGGGATGGCCTACGGGCTCTCCACCCTCGCGCTCGCCGGCGCGCACGAGGGTGCGCACATCGCGATCGATCCCTTCCAGCGAAGCGATTGGCGCTCCATCGGCATCCTCAACGTCGGGCGGGCCGGCCTCGAAGGCCGCGTGGACCTAATCGAGCGCCGCTCCGACGAGGCGCTCGCCGACCTCGCGGCGCGCGGCGAGCGCTTCGACCTCGCCTTCATAGACGGCCTGCACCTCTTCGACGCCACGCTCGTGGACTTCCACTTCGCCGACCGCCTGCTCGACGCCGGCGGCCGGGTCGCCCTCCACGACCTGTGGATGCCCTCGGTGCGCGCCGCGGTCGACTTCATAGCCGCCAACCGCGCCTACGAGCCCACCGGCGAGGGGACCGACAATCTTGTCGTCCTGCGCAAAGTCGCGGAGGACAAGCGCCCGTGGGACCACTTCGTGGCGCCGGGATGGCGCGGGCGGGGGTCACGCAGGAAGGTACGCTAGCGGCGGACTCGCTGGTACGGTGTCGGCGGACTCATGCGCGCCTCGTCGGCGCGAGGAATGGTGGTCGTGGTCAGGCTCAGCGATCCGGCATGAGGTGGATCATCGACGGCAACAACGTCATGGGCTCGCGTCCCGACGGTTGGTGGCGCGACCGGCCTCGCGCGATGCAACGGCTCGTCTCCGAGCTCGATGCATTCGCTGTGGCGAGCGGCGAAGAGGTTCTCGTCGTCTTCGACGGCGGTCCGCGAGAGCTGCGCGCGGACCGCGTCGAGGTCGCCTTCGCGAGGCGGTCGGGGCGCGACGCCGCCGACGACGAGATCGTCCGTCGAGCGGCAGAGGACCCGGAGCCCGACGCCCTGACCGTCGTCACCTCCGACCGGGCTTTGGCGGGGCGGGCGCGGGCCACCGGAGCGGCGGTGAAGGGAGCGTCTGCGGTGCTGAGAGGTCCCTAGCTGGTGGTACCTTATATAGGGTGAAGAAGACGAGCCTCTATCTCGATCCGGCCGTCGACTCTTCCCTGGCGCGCCGAGCGGCCCGGGAGGGAGTCACGAAGGCCGAGCTCATCCGGACAATTCTTCGGGAGGCCGTCGATGGCGCCCGTGCCCCGCGGCCACGTGCGTTGGGGCTCGAGTTCGACGCTCCCCCGGACGTTGCGGAGAACGTGGATCGCTACCTTGGCGACTACGGCTTCGGCCGGCGGTGATCGTCCTCGACACCTCCGTCGCCTTTGCCCTCCTGCGACGGGGGGACGACCATCACGAGCGGGTGCTGGCGTGGTTCGAGACGGTGGACGAGCCGCTCGCGACCACCCCTCTCGCGCTCACCGAGATCGATCACCTGCTGCTTCACAGCGGTGGACCCGAGGTCGTGCGGGCGTGGTATGAAGACTTGATCGCGGGCGCCTACGCGGTCGAGTGGTGGGCGGCGGCCCTGGCAGAGACCCTCTCGGTCGCTGAGCGCAACGCTTCGCTCCCGCTCGGCCTCGCCGACGCATCGTTGGTCGCCCTCGCCGCGCGCCTCGGGACGACGCGGATCGCCACGCTCGACGAGCGGCACTTCCGAATCGTCAAGCCGCTGACCGGCGAGCCCGCGTTCGTCCTCCTGCCCGCGGATGCGTGATGCGCGGCGCTCTGGCTCAGCTCAGTCCTCCAGGCGCTCGTAGGCGGGGATGGTAAGGAAGTCCTCGTAGTGCTCGGCGAGGGCGACCTGCTCGAAGAGCTCGCGCGACAGCGAGGGGCGGCCCTCGCGCTCGAACCACTCGTCGTCGCCGATCTCCGAGCGGACGCGCTCGAGCTCCTCGGTCGCCAGCCGCTGTACGAGCTCGCGCGTGACCGGCGTTCCGTCGGAGAGCTCTGAGCCGTGGTGGCGCCACTGCCAGACCTGCGAGCGCGAGATCTCAGCGGTGGCGGCGTCCTCCATGAGCCCGTAGATCCCCGCGGCCCCGTTGCCGCGCAGCCACGAGGAGATGTACTGGATGCCGACGTTGACGTTCGAGCGCAGGCCCTGCTCGGTGATCTCGCCCGGGGTGGAGGGGGCGTCGAGGAGGTCGGCGGCGGTGACCGAGACGTCGTCGCGCTGGCGCTCGAGCTGGTTGGGCCGGTCATCGAGGACGCCGTCGAACTCGGCGGTGGCCGCCTCGACGGTGTCGGGGTGGGCGACCCAGGTGCCGTCGAAGCCGTCCTTGGCCTCACGCCGCTTGTCGGCGCGGACCGCCTCGATGGCCTCCTCGGCTGCCTCAGGATCGCTGCGCGAGGGGACCTGGGCGGCCATGCCGCCCATGGCGTGGGCGCCGCGGCGGTGGCAGGTCTTGACCAGCAGCTCGGTGTAGGCCCGCATGAAGGGGACGGTCATCGTCACGTCGGTGCGGTCGGGGAGCACGAAGTCCGCGCGCTCGCGGAAGCACTTGATCATCGAGAAGATGTAGTCCCAGCGACCGGCGTTCAGGCCGGCGGAGTGGTCGCGCAGCTCGTGGAGGATCTCGTCCATCTCGAAGGCGGCGGGGATGGTCTCGATCAGCACCGTCGCCTTGATCGTGCCGCGCGGGATCCCGAGGCGGTCCTGGGCGAGCTCGAAGGCCGCGTTCCACAGCCGCGCCTCTTTATGGCTTTCGACCTTGGGCAGGTAGAGGTAGGGGCCCGAGCCGCGCTCGAGCAGGCGCGGCGCCTCGTTGGCCATGAACAGGCCGAAGTCGAGCAGCCCGCCCGAGACCCGATGGCCGTCGACGAGCACGTGCTTGTCTGAGAGGTGCCAGCCGCGCGGGCGGATGAGGATCGTCGCGGTCTCCTCCTCGAGGCGGTACTCGCGCCCGTCGGGCTCGGTGTGCTCGAGCGTGCCCTCGATGGCGTCAACGAGGTTGAGGTGGCCGCCGATGACGTTGCCCCACGTCGGGCTCGAGGAGTCCTCGAAGTCGGCCATCCAGCCCCGCGCCCCCGAGTTGAGCGCGTTGATCGTCAGCTTGCGCTGGGTCGGCCCGGTGATCTCGACCCGGCGGTCCTGGAGGTCTGAGGGGGCGGGGGCCACCCGCCAGTCGCCCTCGCGGACCGACCGGGTCTCGGAAAGGAAGTCGAGCTCCTCTCCTGCGGCCAGGCGCGCCTCGCGCTCGCGTCGGCGCTCCAGGCAGGCGACGCGCTCGTCTCCGAGCTCGCGCTGGAGCTCTGCGACCAGTCCCAGCGCCTCCGGGGTGAGGATCTCGTCGAAGCGCTCGCGCTCCGGCGCCCGGATCTCCAATCCCTCAACCGCGGCCGTTGCCATCTGGTGGTCTCCCTTCGATCGACATGGCGAGCAGCTCCATCGGGTGGAAGACCGGCAGCGGCGCCTCGCCCTCGGGCGTGCAGGCCGCGATCTGCAGCGAGCAGCCGGGGTTGGCCGCGGCGATCGCCTCGGCCCCGGTGGCACGGAGGTGGCCTTCCTTGCGGCGGCCGAGCTCCCCCGCAGCATCGGGCTTGAGCAGGTTGTAGATCCCGGCCGACCCGCAGCAGATCTCCGCCTCGTCGGGCTCGAGCAGCTCCAGGCCGGGGATGGAGCGCAGCAGCTCGCGTGGCTGCTCCCTGACCCCCTGGGCGTGGGCGAGATGGCAGGCGTCGTGGTAGACGACCTTCATCTCCAGCGGCCACCGGGTCGCACGCGGCTCCTGCGCGGCGAGCAGCTCGTGTACGTCGATCACCTTGTCGCTGAAGTCAGCTGCCCGCTTGGCCCACTCGGGCTCGTCGTCGAGCAGGTGGCGGTACTCCTTCATCCCCGAGCCGCACCCGGCCGCGTTGACGACCACCCGCTCGTGGCCCTCGAGCGCGGCGATGGTCTGCTTGGCGAGCTTGCGAGCCTCGTCCTCATAGCCGGAGTGCATCATCAGCGAGCCGCAGCAGCGGGGCGCGCGGGGCGCGTGGACCTCGTAGCCCTCGGCCGACAGGACGGCGAGAGTCGCCTCGTTGACGTCGGCGAAGAAGACTCGCTGGACGCAGCCCTGGAGGAGGGCGACCGTGCCGCGCGGCTCGCCGCGCGCCGGGGTCGTCTCGGGCAGCCGGCGGAGCGCCGCGCGGAAGGGCACCTCGGGCGCCAGCGCGATCATCGCGCGCAGGCGCGGCGGGAGCGGAAGGCGCAGCGCGAGGCGGTCGAGCCCCAAGCGCCCGGCAAGGGCGGCGAAGGGCGCCATCGCCCGCAGCCGGCCCGGCCGGAGGAAGGTCGCGAAGATCGCCCGGCGAAACAGGCGCTCGTAGCCGGGGCGGCGGAAGCTGCGCTCGACCTGCGGGCGCGCGCGGGCGATCAGCTGGTCGAACTTGACCCCGGACGGGCACGAGGTCACGCAGGCCATGCAGCCCAGGCAGTTGTCGATGTGGCCGACCAGCTCGCGGGAGAGGGCCTCACCGCCCTCCTCGCCCCCGCCGCCCTCCTGGCCCCCGCCGTCCTGGAGGCCCTCGGCCATGAGGACTATCCGCCCGCGCGGCGAGTCCATCTCCTCGCCCCAGAGGACGTAGGTCGGGCACGTCGGAAGGCAGAAGCCGCAGTGGACGCAGTCTCCGATCAGGTCGGCGAGCGCCGGCTGGTGAGTGTCGCCTACCGGGCCAGGCCGCGGGGCGCCCTGCGCTCCGCCGGCGGGGTCGTGGCTCGAGACGGAGGCGGTGGGCTTGGCCGTGAGCGCCATGCCTACAGCCCTATCACGAAGACGCCGGAGTTGCACACGTCGTCGGCCATGCGCTACAGCCCTCCCGCGAACACGCCGGGGTTGCACACGCCGTCGGGGTCGAAGCGCTCCTTGAGCCGCCGCGAGAGCGCGAGCAGGCCGGGGTCGAGCGCCGGCCACGGATCCAGTGCGGCGCGCAGGTCCTCCGGCGCGTCGAGCACGGTGCACGCGTGGGGGGCCAGCGCGTCGCGCACGCGCTCCACGGCGGCGGCGGCGGCCCGGGGCAGGCGCAGCCACGTGGTGCCGATCGCCGCGCGGCCGACCAGCTCGGCGCCGGTCTCGTCGGCCAGCGCCACGACGCGCTCGAGGCCGCCGAGGAGGCCGGCGACGCGGACGACGACGCGATCGGGCGAGCGCTGCCCGTTGCGCTGCTGGGTCCAGGGCTTCTCGTCGTCCTCGAGCACGTGGGCCTCGAGGCCCTCCTCGTCGAGCAGATCGGCGGCGTCACGACCCTGCTCCGGGGCGGTCGCTCCGGCGTAGCGGGCAAGGACCCCGCCGCGCCCGTCGCGCCAGGCGACATCGAGCGCCTCGGTCTCCAGCGGGCTGTGGGCGATCCGCCGCGCGGCGCGGGCGAGCGCCTCGGGATCGTCGGTGCTCGCTGCCGCGCTGGCCGTGTGCTGCGGCAACGGGTGCAGGCGGACGCAGACCTCGACCAGAACTCCGAGGGTCCCGAAGGCTCCGGCGCTGAGCTTGGCCAGGTCGTAGCCCGCGACGTTCTTGATCACCTTGCCGCCCGCGCGCGCCAAGCTGCCGTCGGGCAGGGCGACGACGACGCCGATGACCAGGTCGCGGATCGCGCCGTAGCGGTGGCGCAGGGGCCCCGAGTCGCCAGCGGCCAGCACGCCGCCGACGGTGGCTCCCTCGCCCTCGCCGAGGGGAGGGTCGAGCGAGAGCCGCTGTCCCTCGCGGGCGAAGGCCGCCTGCGCCTCGGCGAGCGGCAGCCCGGGCTGGAGCACCGCGGTGAGGTCGCCGGGATCGTGCTCGACGATCTCCGTGAGCCCGGAGGTCGAGAGTCGCACATCGGCCTCGACCGGGTTGCCCCATCCGAGCTTCGTCGCGCCCCCGGCGATCCGCACGCGGCGGCCTTCGTCCGAGCACGAGCGCAGGAGCTCGGCGACCTCCTTAGCCGAAACGGGCGTCTCCGTCGGAAGCGACCCGCTCGGGCGGGCTTCGCGCTCGGCGAGCGGCCGGCTCGGGGGATCCTGGCGCCCGGCCGGCGATCCATTCGCGGGCGCCCGCTCGGCGAAGGGCTCGCTCGGCACGGACGCCATCAGAACCGCTCCGCCACTCCGGCGACCTCGAGCGGATGCTGGCGGTAGGGGCCCGGGACCTCGCCACACAGGCGCGGGGTCGGCATCACCTTTCCGGGATTGGCGAGGCCCTCGGGGTCGAAGGCGCGCCGCAGGCGCTCGAAGGCCGCGAGGTCGGATGGGCCGAAGATCTTTGGCATGTAGCACATCTTGTCGACCCCGACCCCGTGCTCGCCGGTGATCGAGCCGCCCGCCTCGACGCACGCCGAGAGGATGAGCCCCGAGAGCTCCTCGGCGCGCTCGGCCTCCCCCGGGGTCGCTCCGTCGTAGCACACGAGGGGGTGCAGATTTCCGTCGCCGGCGTGGAAGACGTTGGCCACCTGGAGCTCGTACTCCTGCCCGAGCTCCTCGATCCGCTTCAGAACCTCGGTCAGCTTGGTACGCGGCAGTACGCCGTCCTGGACGAAGTAGTGCGTGCTGATGCGACCCATGGCCGGGAAGGCGGCCTTGCGTGCACGCCAGAAGCGCTGGGCCTCGGCCTCGTCGGCGGCCACCTTGATCTCGATCGAGCCGTTGCGCTCACACACCTCGTTGAGCCCTTCGAAGTGCGCGCTCACCTCGGCGCGCGAGCCGTCGAGCTCGATGAGCAGCGCGGCGCCGGCGTCGGTGCGAAAGCCCGCGTTGGCCATCGGCTCGGCGGCCCGGATCGCGGGCCCGTCCATCATCTCGATCGCCGCCGGGACGATCCCCGCGTCGACCACGTCGGAGACCGTCGCGGCCGCGGCCTCGGTCGTGTCGAAGAAGGCGACCATGATGCGGACGTGCTCGGGCACCGGGCACACCCGCAGCGTGATCTTCGTGGCGATCCCCAGCGTGCCCTCCGAGCCCACGAAGGCGCCGAGCAGGTCGTATCCCGGCCCGTCGGCCGCCTTGCCCCCGAGCTCGACGACCTCGCCGTCGGAGAGCACCACCTCCAGGCCGGTGACGTAGTTCGTCGTGAAGCCGTACTTGAAGCAGTGCGCGCCGCCCGCGTTCTCGGCCACGTTGCCCCCGATCGTGCAGACGACCTGCGACGAGGGGTCGGGCGGGTAGAAGTGGGTCGGAGCGACCGCCTTGGAGACCTCGGTGTTGGTCACCCCCGGTTCGACCACCACGCGCTGGTTGACGAGGTCGACCTCGAGGACGCGACGCAGGCGCGACAGGCCGATGAGGATGCCGTCCTCCACCGGGAGCGCTCCACCGCTCAGGCCGCTCCCGGCGCCGCGCGCGACGAAGGGCACCCGCTCGCCGTGGCAGGCTGCGACCACGTCGCGGACCTCCTCGGCGGTCGAGGGGAGCACGACGGCGCGCGGGCTCGCGCGGTAGTGCAGCAGCCCGTCGGACTCGTAGGTGCGCAGTTGGTGGGGGTGGGTGTAGACGTGCGCGTCGCCGCACACCTCGACAAGCCGGGCGACGAGCGCGTCGGCCCGCGCGGCGACCTCCCGCCGAGCCGCGTCGTCTTCGAGCGCGGGCGGCGCGTCCGGCGTGGACCCTCCGCCCGAGGTCGGGGCTCCGTCAGTGCCCTCGTGCGCGAGCTCCTCGGCCATCTCCGGCAGGCTACGGCACTGCGAGCTCGAGCACCGTCGACTCCTCGGCGGTACCCTCTTTCCTACCCATGGGAGCCACTGGGTCAGGCGACGGCCGCATGGACGCCGCACGAGTGCGCGCGCGGGCGGCCGGTGAAGCGGCGCGGACCGGCGCGACCGACGCAGCGGGCAAGGCCGCCGATGCAGCGCGGGCAGGCGCGGACGCCGCGCGGACGCAGGCCGAGGCTGCGATGGCGAAGGCCAAGCCGCGGTTTCGCGGCGTGACCCACCAGTACGCCTTCTTCGTCTCGCTCGTCGTCGGCGGCCTGCTCATCGCCCTCGCGCCGACCGGAGAGGCTCGCCTCGCGTGCGCGATCTACGCCTTCTCCGTGTCCGGCCTCTTCGGGACGAGCGCGCTCTATCACCGCATCTCGTGGTCGCCGCGCGCGCGGCGCTGGATGCGCCGCCTCGACCACGCGATGATCTTCGTGCTGATCGCCGGCACCTACACGCCCTTCGCCCTGCTCGCGCTCGACGGCACCTTCTCGACGATCGTGCTCGCGGGCGTGTGGGGCGGGGCGCTGGGCGGAATCGTCCTCCAGATGGCGTGGATCGACTCGCCCAAGTGGCTGACCGCCGTCGTCTACGTCTCCATGGGGTGGTTCGCGATCCTCGCCGGGCCCGAGCTGACCTCCGAGCTGGGGGTGCTCGCCGTCGTCCTCGTCGGCATCGGCGGCGCGCTCTACACCGCCGGGGCGGTCGTCTACGCGGTCGAGCGACCCGACCCCGTCCCCGCGGTCTTTGGCTACCACGAGATCTTCCACGCGCTTACGATCGTCGCTGCGCTCTCCCAGTTCGCGGCGATCGCCTTCTTCGTGCTGCCACGGGCCGGCTGAGCGGCGCTCCGCTACCCTTCGGTGCAATGGCCGACCTGGAGCGACGGCGCGGCTCGCGGACGACCCGCGCGCAGCGCGAGAAGCGTGCCTACACGCTCGTCCTCGCCACGGGCGGGCTCGCGATTGCCGGGGCGGTCGGGCTGCTGCTGGCGATCTTCGGCGTGATCGGGTACGGGCTGCCGGTCATCCTTCTCGTGCTCGCCGCCGTGTGCTTCTTTCTGCTGCGCGGCGTCTTCAAGCCGAAGTAGCGCGCCGGGCGCCGACCCGGTGCCGTCGCCGCCCCGTGCGAGCTCGGGCCGTCTGCCGCGCGTGGAAAATCTCACTTGCCAAGTACCCGGCGGTGAGCTACGGTCACGCGCCAACGGTTCGACCGGACCATCACCGCCATGAGATCCACCTTTGACACCAACGACAAGCGCGTGCGGCCGTCGCTCGGAAGCCAGTCCGAGCGCCGCGATGCCGCGACCCTCGCCGGGAGGTCCGACCGCTAGACGCGGTGCTCGACATAGGACCGACCGCCGAGGGCGACCCAGTGGGTCGCCCTCTTTGCGTTCCGCCCCGACTTCGACCCGACACACGAGGTGATGCCCAGCTTGAAGAAGACATAGAAGTACTAGAGGCCCCTCCCGAGAGAGAAAGGCTCGCCCCCACAGATAGGAGCCACGCAACTCCGCCCGCCGCGGGCCGGAGAGCGCCGGTTATCCCTCGAAAGGAACCCGGGGGCGAGAGCCCCCGGCCGCGCCCATCGGGCGCGGAACCACCCGGCGCTCACCTCATGACCGCGGCGGTTCCTTGACTCGGCTGCGGGCCGAAGCGAAGCGGGTACCGGTCAGGACCCCGACCGCCGGCGCGCCGGCACGGGGCAGCAGGGTTCGATCCCTGCGCCCGCTCGCATCCCACGACCGCAGCCTCTGTGATCAACAAACGACGACCCAAAAGGAGGTCGCCATGCACTACCTCAAGCGACAGCGGGGGCCTTCCTCGGCTACAACAGCAGGGAGGTCTACAGGCACCTCCCCGGTATCAGCCCGCCCGCAAGGGCTCTCGTACACTCAAGAGACATGGCCTCCCAGCGGCAGATCGACGTGGGCGGGGTGAAGATCGGTGGCGGCGCGCCGGTCGCCGTCCAGACGATGACCAAGACCGAGACGGCCAACCTCGGGCCCACGCTCGAGCAGATCCGCAAGGCCGCCGAGGCGGGCGCGGACATCGTGCGAGTGGCGGTGCCACGCGACCAGGACGTCGAGGCGCTCAGGACAATCGTGGTCGAGTCGCCCGTCCCGATCATCGCCGACATCCACTTCAACCACACGCTCGCGCTCAAGGCGATCGAGGCCGGCGCGCACTGCGTGCGGCTGAACCCGGGGAACATCGGCGGGCCCGACAAGGTGGCGCAGGTCGCGGCCAAGGCCAACGAGCACGGCACGCCCATGCGCATTGGGGTCAACTCCGGCTCGCTACCCAGGCATCTCCACGCGCTCGAGCGCGAGAGCCCCGTCGAGGCCCTGGTGGCCGCAGCGGTGGAGTTCGTCGAGCTCATGGAGCGCCTCGAATTCACGAACTTCAAGGTCTCCATCAAGTCGACGAACGTGCCCAACACCATCGCCTCCAACCGCCTGCTCTCGGAGAAGATCGCCTACCCGCTGCACCTCGGGATCACCGAGGCCGGGACCAAGTGGTCGGGATCGCTGAAGTCGGCGGTCGGGCTGGGCACCCTCCTGGCTGACGGGATCGGGGACACCATCCGGATCTCGCTGTCGACCTTCCACGCCGAGGAGGAGGTCAAGGTCGCCTGGGAGGTACTCAAGGCGCTCAAGCTGCGCGAGCGCGGCCCGGTACTGATCGCGTGCCCGACGTGCGGGCGCCTCCAGTTCGACATGGACACCGTGGTGGCCGAGATCGAGCGCCGCCTGGAGGCCTATCCGGATCCCATCGAGGTCGCCGTGCTGGGCTGCGCGGTAAACGGGATCGGCGAGGCGTCGCACGCCGACTTCGGGATCGCCGGCGCCAAGGATCAAGGGGTGATCTACTCGCGCGGCAAGCCGCTGCGCAAGGTCCCCACCGACCGGCTCGTCGACGTGCTCTTCGACGAGATCGACAAGTACGTCCTCTCCGGGCGAGTCGACGTCGACGCTGCCGCCGCGGCGCAGGGCGCCGAGCTCCTTGCCCGCATCGAGGCCGAGAACGTGGGGGAGATGACCCCGGAGCGCATGGCCGCGCTGGAGAAGGCCGGGGCAGCAGCGCCGGCTCGCCTGGACGAGGCCGCCTCGCCGACCGCCGGGCGCCGCTTCACGCGCCCCTAAGCGAGGAGGACGCCGCGCCGTGAACCTGTGGGTGCTGGGCTGGCGCGCCGACGGCCACGTCGATGCGCCGGCCGCCGCGGCTGCCCTGCGCGACCTGCTCTCGCGGGTGGGCTTTCTCGAGCCCGGCAGCGTCGAGACGTGGCGCGCGCCCTCGGGCCGGGCGGCCGCCGCGTGGGCCTCGCATCCGGCGAAGCAGACCGGCGGAGTCCGCTACGTCCACGCCGAGCCTGGGCGAATCGCGCTCTTCTCAGGCCGCCCCATCCGTTGGACCGGCGAGCACACGGCGGAGGGGCGAGGTCCGCTGGAGCCGAGCTTCTACTCCCGCCCGGCGCGCGAATGGGCGGACACGCTCGACGGCCGTTGGGCCGCCGCGCGCTACGACGATTTCGCGGGCGAGCTCGAGGCCGGTGCGGACGCCGTCGGCGCCTACCCGCTCTACCGCACGGAAGCGGACGGGACGCTGTGGCTCGGCACCAACGCCGAGGCGCTGCGGGCCTTGTCGGCCGACGACGCGTGGGACGTCGAGACTCTGGCAAGCCTGCTCGGTGGTGGGCGCTCGCTGACCGGGCACCCGTGGTGGCGAGGCGTCCGGCGCGTGGGCCGGGGGGTGATCCTGCGGCGACGACCGGGCGAGCCGGAGGACGCGCGTGAGCTGCTCCCCTCCGCGGAAGTGGCCCGCCTGCCCGGCGGCGGCTTCGACCCCTTCGACCACGGTCGCCTGCTCGTCGCCCTGCTCGAGGCGCTGTCCGACTGGCCAGGGCGTCCCAACCTCATCCCGATCACGGGCGGGCGCGACTCGCGGCTGGTGTTCGCGGCGGCGCTGCACGCGGACGTCGACTTCAAGGCGATCACCCACGGGCGATCGGGAATGCCCGATGTCGACCTCGCCCGGCAGGTGTGCGCGGCAGCCGGCGTCGAGCACCACCTCTTCGAGGACGACCCTCACGGCGTCATGCTCGACCGGCCTGCCCGCGCGGCGCAGGTCGTCGCGCTCTCCGCCGCCGGGACGGGGACCACGGCTGACGCGATCGGCTTCCCGCTCGGGCCGCGCGACTGGATCCTCCCTCTGTGGCACAGCGGTCATGGCTCCGAGGTCGGGCGCGCGGTGTACGGGATCGGCGACGGGATGGACCGCGACGGGCTGATCGCCCACCTCTACCGCCGCTTCACGACGCGTCGACCCGGCCGCAACGAGTTGATAGACCGGCGCGGAGCCGAGATCGTGCGGGGGTTGCTGCGCTCCTTCGTCGACGAGCAGCTCGGCTACGGCGCGGCGCTGATCGACGTGCCCGACCTGTTCTTCTTCCACGTGCACATGGCGCGCTGGGCGGGCCCCAGCCACAGCTGCGTCGAGTGGGTCAAGGACACGACCTCGCCGACCTGGAGCCCGCGGCTGCTGGGTCACGAGCTCGGGCTCCCTGCCCGCGAGCGCGCACTCCACCTCTTCCACCTGCGTGCCACGGAGGCACTGGCACCGGCGATCGTCGACGTGCCCTTCGAAGGCGACCGGCCATGGCCCGCGAGGCAGTCGGCGCTGACCCGCCGCACTCACCGCGCGCGCACGCTCGGGCGCAAGGCGGTCGCCGAGGCGCGCAGGCGCGCGCCGACGGTGAGGCAGCGGGGTGGCCCAGTAAGGCGATTGCGTGGCCCAGGCACGCCGGCCCCGGCGCCGGCCTCGGACGCGCCGGCTTCCCCGCCTCCCGCGCCCGATCCCTTCGGCGCGACGCAGGCTCTGGTGCGCGAGCGGGCGCTGGCCGAGCCGGGGCATCCGGCCTGGGAGGTCCTCGACCGTCGTAGAATAGAGAAGCTCCTCACCCGCGAGGCCGGCAAGCTCGATCCGATGGCGCGTGCCTACGTGTGGCGTCTGGCGACGGTGTTCCTGCGCGACGGGGGGGATTGACCGCCGCTAACGCAGCGCCACGCGTGCCCCGCGGGACAAGAACTCCTGGTCGCCGGAGGTCCAGGCCAGCTGGTACTCGCCGGTCCGCCGGGGCAGCGTGACGTCGAGAATGCCCGTCGGTCGTGTGGTGACCGTCTTTAGCAGGGTGTTGCGCTTGGCCGATCCCTTGCCGGTGATGAGGTGGATCTCGACGCGCTGCTCGTCCGTGGCCGGGCGCACCCACCCGAACACCCGCACGCGCTTGCTCCCGTTGCGCACGACGTAGAGCGGCAGGCGATAGGCGGCGTAGCCCGGCTTCTTGGGGGTCCCCGTGCACTGGGGGGCGCGACACGTTCGCAGGCCGGTGTTGAAGCTGGTCGTGGACGGATCGTCGTAGAGCTCGTACTGGGAGACGCCGCGCACTTGCTTGGTGGTGTAGGAGAGGTACTCGGCGAGGTTGAGGTACTCCGCCTGCTTGTCCCAGGAGACGCCGAAGGTGCCGTCGGGCGGGTTGGTCTGGAAGCCGAACTCGGTGAAGAGGATCCGGTTCGCCGCCGATCTCGGAATGCGCTTGGCCCGCGCGGCCTGGGTCAGCACGCCGGTCAGCCGGGGGATGAAGCCGATCGTGATGTCGTTCGGGCCGCTGCGCGTGAAGGGCGGCGCGCCGGCGCCGAAGGTGTACGGATGATGGGTGATGCCGGACACCGGAAATTGGCGGAAGCGCTTGCCGCAGCCGATGCCGGCGTCGCGCAGGGGCCGGCCGCGCGAGTCCAGGCAGAAGAGGCCCCGCAGGAACGAGCGTGGCGGGTTCTTGCTGTCGGCCCCCTTGGTGCTCGAGCCCCCGACGGGCGCCGTCTCGGCGATGTAGAAGGCGTCGCGGGGGTGGCCGGAGCCGCGCAGCGCGTCGATCGCCGCGTAGGCGAGCTGCCGGTAGATCCGGATTCCCGACGCGACGGTGCGCCCTTTGACCTTCTCGAACTGCGGGGTCAGCCAGGCGCCGAGGTTGGGCTCGTTCATGAACGACCAGCGCCGCACGCGCGGCAGCGGTTGGGAGGGGTTCTCGGGATCGGGGAAGCTGCCCGAGTAGCGCGTGGCCAGCGCGGTGATGAAGGCGGCATACTCCCGCGCGCTGGGCCGGTTGACGCACGTGTCCCGCTGGTCGGACGTCGTGCAGTCCCCTGCCCACGCCGGGGCCGGGTTGGTGGGGGTTACGAGCAGGTCGATGCCGCGCGCGGCGGCCTCGCGAACGAGCGTGTCGTACTTGGTCCAGTTCTCGGCCGGGTAGGCCGAGGGGTCCTTCGCGTCAAAGCCCTGGGGCCGCTCCGTCTCCTGGCGGTCGGGCGCGATCTGCGCCCAGACGAAGAGCGAGTGCACGGTGTCGACGCCCAAGCCCCGCATCTCGTCGAGGCTCTCCCGTGTGGTCTGGAGGCCGCTGTTGAGCAGCACGGCGTCGTCCTGGAAGATCGACTCCATGGAGCTCGCGGCGTTGGCCGTCGGCGCCGCGGCCAGCGAGGCCAGCACCGTGAGGAGGATCGCGAGGGTGGATCGGAGCGAGGGCACGGTCTTCACCCTAACGGTCATCGGGGCTCGGAGTTGCGCCGTGCGATGAGCATCAGCGTGTGGCCGAAGGCGCGAAGCCCGGGGCGCGAGCCGTGTCGATCGAGCGCCCACAGCCCGCGCTGGACGGGTGGGGGCATGCGCCGCCAAGTGTAGGTCACGGCGTGGAGCTCGGGCTCGAGCCCCGCCGCCAAGGCCTGCGCGCTGAGGCGGCGCGGGGACAACGGGACGTCGTCTGGAGTTCCGTGGACCCACGGACCGAGACCCAGGCGGTTGGCGCCAGCCAACGCGGCGCCGACGGGGTGCCACAGTCCGGGCTCTACGGAGACCATCGCCCCGCCCGGCGCCAGCAGCCGCGCGGCCTCGGCGAAGCACGGCTCGAGTGGCTGGTCGTGGGCGACGTGGTGGAGGACCTGCCGGTAGAGGACGACGTCGAACGAGCGCTCCGGGAGGGCGAGCGAGCCGGCCCGGCCAACGTGGGCCTCGTCGACCGAGCCGCGGGCCGCAACCGCCGCCACCTTGGCCGGGTCGGTGTCGATGCCGACCATGCGGAAGGCGGGCGCCGGGAAGAGGTGGCGCCCTGGGTGCCATCCGCAGCCGACCGAGAGAACGGTCCCTCCGGCAAGGTCGAGCCGCGCGGCGAGGATCTCGCGCTCGCGCCGCTCGACCTGGCGGTACTGGAGCTCGAGCGTCTCGGCGCTCGAGATCCGGTCGAGGACGTTGTCGGGATCGTAGGCGCGCACGTCGCTGCCCATCCGGGCGCCTTTGGGTGGGCGGGTCCAGATCTCTTGGGTGGGCGGGGCGTGGACGGGTCTGCTGTCCGGATGTGGCCCGATCAGAACTGGACCTTGACCTCGCGGCTGGCGAGGCTTGGCGGAGGATCGCCCTCGCCGGTCCACACCGCTCGGAACGCGCCCGAGACCGGGACCGTCAGCCGGGCGGTGAAGTAGCCCACGCCGTTGGTGACCGGGATCGGGTCGCCGTTGCTCTCCCAGTCCGTAGCGCCCTGGGGCCGGAACTGCATCTGCACGGTGTCGCTTTGCAGCCCGTTGGGCCGGAAGCGCAGCTGCCCCCACACGTTGACGCTCCCTCCGCCCATGCCGTCGGGCGCGGCGACGTTGACCACGAGCGGCAGCCCGTAGGCGAAGGCCGCCGGCTTGGGCTGCTCGGCAGCGTCGAAGAGGCCCGACTGGTAGGTGAACCAGTAGCGCCTGGAGCTGGGGTCCTCGGACTTGACCGGCTCCGCATCGCGCAGCAGGAACTGGCTGTTGCCGATGATGCGCGGGTTCTGGTAGAGGATGAAGTCACCCTCGTTGAGGTACTGGGCCTGGAGATAGAGGATGGGGGACATGGCGATCTGCTTCTTGAGCTTGGGATCGACGTCGAACTGCGGGGTCAGCCAGCCCCCTTGGTTGGGCTCGTTGTAGATCGACCAGAGGCTGACCCGGCCCGGCGTCAGCCCGTTCTGGGCCTTATAGAGGCCCGAGTAGCGCCTGCCGACCGCGGTGACGAACTTCGCGAACTCCGCGGCCTTGGGCTTCCACGTCTTCTTGTCGGCGCGACGGTTGCGCGGGGGGGTCTCGTGACCGTAGGCCGGGCCGGGCCCCGTCACGTTGAAGAGCACCTCGATGCCGGCCTGCTTGGCGGAGTAGACGAGCGTGTCGTACCTGTCCCAGTTTCCCGCGGGATATCCAGCCGGGTCGTCCGCGCGCTTGTTGTTCTTCTTACCCTCGGCCACGACGCTCCAGAGCACCGTGACCCGGACGGCATCGACGCCGAGCGCCTTCATGCGCTCCAGCGCTCTCTGCTTGGTCCTGTTGTCGCGGTAGACGAGCAGGTCGTCGTCCTACATGAGCGAGAGCATCTGCTGGTTCGCCGGCGCCGGGGCGGCGCCCGGGCCGAGCGACCACGCAAACGCGGCGAGCGCCGCCGCGCACAGCGCGAGCACGGCGATCCTGGGTGAACGGGCGAAGGTCATGGCCTCCAGGGGACGTGGTGGGCGGGATGCGGAGGCGGCTGGCGCGGCTGCCTGCTGGCCGGCCGGGGGTGAGCAAATGTAGCGCAGCGCGAGCGGTGGTGACACCGGTCATCCGGCCACGGGGCCGGTGCGCGCCGCCAAGGAGCGGACGACTACGCTTGCGCGCAGTGACGCGCCTCTCCGGCTACTTCCTGCCCACCGAGCGCCAGGCGCCGGGCGACGCGGAGGCGATCTCCCACCAGCTCATGGTGCGCGCGGGCCTCATCCGGCAGGTGGGCGCCGGCCTGTGGACCTACCTTCCCGCGGGCTGGCGCTCGCACCAGAAGGCGGCGCAGATCGTGCGCGAGGAGCTCGACGCCATCGGCGCGCACGAGATGTCCATGCCCGTCCTCCAGCCCGCCGAGCCGTGGAAGCGCACGGACCGCTACGCGATCGAGGAGCTCTTCAAGCTGCGCGACCGCAAGGGCTCAGAGCTCGTGCTCGCGATGACCCACGAGGAGGCGGTCACCGTCCATGTCGCGCAGGTCGTGCGCTCCTATCGCGACCTGCCGCTGATCCTCTACCAGCTCCAGATCAAGGAGCGCGACGAGCCGCGGCCGCGCGCGGGAGTTTTGCGGACACGTGAATTCGTCATGAAGGATTCCTACTCCTTCGACCGTGACGTCGAGGGCCTGGAGGCCTCCTACGCCAAGCACGTGGCGGCCTATGACCGCGTCTTCGACCGAGCGGGCCTGGAGTCCTACAGGGTCGAGGCCGACGTCGGGATGATGGGCGGGCTCGGCGGCCACGAGTACATGGCGCCCTGCGCGGCGGGCGAGGACGAGGTCGCGCTCGCCCCGGGCTACGCGGCGAACGTGGAGGTCGCCCGGGCGCGTGCCCGGCCGGTCGAGCTGGCGCCGGCGCTCGACGCGCCCGAGGAGGTCTCGACTCCGGGGCTGACGACGGTCGCCCAGGTCGCTGGCGCGCTCGCTGTCGCAAAGGGCTCGCTGCTCAAGGCGTTCCCGGTCGTCGTCGAGGAGCGCGGCCTGGTGCTGGTCGTCGTGCGCGGCGACCACCGGGTCAACGAGATCAAGCTCGGCAAGGCGCTCGGTGCGTCCTTCCGGCCCGCTCATCCCGACGAGATCGCGCGGCGCATCGGCCCAGCCGGGTTCATCGGGCCCGTCGGCGCGGAGGTCGAGATCCTGCTCGACGAGGGCGTCGGCGAGGGCGGCTACGTGGCGGGCGCGAACCGGCCCGACGCGCACCTGCGCGGGGTCGTGCCCGGCCGCGACTTCGCCGCCGCGCGCGTCGACGTGCGGCGCGTCGAGGCCGGCGACCTGGTGCAAGGCGGCGAGATCCGCATCGAGGCGGCCATCGAGCTCGCCCACGTCTTCAAGCTGGGCACGCGCTACACCGAGCCGCTCGGGGCCACCTACCTCGATGAGCAGGGATCTGAGCAGCTCGTCTGGATGGGCTCCTACGGGATCGGGCCGGCGCGCATGTGCGCGGCCGCGATCGAGCAGCACGCCGACGAGCAGGGCATCTCCTGGCCGCGCTCGCTCGCGCCCTTCGACGTCGAGCTCGTCGGGCTCGGGCGCCCGGGCAGCGAGGAAAACGCGCTGGCCGAGCGGCTCTACGACGAGCTGCGCTCCGTGGGCCTCGACGTCCTCTACGACGACCGCGACGCCGGCCCGGGCGAGAAGTTCACCGACGCCGAGCTGCTCGGCTGCCCGCTGCGGCTGACCGTCGGCCGCCGAACGCTGGCCGCGGGCGAGCTCGAGGTCCAGGTCCGGCGCGGCCGCGAGGGGCGCTCGGCGCCGCTCGACGGCACGGCCGAGGCAGTGGCACAGCTGTGGCGGACGCTCCCCTGAGCGACCGCCCCTCGGGGCAGCGCCTCGAGGAGGGGGGCGCCGACCGGGCGCAGCGGGCCGGCGAGGGCGCCTCCACGCCCGGCGACCGGGCGCGGGGGACGCGCGAGCGGGCCCGCCTCACCGTCCGCCGCCTCTTCGGCTTCGACCGCTCCGGGCCGCCCCCGCCCGAGACGCTCGCCGGGCGCCCGCTGAACCCGTGGACGCTGCCCAACCTCGTCGTGGCCCTGCGCTTGGCCGGGATTCCCGTGTTTCTGGCCATCGCACTGGCCTCCGGAGACGGGACGACCGTCGCCGGGGCGCTCCTGTACTGGGTGCTCGCGATCACCGACTACCTCGACGGCATCATCGCCCGCGTCACCGGCCAGTACAGCCGGCTCGGCGCGATCATGGACCCGCTGACCGACCGGCTGCTCGTCGTCACGGGTCTCGCCGTCTGCTGGCACTTCGAGCTGCTGCCGCGCTGGGCGCTCGCCGTGCTCGTGGCTCGCGAGCTGTTCATGCTGAGTCTCGCTCGCTACGGCATGCGCCACGACCTCGAGCTCAAGATCAACTGGTTCGGGCGCATAGGCATCTGGTGGACGCTCGCGGCGCCCTTCTGGGCGATGATGGACGTTCGCTTCCTGGCGTTGCTGGGCCTTTACGTCGGCCTCGCGCTGACGCTCGTGGCGACCGCGCTCTATGTCCGCGACGGCGTCGTGCACCTTCGCGCCCGGAGCTGAGCCCCGCCGGGCTGTCTATTTGCAACCGAACTCTCAAGTTGAGCTTGACCCTAAACCGGTGAGCGGGGGTATACTCGCGCCTCGCTCGGTCAGCCGGTTGCGCCAAGGAGATCGCATGTACACCTTTCCGGACCTCGGAGCCCTCTCCGACGAGGAGCTCAAGAACGTAATAGACCAGCTCATGGACGAGGAGCTGGAGGTCTCCTACCGGCGCCGGATCCTGCACGGCAAGATCGACATCCTGCGTGCGGAGCTGGTTAACCGCCTGCGCAAGAAGAACGACAGTGGCGAGCCCATCCTCACCGGTGCCCACCTCGACCAGCTCACTGACATCCTCGTCGGGCGCGTCCCGCCCGAGGCCGTCGAGTAGCACGCCGTCGACCGCGGCGGGGGGCGCAGCGCGACGACCATGGCCATCCACTGTCCGGAGTGCGGGTTCGTCAACCCCGAGGGGGCGAGCTACTGCTCGAAATGCGGAGCGTTCCTCGACACGGAGGACCCGCCCGACGACGCCACGACGACCACCTACCGGATCGGGGAGACCGGGGAGATCGAGCCGATTGAGCTCGAGGACGTCGTCGCGGGTGGGGCGGCGCTGGTCATTCGCTCGGGCGGAGGCAGGACGGGTGAGAGCTTCGCCCTCCAAGACGACCGGGTGGCGATCGGCCGCCGACCGGATTCGGGCATCTTCCTCGACGACGTGACGGTGTCGCGTGACCACGCGGTGCTCGTGCGGCGCGGCGCGGACTACTACCTCGACGACCTCGGGTCGCTCAACGGGACCTACGTGAATCGTCAACGTGTCGAGTCTCACCGGCTCGAGGACGGCGACGAGCTCCAGATCGGCAAGTACAAGCTCACCTACCGGCACCGATGAGCACGCCGCGCGCCAGCCCCCCGGACCTCGAGATCCCCGATCCGGGCGAGGACGCCCCTACACGTCGCGACCGCAAGTCGATGACCATCGGCGCGGTGTGCAAGACCCTCCAGCAGGAGTTCCCCGACATAACGATCTCCAAGCTGCGCTACCTCGAGGATCAGAAGCTCGTGGCGCCACGACGCACTCCGGGCGGCTACCGCCTCTACAGCGTGAGCGACCTCGCACGGCTGCGCACGATCCTGCGCCTCCAGCGCGACGAGTTCCTCCCACTGAGGGTGATCCGCCAGGAGCTCGCCTCGGGCCGGACTGCCGAGGACGCTCCCCGGCGCCTCGCTCGCACGCCCCGCGACGCCGGTCGCGGCGTCCGCCGGCAGGGCGTGACCGTCCGCGATCGCGGGGCGCTGTTCACCCTCGAGGACGTCCTCGCCGAGACGGGCGGCGACCCCAAGCTCGTGCGCGAGCTCGAGGAGTACGGCGTGATCAAGGGCGAGGTCCGCGCGGGGGTGACCTACTACGACGAGACCGAGCGCGAGATCATCAGGGCGGTGTCAGAGCTCGCCCGGTTCGGCGTGGCGGGGCGCAACCTGAAGGTCTTCAGGACCTCCGCCGACCGCGAGGCGGCGCTCCTCCAGCAGATCCTCGCCCCGGCACTGCGCTCGCACAACGCCGAGCGGCGCAAGGAGGCCATCGAGACGCTCGAGAACCTCGCAGCGGTCGCAAGCCACCTCAAGCACCTGCTGCTGATCCGGGACCTGCGTCGCATCGCGGGGTGAGCACCGCGCCGCCGGTCGACCTGCGCACCCGCATCCGCGACATCCCGGACTTCCCCAAGCCGGGCATCGTCTTCAAGGACATCACGCCTCTGCTCCTCGACCCTGGCGCGATGAGCCAGGCGGTCGAGGGGCTCGCCGACTACGCCCGGCCGCTGGAGATCGACCTCGTGCTCGCTCCCGAGGCGCGCGGCTTCATCCTCGGCGCGGCGCTCGCCCAGCGCGTCGGGGCCGGCTTCGTGCCGGCCCGCAAGCCCGGCAAGCTGCCCCTCGATGCGAAGGTCTCGGCGGAGTACCTGCTCGAGTACGGGGTCGACGCGCTCGAGATGCACGCCGACGCCTTCACGCACGGCGCCCGGGTGCTTCTCCACGACGACCTGCTCGCGACGGGCGGGACCGCGCGGGCGCTGTGCGACCTCGTTGAGCAGCTCGGAGGCGAAGTGGCCGGTTGCGCGTTCCTCGTCGAGCTCGCCTTCCTCGGCGGCCGCGAGCGCCTGGAGCCCTTCGGCGTCCACTCGCTCGTCGCCTACGAGGACTGATGCCCACCACGCGCGCCAGCCGGACGCTCGCGGCGCCGCGCGAGCGGGTTTGGGAGGTCGTCGCCGAGCCGCACAATCTTCTCCGCTGGTGGCCGCGTACGCAGGTGGAGGGACTGGAGCGTGCCTGTGGGGTCTGAGGAGCGGTGGTGGGGCTGGGGACGTAACGAGGACGCCGTCGAGGTCCCCCCGCACGCCCTCGAGCTTCTGCGTGAGGAGCTCGGCGTGGCGCGGCAGGCACCGCGCCGCCACGTGGCGCTCGAGGCTGTCCGGCTCCCCAAGGCGGCTCTCGGCGCGGCCCAGCGGGACGGCCTGGAGGCGATCGTCGGGCCCGAGAACGTGCGTCAGGATCGCGCAACGCGCGTGGCCCACGCGGCGGGGCGCGGCTACGCCGATCTCGTTGCGCTGCGGTCGGGGCGTCCGGAGGGCGCGCCGGATGCCGTCGTGTGGCCGGCTGACCACGGCGAGGTTCGCAGGGTGCTCGAGCTCTGCGCGGACGAGGGCATCGCCGTCGTCCCCTTCGGGGGCGGGACGAGCGTCGTCGGCGGCGTGGAGCCGTTGCGCGGTCCGTTCGCGGCCGTGGTCGTCCTCGACCTCGCGCGGATAGCTGACGTGACGGCCCTCGACGAGCGGTCGCTCACCGTGAGCGTCGGTCCCGGCCTGCGCGCTCCTGAGGCCGATCGCGTGCTCGCCGCCCGCGGGCTGACCCTCGGCCACTTCCCGCAGAGCTATGAGTACGTCTCGCTCGGCGGCGCCGTCGCGACCCGCTCGGCCGGGCAGGCCTCGACGGGCTTCGGGCGCATCGACGAGCTCGTCGTCGGGATGACGCTCGCCGCGCCCGGTGGAGAAGTGGTCCTCGAGCCTCGGCCGGCCTCCGCGGCGGGACCGCAGCTGCGCGAGCTCCTTGTGGGCTCGGAGGGCGTGTTGGGGGTGATCACCGCGATCGAGCTTCGCGTGCGCCCGCTCGCCCCATTCCGCTACGAGGGCTGGTTCGTGCCGTCCTTCGCTGAGGGCTTGGAGGCCATGCGGGTACTCGAGCAGTCCGAGTGCGCTCCGGCGGTCGCCCGGCTCTCCGACGAAGAGGAGACGCGCGTGGGCCTGGCGATGGCCGGCGCCGGAGCGAAGGTCCGGGCGTTCGCGGCCTTCCTGCGCGCGCGACGGGTGGCGGGCGGGTGCCTCGTGGTCGCCGGTTGGGCGGGCGATGACGAGCGGACTGCGCCCGACCGCGCGGCGGCGGCGAGGGTCCTGCGCTCTCACGGTGCGGTCGCCGTGGGAGCGGCACCGGCGCGCGCATGGGCCGCGGGGCGCTTCCGAGCGCCCTACCTGCGCGATGCGCTCCTCGATCACGGCGTCCTGGTCGAGACCTTGGAGACCGCCGGGCAGTGGTCGAACCTCGCAAGGCTCTACGCGGCGGTGCGCGATGCGCTGCACGACGCGTTCGCGCAGCGCGGCACGCCGGCCCTGGTCTGGTGCCACGTCTCCCACCTCTACGCCACCGGTGCGTCGCTCTACTTCACGTTCCTTGCCCGCCAGGAGGCGGGAGCCGAGATCGAGCAATGGAAGGCGGCCAAGGAGGCGGCCAGCGAGGCCATCACCCGGACCGGCGGCACGATCACCCACCATCATGCGGTCGGCCGCGACCATGTCCCCTGGATGGCGGACGAGGTAGGCGAGACGGGCCTCGACCTCCTGCGCGCCGCCAAGGCGCGCCTCGATCCCACGGGGATCATGAACCCCGGCAAGCTTCTGCCAGACCGCGCAGGTCCGGAGAAAGACGCCCGCGGGTGAAGGGCTGGTACTAGGGAGAGCCGCCCGCGGCCCCGCTGCCCCCGGTGGTGCCGGGCTGGGCGGCGCCACCACCCGGAGCCGCGCCGCGGGGGCTGGTCCCGGGCTGCGCGCTCGCGCCGGGTTGCGTGCTGGTGGGGGGCTGGGTGCTCGCCCCTGGTTGCGTGCTGGTGCCGGGCTGGGTGCTGGCGCCGCCGGTCGAGCCCACTTTGAGCTTGCCGCGCAGGACGATCGAACCGGGGCGCTTGGCGCTCTCGTTGGTCTCGCGGGTGACGATGAGGTCCTGAAAGCGCTGCGAGTCCTCGGGAAGGGGGGCGACGCCCTCGAGCCGGCCGTTCTTCCCGACGGGCGGCGCGAAGCCGAGCCTCCGGGCATCGGCGGCACTGTTGTAGAGCCACACGGCGTAGGCGGACTTGGCGGAAGAAGGCTGAAGGCCCTGCCCGATGATCGCGATCGCGCGGGTGCCCGCCTGGATAAGGACCTGCGCGACAGCCACCGCCTTGCCCGGGCCGCGCATGTTGATCTGGGCGATGACCTTCGGCTGCTCGGCCGGCGCGGGCTTGGGCGCCGTGGCCGCCTTGGTCGCGGTGCCGGTCGTGCTCGGCTGGTCGGAGTCCGAGCGGCCCTTGAACAGCACGATCAGCAGGACGACCACGAGGATCGCAATGCCGCCGATGAGCAGCGCCCCCCCGAGCTGTGAGCTCGGCCGCGCCGGGGCAGGCGCCGCCTCCGGCTCGGCCCGCTCGGCTTCGTCGACCGTCACCGGCTCGATGTCGACCGGTGGAGCGGCGGCGGGCCGTTTGACGGGCCGCTCGAGCTTGGCTTCGCCGACCGTCGCCGGCTCGGAGTCGACCGGTGGAGCGGCGGCGGCGGCGGGACGCTTGGTCGACCGCTTCGCCGGCCGCTTGGGCGGCGGCGGCTTCGTCGGCACCGGGCCCTCCACCGGGGTCCGGCGAGCCCCGCCCTTGGCCCCCTTGGGAATCTTGGGAAGGACGGCGTCGCCGGCAAGCGGCCGCAACTCGCCCCTCACCGCGCGTCCCCATTTCCGCGCGCGCGCGGAGGCGCCCATGTGGAGGAGCGTGGCCTTTGCGGAATCTTCGTCGAGCTGGCCCAGCAGGAAGTCGGTGATCTCTTCGTCGCTCGAAGGCCGCCCGCCGCTCTCGGGGACGAGCGATTCGACCGCTGCGTGGGCTCGCGTACGGACGGCCTCGGCGCCCATGCCGAGCATGCCGGCGATGCCTTCATAGCTCTGCCCCTGCTTGAGCAGAAGCTGAAGGACCGCCCGCTGGTCGGGAGGCAGATCGTCGATCGCCGCCATGCCAGCGCGAAGCGTATTCGAGTCAGCGGCAGCATGGTTCGCCCGCGCCACTATCGTGCGACGCGATGGCCGCTTTGCCCCCAGACAGCCCGCCTTCGAGGTTCGACCAGCTCTATGGCTTGGAGGTCTCAGAGCTCGGCGACGGCATCGCCCGCGGCCAAGTCGTCGTTCACGAGGAGCTCAAGCAGCCGGCGGGCCTCGTCCACGGGGGCGTCTACGCGGCGATGGCCGAAGCGCTGGCCTCAGCCGGCACCTATCTGGTGGTACACGAGGAGGGAAGCACCGCGATGGGCATGTCCAACAACACGACCTTCCTGCGGCCGGTGACCGAGGGCACCGTCCACGCCGTCGCCCGGGCCAGGCATCGGGGGCGCACGACGTGGGTCTGGGACGTCGAGCTCTCCGACGATCGCGACCGCCAGATCGCCGTCTCCCGCGTGACGATCGCCGTCAGGCCCGAGCGCGGGTAGTAGCCGACCCGCTCGGCCGGCCGTAGCTGTTGGTGATCGGCATGCGCCTATCGCGGCCGAAGGCGCGCGTCGAGATCCGCACCCCGGGCGGCGCCTGGCGGCGCTTGTACTCCGCGCGGTCGACGAGCGCGATCACGCCGTCCACGTCGTCGGCGTCGTGGCCGCGCGCGACGAGCGCGTCGCGATCGAGGTCGTCCTCGACGTAGCCCTCGAGGATGGGGTCAAGCCGCTCGTAGGGCGGCAGCGAGTCGTCGTCGCGCTGGTCGGCGCGAAGCTCGGCGCTGGGTGCGCGATCGAGGATGGAGGGGGGAATGAGGTCGTGCCCGGCCGCCGCGTTGCGGTGGCGCACGAGCTCGTAGACCAGCGTCTTGGGGCAATCCTTGATGACCGCGAAGCCGCCGGCAAGGTCCCCATAGAGGGTCGAGTAGCCGACCGAGAGCTCTGACTTGTTGCCCGTGGTCAGCACCAGCCATCCGAACTTGTTGGAGAGCGCCATCAGCAGGTTGCCTCGCGCGCGCGCCTGGAGGTTCTCCTCGGTGACGTCGGGCTCGCGGCCCTCGAAGGCGCCCGCCAGCGTCTCCTCGTAGGCGCGCATCGCCGGCCCGATGTCGAGCTCGACGGCATCCACCCGCAGGCTCGCGGCGAGGGCGCGGGCGTCGTGCTGGGTCTCCGACGTGGAGTAGGGCGAGGGCATGATCGCCACGGTCACGCGCTCTGGCCCCAGCGCGTCGACGGCTACGGCGCCCGTCAACGCCGAGTCGATCCCGCCCGAGAGGCCGAGCACGACGTGGCCGAAGCCGTTCTTCTCAACGTAGTCGCGCAGGCCGAGGACCAGCGCGGCGTAGACCTCGGCATGGCGGTCGAGCAGTGCAGCGACCGGCCCGCCCGGGCGAATGGCCTCCACCGGGGGTGCGTCGAGCTCGAGCTCGGCGAGTAGGGGAACGTGGACCGCGGCTCGCCGCGCTGCCGGGCGCTGCCGGGCGTCGCGCAAACGCAGGCCGCGCGGCCCCTGGAGGTCGACGTCGGCAACGAGTAGGTCCTCCTCGAACTGCGGCGCTCTGGCAACCACCGCTCCCTCGTGATCGATGACCAGCGAGTGGCCGTCGAAGACCAACTCGTCCTGGCCGCCGACGAGGTTGCAGAAAGCGACGGCGGCGATGTTGTCGCGCGCGCGCTGGACGAGCATCCGCTCGCGCTCTGCGCCCTTGCCCGCGTGGTAGGGCGAGGCCGAGATGTTGACCAGCAACGTCGCCCCGGCGAGCGCCTCGTCAGAAGCCGGCGGCCCGGGCTCCCACATGTCCTCGCAGATCGTCAACCCCACCTTGGTGCCCGCGAGCTCGATCATCGCCCCGCCTTCGCCGCTCTGGAAGTAGCGCTGCTCGTCGAAGACGCCGTAGTTGGGCAGGTAGACCTTGCGGTAGACCGCACGAACCCGGCCGTCGGCGAGCACCGCCAGGGCGTTGTAGGCGTCCTCGCCGCGGTCGGGGAAGCCCACGATCGCGACGATCCCGTGCGTCTGGGAGGCAAGGCGCTCGAGCGCCGCCCGCGCGTCGCGCAGCAGGTGCTCCTTGAGCAGAAGATCCTCGGGTGGATACCCCGTCAGCGCGAGCTCAGGGAACAGGACCAGCTGTGCCCCCGCCTCCCGGGCACGCGCAGAGTCCGCCTGGATGCGCGCCTCGTTGCCCTCGATGTCGCCCACCGTGACGTCGAGTTGCGCGAGGGCGAGTCGGAGATGGAGCGGCGCCGTCACGCCCCGCATTATCGCGTCAAGAAGAAGGGCATCGCCGTGTTGGGCGTTCGCTTGCAGGTGTGATCGAGTTCACACAAGCATCGCCTGTGGCCCCTAGCCTGCGCGAACTGTTGTTCGATCAGCCGAGTTGTCGTGCACGATGCACGGCGAGCGGGGGACCCTGACTTCGCGCCGATGCGCGCCACGTCACTCGCAGGCACCCGATCGAACGAAGCCTGGAGGTGTCTCCGCTTGAGACCCCAGCTCAACCTGCGCGTCGCCGGTCTGACCGCCATCGGCGCGCTTTGCACAGGATCCGAAGTGGCCGGCGCCCAAGCGCCCGCGCAGTCCGATAGCGCGCCGTCCGTCTCGATGGCGATAGCCGACCGCGAGCTCGCCTTCGGCCAGTCGCTGAGCGTCAGCGGCCGGGCAACGCAGGCTGCGGGCGGCACCGTGAACCTGCAGTTCCGTGCCCGGGGCACGAGCGCTTGGCGCGGCGTGGCCCGGTCGACGGCCGCGGCCGACGGCCGCTTTCGCTTTGAGGAGCTCGTGTCGCGTTCGGGCGCGGTGCGCGTCGTGACGGCTGCCGGCGCCTCGCAGGGGTCAGGCGAGGTGCAGGCGCCGCCGCCCGCCGCCGCGAGCCGGGAGCGCGGGGTCGTGGTCGCCGCTCGCGTCGCGACCCTCTCCAGTCGCCTCGACGTGTTGCGCGGCCGCCAGGCGATGGTCGCGGGCACCGTGCGGCCGGCCGTTGCCGGCCGGACCGTCGCCCTGGAGCGCGCAAAGGCCGGGCGCTGGGTTCGGCTGGCAACCGCGCGCACCGACGCTCGGGGGCGCTACAGCCTCACCGTCGCCGGCGATGAGCCCGGCACGGCGCCCGTCCGCGTCCGCTTCGGGGGCGACCGGGCGAACGGCCCAGCCCAGCGCACGGCTGGCCGGTTGAGCGTCTACCGACCCGCGTTGGCCTCGCGCTACGACCTCTACGGCAGCGCGCTGGCCTGCGGTGGAAGCCTGGGCTACGACTCGATGGTGGTAGCCCACAAGTCGCTGCCCTGCGGAACGCGGTTGACGATCCGCTACCGAGACCGCACGGTGCAGGCCACCGTGCGCGACCGCGGCCCCTTCGCGGGTGGTCGCGAGTTCGATCTGGCAGGCGCCGTGGCCCGCAAGCTGGGCTTCGAGGGCGTGGGGACGATCTGGGTGAGCCCCGTCGCCACTTCCCGGCGTTGATCCCGGTCGTCCGGTCGTCGACGAGCCGAGGCGCCGCGGTACGTCCCGCGGCGCCTCGATCGGGTCGGGCATGGCTTCGCTCACGCGACCGATTCCGGAGCTTGCGAATAGAGCAGAGAGCCCGGGGTCGTGAGCTGCTCGCCTGTCTCCAGCAGCGTCTTGAGGCCGGAGAGGATCTGCGGCCAGCCGCCGTAGATCTCGGCGTTGGCGTCCGCGCGCAACTGGTCGTGGGTGACGGTCAGCCGGCATGAATCGCGTACCGGCTCGATCTCCCAGGTGACCCTCGAGGTCCCTTCGCGCTTGACGTCCTCGCTCCACATAGCCGTGAAGCTCTGGACGAGCCGGCGCGGCGGATCGACCTCGAGGTTCTCGCCCGCCGAGATCGGCGTGGGTGCCTGCGGGTGGACGGCCTCGTAGCGCGAGCCGGGCGCCCAGTCGGAGGTGATGCCTACCCCGAACGTATACAGCGCCCGCATCTCGCTGTCGGTGATCGCCTCCCACAGGCGCTCCGGGGTCGTCTTGATGTAGATCTCGAACACCTTCTCCATGGCTTCCTCCTCGATTCTCTTCTTGAGCCCGCTGAGCGTCGCGGCCCAGGGCTCGGCGTACTTGCTCACCCACCGGTCGTGGACGAGCCGGATCGGGACGGAATTGAGGAAGTGCAGCTTCTCGCGGCCACGCCGGCGCGTGACCACGAGGTTCGCCTCCTCGAGCACCTTGAGGTGCTTCATGACGCCGAAGCGCGTCATCGGCAACCGCGCCTCCAGCGCGCTCAGTGTCTGCCCGTCCTCCTTGTAGAGCTCGTCGAGCAGGCTCCGGCGCGTCGGATCGGCGAGGGCCCTGAACACCACGTCCATGCGGGTGATAATACGTGACCTAATGGTCACCTGTCAAGCGCGAGCCAACGGCCGCCGGACCGGTGACTACGCTCGACTTCGGCGTGCGCCGCGTCATCGCCCACCTCGACCTCGACGCCTTCTACGCGAGCGTCGAGCTGCTCCGGGATCCCTCCCTGGCCGGCAAGCCGGTGATCGTCTCGGGCTCCGGGCCGCGTGCGGTGGTCACGACGGCGACTTACGAGGCCCGCGCCTTCGGCATCGGCTCGGCGATGCCGACCTCGCACGCTCGTCGCGCTTGCCCGCAGGCGATCGTCATCGCACCGGACTACGCCGCCTACCGGGCCGCCTCCCAGGAGGTGTGGACGATCGTGCGCGGCGAGATCGACGTAGTCGAGCAGGTCGGCCTCGACGAGGGCTACCTCGACCTGTCAGAGCTCGTGGCGCCCAAGGCCGCCATGCGCCGGCTGGTCGCCGATCTCAAGCAGCGTACGGGGCTGAGCGCATCGGTCGGGATCGGCTCGAACAAGCTCGTCGCCAAGATCGCCTCGGACTGCGAGAAGCCCGCCGGGCTGGTCGCGCTCAGTCGCGAGGGGGCGTGCGAGCGCTTCGCCGGCGCGCCGCCGAGCCTTCTTCCCGGCATCGGCCCGAAGACCGCCGAGCGACTGGCGGCCATGGGCGTCCGGACGATCGCCGAGCTTCGCGCCCAGCCCGAGGACCGGCTCCGGGCGGCGTTCGGTGAGCGCCAGGGGGCCTACCTCCAGCGCCGTTCGCACTTCGAGGACGAGGGCCCGGTGGCGGCGATCCGCGAGACCAAGTCACAGTCGAGCGAGACGACCTTCGATGCTGACGTCGCCGACCGCTCCGAGCAGGAGCGGGTGATCGAGCGACTCAGCGCGGATCTTTGCGCACGGCTCGAGCGGCGCGGCCTGCGCGGCCGGACCGTCGCCATCAAGGTCCGCCTTGATAATTGGACCACCGTCACGCGAGCGCACACGCTCGAACAGCCGACGAACGCGACCTCGACGGTCGCCGCCGTCGCCCTGGCCCTGCTGCGCGCCTACGACCCGCCCCGGCCGGTCCGGCTGCTCGGCGTGCGCGTCGCCGCCTTCGAGCGGGAGCCCGAGCCCGCCGACGAGGACCAGCTCGCGCTGCCCCTGTGAGCGGACCCGGCCGGGTCGCGGCGATGCCGCAAGCCGCTGACGTCCGTCGGCTGCTGCCCGGGTCGGGGCGCTCCCAGCACGGCACTGACGCCGTCGGCTGCGCCGCCGATGGCCACCTCGCCCGGTAGCGTTCCCGCCGTGCCGATCCTCGACGTCGCCGGGCGCAGCTTGCACTACGACCGCCGGGGCGCGGGCGATCCTCTGCTGCTGATCCAGGGCCTCAGCGGCAACGCCCTCCACTGGGGCGAGCCCTTCCTCGAGCTCCTCGAGCGCGACTTCGACGTGGTCGCCTTCGCCAACCGCGGCGTCGGCCGCAGCACAGAGGCGGACGTGGACTTCACGATCGCTGACCTGGCTGGTGACGCGGCCGGGATGATGGATGGCCTGGGGTGGGAGAGCGCCCACGTCATGGGCATCTCGATGGGCGGCATGATCGCCCAGGAGCTCGCCCTGAATGCGCCCGAGCGCATCCGAGGCCTCGTGCTCGGCTGCACGTCTCACGGGGGCGAGGACAGCACACCGACCGCTGAGGAGGTGGTCCGGAGCCTCGCCGAGCCCATCCTGCGCGGCGACCGCAAGGCCGCGATTCGCGCGGGATGGCTGGCGAACGTGTCCGAGCGCTACGCTGCGGACGGGGAGGCCTTCACCCGCTTCCGGGAGGTGGCCGCGAAGAGCCCGGCATCCGTGCAGGTGCTCATGCGCCAGCTCCAGGCGGTCCGTGGCCACGACGCGAGCGAGCGCCTCGAGCGCATCGCCATCCCGACCTTGGTCATGCACGGCGACTGCGACCAGCTGCTTGACGTCGGCAACGGGCGCCTCGTCGCGCACCTGATCCCCGGCGCGCGTCTCGAGGTCTTCGAGGGCGTCGGGCACCTGTTCTTCTGGGAGGAGGCGGAGCGCTCGGCCCAACTGGTGCGCGAGTTCCTCGCCGGCATCGGCGAGGCCAGCGCCGCCCCGGCCGCCTGATCGCCCACCGCGCCCGGCACCCCCACTTGAAGAGGGCTAGTACGGGCTAGTACAGCGCGGTGGCGAGGCGGCGGCGGGCGTCCCGGGCTAGCGGGTGCTCGACCCCCAGCTCGTCGAGGATCGCCACGACGACGCGGCGCAGATCGTCCTTTGCGCCGTCCGCCGAGGGGATTGCGGCGATGAGCGCGTCCACGGCGCGCTCGTGGTCGCCGGCATCCAGCGCCGCGAAGGCCTCAGCGAGATCGAGATCCTCGTCGCGCTCGAGGCGGATGCGGGCCGCCAGCCCTTCGGCGGCGAAGTCGCCCGCTGCGTTGTCGAGCAGCGCCAGGGCCTCGTCGTCCTCGCTGCGGTCGCGCAGCAGGCGCGCGAGCGCAACCCGGGCGTCGGCGCGGGCCGGCTCGAGCTCGATCGCCCGGCGCAACGAGTGCTCGTCGCCCGCGGCGACGAGCGCGTCGGCCTCGGAGGGGACCAGCCCGTCGAAGAAGCGCTTGACCTCGGCGGGCCGCTTGGCGCCGACGAACTCGTCGGCGATGGCGCCGTCGCGAAACGCCTTGACGGCAGGAATGCCCTGGATGCCAAAGGTCTGGGATAGGCCGCGGTTGGCGTCGGTGTCGACCTTGGCGAGGACGACCTGGCCCTCGCGGGCGCGGGCTGCGTCCTCGAGGACGGGGGTGAGCTGGCGGCAGGGCCCGCACCACGCGGCCCAGAAGTCGACCACGACTGGCAGCTCGCGAGACTTGAGCAGGACTTCGGCCTCGAAGGTGGCCTCGGTGACGTCGAGGATCATCGCGATGCCCAGGGTAGAAGGTAGAACTCGGAGCGTGAGCGAGCGGATCGTCGAGTCGGGCGGAGTGCGCCTGGCGGTCGAGGAGGTGGGGGAGGGGACGCCCGTGCTGCTCATGCACGGCCTCACCGCGACACGCCGCTACGTCGTGATGGGCTCGCGGGCGCTGGAGCGCTCAGGTCACCGCGTCCTGGCCCACGACGCCCGCGGCCACGGCGCCTCCTCTCCGGCTCCGGCGCCCGAGGAGTACGGCTACGACGAGCTCGCCGCCGACGCCCTCTCCGTGCTCGACGACGCCGGTGTGGAGCAAGCGGCGCTCGCCGGTGCCTCGATGGGCGCCCATACCGCGCTGCGCATCGCCCTCGAGCACCCCGAGCGCGTTGCGGGCCTCGTGCTCGTAACCCCGGCCTACGACCCCGAGACCCACGGCGACGCCGTGAGCCTGCACCGCTGGGACTCCTTGGCCGCGGGCCTGCGCGGCGGGGGCGTCGAGGGCTTTCTGGAGGCCTACGGCGAGCCCGAGGTCCCCGAGCGCTGGCGCGAGACGGTGGTCAAGGTCATCCGCCAGCGCCTCTCCGCCCACCAGCACCCCGGCGCCGTGGCCGATGCACTCGAGGCCGTTCCCCGCTCGCGCCCCTTCGAGAACGTCGACGACCTGCGCAGCATCGACGCGCCCACGGTCGTGGTCGCGAGCCGCGACGAGGCCGACCCGGGCCATCCCTACGCCGTCGGCGAGGCCTACGTGGCGGCGATCCCGGACGCGCGCCTGCTCTCCGAAGTCCCCGGCCAGTCGCCGCTCGCCTGGCAGGGCGCCCAGCTCTCGAAGGTCATCGCCGAGGTCGCAGGGAGGGCCTGAGCGTTGGCCGGCTGCTCGGGGACGGCGCTGCTCTGAACGGCTCGAGGTCGAGGTCGTGGTTTGGCCCCGCAGGCCGGCGCTTATGGGCCGCCAGGCGTCCGCGTTCGGCCTCGCCGGCGGCCCGCTCCACGTCGAGTCGCTGCGAGAGCCGTTCGGAAACGCGACTACTGAAGGATTCGGTATCCGATGGGGCACCAAAGCCTTCAGCGAGGCCACCATTCTGGGGGCAACGGTCTCTGACGTGCGGATCAGCCCGTAGCCGGCGAGCTCCTCGAGCACGCGCGCCCCGAGGCGGTCGGAGGGCAGGCGAGCACGGCGAGGCCGGAGGGCAGGAAGCAGAGGGTGCCGGCACGGTCGTCGGCGTCCAAGTGAGGCGAACCAAGGGGTTTTGTAGTACGATTCTTGGTCGTGGAGGTCCTGCTATCGGCGCTCCGCCATGGTGTTCATGATGAGGATGTCCAACACGCCCTGCGAAACTCACTGCTCGTGGAAGAAATCGACGAGGATCCGACTCGCTACCTGGTTCTCGGTCCCGACCGGGCAGGCAACCTGCTCGAGCTGGTCGTGCTGGACCGCCCCCAGGGCCCAGCGGTGATGCATGCGATGGCGATGAGAGTGAAGTACCGGGCTCTGCTGAGGACGAGATCGTGACGATGGCCAAGACGCACGGGACCAGAGCCGACGGCACACCGATCACCGACGAGATGATCGAGGCGATGGCCGACGAGGCCGAGCGCGGCTACGACGTCGAGAGGATCCGACGTCGTCGGGGCGGTCGCCCGCCGATGGGGTCGGCGGCATCCTCGGTCGAGTCGGTGCGTCTGGATCCGGAGCTCAAGCGCGAGTTGCTGCTGCGAGCCGCGGAGCAGCACATCAGCGTCTCCGAAGCCATCCGCCGCGCCATCGGCCAGTATCTGCGGGCTAGCTGACAGGCGTCCCACGTCGAGATCCCCGGAAGGTCGACGAGAGGAATGGGGTGGGTGGCGTTGGTGTATGCGCCGCCGCCGTTGACGACATGGTGGATCGTGCGCCCGTCGAGGAGCGCGCCGCGACGAGGCCGACCCGGGCCACCCCTACACCGTACAGACGAAGCGCGGAGGGGGTGTCTGCCCGTGTGGACAAGCCGCTCAGGCTCCTTGGGAATCGTCGGGCAGCAACCGCGTCCGCATGGCCCGGGCCAAGGTGGCGCCCAGCACGTGCTGGCGCTCGCCGACGCGGACGAAGAGCGGACCGTCGAACGGCTGCTTGTCCTCGACCACCAGCTCCGTTCCCGGCAGGATGTGCTGCGCGGCAAGGTAGGTAAGCAACGCGGAGTCGCTATCAGAGACCCGCGTGAACAGCGCGGCCTGGCCGGGCTCGAGGTCGGCCAGGCAGACCGTGGACTCGTTGCGAAGCGTGAGGTCCTCGCTGGGGATCGGGTCGCCATGCGGATCGCGAAGGGGGTGGTTCAGCGCGCTGGCGATGCGCTTCTCCAGCTCCTCGGAGATGTGGTGCTCGAGGATCTCGGCCTCGTTGTGCACCCGGTCCCACCGCATGCCCAGCGCCTCGGTCAGGTAGGTCTCCAGCAGCCGGTGGTGGCGCATCACCTCGAGCGCGATCCGCTCGCCTTCGGCGGTGAGGCGCACTCCCCGATAGCGGACGTGTGTGACCAGGCCGAGGTCGGCGAGCTTCTTGACCATGCTCGAGGCGGAGGCGGGCGTCACCGCGAGGCGCTGGGCGATGGCGTTGGTCTTGACTGCGTCGGTGTCCGGGCGCGATTGCAGCGCGTAGATCGCCTTGGCGTAGTCCTCTACGGCCTCGCTCACGCCGCGGCATCCCACGCTGGCGGCCCCCTGGCGCGGTGCGGCGGCTGAGGCGTTGCAGGCGTCCATCTACCCGCTGACCAGCAGGCCAGTGAGGTAGAGGATCGCCATCCCAGCCGCGATCCCTGTGACGCTGGCCGGGTAGAGCGCCCGCCCGACGCGATCGCGGATCGTGGGCACGAGTTGCTGGATGACCTGGACTATCGCGCCGACTCCGGCGCCCAGCAGCAGTGCCGCTACGCTGCCGTTGTACGCCGAGCCACCGATCCAGGCGCCCAGGATGGCGGGCGCCCCCGCGATCGCGCCCAGGGCGACCAGGCGACCTGGTGACACCCTGCGTTGCGCGTACGGGACGACGATGGCCAGGCCTTCCGTGGTGTTCTGCAACACGAAGCCGATGACCAAGAAGGCGCCGAGGGCCAGCGCGCCAAGCGCGTAGGCCGAGCCGATGGCCAGGCCCTCGCCCAGGTTGTGCAACCCGATCCCCACCGAGATCAGCAGCGCCAGGCGGCCGCTGCCGATCCCCTGCGCAGCCGCCGCTCCACGGCGACTGCGCACCCACGCATCGATACCGCTGAGCGCCAGGTAGGCCAGGACGGCGCCGAGGAACACCAGCGCGGGACCACCGAACGCCTGCGGTCCCTCTCCGGCCAGCTCGACGCCCTCGAGCGTCGCGTCGATCGCCAGCCAGACCAGCAGGCCGATGGTGACCGCCATCAGCACCCGGATCCACTGCTCGCCGATGCGCCGCAGCCACGGCAGGAAGAGCATGCCCAGAACCACCGGAACGATGCCGACGTATAGTCCGAGCAGCGCCATCACCGCGAAGAAGCTCAGACCCGTCGTGGGAGTCTCGACCGCCACGGGGATGTCGGTGTCGATCGTGCCGCCCGTCGAGGTGTGCAGCTGGATCGCGTAGGCCTGCCCCTCGATCCAGTCATAGGGGATGCTCAGCTTCTCGGCGCCCAGGCGGCCCACCTGCGCGTCGGAGCTGAAAGGGACGTAGCCGTCGTTGACCGAGACTTGGGCGACGCGGACGGCGTCGGGCCCGTCGTTACGCACGGTCAGCTCGATCCGGCCGGGGCGCAGGACGGTCCGCTCGACCGAGAGCTCCTCGGCCGGCGGCCCCGCGCGCTTGGGAACTCCGGGAGCGTTCAGCCCGGCGAAGGTGACCAGGCCTCCGGCGATGAGTGCAAGCGGGACCAGACCGAGCAGCCAGGACGGAAATCGTCCGTACCACGCGCCGGGTCGAGGCTGAGCGCTGGTGCCGGCCTCGGTCATGCCTCCACCTCGAAGCGGCCCAGCCAGCCCAGTTCGGCGAACTCGGTCTTGTGGGCGTGAAAGAGGAACTGGCCGGCGTGGGGGAAGCGCAGCTCGAGGATCCCCCGCTGCCCTTGAACCTGCGAGATCGTGTCCGTGTACTCCGAGGGCCGCAGCGACGTGCCGGTCGGGTAGTAGTCGAAGAAGTTGCCATGGATGTGAAACGAGTTGATCGGATCGAACTCGAGCAGGTTGGTCAGGTAGATCCGCACCAGCTCGCCGCGCTTGACCTTGATCGGGGCCTGCTCGTAGGCAAAGCCCACCGTGTTGACGGCGTAGACCTGGTTGCCCTCGCCGTCGAAGTTCGTATTGAAGCCGTTCATGACCATGAGCAACTCGTCGGCCTCGGAGCGTCCCTCCTTGGGGTCGACGATGAACGCGCCGTAGAGGCCCTTGGCGATGTGCATCGCCAGCGGGTGCACGTGGCAGTGATAGAGGTGCATCCCGAACGGCGTGGCATCGAACTCGTAGACAAACCGCTGGCCGGCCTTGATGTCGGGGGTGCCCGCGACGCCTGGGCTGCCGTCCATGCCGGCCGGATGGATGCCGTGAAAGTGCATCGTGTGCGGGTGCGCGGAGCCGTTGGCGAAGCTGATGCGCAGCCGCTCGCCCTCCCGGCAGCGCAGGGTGGGACCAGGGATCCGGCCGTTGTAGGTCCACGCCGGGAAGGTGATCCCGGGTGCCACCTCGACATCCTTATCGGAGGCGACGATCTCCCATTCACGGAGCACCCGCCCGCTGGCCAACCGGCGCGTCTTGCCCCAATCGAAGTCCCGCAGCACCTCCGTCGGGTCAAAGCCGTTAGCTCGATGATCCACGCTGCCCCCCCTGAACCCCAGCCCGTGACCGCCCATCTGCTGGCCGCCGGTCCCGCGGCCTCCGCGCCCGACGGGTGGCTGAGCGCGCCCCATGCCTGGCATCTCGGCGGCACCTGCCGGCGCACTTGCAAGGCCGAGCGACGGACCACCCAACAGCCGGGCGGTTGCCGCCGTACCCGCCACCGGAACCAGCGCGGCCAAGACACGACGGCGCGACAGACCACCAGCCGTCGGTGAGCCGCCACCGATGTGATCGCCGGCCGACCGGATCGCCCGCCGGTCTTGACGACCAGCCGTGGAAGCACTCCGCGCCTGCAGTTCGCCCAGCAGCACAAACGCCACGGTGAGGAACCCCAACTCCAAGAGCAGTGAGGCGTTCTCCAATACGCCCCACTCGTCCTCCTGCACCCCCGGCAGACCGAACGCGCCGGGAAGGCCGACGACGCGGCTGGCGATGAGCCCCGCGGCCATCGCCCCGGTCGCGGTCGCCCCGAGGACCCACACGTGCGCCCTGGTGCACTCCAGCCACAACCGCACCGCAACGAACACGCACACCAGGCCTCCAGCGACGAACAACGAACCAAGGTAGGAGACACGCAAGTGCTCCGGCGCCAAGGCCAGGTGAATCACACCCGTGCCCCCCGCCATGAGCCCAGCCGCACGGGCCCAACACGGGCGGCCGTGCGGCCGCACCTCATCCACGTCTGTGCGATCGGTCATCAGAGATGCCTCCAGGGAAACGATTGCGCCGCGACCGACCCCTTATGAGCCACCCTGCGGCACTGGCGCGTCGCGACCGGCAGCCGTCCAGAGAAAACTTTCCCTTCATGCAAACCAAACTACTGGCACCACAGACATATGTCAAGACAGGACGAGTCCAGAAGTTAGGCATGGCGAAATATCGCGCCAAGGCGACTCGAAATCTCGCAACAGAGGAGCCCGTCGGTACCGTGGAAGCCATGCCGTCGGAGACCCGTATCGCCTCCTGGCACGCCGTGCACGCCCGGCGGCGCGCCGCGCTCGCCGCGCTGGCTCTGCTGACGGTCGCCGCCTTCGCCGCGGGCGCGCTGGTCGGTGCCTCGGGAGGGAGCTCAGGCGGCCCGAACCGACTCGGAGCGCAGCCGTCCGGTCCGGGCGGGCCGGCCGGATCCCGGCGCCGGGTCGCCGCTGCGAGCACCTACGCCGCCGCACGTCGGGGGGTGGTCGCCTTCGCGGTCATCGACGCCCGCGGGCGGCTTCGGGGCATGAACGCGCGCGCGCCGTTCATCGCCGCCAGCGTCGTCAAGGCTATGCTGCTGGTGGCCGAGCTCGAGCGCCTCTCCGAGCAGCGGCTCGCGCTCGACGACGACGAGCGTGACACGCTCGGGCGCATGATCCGGGAGTCTGACAACGAGGCCGCCACGTCGGTCTACCGTCGTGTCGGCGATCCGCGCCTGCGCGCGCTGGCCGGTCGCGCCGGCATGGGCGACGGGTTCTCGCTCGGGCCGGCGTCGGTGCGAGCCTGCCTGTGCACCGCCACGGGATGGGCGCGCGCGCAGATCACCGCCGGCGGGCAGGCTCGCTTCTTCCGGGCATTCCCCTCCCTCGTGCCGAAGCGTTATCGAACCTTCGCCCGCTCGACGCTCGCGGGCATCATCCCCGAGCAGCGCTGGGGCATCCCGCAGGAGGTTCCGGCGGGCTGGCAGCCGTTCTTCAAGATCGGCGTCCGCGAGACCGGCCTGGGCACCGCGGTCCACCAGGCCGCCCGCCTCGAGGCGAGCGGCAAGGTGGTCACCCTGGCCGTACTCACCGACGGAAACCCCTCGGAGGACTACGGCAAGGCGACGGTGCGCGGGGTGGCCCGGGCGATCGTCGGCGACGCGACGCCCTAGCTCAAGCGACTCGACGCGCAGCTCAACCGAGCGGGATTCCCTTGAGGAGCTTGTAGCAGTCCCAGTTGCCGGCGCCGGCTCCACCGTTCCAGATGCGGGCGGCCACGCGGTCCTGCTCGGCCTTGCCGGCGAGGTAGGCGGCAGGGCCACTGCCGCCGAAGAGCGCCCACGTGCTCGGGATGATCTGGTAGTAGCCCGAGGCGCCCGCCCAGTTGGGCGGGAAGTTCTGGCCGCCGGACTCGCACTGGACGATCGCCCACGGGATCGCCCAGGGGCCTCCGGGGCCGACCCTCGACACCGACTGCTGCGCCTGCTGGTCGAGGAGGCGGTTGAGCTCTCGCTCGAGGCGCCGGCGGCCCGAGCGCGACGAGCGCAGCGCCGCCAGGCGCGCGGCCCTGGCGCGCGCGAAGCTCGCGCGCTTGGCGGCCAGCCCCGCGCGCATGCTGGCCAGCCCGTCGCGCTGGCGCCGGACGGCGTCGGCCGCATCGCGCCGGCGCCCGACGAGGATCTGCAGGCGGCCCGCAGAGCGGCGCGCCTCGTTGCGCGAGCTCCGCACGAGCTCAATCACGCGCGTGTCCTGCCGGTTGACCCGCCGCAGGAAGTCCGAGCGCTCGAGGAGATCGGCGAAGTTGGCGGCGCCGAGGACGAAGGAGGCGAGGTCGGGCTCGCCGGACTGGTAGATCTCGACGAGCCTGCGCCCGAGCACCACCTGCGACCGCTGCAGCCGGATGATCAGGCCCGCGTGGCGGCGGCGCTGGCCTTGGAGCGAGACCCGCGTACTCGCCAGCAGCGCCAGGCGGCCGTCGAGCTCTGACTGGACCTCGCTCAGGCGGCCCTCGATGATCGCGACGTCGCGCGAGAGCTTTCGCTCGAGCTTGCCGAAGGTCGCGGCGTCGGCCGCGAGCGAGCCCTCTCTGTCGCGTCGCTCCTGGATGCGCGAGCGCAGGTCGTCCTGGCCGGGCGCCGCGCCCGCGCGCAGGGGGACGAGCGCCCATGCCGCCAGCGCCACGACGAGCGGCACCAAGGCGGCCATGAGCAGGGAGATTCGAGCAGGACGGAGCGTGTGCCGGGCCATCGGCCCTATGGCTTCTAGCAGGGGAGCGCGCCGGGCTCCAGCGGCGGGCGCGCTTATGTCATCCCGCGAGAGGGCGCCCATTCGCTGCGCTGCGTCGAGGCTCCCGGGGCGGACGGCACAATCTGGTGCCGTGGACGATCCCTACGCGATCCTCGGCGTCTCCCGTGACGCCCCGCTGCACGAGGTCGCCGCCGCGTGGCGGCGCCTCGCCAAGGAATGGCACCCCGACCTGCGCGGCGACGCCCACGCGCTGGCCCGGATGGTCACGCTCAACGCGGCCTACGAGAAGATCCGCTCCCAGCACTCCGGGAGCCCTGGGGGAGCGGCGGGAGGCTCCCCCCGGGGCGGCGGGGACTCCGCGGCGGCCTACTCCGAGCGGGGAGGGGAGAGCGCGGTCCAGCGCCCTGGCCAGGGCAATCGTCGCCAGCCCGGATGGTGGCTCTCGACCGACGTGCGCCGAGCGCTGGGGCCCGAGCTCGTCCGTGCCCTGCGCGAGCGAGAGCGCGTGCGCAAGGTCGTGCGCTGCCACGCCGGTGGGTCCAGCGCGCTGCTCGTGGTCACCGAGGGCCGGCTCGTGTGGCTGCTCGACGACCTCGTGCTCGGCCGCGTGCGCGCGCTGGCGCTCGCGAGCATCGAGTCGGTCCAGCGGCCGCGGCCGCGAAGGTGGCGGCGCGGCGCCGCCCTGCGCATCCGCGGCGGGGGCGTCGGCGTGACCTTCGGTGGGCTCGAGCCCAAGGCGGCCGACGTCGTCGCCTCGGCCATCGCGAGCGCCAATGGGGGCGCAGCCCCATAGCGAGGCCTCCGTCCGGGGCGCTAGGCGATCAGGACGACGGGGCAAGGTTGCGCTACGACGGCGGAACGGCGGCTGTCAGCCCTGAACCACCGGCCTGCCCTCGGAGGGTTGGATGAGCACCCATCCCTGGCCTGCGAAGCCCAGCTGGAAGCTCTCCCCCGAGCCCAGGCCTATCAGCGACTTGGCTTGCACGTCGGTCTTGAGGTTCGTGGTCACGCCACCAGACCAGGCGATCGCGGCCTGGGGGTCACCGAACGTCGGAGCCTCGGAGACGTCGAGCCTGACCGGCTCGCCGTCGGAGAGGAGGGCGACCTTCCCGGTGCCTCGGAGGTGCACGTTGAACAGGCCCCCGGCGAGCATGCCGGCGGCGCCGCCCTTGACGCGCGTGATGTCCCAGTCGATGCCGGCGTCGAAGGCGAGGATGTTCCTGCCGTTCACCGTGAGGGAGTCGTCGTCGAGTGCCAGCACGTGGACGAGCATCGCCTGGTGGGCGAGGAAGACCTCGCCGGTGCCCGTGGCCTGCATGAGCCTCAGGCTCTCGCCGGTGGCGGCCTTCTTGAGCAGCCGGCCCACCCCGCTGCCTTTGTGCTCGAAGTGAACCTCGCCCTGGTAGGCCACCATCGAGCCGTTCTTCGCCATCACCGTCGTCTCTGAGAGCTCCACCTTGAGCAGGCGCGACCCCTGCATGGTGAACGCCTCCCCGGTCTCGACCTCCTGATAGCGGTCGAGCGGTGCCCCCATGTCTGCCATCCGTCCTCCAGACCTCGAATTGAACGGCAATACGCTACCGGCGCCAAGCGCGGTCTCGGCGCCTACGCGCGGGGCGCCTCCCGGAGCGCTCGGTCCATGTCGGGCCCCGGGTTGGCGATCACCTTCCCGTGGCCGGTGGCCAGCCGGCGCGGATTGAGCGCGCGCAGCCGCTCGGCCGTCTCGTAGGCCGTCGGCTTGTGCCAGGTGGCCAGCAGCGCCGGGAGTGGAAAGCGCTTGACGAGCTGGGTCGTGACAAACAGCCCGCCGAGGGCGACGTATGCGTCACCGCAGAGGAGGGTGTCGTCGCGAGTGTCGAGGAACGCGAGCTGGCCCGGCGTGTGACCGGGCGCCGCGACGGCTCGCAGTGAGCCGACCATGTCGCCGTCCTGCAGCGTTCGCGTAGGGCGCGTCTTGGTCCTCGGGTAGAAGGGTCCGAAGATCCGTCCCGCGGGCTCCCCGGGCTGCGGGGAACGGTCGCCCGCGAGGAAGAGCGCGTCCCGGGAGCCCACGAGCACCTCGGCGTCCGGGCGCTGGGCGTGCAGCGCGTCGAGCGAGCCGCAGTGATCGGGGTGCGCGTGGGTGATCACGATCCTTCGCAGCGGCTGGCCGAGCCGGTCGACCTCCGCCAGGATCGGCTTCGCCGCGCCCGACACCGTGGTGTCGATCAGGGTCAGCCCGTCTTCCTCGCGCACGAGGTAGGCGTTCACAACGCCCAGAAGAACGAGCTGGGAGAGGTGCTCCCCGTGCTCTGTCGACTTCAACGCGACGATTACGCGGGCGCGGGCTGCCCGGCCAGCTCGCGGGCGGCGCCGGCGATGGCTTCGGCGTCGATTCCCGACTCGTGCAGCAGCTGCTCGGGGTTGCCCGCGCCCGGGAGGCTCTCGACGGCGAGCTTGCGCACGCGGACTCCCTCGACCTCGGCCAGCGCCCCCAGGACGGCGTCGCCGAGCCCGCCCTCGGGCCGGTGGTCCTCCACCGTGACGATCGCGCCGGTGTCGGCGGCCGCCTCACGCAGGGTCTCCTCGTCGACCGGCTTGATCGAGTAGAGGTCGATCACCCGTGCGTTGACTCCGTCCTGCGCCAGCGCATCGGCCGCCTTGAGCGCCTCGAACAGTGTCACCCCAGCGCCGACGAGGGTCACCTGGTCGTCGTCCGAGCTGCGCACGACCTTGCTGCCGCCGACCGTGAACTCCTCGCCGGCCTCGTAGATGACGGGCGACTTCCCGCGGGTGGTGCGCAGGAAGGAGATCCCGTCGTGGTCGGCCATCTCGCGGACGAGCGCAGCGGTCTGGTTGGGATCGCAGGGGTAGAGGACGATGCTCGAGGTGATCGCCCGGAAGGCCGCGAGGTCCTCCAAGGCCATCTGGGAGGGCCCGTCCTCGCCGATCGACACGCCGGCGTGCGACCCGCACAGGGCGATCTTGGCCTGGCTGATCGCCGCCATGCGCACGAAGTCGTAGGCACGGCTCATGAAGGCGGCGAAGGACGAGGCGAACGGCGTCCAGCCTCGCACCTGCATCCCGACCGCGGCGCCGATCAGCTGGCACTCGGCGATGTACATCTCGAAGTAGCGGTCGGGGTGGGCCTTGGTGAACTCCTCGGCGTGGGTCGAGTTGGAGACCTCGCCGTCGAGCGCCACAACGTCGCTTCGCTCGCCGGCCAGCGCGGCCAGCGCCATGCCGTAGGCCATGCGGGTGGGGACCTCCTCCTCCTCGTTCAGCTCCCAGCGCGGCCACTCGGGCTCCCCGGAGGTCTCGAAGCGGTGGGGCTCG